>Ga0209542_10000152_pt1 | contig 170000 bp, 164 predicted proteins | sample RifCSPhighO2_01_FD_184028 | JGI IMG/M metagenome (GOLD analysis project Ga0209542, IMG submission 184028) | Soil microbial communities from Rifle, Colorado - Rifle CSP2_plank highO2_0.1 (SPAdes) (version 2) | ecosystem: Environmental > Terrestrial > Deep subsurface > Rock core/Sediment ... | reverse complement strand
CTAGCTCCTTTACCCCCTGAAGTTAATAGTGCAACCGTACATGGCTGTTGGGCTTCGAACAGTGAACCGGAGGATTATTGTGCATATGGTTTTGACATTTCCAATAACCCATATTCCAGCGGCCCTACCAGAAACGGCCGCTGGGACGTATGGGTTGACGTACCAGCAGGATGCAGTGTGGGTTATACACTTTGTGAAAATTCGACGGGTTGTGAATCTAATCCACCCACACCGGGAAATTCTGTGACATTTCGTTGTGGTTCCGGTGATGTTTGGGATGTATGGTGGCATTTTAACTGTCTAGCCTCTTCTATACCTTCCTGTGCTGTTTCTTTAAATCCTTTACCTGCAATGAGTGTCGGACAAAGTATCAAGCTTATACCCAATGTAAATCAAGCAAACGGAACAGTTGATGAGGTAACTTTTACTATTAATGCCTCCTCAACAGGAACTGCAGTTCTTTGTGCGGATGATCTCAATTATACCAATCCTTGCAGCCCGGGAGCTTTAACATATGTTGATAATGTTACTGGCTTTTCTGCCAAATTAAGTTTATTAACACCGGGGACAATTGTGGTTGATGTTGCCGGAAGAATGCTTGACGACCCCCCTGCTCCGCCATATAACTGTACTGGAGGAAGCGGATCAGGAGATGTTGCCGGCCCTCCTCCCTGGTGGCAGGTTATTGGCGGAGATATTTGGTCGGGATCAACAAGCATTGGATCTATTTACTCACCCATTCCTTCTTCCTCGCTCTTTCCATTCTTGATCAGAGATAATCCGACCAATCATCCGGGTATTCCTGCGGCAGGAAGTACAATCAATCTTTCTAGTGGTGAGCCGTCGTCACAAGGTTGGGTTGCCCAAAACGTTCCATATCTAAATACAGACAGTTATAGTTATGACTTTTTTGAGAAAAAGATTCCGAGTCAAGTATTATCTAATATCGAAACCACGGTGAATGAAAATACACTTGAAAATGGAGGATTTTCTTACGGTGGATATTATTGGTTTAAGCATACCGGTGGATCTTTGATTCTTGATTCAAACGACGTACCTAACAAACTTATTAGTCTTGCGAACCGTAAAGTAATAGTTTTTGTGGAAAGCGGGGATGTGACAATTAATACGAAAATTAGATTTGGGGATGGAGTAGGCGCCTTTTATTTAATTGCAAATTATAATGTCTTGATTGATCCCGAAGTTGGAGGAGTTGCATCTAATCCAAACAGGTTAGTTGATCTGGAAGGCCTTATCTTTGCTGACGGTCAGATACGGACAGGAACTAGAGATAATGATTTAGACCAACAACTATATGTACGAGGTATACTTGCTGGATTGGGCATTATTGGTAACGGACCAATTGGGGCCAGAGATGGAGTTGATTTGCAACGTGATCTTCCCGACAACTCCACTTACCCCGCCGAGCTTATTCAATTTGCTCCCGACTTGGTACTCAACTGGCCTCCATATCTTTCAACAAAACACGTTACCTGGAGAGAAGTTGCTCCGTGAGGTAAAGTGGAATTGAAGTTATGGAAGATTTTTACAACGCTTTAGCGGTGCCAAGCTCTGCTTATTCAAATCTTTCAACTCTTGACAAATAGGCTTACCATTCCTTAAAATACACTTCAACATGACAATAACCCGAAACGGATTTTTCTTTTTCTTTACCTCCTAAACTAGGAGGCGGGTTGTATTTGTAATAAAAATATAATCAAAGGACTAGCCTCCTAGAAATGGGAGGTTTTTTTATTGTCTAAAAAATATGACAGACGAAAGATTAAAAAATTCCCCCGGAGTTATTTTGGGCGTAGATCAAGAGGCATCCGAGGAAAGAAGACTATCTCTCGAACAGATAATGCACCAAGCAGCGCTCGATAACATTATCATCCCGAACGATGGGGCTGACCTACCTAGAGTTATCGTGGTGGCGGGACCCTGTAGAACAGCGACAGGTGCTTTGGCAACTGCTCTAAAAAGACTGGATAAAGTTCGTGCTTCACACATACAACCACACAAAACTGCCAGAAGAAATGCTTACAGCCTTGCTTTAACCGGACAAGAAATTAACTATGCCAAAATAGTATTGGAAATACCTGCGGGTGATCATGTTGAAGTAGTAAAAGAAACTGTTGGACCAAAATCCCAAGCTGAGTTTTTTAACCCTCTTACCCCATTATTAGAGAAAGGTTATCCACCAGAAAAAATTGTTTTCATTCCAACTTTTAGAGAACCGGATGATACATACGATTCTACAGTTGCAATGTGGGATCCTTCTTACATAACCCCCGAGGGATTTAACGCAGGTTATAGAGTAACCGCCTCGGTAATTACTTATGCATTAGAAACTGGAATAAAAGTAGTTCCATATGTTCATGAACTATTGCGCGATTATGAACCTGAAAGGGTGGTTCAAAATATCATTAGCGCTGCTGGTCTTACCTATGACCCCAAAGCCCTTAACTGGAACGGCGATGGTTACGAAAGTACAACCACTTACGAAATACCACCGGAAAGATTTATCAGTGGATCTATTAGTCAAGGCAGGGGCGGTCGCGGAGGTCTAGTTTGGAAACCTCATCAAAGGGTAATGACTAACGACCAAATTGCCGAAATTCAACCGCACATAGGAGAATCATACGATATTTATCAAAGAATATATTCGGTCGCAGAAGCCTTATTAGCTTTAAAGTAATATTAGAGCTTGACATAATAATTTAAGATTTCTAAAATACCTACATAATATGAAATCTCTTTCTCTCACTACCAAGCGAGCCATGCTCCGCGCAGGGAGCCAAGCTTTGCTTACTGTCGTTATTACAATCCTCCTTTTGGGGGCTTAAACGACGTGTGAGAGAATAAATTAATAAAACGTTTCTCAAAATTAAACCTCTCAACACGAGAGGTTTTTTAGTTTTGTAAAAATGGCAAAAGAATTATTAGATCGTATCCTCGGAACCGATGGTCATAGTCATAAAGATATGGCAGGAACCATAGTTGATCCCCATCAGTTTCAAGTTGGATTAGAAGAATATGGTTGTAGATTGGAAGTAGATCCTTCTGAAGGGGGTGGTTTTATCTATGCAAATGGCAGTGGTCCAGTAGCATATATAAGAAGTCCTTATTGGAGGGCAGTAGTCAATGACCCTAATCTTAGAATAACTGATATTCGTCCAGTTTTTATTCAACCCAAAGAGTCAGCTACTCTCGAAGGAATACAAACCGGGGCCGAGTTTGAAATGTTCGTTTGGAACCCAATGAATTCTGATTCAGCTCCGGTAATGGGACCTGGAAGTCCTATACCTCATTGGCTTGAAGAACGCAGCAATGGAAATGGATTTGTTGAGGAAGATACAATTTTTCCAGAGCTTAATGGAAAAGCAAAAAAAATTGGTTTTTCGGACGAGTTAATTAATTCCTGTATTGAACTTAACTTTCACCATTCATCAGATACTAAAGAAACTGCTATGTCTATGGCTAGAGCTCTTAGGACCTTAGCCCAAGGAGTAGAACAACAAGGGTGGTTGCTAACTCCGATTGCCTCATTACCCCATAAACCACTAAAACCGGAAGATACAAATCAAAATCCTTATGTTCAAAGAATAGCAATGGGTTACATGGGATGGGAAAACGTCCGACATTTCATTGGGTCTTCATGGCAAGTTCACGTAGAGATGATTAATCTAGAATCCTCCCTAAAGGCTATAAATCTTTATCAACAAGTTTCACCCCTTATGTATGGGTTATCTTTAGCAGGTCCCTTTGCTCACGGACAGACAGACCCCAACTTAAAAGAGATTTATTCTATAGACGAAAATAACAGGGCTAGATTTTCGGATGCCGAAACCTATAAAGCATTAGACAGCAGAGATTGGCTTTCAATCCGTTATCCTGCAAGGTGGAGGGGATCACCCTCAGGCGGAGTATTTACGGAACCCGCTCCCGAAGATCCTCAGGAGTTTTTTGCAAAAGCTGAGGCTGGTTTAAGAGATAATGAAGCAGAATCATCTGCAAATATTCCTTCACCCGCAAGGACGATGGGGCACCACAGGGACAGAATCAGAGTTGATATTAAAGACCATGGAACGCTTGAAATATCAAATCAGGATACATATGGGGGACACGTTGCCAAACTTGCGGCTAATCAAGAGTTCACTAGAGTATTGATGTGGAAACTTCAGGTTTTTGCTAAAGAAGGGGGGTTAAATGAGCTAGTACAAGAGTATCCTGAACTTTTTAATTACCCAGTTACATCGGAATCTCTTAGACAAGCTCATTTATCAAGTATAGAAATTGCAAAACGGGGTATGGATTCTATGATTCCCGCAGCAAACGGAACCTCACGGGTTGCCCGTGATCTTTTCTACCAACTTATGAATTTTGTTAACCAACCTTTATCTGTACCGAACAAAGGTATTGATTATCAAGGATTACCCCAAGGAATAAATAGAGAATTATATAATTCGAGTCTTAATCCTGAAGGTACTTTTGTGTCATATACGGACTCGCACGGAATAACATCTTGCAGAGGCTTTTACGAAAGTGGTGTTGGGACGTTATCTCATTGGCTGAAACGCAGGGCTCAAGAGTTAATGACTAAAGGGTTGTCTTCCGAAGATGCCATCAAGGACACAATGAGAGACCTTGGGGAATCTTATCATAACCACCTTCAGGAAATTAATGGACAAGTTATTGCTAACTTATTTAGTTAATTAAATCTGAATTAACAAGACTTTAAGCAGAAGCTTTCGCAAAAATCAAAGACAAAACGGCTCTTAAATAATTTTTAAAATGATAAATAAGATTCTCTGTCTAAGTAAAAAATTAATAGAGATTCCCTCAAATAAGGAAAATCCCAATGCTTTGCGTGAAGTTTTAAGGGTCTGTGAAAAAGAGCTTAAGGTACTTCAATCAAAGAAATTCAAGAAGAAAGAAGTACCAAGCCTTCTTTATTATAATACACCTAAGATACCAAAAAGATTCAAGATTATTTTAAATGCACACCTCGATGTTGTTCCGGCAAAAGACAAACAATATAAACCAAAGATCGTCGGCGATAAACTTTATGGAAGAGGGGCGAACGATATGAAAGCAGCTGCTGCTGTTATGATTTTTGTTTACAAAGAGTTATCCAAGAAAGTTAAATATCCACTTGGTTTGCAGCTTGTTGCCGATGAAGAAACGGGGGGATTTAATGGAACGAAGTATCAAATAGGAAAAGGTGTGAGGGCTGATTTCGTAATTGCTGGTGAACCTACAGATCTTGGTGTAAATAATAAGGCAAAAGGAATAGTATGGATTAAAGTAAAAGCAAAAGGGAAGAGTGCTCACGGAGCGTATATTTGGCAGGGAGAAAATGCAATATATATGGTTACCGAGTTTTTGAATAAACTCAAAGAAAAATATCCAGTACCCAAAAAGGAAATCTGGAAAACAACCATGAATGTGGCTAAAGTTGTCACGAGTAACGAAACGTTCAATAAGGTTCCCGATGACTGCGAGGCCTGGCTTGATATACGCTATATTCCAGAAGATTCCGATACTATTACTCAAAGGATAAAAAGCTTAGTTCCAAAGGGAGTTGAACTTGAAATTATTCTTAAAGAACCTGCGCAGTTAACTTATGAAAATAATCCTTTTGTAAAAAAACTACGTGAATCTACAAAGGAAATCACTGGTAAACTAGCACCCGTCATTGTCAAACACGGAGCAAGTGATATTAGACATCACAATCAGATAGGTTGCGATGGAGTAACTTTTGGTCCCATTGGTAAAGGATTACATACAGATAATGAATGGGTAAGCGTTAAAAGTCTTTCTGATTATTACGAAATTTTAAAAGACTTTTTGCTTTCTTTTTAAAGATTTTTCCAGGAGGCTAAAAATATTGGGCTGGACCAAGCCATGTGGCCGTCTTTTTGAACTATTTTGACGAAGATTGGGTGTATACCCTTTGTGAGATTTTTCAAAGGGAACTCAAGTTCCATCTTACCAGGTATATTAGATAAGCTTGTTTGATAAATCTGAAGTTTGGCATCTAGTCCGCCCATCTCAAATACTTTAGGGAGTTGCGTTATAGAATTTAGATTAATTCTAATTTTTCTATCATTAACCACACCTTCCAATGTTCCCCTAGATTTCTCAAAATACAATATCACCCCTTGTGTACCCCCGGTAGTAACCCCATTCAACGTTAATTGATTATCTTCATAGGTAACAAAACCCTTATTATAGACATTAATATATTCAAGAGCCGCTATTTTATTGTCCGACAGTTTGAAATTTCCTTTCCAATTAAAACTTCTTCTTCTTCCCTTTACCTTAGAACCTGACCATACAACTTTTATGGCTTTCTTTTCTGTAGTCTCCAGTGGGGGATAAAAGGTTTTAATGATTCTATCTTCACCATAAAACTCAATTCTATCTATCGGGGAAGTACCATAAGTGGAAATTTTTATGACTGGACTTTTGGAAACCTTTAGTTCATCTCCCATAATGCCTATTTTTCTGCCATTTTCTAAGCAAGTTACGTCAAGATAAATTTTGGCTCCGGTTGTTGCATACGCATGACGATAATAAAGTGCTTCAAAAATTGCCTCTCGCGTAAGTTCATCAGCCAAAAAACAAGTAAGGCCTCCGTAAGTCTGAAAGTGTCCCAAACCAGGATAACTTGCACCAAGTCTTCCGTCATGGCCATCGCTTCCGGCAACAACTCCTACTTTATAACCCTTTTTTAACGCATCAAAGATAAACCACTCGAAAGTACCCCAATCCGAGTGAACCTCAACCGCACGTTCGATCTTTTCGTCGTGCATATTCAAATTAGAATATCGCCCACCAACATGAGCAATAGTTATTACACCCTTTTTAGGAAACCTTTTGAATAGTTCATTAACTGTTAGAACGTCATTGTTTAAGTCGCTGAATTCATCGACTAAAGCGTGGGAAGATCTGTAAATTGGCATACCTTCTTTCAGGTACAGCACATTTCTATCTCCACCTGCGGGAGTATTTCCTGACCACTCGTAGCCGGGAAATGCTACGAACTCTCCACCCCGGGTAAACTTCTTTGTAGTTTCGTTAATTTTATTCCAAAACTCATTAGTCACCTGGAAATCGTTTGCCTGATGGCCGGCCACGTCAAGGAATGCATACTCTTTAGCAAAGTTAAAATAATCATTTATGTCATTGGTTCCAACTGTTTCCTCAGATTGTCCGTGTAAATCTCCCCAAAAATGTAGATATCGTGGGTTATCTGAGATAACAATAGGGTTTGAAACTCCCGATAAAGTGCCGTAGCTCCCATTTATATAGCATGTTGACTCCATCAGAGGTTTTGCCTCAACATCTGCCTTACCATTATTAAACTTCGTCTCACTGGGTAAATCTACAATTTCATTTTTCTCTATAGCAAAAACTCCATTAAGGGCAGTGCAGGGATTTTCCCACTTATCCTCAAGTTTTATCAAAAAAGTAAAGGTTTCATCCTTCCTTACCCTTGTTGGCCCTAAAACCACAATTTTTTCCGGTTTATCAGGAATTATCTCCATTTCAGTAGAGTGGGGGAGTTCGAGGAAGCGTGCTGTAGCAAATGGATCTACTAAAATCTTGAATTCAAAAGTTTTTTCGCAAAACGTTTGTGCCCTCCAATTCTTAAAATCTAAATAAACTTCATCTTTCTCGGAAAGAGAGTCGTTCGAAAAATTAAGTACAAATCCTTTACTCCAGGGTCTTTCGTGTACTTTCCCCAACATACCAGATGATTTTCCAGTAACTGCTATTTGAACATTTTTGTTAGTTGAGGAAAATGCAACATAATTATCCGATTTAGGATCTTCAAACTGTGGATCGGCACAGTCCGAAACAATTCGGAAAAGTACTTTTAAACCTCCGCTGTCATCAATACCTAAAGACCCTACCTTATAGGTAAGACGGCAATTAATTTTTGACCCTGCAACAGCTTTATTAATATTTAAACTGGCCGAGCCAATTTTATTTTCGTAGGCTTTTTGGTAATCCATAATTATAAAGGTATTACAAATAGTTAAATCCAATTTTTGTAAACGTTATCAAGCACTGCTCTTGCCTGGGGATTAAATTTTACCGGCGTTAGTAAACTCGGATGTGAGGGATCAACCTCTCCCGATAGTTCTTGCTGAAACCGATCAACCAAAAACCTTGCAGTTTCATTTATAGTAAGTTCAATTCTTTCAATAATTTTATTATTTTTATCAGCCAGCACAAGTTCTCTTACCGGTATAACTTTTACAGCATTTCCAAGCATAAGTAATGACTCCAATTTCCCGTTGGTAAAATCATCCAGACCAAACACATCTTCAACAACCTCTAATCCGTATTTTCTAGCCATGTGTCCAGCTACATATTCAAGCGTTGTTCCACCCAGCCTGTTAACACTTAGCGGTGGCCTAAATAATCTCTTGCCTTTTACTCCAAGAATTTCTTCTCCCATACCGTCTGCAAAAATGACCGAGTGCGCCAGTTTTTTTAAGTTTAATGAAGTGACTAATGTATCTTCATAGCGTAATTCACCCGTAGAGGGATTTCTTAAAAAAGGGGCAACACAAATAACCTCATGTGCCCCAATTTCATTTGATCTGATACCGATTTCTGTTCCCCGTGCATAATTACCCGCTTCTTTGGCATAAATTTTACCGGCTCTTTGCACATCCATGTATACAACAACCGGTGCTCCTTCCCTATAATCCTCCTCGGGAAGATAAAATGGCCAGTTCCAGATTAGTGCGGTCATATCTACCTTTCCTATAAAACTTGGTAAAACGCCGTAGCGACCAAATCCTCTTTTCACTACGGGACGAATGTAAGCACGTGAGGGTTTATCTCCATCTCCTAAAAGAACAGCTGGCCCTAGGACTGCTACTAAATCTTCTATACCCTGTGCAAGTTGAGATAATGAAACTGGAGTTTGGAAACCATGATGTTTAGTTGATCTTCTAAGGCGCATTAACCGAGGTTTCCAAAGAATTAAGTTGCCTTCCTTTTCGGATTTATACTCTAAACTCAGACCTTCAAAGACTACATGGGCATAATCGGTTCCTGGATTTTCTTTGGATTCAGAATTTAGAGGATGATGCGGGGGAACGATAATCAGTTTCTTTGCCTCATGTGAATAGAGAAGAACGTAGTTTGCTCCCGGTAAGTTATTTTCGAATTCCTTTTTTCGCGAAATTTCGACAGGACCCAAGTTAGGATATTTTTTCAAAAGCGAACTATCCGGTATATATCGATTTATATTTAGACGAGAAGACATTTTAATTTAGTATTCTAAAAGCATATTTATTGCAGAGAACCTGAAGTATATAGAAATATGGTGGACCCGGGGGGAGTCGAACCCCCAACCCCTTGACTGCCAGCCAAGTGCTCTAGCCATTGAGCTACAGGCCCTCACCTTATTCGAACGTACACCTGTATTCTATATTATCTTTAAAATCATGTACAATGATGGAATTGTTAAATGAAAAGGGAAAATAAAACCAGCCTTCCTCTTATATACAAAAACCGAGGACTTTCCGAGTTGATTAAGGAACTTAACTTCCGCTCTGATGAAAGCGATTTATTTAAAAGGATCTTGGACTTCGACAAGAATCACTTTGTTTTCTACAAATTTTTAAACGACCTAGTCAAATTTGAAAGAGGAATCCCAAAATACGGAATTAAAGCCCAAGCTTCAAAGTTAATAAATAGACTGAAAATTAATACCGCTGTTTATTCTGATATAACAAACAAAAACTTCCAGAATCAAAAGGGTTTACTTATCTACGGCGTTAATCATAACGCCTTTATTGAGCCGATTATTTTATTTTCGCTTTTAAATCAAAAGAAAATCAAATTGATTCTTTTCAGAATGTACTACTTTATAGGTAAAAACTTCCAAAAATACACGCTCCCGGTTGCAGCTAGGAATTATTCGGTCAACAAAGGTTTCGGACTTAAAGGTAAACTCGACCCGTCACAAAGATTTCGTAAATTCGAAGCTCTTTCTGATTCGCAAATAATTAAAATCAATGACAAAAGCATAAAAAACGCCACAAAAACTCTGGAGCAAGGAGGCATTGTTGTAATTTTTCCTGGTGGGGGTGGAAATGAACTTAAAAAATGGGGGGTTGGCATCTCACGAATCATTTTAAGTATCAAGAAAGATAAGAGAGAAGATGTAGCGCTTCTACCCGTTTATTTTTCTGGAATGGGCTATAAAAGAATGCTCTTGCGTGTAATTCGCGCCTATAAAAATATAAAACAAAACCATTTGAGGGTCGGTGTATATTTTGGAAAAGAAAAAACAATTTCAGATATTTATCGGTTATTGGGAAATAAGATTAACGAGTTAAATATCTTAAGATATCTTCGTGAAGACGCTTTCTCGCAGTATGGCCTAAAAGAATTTCCGTTGAGATTATATCTTTATCCTCAAAATTATCCCTTGGCTGTAAGCCGAAGTTTTACTTTCGTAACAAATCTACTCATCCAAATCCTTCCATTCAGAGATATATTTAAAGGTTTTTAGCTCGGACATGTGATCGGGAAGGGACTCGAACCCCCGACCTCCTCGATGTCAACGAGGCGCTCTAACCGACTGAGCTACCCGATCGTTTACCAGACGAATTATACCATCTATATTTGATTAGTGTTAATATTAACTAATGCAAAAGATTATTGAAGAATCGCACAAAAAGGTTTCCGCCTCAGAACTTTTGAAAAGAGGGTTTTATAGCGGAGTTGGATGGGCGTTTGGAGTAACGATTGGATTCGTAATTGTCTCAAGCATAATTGTGGTGATTCTTCAAAATCTGGGGGGTCTTCCTCTTGTTGGCAGTTGGATTGCTGATATTGTTGAAGAAACACAAGCACAATTAATTAGAAGGACCCCAATTTTTCAATATTGACTCCGCGTAGTACATGTGTAAAATAACATTAAACTCATGAGAATTTTAGTTACAACGTGCAAGCGGTCCCAAGTTTTGCTTACAATAACCACAACTACCTGCGTTTCCTAACGGAGGTTTATTGTGGTTTAAGCATTTAAAAGTCAACCTCCGAAAGGAGGTTTTTTAGTTGAGAATTGCAGATAATACCCGATATTGCATCGTAATCAAATTCGGAGATTGATTAGCTTGGATTATCGGAACAAGAGTTGAATGTTAATCTATAAAGCTATTTGTAGTATCATACGGATATGAGCAAGGAAGATCAAGAATATTTGGACAAATTAAGACACTCTGCAGCACACTTAATGGCAGCAGCCGTCATGGAACTCTGGCCTAAAACAAAACGGGCGATTGGGCCTGCAATTGAAAACGGATTCTATTTCGATTTCGATTTCGGAGGTGTAAAGGTTTCCGAAGAAGATTTCCCCAAAATTGAGGCTAAAATGAGGGAAATTTTACCCAAATGGAAAGCATTTGAAAGACACGAGTTAAATTCAAAGAGTGCAAAAAAGGAATACCCCAAAAATCCTTACAAAGAGGAGATGATAGATGAGTTTTCAGAAAAGGGCAAGAAGAAAGTTTCGTTCTACAAATCAGGGGATTACTGGGATTTATGTCGAGGAGGTCATGTAGAACATCCCGATAAAGAGCTTCAAAACTTTAAATTACTTTCAGTTGCTGGTGCTTACTGGCGAGGAGACGAAAAAAATCCCATGCTCACAAGAATTTATGGAACAGCATTTCCTACGGAAAAAGAGCTTAATGACTACATTAAACATCTTGAAGAAGCTCAGAAAAGGGATCACCGAAAAATAGGAAAAGAACTAGACTATTATTCGATTAGCCAATTAACAGGACCCGGGCTTATCCTTTGGCATCCAAAACTTGCTACAACCCGTGTAATAGTAGAAGATTTCTGGAGACAAGAACACTACAAAAGAGGCTATCAGCTCGTTTTTACACCTCATATTGCAAGTATGGATATGTTTGTAATATCTCGTCACTACAATAAATATATAAATTCAATGTTTCCTGCCATGCTTCATCAATATATTGAGGGGGAATCTCGTCCCGATTATCAAACAGATGAACAACTAAAACCCATGAACTGTCCAAATCATATTCAAATTTATAAATCAAAACCACGCAGCTACAAGGATTTACCGATCAGAATGGGCGAGTTGGGTACTGTTTATCGATACGAGCGTGCCGGAACCCTCCACGGAATGACCAGAGTGAGGGGATTCACACAGGATGATACCCATATCTTTTGCAAACCCGATCAGGTAATAGATGAAGTCAGGGGTGTAATTCGCCTTACCAAAGACATGTATGAAGTTTTTGGATTTACTGACTATCAAGCGTATATTGCTACCAGACCTGAGCGATATCTTGGTACTTCCAAAATGTGGGATTTCGCCGAAAACTCTTTGAAAAAAGCATTAGATTTGGAAGGTATAAAAGATTACAAGATAGACGAAGGTCAAGGAGTTTTTTATGGTCCGAAAATAGATTCCAAAGTAAAAGATTCTCTTGGTCGCGAATGGCAGCTAGGGACAATACAGTTTGATTTCAATATGCCTGATCGTGCGGAAACCACCGAGGCAGATATTGACGAATTCTGGGCAATGAAAACTTTCCATGATAAATTCAAAACTAGGGAAAATTTATCTAAATATCTTAAAAAACTGGGAAGAGGTTTTAATGTCCAATACATAAACGACAAAGGCGATAAAAATCAAGCCGTGATGATACATAGAACCGTTTTGGGATCAATGGAAAGATTTTTCGGCGTATTAATAGAGCATTACGGTGGAAGTTTTCCTACCTGGTTAGCTCCTACCCAAGTTAAAGTTTTACCAATTACGGATCGGCATTTGGAATATGCTTCTAAAATTGTTGATAAGTTACGCGCTAACGAGTTAAGAGTTGAGTTAGATGAAAGATCCGAAACACTCCAGGCAAAAATTAGAGATGCACAAGTTGAAAAAGTTCCTTATATGCTAGTCGTGGGTGATAAGGAAGAAAAGGTCAAAAAAATCGCAGTAAGACTAAGAACAGAAAAAGACCTAGGTCAAATGAATTTGGAAGAGCTTTTGAATAGAATTAAAGAAAAGATTGATAAAAAGTCATTGGATCTGTAAAATAAACTAGTCAAGTTGAAAACAGGGACCATAAACTTTCGCATAAATCATCAAATCCGTGCACCTCAGGTGCGCGTGATCGGAGCTGACGGTAAGCAAATCGGTGTTATTAAAATCGAGGAAGCCCTACAAGAAGCACAAAAAGTTGGTCTTGATTTAGTTGAAATTGCCCCAAACGCCAAACCGCCCGTTACAAAAATAGTAGAAATTGGAAAGTTTAGATACGAACAAGAGAAGAAATTAAAGAAAGAAAAGAAAAAGGGTAAAGGCGGTGAATTAAAGGAAGTTAGATTGTCACCTTTTATCGCTGATCACGATTATAAAACCCGAATGGGTAAGATAATAGAATTTTTGGATGAAAATAATAAGGTTAGGGTTGTCGTAGTCTTTATGGGAAGACAGATGGACAGCAAACAGTTCGGGTATAATGTACTGAAACGCGTAACAAATGAACTTGACAACAGAATAGTTGTGGACATGGAACCAAAGTTTTTAGGAAGACACCTTGCAATGGTCATCTCGCCGGTTAAAAAAGGCAAAAAGGAAGGAAACGAAAATGCCAAAAATGAAGACACGAAAATCAATAACTAGAAGGTTTAAAGTAACCAAAAATGGAAAGGTTATGCGTCGACAAGGCTTTCGCGGCCACTTGAACGTCAAAAAATCTTCCAAAAGAAAACGCAGGCTTGGTAGGGTTGTTGCAACTAGGAAAGTTTATGCAAAAAAAATTAAAAAAGCTCTAGGCAAGTAGAAACTTGTCCTGAGCGACTGAGAGGAGTCGAAGGATGGCAAGAACCAAATCAATCGCTGCAAGACGTCACAGAAAAATTAAAAAGGCTGCACGAGGCTTCATGCACGCAAGAAGTAGGCGTGTAAAATCTGCAAAAGAAGCCTTGCTGCACGCAGGCCAATACGCTTATATCGGTAGAAAACTACGTAAGAGAGATCTCAGAAGTCTTTGGATTAAGCGCCTTAACGCAGCCGTCCGAGAACACGGAATGAGCTATTCTAAATTTATATCTGCACTCAAAAAAAATAATATAGAACTCGACAGAAAAATTCTTGCCGATATCGCAGTCTCCGATCCTGATACTTTCGCGAAAATCGTCTCCGAGGTAAAATAACTTCAACGTGCGCGAGGAAATAATCAACACCAAGAACGAAGCCATTGCTCAAATTACTGAGACAAAAGACGTCAGAGAATTAGAAAGCCTACGCATCTCTTACCTTGGTAGAAACGGTAAAATTACAAAGCTTATTAAAAAAATTAAAGATTTGAATCCCGATGAAAAAAGGGGGGTCGGGAATCTTCTTAATGACGCAAAAAGAATTGTCCAAGATGAATTGGGAAGAAAAAGAAGAGAATTGGCTGAAAGCTCAGCAACAAAAAAAGAGTGGTTCGATCTAACAATACCTGGAAAAAAACCTGAGGTCGGAACGCTACACGCTTTAACAAAAACTTTAACAGAAATAATTGATATCTTTACATATCTAGGATATCAAGTTACTGATGGTCCCGAAATAGAAACCGATTATTATAATTTTGAAGCCTTAAATATCCCAAAAGATCACCCAGCTAGAGACACTCAACAAACTTTCTATATAGACACAATGGGTGCCAATTTAAGCTTTGGTGAACTGATTTTGAGAACTCAAACTTCAGCAATGCAAGGAAGGGTAATGGAAAAGATAGAACCACCCTTTAGGGTCCTCGTTCCAGGAACAAATTATCGCTACGAACAGGTTGACGCATCACACGGATTTCAATTTAGCCAAGTTGAAGGATTCATAGTTGATGAAAATATACACCTAACAGATTTGTTCGGAACTATTGAATATTTTTTAAAGATACTGTTTGGACAGAAAGCAAAAATCCGATTTGCCACAACAAATTTTCCCTTTGTTGAACCTGGAGTTGATACATACTTAGGATGTACTATTTGTGGGGGTAAGGGATGCTCGTTCTGTAAAAATACTGGTTGGAGCGAAATAATGCCAGCCGGTATGATACATCCAAATGTTCTTGAAATGGCAGGAGTCGATACTAAAAAGTGGGGAGGGTTTGCATTTGCGATAGGTTCCTCTCGTGTGGCAAATCTAAAGTATCATATTCAGGATTTGAGAATATTAACAACACCCGATTTGCGAATTCTTAGACAGTTCTAAATTTTATGAAAGCACCTATTTCCTGGCTTAAAGAATATGTCGACATAAAACTTCCTCTTAGGCAGTTGATGTGGAAAATGACAGAGGTTGGATTAACCTGCGAATCTTATGAGAAAGTGGGGGATGATATTGTACTCGACGTTGAAGTAACCGCAAACCGCCCCGACTGGATGAGTCTAGTTGGTGTCGCAAGAGAAGTTGCTGCGATTCAAGGATCAAAATTAAGATTGCCCACAATTCCTGATATTCCTAAACCTACCAAAACTCTTCCAATTGACTTTAAAACTGACTACAAACTAATTGAGCGTTGGAGCGCCGTTATCCTCTCAGGAATAGAAATTAAACCTTCTCCGGATTTTATCCAAGAGAGATTGAAATTAATTGGATTAAGACCAATAAATGCAATAGTAGACATAACAAATTACGTAATGTTCGAAGCAGGCATTCCGATGCATGCATTCGATTATGACGAGATAAAAGAAAATACAATGTCGTTAGAACTCTCTCGTGGAGGTGAAAAATTTATTTCGGTCGATGAAATCGATTATAAACTTCCGAAAGATGCAATGATAATCAAAGATAGTAAACGCATTATTGATCTCGTTGGCATTAAAGGAGGATTAAACTCGGGAATAACTCAGAAGACAAAAAATATCTTGCTTCATGTAACTATCGATAATCCGGTTTTAATCCGGCGCACATCCCAACAATTAGGATTAAGAAGCGAAGCATCCGCAATTTACGAAAGAGGACCCGACAAGGGCGCTACGGTTAATTCGCTAAAAAGGGCAGCTAATCTTATTATTAAATATGCAAATGGAAGTGTCTGCTCGGAAATTTACGATTTTAAGGAAAAGGATTTTAATCCTTGGGAACTTAAATTAAATTTACCCAGACTGGAAAAAACTCTTGGAATAAAAATTCCGGACAATGAGGTCATTGATATCCTAAAGCGTCTTAATCTTTCACCAAAAGTTAAGAATGATACTTTAGTCTGCACAATTCCAACGTACCGCGGAGACTTAAAAATTGAAGAGGATATCATCGAAGAAGTTGCAAGGCTTTGGGGTTATAATAAATTTCCCAAAACGCTACCCAAAGGAGTAGTTTCATCGAAAAAAGTACCCTATTATTACGATCGTGACTTTGAACTCGAATTAAAAAATCTTATGGTCGCGTCAGGATATACAGAATCACTGACGCTCTCGCTGGTATCAAGCGATTTAATTAAACGTAGTCAACTCCATTTGGATAATCACATCAAGATAGCAAATCCTGTGAGCTTGGAGTTTGAATATCTTCGCACTACAATCGTTTCAAGTTTACTTACTGCGGTTAAACTGAATGCTAACGAGGATAGATTGAAATTGTTTGAATACAACAAAGTTTATTTCGGGCCACTTGAAAAACCTCTGGAAATTAATAAATTAACGGCGGTTGAAAAAAACACCGACATAAGAAGCATTAAGGGGGTAGTTGATTTAATTCTTAGTAATTTAAATATTACTTCTTTTGAAATTAAGCCGACTCTTGTATCTTCCAGTCTCTGGCATCCAGTAAAAAGTGGCGTAATAGAAAAAGGTGAGATAATGATCGGGACTTTCGGCAAAATTCACCCTAAAGTACTTGATAATTTACAAATAAAGGAGAAAATATTTGCATTTGAGCTGGATGTAGCGGTACTTTATGAATTGGCAGAGGATAAATATTTCCAGGAAATTCCACAATATCCACCTCAAATAGAAGATTTAACTTTGGCTATACCGGCGCGTACGAAAATAGGTGATGTCCTGAAGACTATTAAATCTGTCGATAAAAAAGTTTCATCAGTTGAATTAAAAGATGTGTATAAAGATTTTTACACGATTGGTGTTCGCTATCAGGATCGTAATAAAACACTTAATAATAAAGAAGTCGAAGAAATTAGAAGCGAAGTTCTTTCCAGTCTCAAGAAAAAATTCGGAATCTCTTTAAAAACATAATTACTATTCCGGGGTAGGAGTAGGTGTCTCTAAATAATCCCAGGCAACTTTAACCCCGATTGTAATGACTCTATCTGACTCTTTTCCTTTTGAATCCTTAGCTTTAGCACGTAGTGTATGTACACCATCTGCTAAATCGACTTCTTGTTCGTATGGAGGTTTAGTAAAAGTACGTACTTTTACTCCATCTACTTCCAATTCAATTTGAACTATGTCATCGGTTGAATCGGCTGTCACTTTTGCGCTAAATTTATTTGGAAGATTGGAATCTCGATCCTTGGGTGTTACAAACTCGACGTTAATTGGATTTTGAGTTCCGCAGAAATCGCTGGGAGGGTGGTACTTCGAATCCGATTGGGTTGCCAACCAGGCATCTATTCCAAGCTGGAATCGATTCACTCCATCGCTACTTACCGGATCATCTTCTTTAAATACGAAAAACTCTTTTTCATCATAATTTCCAGCAGCGATATCGGAAGGTGTCGCGAGCTTCCCATCAGATTTACAAATTTTAAGTTTTGTATGCACAGGATCTTCTCGTGGCTCCGTTCCCACAATAAATTTCTCTATTCGAGAAGGATAACCGTCGTGCGCCTCATACCCTGAAACCGTATCCACTGCTTTGGTAACAATTCCGCCGGGAGTTTCAAAACCAATGTTTGCTTTACCCTTCAAGGCCTCCAATAGAATTCTCCTCCAAATCGGCGAGGCGCCGGTTACCCCCGAAGCCACCTCCCGCATAGAAGAATTATCGTTATTTCCAACCCAAACCCCAATCATTACCTGTTTATTCCCTCCAATAGTCCAATTGTCCTTCTGCAAATTTGTCGTTCCTGTTTTTACCATAATCTTCCATCCCGGAATGTTAAGTTGGGAATTTGGACCAAAAACCGCAGTTCTTGCTTCATTATCCGATAAAATGTCAGTAATTAGATATGCTTGTTCCGGTGTTAAAACTCTTTTGCTTTTTTCGGGTTTGATTTCTTCCAATACTTTTCCGTTTTGATCTTCTACTTTCAAAATTCCTGCCAAGTCTGTTCTAAATCCCTGATTGGCAAATGCGTTATATGCATTTGTTAGTTCAATTAATTTAACCTCTCCGCCGCCCAAGGTTACAGAAAGCCCAAGTCTTGAAAGATTTTCTTTTGTGGGTTCCAAAGTAGTAATACCCAGGTCGTATGCAGTGGAAAGCATATCCTTAACTCCAACCATAGCAAGCATTTTCACCGCTGGAAGGTTTACGGAATTTCCTAATGCGTAGCGAACTTGAATAGGACCCCTAAATTTTCCGTCATAATTTACTGGCGTATAGGGAGGTTGCCCCGCTCCACCTGGAAATTCAGTAGAAACGTCCATCAATAAAGTCGAGGGGGTGTAACCCTTTTTAAAAGCCGTTACGTAAGTTACTGGCTTTATCGAGCTTCCAGGTTGTCTTAATCCATCAGCAGCAACATTAAATTGTCCGTCATAATTCGGATCGCTAAAATTTTTGGATCCGACCATCGCCAAAATCTCTCCTGTTTCAGGATTTAATACGACAGCCGCTCCATTTGTTATATTTAGGTTTAAAACCTTTTCGATCTCCTCGGCAACGATTTGCTGAACTCGTTCCTGAAGTTCTAAATCTAAGGTAGTTGTCACTTTTAAACCACCTTGTTCAATAACCTGTTCGCCATAACGATTAATTAGAGCTTTTTGTATATATTGGACAAAGTGGGGTGCTTTAAAGTTGGCGCCTTTTTCCTGAAATTCAATATTTTCAAGATCTTCTTGTGCTTTTTGTTCCTCTTCTTCTGAAATATATCCGTCTTCGCGCATTCGTCTTAAAACCTGTTTCGTTCTTTCAACATATGCGTCGGGTTCAGGGGAATAGGGTGAATAAACGGAAGGTCTTTGTGGAAGCCCTGCCAGAATTGCAGATTCTACCAAGTTTAAGTCACGGACATTTTTACCAAAATATGTTTCAGAGGCAGCCTCAACTCCCCAGGCAGTTCCACCGTATGGTGCTTCATTGAGATACATCTGCAGAATCTGATCTTTTGAGTATCTTCTCTCTATCTGAATAGCCAAAACGAACTCTTTAATTTTTCTCCATATTGTTCTTTCGGGAGAAAGTAGGACGTTTTTAACTAACTGCTGTGTCAAAGTGGATCCACCTTGTGCATAGCCTCTTGTGAATATTCTCGTAAAACCTCTAAGCATCCCAAAAGGATCAAATCCCTGGTGCTTATAAAAATTTTTATCTTCAATTGACACAGTTGCATCGCGCAACACTTGGGGAATGTCTTTTATTTCGACGAGAGTACGCCTTTCATCAATGAATATGTCATACAAAGCATTTCCATTACGATCAACTATCTTTGTTGAAAAACCCTCTCTACGAACAACTTTGTCAGGTGAAGGGAGGTTGAAGGCAAAAAACGGCAAGACAATAAAGAGACCCAGAAAAACCAGTACTACTCCCAGAAAAGAAAGTTTAGCTATTTTTACCATAAGACGACTTCTGTTAACACCTTTGCTGTTTCTAGAAAACCTTGACCTCCACTTATTTCTTCTTCTTATCTTTTTCCAATTAGCCATACGTCTTAATTTTACCAGAGATTTGAAAACTTGAAAAAAGATAAATTAAGATGTACATTATGGGATAACGGGCGAGTTAGCCAAGTGGTAAGGCAACGGTCTGTAAAACCGTGACCACGGGTTCGAATCCCGTACTCGCCATGTCGAACGGTGCAGGGGTAATTTTTTGGGGTTTGAGATACACAGCGCATCTTTTTTGAAATTATATTTTTATTTTTTTACCCCTCCAAACTCCCCTGCACCGTTCTTTTTTAATAATTTGTAATATACCCTCTGAACTTTTTCTAAACTTTCAAGTTTTCTTTGTAAATTATTTTTATACTCAAATTTCCTTGATATAATTCCGTTTTGAAGTTTAACAACGTCTCCCAAGACCACCCCATTGTCGTTTAATAAGGAAACTCTCATTTCTCCAGATCTCTTTCGAATTACTTGTAAAACTTCATAAATCTCATGTACCGGACCGAATATGGTACGGTCAGTATATTTTCTAATTTCCGGTGAGTATTCTTTAATAAGCTTTAGCAATTTATCATTTTTCATAACACTTAATTTGCTTTCATCTATAACTCTACAAAGGGTTAGGTTTTCTCCGTGTTCTCCTACCAATTCTAGGTTATTTTCCGGATTGTTTTCCAAAACTTGCATTCTTTTATAATCCAATCCCAAGCCGATTCCATATACCTGATTTGAATAAAGTCCATTCCAATCACGATAACCTTTATCATTAATATTGGAAAATTCGTATAAAGCCCAACTCATTATATCTACAGGATTAGTTACCACCAACAAAAATCCTCTATATTTCGAGTTTCTTACAGATCTTGATATCTCCCATATAACCTTAGCATGTGAATATATCTTCATATTTCTTTCTCCTCCGAACACCACTAAAGGTTCATTCTTAACATTAAAAGCAATCACTACCAAATCTGAATTATTAAATAAATCTCTATATGTTTTAGAAATATTCACTAATACTTGGGGGTTTGCACTACGTAAATCAAGAGAAATCCCTTTCAATTTTTTACGGTCGGTAGATATAATGTTTAAAATCCTCAACCATGGCTTTGCTATGATCAAATTAAGGAGCGTATTGCCAATTGTCCCTATACCGATTATGCCTATTCTTGCTATTTTCTTGGAATTATAGTAAGAATTTATTATTTCAGCCCATCTTTGTTTATTTGATGTTTTATTACCCAAACAGATATGAAGTGCTCTAATTATTCTATATACATCCTCTTGCTCGAATTTCTTAAGTAAATTTCGATCTAAAGGATAAAGGGTGCCAACAAAATGTTCAAAAAACTCATTCTCTGATTGTTTATATATATCTCTTTTATCTTTATCAGATACAAAAAAAACACTCGTTAACTTTGTTTTCTGTTTACCGCGATTATTTTCCTTTGAATTTAAATCGGAAGCGTATAAGTTGCCTTTTTGATTCCATACAACTATAAAATCATTGGCTACTAGCTTATATTTAAACTTATTTACTAATATTTCCGCTAAAGTTGTTTTTCCCGATCCAGACGAACCCGATATAGCTATGCCTCGTTTTTTATTTTTCAAAAGCACCGCATGTAGCGGAACAAACCCTCGAGGCAATTTTCTTACAGTCTCTAATCTATATTCTTTTTTTTCTTTTGGACTCAGTCTTTCGCCTTTATGATTAATAATATAGGTCAAATTCGTACCTGGAACATTAAATATTAACCGCATAATTTGACTTTTCTAGCAAAAACGATTAAATTATATACCGTATTAACATATATTAAAGGCTTTGAAAGAGAAATAGTAGATTTTTCCGGGTGACAAGAGAGATTTTGCGGAAGCTGAAAGCGAAACGTACAAGAAAAATCCAATTACACTCCCGAGCTGGTCCGACGATAAATCGGACACGGGTGCGCCCGTTAATGCGCTAGCGTATCACTGCAAGTCGTCAAGTACGCAAATTAATGAGACTAACTCATTTGACGAAAGGGGGCACCAGTGATGGTGCTTTTTTAGTGGGTTAGCGAAGCAAGGTGGTAACGTCTTTTTGTTTATCAGGAAGGCCCTTGTAAAATTCCCAATTATCTAATAAGGGAGTTTAGCAAGGGTTTTTTTAATTTATAAATGCCACAAGAAAGAACAAATAATAATCTATCTAAAGAAAATATTTTTGAAGTCCGACCCGAATTCGGAAGGGACATATATGCTAGACAACTGCGACAAACAGCAATAATGTTGTCTTTAGTAAGTAAACTTAACGTTTTTGGAAACGACGAGACTGATGAGTTTACAGTACTCAGGGAAAACGGTGAAACAAATGGAATATTTAAAACTTGGGCTGTTCCCGTTGTTCCTTTTTTTGAAGGAGAAATGCAGGAAAATCTCGCCTTATACCTAGAGCAACGCCCAGAATCATTCTGGGAAGACATGCCGGGTGATCTGAAAGCATGTGCAAGTGAATGGTACGAAAAAACAAAAGATAACCCAAATTATCTTAGGCAAACTCTAGAGCGCTGGAGAACCTTCTCCGAAACACAAGATAGAAAACTAATCGAAATCTTTTCCCAAAGGGAGTTACCTACTGAAAAAGAGGAAAGAATTGCAGAATTATATTGGAGACTAAAAATTGCTTTTGGGTATGCAGCACCCTTTTACCATTTAGAAGCAATGATATCCGATTCTGAACAAACTCCATTCAATCCTATACCTACGATGAAAAATGGGGTTAAAAATGTCGGTGGTTCTCTTGACGTTATTGGTATAACGTTACCTTCAACTTTTTCAACTGAAGTAATCGCATCTTCTGATGGATGGAATGGCTTAAACTGGCAAAAGATTCAAGAGATGACCAGTGATCTAGATGAACAAAAAATGTCGATTGCTCTAAGAATTTCCAGAGTAACCGGCACATCCCTTGAAGATATAATTTTTGCTGCAAACGTATTAGAAAGAATGCCAGTTAGCGTTGGAGGTAAAAAGGGCGACTTGTCACAAACGGAAGCAATTAAGATTACTGAAGAAACTTTAGATCAAATAAAAACAAAGGATTCAATTGTTAAGGTAGCTGGAGACATGAATGCGCTAATCCGATTCTTGAACTGGTTCCCCTTGATAAAAAGTGAGGAAAATTTTAGTTTAGGGACAGGATGGAGATATGCAGCAGTTTGTGACACAACCAATGCACTACTCAATGAATTATCTGACGGAACATCATTTTTAGAAGGTTTTTCTGATATTTTTGTAGACTCTTTATTACCACAAATCAGACAGCTTGATGCAACATCTGCTAAGGGTAGATTTCAAATTCAACTTATTGAAGAAGGCAAATTGTCACCAGAAATATATGATTTAATCCAGAAAAGAGGATCAGAAATAGTAGAAAGAACCTCTGTTGGACTTGTAAATCTGAAAGTAGAGGAAGCAGTAGTTGATCTAAATGAAACTAGACCCAGAGTATTAGTTGGGGGTAAAGCTGCCGGTTTAAGTGAAGCAGTAAAAATATTCGGTAAAGAAAACACCCTCCCTGGATTAACTATTACAACTGAATGGATAAACGAGGTGCTTTTCCAAGACGAAGAGATTAAAACCCTAATTAGTATCTTCGAAAATACAAGTAATATAGGCGAGAAATTTATCCTTGCAAGGGAAATCAGAGATAGGATACATAATTTGAGATTTGTCGACCTGATATCTATACCAACTCATAATAGATATGCCATCAGATCTTCGTCTTATGATGAAGATACCACAAATAATGGTACAGCAGCAGGAGTTTATGAAAGTGTGATTGACGTCGAGGCAACAGGAGTTGAAGCTGCAGTGAAAACTGTTGTCGCATCATTTTTTTCAGAAAAAGCAATTAGTTTTAGAACCTTACACGGTTTTAGCGACAAACCATCTATGGCAGTAGTAATTAGTCCACTTATCGAAGGAAAGGGCGGAGTTATTATTACCTCAGGAAACGTAAAAGATTGGGAGCTTTCAGTCGGAAAATCGGCTCAGCATGTTGTTAAAGACGGGGAAACAGGCTTCGACTCTTATAGAAGCATTGATGGAGCTTTAAAGTATAGATCCGATAATAAAATACTTAAACAAAATGAGGTGCTTATGATTGCTGAGGCGGCCCTTAAAGCAGAACGATTGCTAAAAACCCCCGTAGATATCGAGTTTGTATTCGATAAGGGGAAGCTGTTAATTCTACAATTAAGGTCTGCATCAAACCAAGGTGATACACAAGCTTATTCATCTGAAAGTACAAATGAGATGGAAACAACTACGACTTTACAAGTAGACGATCTTGCAACTCTTTATTCGCTTGGCCAATCGCAGACTAATTTCAAGCTGAGGGTTGGAAAGGATATCGACATAGGTCAATTCCAGGGTGAACTGTTAAGATTTCTGGTGGTAAATAGAAACCGTTTAAGGGGGTTAATACTAGAAAGAAGAATACCAAGAACTAGTCATTTAGCAAATATTTGTGCTAACTTAGGAATTAAAATCGAATTCACGGACTAATGAACAAAAGAGAATTAGTATTGCTTAAAAAAATTAGTAAAGAGGCTGTAAGACTAGACTGGGAAAAGGCTTTTAATGGAAAAGCAAAAGGGAACAAGCATCTTTTTAGAGTAAATAAAATTGCAAAGTTTCTTCAAAAAAGGGAGGGTGGAAACTTATTTTTAATTCTTACTTCAGCCTGGGTACACGACGTCTCTTTAGCGTATGATTGTAACGAATCAGAAAAAAATATAAACAAAAATACAAGGCAATTTCTAAGTCAGTTTAACTTACTACCAAATGAAATTAATAAAATAGCCCAATATTCATCTTCACATGAGTCGGGGAGAAAAAATATTCCAATAGAGGCCAAGATTGTTCATGATTCTGATGTAATAGATAAAGGTGGAATATTGGGAATCATAAGACATGTCTGGAAAATGACCAATTTACTGGAAAAAAGAATATTATCTAATAAGGAAGACCTGGCACAAGTAAAGAAACATCTAAAGGAAAGGGAAAGGAAGGTTTTCACAAAGACATCTAAAAAAATAGTAAAACGACTGAATAAAAAAAGAGACGAATTCTTTACTAATGAAGATCGTGCAATTGAGTTGATGAACCAAATATCAATTAAAGCAAATAAGGGTATAAATTCCGACAAGATTGCCCTCTTCTTGATTAAAACTGAAAAAATATATATTTCTGAAATACTAAGAAATCAACTCGACTGCTCTTATCTAAATCTAAGAATAAAGGAAAATTATAAGGAGTAAAAAGTATCAGAGATGAAAAAACTTGTTAAGCCAACTTTGTGTGAAAGATCCCGACGGAGAAATAAAAGAATTTTAAAACTTTTAGAATAATGGATAAAGACAGAAAAAATAAATACCAGATACTTATTGATGAACAACATACCAGATGGAAGACGGGTAAACAAGAAGATGGAGAAATAGAGCTTTGGAAACAATCTTTTGAAGAAAAACCAGCACTTCCGGACCCAAAGGATATGTTTGAAATAGAGATTTCAGACAAAGAAACTCTTCAAAAGATAGGAGTTCCTGAAGATAGAAAATCCTTATTTATCGAAAGAGAAATAATATTAGATAGCGACCTCGGTGATGAGGTGCTTATAGAAAGAATATATACCTCAAACGCACAAGAGGAAAAACAAGCAGCATCATATTTAATAATTACTCCGACTGGCGAGACTTTCGGTGACAAATCTATATATAGGTATAACTTATCTACACCCAATCCCAAGCAAGGATTATCTGGTTTGCTAATTATAAGTAATGTAAGAAGTTTACTCGAAACGCCAATCCCCATAACCCATTCAGAATGGAATCAAGGAAACAGTTTCGCCGGTCTTTCTAAAAGTGAAGTCAATAAAGCTTTGAGAAACGTAATTGAGTTTAGAGATCGAACAAAGAACTAATGAACCTGATTTCAATAAAAGCAAATAAGGATATTAATTCCGACAAGATTGCTTTAATATTGGTTAAAAAAGATAAAACTCCTTTCCCAAAAGCTTTTCTTGAACAACTCCGGTGTAAATATTTATAATAGAGTATTGAGTGAATCTTTAAGTATTGCTAATAAGAATATTTGACAAATGATTAAACCTCCTATAATATTGCAAATTGCTGTTATGACTACTGGCTATTACTATTACTTTAGCCCAAGTTTTTAAAAGCAACGCGCCTTTGAGCGCGTTTTTTTATGCAAAAAAAATAAGATGATTGAAGAAAGACAAATACTAACAACAGATTTAGAACGAGTAAAAGACTTCTTTGTCGATCCAAGAAACCCACAATCAGCAGAAGATCTTGTTCAAATCGGGGGAGATGCAATACGTGTGATGGCCCAAATTTATTCCACGGCGGGACAGATTGAGTCAATGCCGCCAAAATTCAGGGATTGGTTGCAAGGCATAAAACCTGGAATGTCGGAACTTGAATCAGTAACAGGGGAAGTCCTAAGAATGGAAGCAAAAACCCGAAGGTTCGATGAAATGTTCATGGGTCAAATTCATCCACAAGGTAGCAAAATCGGAATAATTTCTAACTTAGTCGCTGCCTATATGAATAACAATCTAATAGTCGAAGATGTCTCTCAATCTGAAAGAGTAATGGAAAGAGAATCTATTAGATGGCTTGCAGAAATTTTGGGATATGAGACCGATTTGGCAGGTGGAAATATCGTTACTGGAGGTACTGAAGCTAATGAAATTGCCCTTATGGTTGCTAGGGAAAAGCTATTGGACTCAATGGGTTTGAAGAATCCCCTAAAGAGAGTTAAGAATCCTGTGCAGATGTATGTTTTGACTTCAAGGTGGAAACATTATTCGATAAGTAAAAAATGTGATGAATTAGGTATTGGTCTTCTGGAAATGCCATCTGATGACTTTAAGATTAATGTTCGCGCAACAGAAAAAGCGGTGAGGAAATTGAGAGAGAGAGGTAAGCATGTTGTTGCAATAGTCGGGTTAGCCGGCGAAACAGAGACTGGAGCCATTGAAGATCTTGAGGGACTTGCCGAAGTTGCGCATAATACTGATATTTATTTCCATGTTGATGCAGCATATGGCGGACCTTTTGTGTTATCTAGAAGAAAAGATCTGTTCAAGGGAATTGAGTACGCAGACTCGGTCACAATAGATCCACATAAAATGCTCTACACACCTTATCCTGCAGGAGCAATAGTGTTTAGAAACGCCAGCGATCAAGACTATCTCCACACAGATACTAGATATTTGGGGGCCGTGGCCTCAACATCCTCTGGATCTAGAAGTACTGCTGGCACAATATCCACTTACGCAACAATTAAACTTCTTGGAAATGATGGTATAGCAACCTTGTTAAACCACACACTTGATTTAGTGGAAACAGCATATCATTACGTGGAAGATTCTAGAGTACTTAGAGCTCTACATGAACCGGAACTCAACACTATGTTAATAGGCCTAACTGATGATGTTAAAACAAGAGCGGCTCAAAGAGGAATTGACGGAAAAGCATACGATGACATGATTTGCGCAGTAATAAGACAAATTGACAATCATCGATCTAGAAATCCTTACGTCTCAAACAATAGCGATGTAGATCCTGAAAAACGTTTTGGTAGGATCGGTAAACGAAGTGTTTTTAGATTTATAGCTGTTCACCCTTATACAACTCATGAAGATGTCAGAACTACTCTTCAAAGAGTCGAAGAGACAGTTAGTGAAAAAATAGGGCTATAATCTTTTAAATTAAATATGCCTGAGAAAGACATACAATTATTAACTTCCGAAATGATCGCTATTCCTTCTTTGACGACCGATCAAGAAGCTTGCCTTAAGGTACTCGATTATATTTCTTCGTACCTAGGAAAAGTACATGCAGAAACTTACTTGCATACCGGAGTGTATTCACGCATTTGGGGTGACAACAATACACTTATGAACCCAAGACTTCTTCTTTCTGGGCATATAGATGTTGTCGACGTAGAGGGTGATGACACTTTATTCCACTCCAAAGAGGAAGCTGGAAAATTGTATGGTAGGGGTGCGGGAGACATGAAGGGACATGTTGCCTCGATGCTTTACTCTTATAAAAAATGGCTAGAAGAAGGAGGGCCTAGAGGAGTAGGTTTGCTTTTAACTTCAGATGAAGAAATGGGCGGCTTTAACGGTACGCGGTATGTTGTGGAACAAGGTTTAAAACCCAAAGTTGTATTTATTCCTGATGGAACTCTTGATTTTTCTATTGTCAAATCGCAAAAAGCGCCCCATCACTTTGTAGTCGAAATTCAAGGACAAGGCGGACACGCTGCAGATTCGTATAAAATTAAGGATCCCATCGATAGCCTAATCGCTTTTTATTTACGAGTTCAAGAAAAGTACGATATTGCAACTCCAGAAAACGGTTGGGCTTCAACTTTCAAAATGACCGTTGTAAACACTCCAAACCAATCAAAGAATAAAATTCCAGATAGAGTAACGGCAGCTTTTAGTTGGAGGTGGCCACCGGAACAAATCCTTTTTGAGGAAGGTAGGGATGAAATTACCAACTTAGCTAAACAATATGGGGTAAAAATCCTTGAAGAGGAAGGTGGAGGTGAAGGATGTATTCTTAACGAAAATGCGGAATTTGTAACTCAATGGAAAACAATTATTGAAGAAATTATAGGTCGTGGTGTAAAATTCGTCAACATGCATGGTACCACAGATGGCCGACACTTCTATAACAGCAAAGTCGCCGGGACTAAAAATGTACTTGTCACCTCAGCAATCTCGGGAGATCACCACCAAAAAGGCGAGTGGGTAGACATTCAAAGTTTGAATCAGTTATCTGGAGCTATTAGTAGGTATATGCGCATTAGTGAATAAATATGTCTTTAGAGCACCATCTTGATCAATTAATAAGTCGAGAACAAGAGCCTGTAACTATTGATGAAACGTTGCGTCGAGGTGTCGAGATAATTTTACCTGATCGAAGTAGTCTACAAAGCGAGATGGAACAAAGAAAGGTACGGTTGTATTTAGGAATTGATGCAACCAGCCCAAATCTTCATATAGGTCATACAGTCCCACTTCGCAAATTAAGACAGTTTCAAGACTTAGGCCACGAGGTAATATTTCTTTTCGGGGGATTTACTTCCTTGATTGGAGATCCATCAGATAAGTCGGCTACTAGGCAAAGATTAACTCCAGAACAGGTTGAATATAATATGGCGACCTATGTTGATCAGGCAGCGAGGATACTTGATTTTTCTCCCAATTCACCAAATCCAATTAAAATTATGAATAATGCCGAATGGCTTTCGAAACTTACTCTTGCAGAAGTAATAGATATTCAAGCCAATTTTACAGTGCAGCAAATGTTAGAACGAAATATGTTTCAAGAACGAGTGCAAGCAGGAAAACCAATCTGGCTTCAAGAGTTTTCTTATCCATGGATGCAAGGTTGGGATGCTGTTGCTATGAATGTTGATATAGAAGTTGGAGGTAAAGATCAGCTTTTCAATATGCTTGTTGGCCAAACACTTGTCAGAAGATATAAAGATCACGAAAAATGGGTAATAGGCACAAAGCTAATAGAGGATCCAAGCGGCAAGAAAATGGGCAAGACTGAAGGAAATATTGTTAATATACTCGATTGGCCGGAGGTCAAATACGAAGGAGTCATGGCATGGCCGGATACTGCAATTGGCGTAGGTTTCGAATTAATCACTTCTGTACCAATGGAAGCAGTTTACCAAATACAAGAGGAGGTTTTACCTCAAACACTTGAGGGAACTAGTGGTATTCACCCCATGGAATTAAAGGAAGCATTAGCGTTTAGGATGGTATTAGAATTAGATGGCGAAGATGCTGCCGTTTATGCACGAGAAGAATTTGATAGAGTGAAAAGACAAAGACTACTTCCTAGACGAATCCAAGAAATCAACGTTCACGCTGATTCGAGCTTTTTACAAATATTAGTTGATTCAAACTTAGCTCCAAACGAAACCGAAGCGCAAAGATTGATTGCATCTGGTGCTATTTATATTGACGGCAAGAAAGAGACAAAAAACAGAAATTGGGGAAAAAGCGATGGAACTATTCAAATCGGTACTAAGACAATAAGAAATGTAAGGAGAATCGTTCTACAAGTCTAATAAACTACTTCAAAATTAATAGTAGAATAATTTTATGCTTTGACGCTACGACACTTCTAGACTAAAATATTGATTGAAAGGCTAAAATGCGAAATTTATCCATTGAAGAGGTTCTCACGAGGGGAGTATCTGATATTTTACCAACTAAAGGGGGCCTCGAAAACTTAATGAAAAGAAGGAAAATAACCCTCTATCAGGGTTTTGACCCTTCTATGCCTAGTCTTCACTTGGGTAATTATGTTGGAGTACTTAAACTCAGTCAATTTCAGAGGTTGGGTCACAAAGTCATATTTCTTGTAGGGGACTTTACTGGAATGATCGGAGATCCCAGTGATAAACTGTCCAGTAGAAAACAGCTAACTCGCGAGCAAGTTCTAGATAATGCCAAAAGTTGGAAAAAGCAAATCGAAAACATTCTTGACTTTGAAGGAGAAAACAAAACACAAATTCTCTACAATTCAGAATGGAGCGACAAAATTTCTTTTAAGGATTTATTAGAAATAACTTCAAATTTTACCGTTCAGCAAATGATTGAGCGCGATATGTTCCAAGAGCGCCTCAAATTACAAAAACCAATTCGCCTTCATGAATTTTTATATCCTGTTGCTCAAGGGTACGACTCTGTCGCTATGGATGTTGACTTGGAAATAGGCGGTAGTGACCAAATATTTAATATGCTTGCGGGAAGAACTTTAATGAAAGCGATAAAAGAAAAGGAAAAATATGTCTTGGCTACTAAATTATTGGTCGACAAAGAAGGGAAAAAGGTGGGAAAGACTACGGGGAATGCTTTGTTCTTAGATTCATCACCTGAAAATTTTTTTGCAGGGATAATGTCTTTTCCAGACGACGTAATTGAACTTAGTTTCGAACTATTAACAGAAATTCTCCTTCGGGGATTGAGTATGAAAATTAAGAAAAACCCCTTAGACCAAAAAAAGAGATTAGCATATGAAGTAGTTAAAATTATTTGGGGCGAAACGGAAGCCAAAAAATCACAAGAACATTTTGAAAAGACTTTTCAGAAAGGAGAAACACCAAGCGAGATAAAGCCTTTGGAAATTAGTGTCAGTGAAAACATTACTGTTACAGATGCCGTTGCCCTAGAAGTAGGGAGCAAATCTGAGGCCAAACGACTTTTGGAGCAGAGGGCCATAGAAGTTGATGGAAAAGTAGTTGAAAATCCTAAGGCTGAACTAGTGGATGGAGAAGTTCTGAAAATCGGAAAGAAAAAATTCGTAAAAGTTGTCATAAAATGAAAATAAGATTTATCAAAGACAAGAAGAAAGCGTTATTTACTTTAATTTTGGTTCTATCAACCTTAGGACTTTTGTTGACAACCTTTTTACCACTTCTGTCTCCTTTACTATTCGGATAGGTACCTGCGGGGACAGTCTTCGCAAGTTGTAATATAATGCAATTAATAATATGAAGCTCAGTGCTCCGGTTAGTCGACTGCCAATGGTCGGGCATATTTATGTCAATCGTCTAGAAAAACTCGGTATCAGCACCATCGAAGATCTTCTTTACCACGTACCTCACAGATATCAAGATTTCAGAATCGTCTCGGATATCTCTCGAGCTCAAATCGGAGAAGTAGTCACAATTCAAGGAATAGTACTATCTATGAAAAATATTTATACGAAATACGGGAAAGTAATACAAAAAGCCGAAGTGCAGGATAAAACAGGACAGATTCAAGTGATATGGTTCAACCAACGCTATTTGGTTCGTTCGGTCAGAGAAGGGGAAAGGTATTCTTTCTCGGGGAAGGTAGATTGGTTTGATAGAAAAAAGTCTTTAATTTCGCCAGATTTTGAAAACATACAAAACTCCAACACGACAATTCACACCGGAAGGCTTGTACCAGTCTACCCCGAAACACGCGGAGTGTCTTCGAAGTGGATTCGAGGTAGGGTTTTCTTTGCGCTAACCGAAGTACAACCATATCTAGAAGAGTTTTTGCCGATCGAGATAATCAAAGAAAATTCATTTATCGATTTACCTAATGCCTTACATATTGTCCATTTTCCCGACAATTCTGAAGACGCAGAAAAATCAAAAAAAAGACTGGCTTTTAATGAACTTCTTTTTTATCAGCTAAGAAGTCTTTACCGAAAAAGTGACTGGAAGAAAATTCCCGCGGTTTTTCAGTTAAATATTAACGAAAAAATAATTAATGAATTTATAAAAACCCTTCCTTTTACTCTAACAAAATCGCAGCTTCGTTCAATCAAAGAAATTTCCAATGACTTGGAAAAAGAGTATCCAATGAATCGTTTGCTGGAAGGAGATGTTGGTAGCGGAAAAACGGTTGTTGCAGCAGCAGGCGCTTTTGCTTCATTTGTAAATGGTTATCAGACAGTTGTGATGGCACCAACTCAAATACTTGCCCAGCAGCACTTTGATACATTAAATCAGATTTTTGACAAATTTAAAGTACGTGTGAGCCTTATTACATCTGCGGGTGTAAAAGCGGACTTAGGAAAAACAGATATCTTTGTAGGAACCCACGCCTTAATCCACAAAAAGGTACAATTCGATAAAGTGGCCTTGGTTGTAATCGACGAACAGCATAGGTTCGGAGTAGAACAGCGTGCACACCTGATACAAAAAACCGGCAAATCCGCAAGCCGGCGGAAAAAAGCTCCTCACGTTCTAACAATGACTGCAACGCCAATTCCAAGAACCGTTGCATTGACTGTTTATGGGGATCTCGACCTATCAACCCTAAATGAACTTCCCAAAGGTAGAAAGCCAGTTACGACCTGGATTGTTCCTCCACATAAACGGGAAGGGGGTTATAACTGGATTCGAGAACAAATTAAAAAAGAGGGGGTTCAGGTTTTTATTATCTGCCCCCTAATTGAAGAGTCGCAGGTAGAAACAATGAAACAAGTTAAATCAGCTACAACTGAATTTGAAAGACTGAAAGATATCTTTCCAGATTTAAAACTAGGGCTTCTCCATGGTAAACAATCGTTGAGCTTGAAAAACGAAGTTTTGGAATCATTTAGAAGCGGAAAAACACATATCTTAGTAGCTACGCCTGTTGTGGAAGTGGGAATAGACGTTCCTAATGCGACAATTATGATTATAGAAGCTGCTGAGAGGTTTGGATTGGCACAGCTGCATCAACTTAGGGGTCGAATTGGTCGCGGAGAAAGAAAATCTTATTGTCTCTTATTCACAAATGTAAGATCAAATACTGTTTTAACAAGACTTAATGCACTCACCAAATCAATGTCGGGATTTGAGTTGGCTGAGTTGGATTTACAAATGCGCGGGCCAGGTGAAATGTATGGCATAAAACAGCACGGGTTCCCAGAATTGAAGGTCGCTTCCTGGAGCGACACAGAGTTAATAAAATATGCACGAGAAGTAGCTCAAGAAGCTCTAGATAAGCCAGAAAAATTTCCTAAACTTATAAAAATAATCGAATCTAAATCCATCGTCCCGAATTAAAGATATCTTAGGATTTACAATTTTTAACTTCTAAGTTAAAATTGCAACATGGCTCCAGTACCGAAGAAAAAACATACAAGAAGCCGAAGTAATATCAGAAGGAATGCTCCTGCCAATAGGAGGAGTTTGCCTAACCTCTCGAAGTGTCCTTCGTGCGGAAAGTTGCGCGAACCACATAAGGCATGTCCGCATTGTGGATTCTACAAATAGAACATTCGTTTTAATCTTGTTACTTGCCACCTATTACTTATCGCCCTTATACTTAATCTCATGAAAACAGCTAAAGATCCGAGACACAAGAACCGAAGAGAAGCTGTAAAAAGTTTATTCGCTGAAACCTTTGTAGGGCAACAGAATTTCTCAGAATTAGCACGTGTTGTTCTTTCAAAAAAAGAGGAAGTTGACAGTTATATTCGAGAAGCGGCTCCCGCTTGGCCAATCGACAAGTTAAATAAAATGGATCTTGCAATTCTTAGGCTTTCCGTATACGAATTATTACATACTGAAACTCCACCCAAAGTAATTATAGACGAAGCAGTTGAGCTTGCAAAGGAGTACGGTTCCGAAGCTTCCGCACCATTTGTAAACGGAGTTTTGGGTACAATATACAAACAAAAGTTTGGAGAGACTGCAGATATTGTCGATTAAAGGTATGTTGGACAATAAAAATAATGCAAAGATAGTTTTAGAATTACTCGCGAGCCACCTTGGAGTAGAACCCGATGATGTAAGCGAGGACGATTCCCTAACAACTGATCTTCACATGCGCGTGACAGATATCTCGGATTTTTTGGGATCGCTCGAAGAAAAGGGAATAGATGTAGATGAGATCGACTTAGCCGAAATCGAGACAGTCGGCGAGCTCATCGAAGCTCTGGGAGAAAACTTATGAGTAAAAATGATCTTGCTAGTCTTTTTAAAAACTTATTTCTTTACGAACAAGCTTTGACTCATAAGTCGTGGGTAAATGAACACCCAGGGAAAAGAGGTTCTAATGAACGCTTAGAGTTTCTAGGTGATGCGGTTTTGGAATTTATTGTATCAAAAGAACTATATGCGCGTTTTCCAGATAAAGAAGAGGGCTACCTTACGGCTCTCAGGGCTAACCTTGTAAATACGATTAATCTTTCTGAAATTGCAAAGAGCTTAAACCTGGGTCAGAAACTATATTTAAGCAAAGGCGAGGAAGAAACAGGTGGACGAACCAACCACTCACTTTTGGCAAATACAGTAGAAGCGATTGTAGGAGCGCTTTTCCTAGATAGTGGACTGGGAGACGTAGAAAAGTTCATTGAAGAACACCTGCTTTCGACTCTAGATAAAAAGCTGGCTCAACCTTTAAAAGATTCCAAGAGCTTACTTCAGGAATATGTTCAGGCTCTTGGGTATCCTGCGCCTCGTTACGAGGTAGTTGAAGAATCGGGGCCTGATCACTCAAAGCAATTTACTATAGCCGCAATGGTTAATGGAGACTCATTAGGTAGGGGAAGGGGTAGGAATAAAAGCGAGGCGGCGCAAGAGGCGGCGCGGGTTGCACTTGAGAATGTTATGCAAAAGCAGTTAAAGGAATAATTGCGCAATAAGTCCATATAAAGTAGAATTATAAAAGTCAGATTAAGGTATGATTAAAATTCGCCTAGCTAGACACGGATCTAAAAACAAGATTTTTTATAGGATAGTCGCCATAGAAAAAGGTAAAAAGCGCGAAGGAGCGCCCTTGTCTGTATTGGGAATAGTAAACCCGACGAAAAATCAAAAAGAGATTAATAAAGAGAGACTTAAATTTTGGTTAACAAAGGGTGCAACAATGACTAAAGCAGTCGAGAAAATTTTAAAATGAAGGATTTATTAGCCTACCTTACTGAGAACATTCTTGGTAAGAAAGATTTTGCAATAGAAGAAGAGCTTGATACAGATCAGAACAATTTTAAAATTTTTGCTGAATCCGAAGATCTGGGAATTATTATTGGAAAGGGTGGTCAAACTATTAAAGCAATTCAAACTCTCGTTCGTGTACGCGGACGGCTTGAAAATAAAAACGTAAATGTCTTCGTTGAAGAGAAAAAATAACTCTTCAATTGAAAGGATTGGGTCTATCTTTTGGTGTGGAAGGTGTAAGGTTTGTAAATACCGGTTTTTTGAGGCTTTGCATTTTTGCTAAAACTAACTTTTGATCGTCTGTTAGTTCTTGGATAGGTACCGTTAGTTCTGGAAGAGTTACGGGAAGGTTTGCCCAGAAAATATTAATTTCAAGCTCACCCGAAAATAAATTTTCTCCAACTGAGTGCTTCTGTACATTCAAGCTCTTAACGCTTTGGATTGGTGCTGAATTTACCAAATCTTTCAAGAAACTGACATAGGAAGGAAATTCTTGATTTTCAGTACTTACTTTAATTTCCATATTTTTGATATCTTCGTCCTCCCCAAGACCAACAATCTTTAGTTCTTTAATGACGATTGCCTTCTCGGAAGCTGAAGTTCTTAGATTGGATACTATAAGCGCTGCTGGGTTCTCTGTAGGAAGTGCGATAAGAGTAGCATCCGCTTGATCCAAAACACCAACTCTTACTTCTCGCAAGATATTAAGTTTCTCATTAAGTGTTGCTTCAGACTGTTTTGCTTCATTGTGCTGCGTTAACTTGACCCTAACTTGAGAGTAACCATTTTTAAAGACAACTACGGAAAGTAAAATCACCATAATTATAACTATGGTGGGGCCAAATAATATTTTTATATCTGGACCCAAACGTCTTGTTATTGATTTCATATTATTTGACAAAACCGAATTCCGCTGAATACCCCTCAGTTGGTTTAAACGATAGCGTTACTAGATAAATTGATTTAAACTTTCCTGAACCGGCTAATGATAATATAAAACGTGAGAGATTTTGTAAATTATCCGAATATACAGCAACTTTTATTGCTTCCTGGGATAATGTTACTTCTTTGAAAGATATTCCTTCCGGAAATAACTCTGAAACTTCATCTAAAACATTGACTCCAATGTTTAGAGATTGCGTATTTTCAACAGCAGTAAACTTGTCTATTCTGTCTTTCAAAAGGATCAATTTTTGTTCTGTTTCTTGTAAAGCTTTAATTTCGGCTTTCAAATTTTCCTGTTGTATGGCACTTTGACTGAGCAATCGTGTGTAAAAAATAAAAATGCTAAAAACAGTTAATGTACCAACTAAAAAAACTATAAGAGAAATCAGTGCAAGTTTTCTTAGATTTTTTGCTAGTGCAACCGCATATCCTTTTGGCTTTAAATCTTGTGGAAGTAAATTTATGGCCATGGTAAGTAAGTTATTCTCTCATCGCTAAGCCAACCGCTATAGAATAAAAAGGAGCATATCCGGATAGGCTCTTTACTGCTTCGGGGTCCACGTTTACCTTTGAGAATGGATTTCCAACTACAACTTCAATACCTAAAAGTTTTGTAAGAGTCGAGGCTGCCTCAGGCATTCCAGCGGATCCACCAGAAAGAATTGCCGAGGAAGGAGAATCTCCTTTTTCCTCAGACTGATAGAAATGGGTTGCCTTTTTCATTTCGTCTGCAACCAACCTGAAAATCGGATCTAGCGCACCTTTAATTTTTCCCTCTAACTGAGTAGAACTTAATCCATATGCCTTTTTATATTCTTCCGCTTGAGCCTCTTCAACACCCAGGGTTTGGGAAACTGCTCTAGTGAATGCCTCTCCTGCTGTTGGAATTGAGCGAGAAAATACCAATTGACCGTTTCTGGCAATTGCAATGTCAGAGGAGCGTGCGCCGAAATCTACTAATAATACAGTTTGATCCTCGGGCGCAAGAGATCGAACAAGTGCAATAAGTTCTGTTTCAACAGCAGCCAAGGATAATCCCGCCATTTCAACAACCCGTGCGTATTTTTCTACTAATTCCTTTGGGGCTGCTACTAAAAGAACAGAAACCGAAGGGGGAGATGTATCATCTCTTCTTTCGATGATTTGGTGTTGAACAATGGCCTCATTAACAGGAATAGGAATATACTGCTCAGCTTCCCATCGTACAGCTGAGGCAATTTCCGCATCTGTGAGCTGGGGGAACTTGATTGTTCGCGTGTAAACCTGAGTTTCAGGAAGTGCAATTCCTACCTCGCGTGATGTGATTTTTGCTTCTTTGTGAAGCTTTTTTACTGCTTCTGCCAGAAGTCCAAGTTCTTTATCCTCCTTTATATGTTCGGGGGTTTTACTCTTGTGAGCCACAACACCGGAAGCACGCAAACGAAAAGTATTGCCTTCTTTAGACAATTCCACAATCTTTATAGTTTTCGAACCGATGTCTAATCCAACAGACATAATATTTATGGCTTAATTAAATCTTTCATGCTAAAGACAGCACTGTCGAAAAGTGTAGGGTTTTCCGGATAACTTTGAAAGACATTTACTTTTCTTGTCGAGTCTCCGGCAACGCCTGTCGAGGATATTTGAATCCCTTGAGGTGGAAGCCCTCCAGCACCAGTAGTCCAAATTCCAATAGGCTTTGTAGAATAGTACATTCGTACCTTAGCCATAAGAAGTCGACCTTCACCTGGATTACCGACACAACCTGAACAAATATTATTTACGTTTATTTGAGCACGGCGGGCTGACGAGTCGATAAAATTGCACTGGCTAGTCGAACCAAAGGAACTGCTAGTTCCTCCCAAGGGACCGAAAGCTCTTCTGTAAACTTGCACATTGGCGTACTTGTTCGAGTTCACTGCTTGTTTTGTGTTTGAATCATAAAAAACTAAAACTTCAATTGCAGGATTAGGCGATCCGCTCCCCACACATATATTTATTTCCGAACCCCTGAAGCATGTATCGCCAGCGCATGTTAATTTCCCAGCGTCGTCGTGTTCTACAAGCCAAAATGTGGCTACTTCACCCGAGGCCAGGGTTCCAGGATATGTAAATTTCCCGTCGTTTTCTGCCAGATCAGCGATTAAAACATCGTAGGTAGCAGCAGTCGGATCCGAAGGATCTGCTGGGATGGGAGGAGGATCTGCAGGAACAGGATTTAGTAATGCGCTTTCAATTCCTGCTTCTGCAGCAGAAAAAGCCCGAAGAGCCTCCTCTTCATACGAAGTTATCGCTACATCTGTGACTGAACGGGAAGCAACCGACAAAACTACCGTCAAAATTACGGCCATTGTAAGAAGAACTACGAGGAGTGCTTGGCCGCTCTGGTTTGGCAGGGATCTCATATTTTAAGTTTAACAAGCGGAGTAACTTCGGTCAACATGTTATTAGTTTAGTCATACGTTCGCAAAAGCATCTTTGTTTTGGATGTGACTTCATTTCCTTCCGCTCCCGAAGAAGCTTTATCTCTTCCCGTTATCGTGATAATTATTGAACGTGGTACAGGACCGGGTGCAGGTGTAGCAGGACAAGAAAATACATTAGAACAGTTAGTAATCGTAACCTCCGAGCTGGTTATCCTAAGGTTTGCAGAACCTGAAGCGATATAACAATCAGAACCCGAACACATACATCTAAATCTTCCTGCCTTATCATACTCATCAACATAATTAATTTGCGAGCCGCAGGCACCCGTAATGCTTTTAGAGTTTCTCAGAAGCCTTTCCATAGTACTTATTGCATAATCAACGTTCTGGCGGGCTCTACTTTGTGCATCACTTTTTCTGGAACCTCGTAGAGATAAACTTAGAGTTTGGGTTGTTACGATTGCCAAAATACTAAAAACAGCGATCACAACAAGCATTTCAATAATTGAAAAACCCTGTAAATTTGTTCTTTGTTTATTGTTTCTTGCTCTCTTCATATCATTTGTTCCAATTAGTAAAAGTGGTTATATTGCGAACCTGATGGGTTCCTTGGCCGTCACTCCATTGTACGATAACTATTGCCCGGATTTCTTCGCCGTTGAGATTTACCACATTAGAAAACGTTGCACCCCTTCTAAACGGTGTCCCAGGTATATCACACATTCCGCTTACGCTTATACAGTTAGGTGCTGCGCCATTTAAACATTTTGTATTTGTCGCTTGCAATTTGAAAGCATTCCAACCCGTAGTTCGAAGGGCATTGTCTCTTTGCTCTCTCAGACATTCACTACCTTCTTGAGCATACTTACTTGCAAGTGCATTATTTTTTGAAAAGGTTGAGTTAGCAATCGACTTTGCCGCTAAACTTGCTATAGCCACAAGTATTACCGCTGCAATTCCAATAGCAAAAATAACTTCAAAAAGTGACTGGCCTTTATGGTTCATATATTTCTCCGCTTGATTTAATAATAATATCTTTATAGGCACCGCTACTCGTTTCTCTAACTCTTATAGTCATAGATGGGGTATTTGGAGGAAGGGAAATATAAACACCTCTTCCTAAAACATTAAAACGAGGGACTGTATTTACGGGAATCCTAATCAAAGAAAATCCGGTAGGTAAATTTTCTATTTTTACAGATACCGTATAATCAGGTCCCGGAAGACTTCTGTCGCAGTAGGCACGTATTTCATAACTAGTTGAACTAGCGACAAACTCATAACCTAATAAAAAATCATTTGCAGCACATAACTTCCTTTGAGATAATGCATACTCCTGAGCAAGCCTTAAATCTGCTTTAATTTTTCTAGTTACGTTTATTATCCCTTGCCTCGCCTGGAATTCTCTATAACCGGCATAACCCACACTAAAAAGCAAGGCCATAACTACTATGACAATTAATAATTCAATAAATGTGAAGCCGTGGTTAACAACAAGTAACTGGTGGTTGCGAGGTTGGGCAGAATTTCTCTGCATATATAAACTATACACCAATCAATATTCACTAATCGCTGCCTAAGGGCTTTTTACGTTATATGCACAGGGGCCAGGAACACAACCCATACAGGGCTGAGCAGGTATCGGGCTAGGGGGTTCTTCCAATCCTGTACAAAGACTATAAGAAGTTGTACCAACAGGCACATATCTGTAACGGGCACCCGAAGTCGGATCCTCAGGCACATCTGATATATATGTGTTGGAATTAGAGCAGGCCGGACCGTAAGCAGAATTACCTTGTAATGGATTTATCCCATCAGGTAAAGGTGATGGTGGATATCTGTTACAGTCAGCTTTATAAAGCTCCAGTCCTGACCTTATTACCTCAAGGTCTGCTTTTCTTTTTGCGTCACGCCCAGACTCACGGGCTCCTTGCAAAGCAAATATCGAAATTCCAGATAAAATGGCGATAATTCCGATAACGACTAAAAGTTCAATTAAAGTAAATCCTATCTCAATTTTTGATTCTTTATTTTTGATCTTTGATATTAAAATCATATCGGACAATTAGTGCCCCATGAATCAGGACCCCTCTTTAAACCGCTTTCACCAGTGGAACATACAACAAAATACTGAATCTGGGCTGGCGATACAGTATCATCCAATATTTCAAGCTGACCCCACAACACATATTGCAACGTAGATGATGCCATGCGGTAATGAGCGGGTGATTTTGGGTCGTCGGGGCAAGAAGGTAAAACAAGTGGTCTTGGAGCAGAACCACACTGTGTTACTATATTTGTTGCAGCAACTGTAAAATATTGTCCGTTATTTTTATTTGCATAGACTTCCATCGCTGTTTGATACTGTTTAATATCACTCCTTCTAATTGAATCTCTGGCTTTTTTCTGTGCTCCCGGATATGAAGTCATGAAAATTGCTGCCAACCCACCCAAAACTGCGATGACTATAAGAAGCTCGATGAGGGTAAAACCAAGTTTGGTGATTAGTGTTTGGTGATTAGTGTTTGGTGGGGAGGATAATCTTAAATTCTCTTTTATCATGGGTAGTAATTATTTACAAATGTCTCATTTAAATAATATAAATAATGACATTTGCTACAGAAATCACACCTTATCTAAAAAAATATTGTGATTTCTCTATAACATAATACACTATAAAAATAACTAGTTTCCAGTTTTAGACTTCTCTAAAAGCTGCTGTTCATATTCCTCAATTGAAATATCCAAAGGGGTTTCGCCGGAACTTTTTCCAAAGCTGCAAATACCGACTCCGCAAGGTAAATTTCGATTAAACACTCCTGAATTATATTCGTCTTCGTCGACTCCTCCTTCGAGAAATGCGTAAAGCTGAAATCTGTTTGCACTCGAAAAATAAACGTAAGAAAATCCCTCATTCGTTTTCGGATCGGACGGAATTACTGCTAGGTAGGGAGTATATGAATCATCAGTTACGTCACGGAAAGAATCAACTCCGTACTCACAAGCTCGAAGACCTTGAAAAAAAAGCTCTCTATCAAAGGTTTCCGTATCTTTTATTTCCGTCAGAATCTCATTAAAATTGTTTCCTTTGCAGGCTCTAATTTTCCTCCCATCGCTTGGTGGGAAAAAACCAAATTCTTCTTGAAACTTATGAAGTGCATCGGAAATTGCACCCAGATCCGCCTTTCTTTGTACATCACGGCTTCGTCGAATAGAAGCTTGTAAACCAATAAAAGTTAGACCAAAAACCACTATAAAAATAAGAGTTACTCCAATTAATTCCTGTTTTGAAAATGGCTTCATGGCATATATGGAATTATATATCGCGAGAGGCTTTCTCCCCAAAAAAGTGCTATAAAAAAGGAGAAAATTAAAAATGGACCAAAGGCTATATGTTTACCAAATGAGGCTCTTTTTAAAGAAATCAGAATTAGTCCTAAGATAGCACCTATTACAAAACTTAAAAAAATCCAAGTTATCGTTACCTGCCAAGTAAAAATAGGGGAAAGGGCAAGAACTAGTTTGACATCTCCAAGTCCCATACCACGCCCCTTGGTTACAAGATGAAGCATTAAAAAGAAAAGTGATGCCGCAAAAGAAACAAAAAGTATTTCATATAGATTATCAACTCTAAAAAGGATGAGTGCCATAATATTTACCACAAATAGTAAAAAAACCAAATTGTCGGGAATAATCTGATGTTCTAGATCGATTACAAAAATCGCAACAAGGACTGTACTTACAAGTAGTAGATAGGGGAGTATCCACAATCCTAAAAGATCTGTCCATGCGCAAAAAGGGTTACCTTCAAAGGTGCCACCTTGCAAGATAGTCGCACAATTAATGTAAAAATAATAAATTCCAGCGAAAAGTATACCTGTTGAAAACTCTATGAGGGGATAACGCAAGGAAATTTTATTACCACAATATCTGCATTTACCTTTGAGGAGTAGGTAAGAGATAAGGGGAATATTGTCAAACCAAGATATTTTTTTACCGCATCGATCACACTTAGACCGACCTTTTTTCACACTTATTGTCCTAGGCGAGCGGTATGTGTATAAAGTCAGAAATGAACCGATTATTAAACCAAAAATAAATATGAAGATTGATTGAATTACCACAACTTTAATTAAACTACAGAAGCTTAATCAAAAACAATACGTAGACACTAATTCCTTGCTCCCTTTTCACCTCGGAGGAGTCCCTTCGACTTCGCTCAGGGTAAACTTTACCCTCCGAGGTGGTAAAAACACTTAATTAAGACAAGCGGTCTCATCTACATCAGGACCAGGAGTCGTAGTTCCACAAACAACACAGCTTCTTCCGGCTAATGACAAATAAGAAGTGTATGCTCCGTCTGCTGTCGTACAAGTACCCATGTTCAAGTTCTGATCAGATTCAAGATTCGACCAAAGGATAAATGAGTCCGTATCAGATTCGTAACACCATCCGTTTTGAACAGTACCAGTCGCAGTAGTACACAGTGAAGTGAGTGAGTTCGTTACCTCCCCAGGAACTTGAGCTATTTCACCTGATGTTGTTAATTCGGTAAAATCGACGGGATAAACACCACTATTAGTTGTGTAGTAAGCCTGAACCGCACGGCCAAGTTGAGCAACCGTATCTATTCTTCCTGCGTCTCTTGCTCTTGCTAACTGTTGAACAGGATTAATAGCCACTAGTACTACAACTGCTAAAACACCTAAGATCGCGATAACTATAAGAAGCTCAATAAGTGTAAAGCCCTGCCTGACGGCAGTCAGGCTTTTTTTAATATAGGCAGTCATAAATTCATTCTCACCCCCTTCACATTCTAACTTTCTTTTCAGAAAGAAAGTTAGACAAACAAAATATAAATAATAAAATTCTTTATTTAAACTAAATCTACTCAAGCGTGCGCCAGGCTAACAAATTTCTCCTGGCGTTTACACAAATTATGGACAAGACGTACCCGCCCCCGGTTGAGCGCCGGCACAGTATACACAACCTCTACCGCTAGTTGATGAATAGAGAGCATAGGCTGGATTAGTACCATTACAGGTACCTCCAGAGGTCTCATTCGTGCTCGCCTCCAGCCTTGCAAAGACAACGAAGGAAGAACCGCCAGTTGCATAACACCACGTATTGTTTATGCGATTTGTTGTACAAGGCGTCTTCCCGGCTACATTATAGGCAATTGCTGATGGCACCTGCTTTATTTCTCCTGATAGAATAAGTACTTGGTTTGGTGGCGCCGTAACCCAACTGTTAGCTCCTGTTGCTGGGGGGTAAACACCATTGTGGCTTGTATAGTAAGCTTCGACTGCATGTCCAAGCTGTGTAACGCTACTTATTCTTCCCGCATCTCTGGTTCTTGCAAGTTGCTGAACAGGATTAATAGCTACCAAAACAACTACGGCCAAAACTCCAAGGATTGCAATAACGATTAGAAGCTCAATAAGTGTAAAACCCCGCCTGACGGTAGGCAGGCTCTTTTTAATATAGGCAGTCATATTTCCTTAATTCTCACCTCCTTAAATGCTCATATTCAGTATTCACTAAATCCGACTCTAATGTCAATACCGATCTATCTTTTTCTTTGACTTAAGTTAGTTTCCAAGCTGAGTCGTCAAGTTATAAATCGGCATAATTATCGATATAACCATTAGCGCGACGCCCACTCCAAGTACTATCAAAATAATCGGTTCAACTGCAGCAGTAAGAGCTTTTAGTTTTTGGTCGCTTTCAACTTCAAACACATGACTAATTTTTGATAAAACCTCATCCATTTTTCCCGTTTCCTCACCAACCGCAATCATTTGGGATAGGATAAAAGGAAAAGCCTCAGGATGACGCGAAAAAGCAAATGCAATTGGAAACCCTTTCTCAATCATCTTTGTAGCATCGATAAGCGCATCGGAAATTATCGAACTACCTACAACTTGTGAGGTAATAGTTAGAGACTCCATTATCGATACACCTGAACCGATCATTAGGGAAAGTGTCCTTGTCAGATCGGTCAAAATTATTTGCCTTTGAAGGTCTCCAATGAGAGGTAACTTAAGAGTAATTTCGTCAAATTTTCTTTTTCCGGCACTTGTATGTCGATAAATATTAATAGCATAAAAAATCCCTCCGATAGAGAGAAGCACGATCGGCCAAAAGCGAACCATAAAATTCGATACTGCTATTAACATTTTAGTCATAATAGGCAAATCTACTTCAAACTGCTCATAAAGGGTAGTTAACCGGGGAAGGACAAAAATAATCATAATTAATGCAACTGCAAGCATACCGAAAATTATGATAATCGGATAAATTAAGGCTCCTTTAACTTTTCCCCTAAATTCAGCTTGTTTCTCCATATCATCAGCTAAGCGGGCAAGAACCTCGTCTAGTACTCCACCAATCTCTCCACTTCTAATAAGAGCAAGGTAAGTTTTTGAAAAAACTTGCGGGTACTTGCTCATGGCAGAACTTAATGCTTCACCCTCTTCAACATCCGCCAAAATTTGGGAGACAATCTTCGATAGAGATCCTTTCGCCTGAGACCGCAATATTACAAGAGCTTCGGTCAATGGAAGACCGGCATTAATCATCGTGGAGAGCTGTCTGGTTATTGTTGTTACATCTCCTACAGTTACTCGATCACTTATTTTTTTGAAAAAGTTAAGTGAAAATTCGGTCTTTGTATCCAAAGATATAACTACCAGACCTTGTTGTCGGACAAGCTTTGCGGCTTGATCTATGGTGGAAGCTTCTACTTCTCCAGCCACCAACTCACCTTTTTCGTTTTTTGCTTTGTATTTATATCTCTTCATGAGATAGTACAAAGAACAAAGCGCAAAGTTCAAAGGTTAAAAAACTTTATCTACCTTTGTTCTATGTTCTTTGTCCTTTATTCTATTTAGAGGTTCTAACTAAACGCATCAATTCTTCTGGTCGGAGTGAAAAAGTCTGTGCCGTTTCAAGATCAAGCTTGCCGTCTTTTACGTGCTGGGCAAGTGACATTTCAAGAGTATTCATACCTACCTCGGTCGAAGTTTGTAGTATATTATCGATTTGGTGAGTTTTTCCTTCTCGTATCGTAGTTTTTATAGCTGAGGTTCCAAGCATTACCTCATAAGCTACCACTCGTCTTCCCGAAATCGAAGGAACTAACCTCATCGAAAAAACAGCTTCGATAACATTTGAAAGCTGCAGACGAACCTGTTCTTGCTGTTCCTCCGGAAAAACGTCGACAATACGGTCAATAGTTTGAGCAGCAGAGTTGGTATGCAATGTTGCAAACACAAGGTGCCCGGTTTCTGCTACAGTCAAAGCCGAGGCAATTGTTTCATGATCGCGCATTTCACCAACAAGAACAACATCAGGATCTTCACGAAGAACGCTTCTTAATGCAATTTGCCATGAATGTGAATCAAATCCCATTTCTCTTTGAGAAATAATTGACTTAATGGGTTTGAAAATAAACTCGATCGGATCCTCAATCGTCACAATATGTTCCGCGCGTGTACTATTAATCTCATTAAGCATCGCAGCCAGTGTTGTTGATTTTCCGTGACCAGTTGGGCCTGTTACCAAAATAAATCCTTGCCTAAGTCCCGTAAAAGAGTGCAAGATTTTGGGTAGTCCCAGCTTATCTATTTCAGGAATTTCCAAAGGAATTCTTCTGAAAGCAATTGCAAGAGTCCCTTTTTGCGTATAGGCATTAACCCTAAAACGAGCATTTTGGTTAAAGGGAAGGGAGAAATCGATTTCTTTATTAACCGTAAGACGCTCCAGCTGCTCAGAGCTAAGAATTTCTTTGATAAATTTAATTACATGATCGGGTGTTAGGATTGGTTCATCGGGAATGGGGGAGAGAATTCCTTCAACCCTGAGGTGTGGAGGAATACCAGAAATGATATGTAGATCGCTTGCACTTCTATCGACTGTTAACTGTAGTAATTGCTTGATTTCCATTTTATTCCTGAGCTACTCTTAGTACCTCCTCAACTGTAGTTATCCCTTCCAATGCTTTTAAGTAACCGTCTTGTTTAAGAGTAATCATTCCTTCCTCGCGTGCTTCCTTATCAATTTCTCCAGACGACGCCCTTTCTAATATTAGCCTACTAATTTTTTCAGTCACCGGCAATACCTCAAAAACCGCAATCCGCCCGTAATAACCTGAATTTGCACATTCTTGATCTCCCGTACCTTTGTATAAAGTATTATCCCGCGCCGATGGCCATAGGTTACCTAAAACATTTTTCATTTCTTCAATCACTTTAGGTTCTCCCGAATAAGAAGTCTTACAATCTGCGTGTATTGTCCTTACAACACGCTGGGCAACTATTGCCGTAACAGAAGAAGCAATTAGGAAAGGTTCGGCTCCCATATCAATCAATCGTGGCAGTGCACCGGATGAATCATTGGTATGAAGAGTCGCAAAAACAAGGTGTCCCGTAAGTGAAGCTTGTATGGCTAAATCCGCCGTTTCCTGATCACGAATTTCTCCAACTAAAATTATGTTCGGGTCTTGACGTAAAAAGGCTCTTAAACCTGAGGCAAAAGTAAGACCTGCCGCCGGATTAACTTGTACCTGATTTACTCCGGCAATTTTATATTCAATGGGGTCCTCTAATGTTACTATATTTACTTTGGGTGTATTTATTTTTTGAATTATTGAGTAAAGCGTTGTCGTTTTTCCACTTCCCGTTGGACCTGTTATAAGAATAATTCCGTGTGGCCTAAGTATTGCGTCTTGTAAATTTTTAAGGGCCCTACCTCGAAGACCCAACTCCTGCAATTCCGGAACTCCGCCGGTTTTTCTAAGTAATCTCATCACAATTTTTTCTCCCCAAGTAGTCGGAAGCGTAGAAACACGTAAATCAACTTCTTCATCTTCTGTTTTAAAATTAAAACGTCCATCTTGTGGAACGCGTTTTTCGTCAATCTTCATTCCCGACAGAATCTTGATCCTGGAAATAAGAGCATCATGAAGTTCTCTGGGAATTGTTAATTTTTCTTGTAAAATGCCGTCAATTCTATATCGAACCCGCGTTGCTCTTTCCTGAGACTCAATATGCACGTCCGAAGCCCTTGCCTTAACCGCAAAACCTAAGATATGAGTAACTATTTCTGCAACTTTTTCCTCACGAATTAAACCTGTTTTTGTTGCGTCAAGCGTTTTTATTTTGTCGCGGGAAGGAGATTCACGTAAAGCTTCTGAAACTTCTTTTGCAAGAGAGGTGGTGTAACCCGCTGCAATCATCGTCTCGATCTTTGCGGGATCGGCTGCGTGAGGCTTTACGATATAGCCTGTTTTTTGCTCGACGAATTCAATCGCAGTTAAGTTCAGGGGATCTGCCATTGCGACAACAACTTGCTTGTTGGGGAGGTCAATTGAAACGGGGAAAACTTTAAATCTCATCGCAACCTCTTGAGGCAAGATTGACAGCGCTTCCGGGGAAACTGGAATATTAGTTAAATCGATATATGGAATGTTGTATAGAGCAGCTTTTGCTTTTACCAATGCTGATTCATCTACTAAGCCTTGATTTATTATTATTTCTTCCTGGGGTTTGCCGGTCTGAATCTCAGAAAGTTTAATTTGTTCAGCACGAGCCGAGTCTAATGCTCCGAGAGAAACCAGAATATCTGCTAAAGTTTTGGAGTCTGAGTTAGTTAAAGATGATTGTGATTGGGCAGGCATACTTTATCAATTATGCCTTAATATTAGATATCGATCAAGGGAGTGATCTAAACAGCGTTTGTTTGTAAGTTCCAGAAGTGTTTGTATAAACCTTTTAGCTGCTTAAAAAAAATTCATATCTTTTATATCTTTATATGTGTTTATGTTTAAATATTCTGCCCGTTGTATATCAATCACGAAAACATCGTAATCGTTTTTTAAAGAAGTTTCCATAAAAACAGCAGTTCTTTTGCTGGGGCGAGAAAAAGTGTTCCTAAAATCGATAATGTGATCGGCATGTATTATTAAAGTGGGACCAGGAGACCATGTTGCATTTTGTTCCCTGTTAATACGTACTATTTTGTTATTAAGAGTAATAACTCTTGGTGGGATAAGTTTTTTAGGTTTCCATTTAGTAAAAATTGAGCAATGGTTTTCTTTAAATAATTTCACAAAGGACCTTAGCCAAGACTTTTTATAAATTACATCTCCTGAGGTATAAAAAAGCGAACTTTTTCCGTCTAGAATTTTTTTACCATCACCAAATTTCAATATATCCATGTAATGCTCTGTACCGAACGGATGCAATGTTTTAATGTAATTATTTTTTGGCACATATCCCTTCAGCATCAGTAAATCAAATAATTCTGCCTGCCAGGAGTAGTTAAAGGATATCGTTATATCCTGAAAACCAAAATCAAGCAGAGTTCTTAGTTGATATGACACTAGAGGAAAACCATTAATATTGGCTAAGGATTTCGGAATCACCTCCATCGTCACCTTTTTAATTCTGCTGCCGTCACCCCCAGCGGCTATAAAAACTTTTATTCTCTTTTCATCAGTCATTGTTTTACAATTTTTTCAATTTCTTCTCCAGATAGTTCATATGTATGATAGCTAATTAGATCAGTGCCCAATTTTTTCAGCTTCTTTCTAGCATTGAAATTTGCACATTCGATATAACTTATAAATGCTTTAACCACAATGTTCTGGTTCTTGAGGGATTTTATTGCCGCAGAAGCGGTCTCTCCTGTTAAAATCTCGTCATCAATAAACATAATGCTATTTGGTGTTTCGATGTTATAAAGATATGCTGGTTCGTCGGGTATGTAAGGATCAAAAAGAGAGATTTTTACCGGCAAATCAAGATTATATTTGTAAGCAACTTTTAAAGGTTTTTGTAACTTTAAACTGAGGGCAACTGCCAATATGATTCCAGGGCGGTCTCTGGCAACAATGTAATTTGAATTTTTTCTAATGGAAAGGGGTATTCTTGACACGATAACGTCTACTACCTTTTTCAATTCACTCGGCTCAACTTTGTTTTCAATACCATCACCTGTAAATGTAATTTTAAATTTCCTTTTCTTTTTCGGGTTATATCTTTTTGTAATTTTGACGTTGAAAATTTTTGGCACCATCTGATTTGTAAATATTTATTTCGTTATTATCACAATTTTATTTGTAAATTCCAAAAGTGTTTGTATAAACCTTTTTCCTTCGCAAGCAAACTCATATGGGATCCTTTCTCAATAATTCTACCTTTTTCCATCACAATTATTTTATCCGCCCGCATTGCGGTTGAAAGCCGATGGGCAATAATGATAGTGGTTTTATCCTTGGCAACTTTCCATAATGCTTCCTGAATTAACCTTTCATTTTCGGAATCAAGTTGACTAGTCGCTTCGTCGAAAATAATAATATCGGGATCGGATAAAACCATGCGGGCAATAGCCAATCTTTGTTTTTGGCCTCCCGACAATTTGATCCCACGCTCACCAACATGGGTGTTATATTTTTTCGCCAGAGATTCAATAAAATTATGTAAATTTGCGATTTTCGCTGCAGCAATAACCTCCTGCTTGGTAGCTTTTTCATTTCCATAATTTGTCATCCTGCCATAGGCAATGTTATAGCCGATTGTGTTATTAAATAGCACCGGTTCTTGGGGGACAACACCCATAAAGCTTCTTAAATGACTTTTTGTAAACTTACGAATATCAATATTATCAATAGTAATAGAACCTCTATCAACGTCATAAAATCGCATTAAAAGCTTTATCAGGGTAGTTTTCCCCGAACCGGATCTGCCGACGAGGGCGATCGATTGCCCCTGACGGATCGGTAAGCTGATATTCTTAACCGCTTCCTTTTTGCTTTCTGAATAGGTAAACGAAGTATTTTTGAACTCTATTTCACCGCGAACTTTATCAAGGAATTTGGGAATTTCAGGATCCTTTATTTTGATGTCGTTATCTAAAATACCAAAATATTTCTCGATGTCGGAGTAACTTTTTGCAATATCCCTAAAACCCCATACCAACTCATAAAGATGCGGAAAGAAACTTTGTAAAAAAACCGCTACTAAAATAAAGTCCCCGAGGGTGAAGAACCCCTTTATGGTCATATTCAAAGCATAAAGTAGTATGGAAAATATACTGAGATTAATAAGCGTCCCCATAGAGATATCTAAACCCCTATACGTGTAAACGTATTTCCAAACAGCCTTTTTCCAATCAATCTGAATTTCTGAAAGTCTTTTCTGTTCCCACGATTCTTTAACGAAAAGCTTAACTGTTTCAAAGTTGATCATATTATCAACAACTACCGCAGAGATATCATCTTCAAGCTGATTTACTTTTCTTCTTCTTTCGACATTAAATTTAACGAAGACGAGCATAATGATAGATGCAATAGTGAATGTAGCAATGGTCAGCAGAAATATCGTTGAGTTTAAGTTTTTGAAAAAATAAAGAAGAACTATAAACCTAACCAGTACGTCGACTATCCTAAAATGGATAGAAAAGTAAAGGTTCCACATTGCACCTTCACCGCGTTTTATCGCACTTATCAATGAGCCGGAGGATTTTGACGAATGGAAAGCAAAATCCAAATTGTGGATGTGAGAAAAAACTGTGGCCAGCGTTTTTGCCACAGCTTCAAGGCCAAGAATATCCCCAACCAGAAATTTAGCGCTACTCAGCATTAATGCTATAAACTGAATTCCGATGTAGAAAAGCAAAATTTTCAGCATTAAGTTGTAATCCATCTTTGGAATCGTATCTACGAAAAGTTTATAAAAGTACGGCGTTAAACTTTCGACTACCGGAGAAAGGATAATTAAAACAATAAACACAAAGGTCCAACCCCTTTTATTAAAGAAGAATTTGTAGTAAGTCTTGAGAATTTTTAACAAATCTTGCATTTAGTCGACAAAGAAAAATCCCCTCACGGGGCCTTCTTAACAGGAATATTCGATTATATTACAAAAAGCATTAGATTTTCTATATTAATTTCCACAGACCGATCAAAGTAACGGGTGTCAATAGGAGTACACCCGACGGGTGGATTTAAGTTCGCACCCGTTAATCCGGAAATATCCGGTTGTTACTTGACTTCTCAATCAGCGCTTGCCGTATAATGATTGGTCATGCATGCGTACCTTATTGTAGGACAAGATCCACTTGATTCATTAACTAAAGCGAAAGAACTCTCGAAAAAAGTTGGGGAAACCTCTTATGAGTTTTCTATTACTAAGATTGACGAAGTTCGAAAATTAACTGCTTTTGTTAAGCTTTCGTTTGAGAAACCAACAACCATCATAATTACGGACATCCAAAGTGCAACCGAAGAGGCTCTAAATGCTTTTTTGAAAAATCTCGAAGAACCACAGAAAAGGTTAAGTTATATTTTAATTACTTCTTCGGAAGAGAAGCTTATACCAACAATCGTTTCAAGGTGCCAAGTAATAAGAATTAATAAACAGGAATCAATAAACAAAAATATTGATAAAGATTTAGATAAGTTTATAGAAATGTCTATCGGTGAAAAATTCGCTTACTTAGATAAAATAAAAAAGCGTGATGAAGCGGTGAGTTTTCTAGAAAATCTCATCTATATTTGGCACGGAACGTTAGTGAAAGGACAAGGAAATCTTAAAAAATTTTCGGAATCCCTAAAACTTACAGAAAAGACACACACAAACCTTCAAGCAAATGGAAATGTTAACCTACAACTCACAAATTTTGTAGTAAATTTGACAAAATTAGAGATGATTTGAGATCAAATTTAAGCTATAATAGTAATATGCCAAAACCAATTCAGTCTTACACCGCAAAAGAAATTCAGGTACTTGAGGGGTTGGAACCTGTCAGAAAAAGGCCGGGAATGTTTATAGGTTCAACTGATACCCGAGGTTTACACGAATGCTTAAGAGAAATTGTCGATAATTCCGTTGATGAAAGTTTTGCAGGAGTTGCAAAAAATGTTTGGGTGTGGATAGCAAAAGACGGAACAGTAACCGTCAGAGACGACGGACGGGGAATTCCCGTAGATAAGCATAAAACAGGAGTCTCTGCATTGGAAATAACAATGACGAAGCTTCACGCCGGGGGAAAATTCGGAGGCGGAGCCTACAAAGTTTCGGGTGGTCTTCATGGGGTGGGAGCATCTGTCGTTAACGCTCTCTCGAGTTATTTCAGAGTAGTAATTTTACGCGATAACAAGGCATATTTCCAGGAATATCAAAAAGGGAAAGTCAAGGCTCCCGTCAAAACAGCTTCTCAAGAACAAATAGATAAGTGGTTACCGAGCCAATGGAACTTAAAAGTAAGCGGTAGTGAAACAGGCACAATAACCACTTTTCAACCCGACAAAGACGTTTTCGAGGCAACCCAATTTGACTCCCAAAAGATAAAAACACTTCTCAAGGATCGTGCATACCTTATTCCGGGACTTTCTTTCCACTTTTATGACGAAGGTAGCGGCGAGGAAGCTCATTACTATTTTGAGGGAGGAATTAAATCATTGGTTAGCCACACTAATCGCGGTAAAGACGCAGTATCTGAGGTTATTTATGTTTCAAAGGAAGAGGGAGATATTTCAGCAGAAGCTGCTATTCAATACACGGATACATATAACGAAAATGTAAAAGGTTATGTAAACGGTATCAACACAACGGACGGCGGAACTCATCTTACCGGTTTTAGAATCGCTTTAACTCGAGCCATTAGCGATTACGCCAAAAAGGTTGGAGTTTCCGAAAAACTTCCGGGGGGAAACGGTTTGTCTGGAGACGATATGAAGGAGGGTTTAACTGCCGTAGTTTATGTCAAGATGCCTTCGGAATCATTGCAATTTGAATCGCAAACAAAAGCAAAGTTAAATAATCCTGAAGTACAAGGTTTTGTTCAATCGGCTGTAAAAGAAGGGTTAGATACTTATTTTGAAGAACATCCCAATGATGCCAGATCAATCATTGATAAAGTCTTTCTGGCCGCAAGGGCACGACTTGCCGCACGTGCCGCTAAAGAGGCGGTTCTAAGAAAAGGCGCACTCGAGGGATCTTCCTTACCCGGAACACTTGCTGATTGTCAATCCCGTGATCCTGAAAATTCGGAACTTTATATAGTTGAGGGTGAGTCTGCAGGCGGATCTGCAAAACAAGGTCGCGACAGACATTTTCAGGCAATCTTACCGTTGGGTGGAAAAATTCTTAATACCGAACGGGCCCACCTGGATAAAATAGTAAAATTTGAAGAGTTGAAAAATCTAATAATTGCGCTGGGAGCTGGAGTGGGGGATATTATCGACTACAATAAAATCCGCTATCATAGAATCATAATAATGACCGATGCAGATGTTGACGGCGAACACATCAAAACCCTTCTTCTTACATTTTTCTTTCGTCACATGCCCGAGGTTATAACTAGAGGCTACCTTTATGTCGCATTGCCGCCTCTATACAGAGTCCAATCCGGCAAAGACGTCAATTTTGTTTATTCAGACGAAGAAAAGGATGCTGTCGTGAAAGAAAAAGGCAACGGCAAAATTACTCTTCAAAGATATAAAGGTCTTGGAGAAATGAATCCAGAGCAGCTTTGGGAAACTACAATGGATCCTAAGGTTAGAATTCTTAAACAAGTTAATATCGAAGACGCCGAAGAGTCGGATAGAATATTTACTACCCTTATGGGTGAGGAAGTCGCACCCCGCAAAAAATTTATTCAAACTCACGCGAAAATGGCCACTCTGGATATTTAAAACAAACCTCTTGCAAAGCCGAAAATATTAAAATAAAATATGATTTGGACTCAAGAAAAGAGTCTTTTTTGTATCAAATAATTTATGGATATTCAATTAATTGCTTTATTTGTTGCCCCTTTAACCTCGATAGTTGCGCTAGCGTACGGAATTTATCTTAGCCGGCGTGTAATCAAAGAAGATGAAGGTTCAGATAAACTTCGAGAAATTGCAAAAGCCGTTCGCGAGGGAGCAATGTCGTACCTAAATAAACAATTCAAGGTAGTACTTCCAATTATGCTTCTTTTAGCATTTCTTATTTGGATTACTTTGGGGTTCGGAATTGCCGTAACATTTTTGCTGGGTGCAATATTTAGCGCCATAATCGGATATTTCGGGATGTGGATTGCGGTACGCGCCAACGTGCGAACCGCAAATGCCGCCCAAAGCGGACTGAACAAAGCGTTAAGAATTGCTTTTGGGGCGGGAACTGTAAACGGAATGTTGGTTGTAGGCTTAGGACTTCTTGGGGTATCCCTAATTTATATCTGGTCATATTTTAACTTCATCGCAGAGGGATCTGATGTTGTTGCCAAGCATGCAACTGAGGTTCTAGTTGGATACGGATTTGGTGCTGCGCTTTTGGCACTTTTTATGAGAGTCGGAGGAGGAATATTCACAAAAGCAGCCGACGTTGGCGCGGACTTGGTCGGTAAAGTCGAAAAAGGAATTCCCGAAGATGACCCCAGAAACCCAGCTACAATTGCAGATAATGTCGGAGATAACGTGGGGGATTGCGCGGGAATGGCAGCCGACGTTTTTGAATCTTATGCCTTAACGATCGTCGCTGCAATGATTTTGGGCGGGCAGCTTTTCGGACTTGCCGGAGTTGTTTTTCCCCTTTTGGCCCGCTCGGGTGCAATATTAACCTCAATCTTAGGAACTTTCTTCGTCAAAGCGAAAAGCGAAAAAGAAAATCCGATTAATCCATTGATACGCGGCTTCATCATTTCTGCGATTTCGGCAGTAGTAATATTTATGCTACTTTCTACATACCTTTTGAAAGAACCAAGGGCCGGTTATGCCGCAATCACAGGAATATTTTCTATGCTTGCACTTTTGTACGTCACGAAATACTACACAGGTCCGGGAGAAAAACCCGTTGTTGCTATTGCCAAAGCTTCTCAAACGGGTGCGGGAACCAACTTAATAAGTGGAATGGCGTATGGTATGGAATCGACTTTTGTTTCAGTACTCATAATTGTTGCAACAATTCTTGTCGGTTATCTTTTCCTGGACTTTTACGGAATCGCACTCGCCGGGATGGGAATGCTGGCAACAACAGGAATTATTATGGCTTTGGATACCTTTGGTCCAATTTCAGATAACGCGCAGGGAATGGTTGAGATGGCGGGTTTAAAAGGAAAGGCCGAAGAGGTTACTTCAGGACTGGATGCAGTCGGAAATACGACTAAAGCTTTAACTAAAGGATTTGCAGTAGGAAGCGCGGCTGTAGCCGCATCAAGCCTTTTTGCAACATACTTTGAAGCAACCGGTTTAACTGCTATTAATATCGCGCTCCCTAAAGTTTTTATTGGGCTGCTTTTGGGAACAGCGCTACCATTTTTATTTTCTTCAAGACTTGTAGGCTCCGTAGGAAGAGCTGCATTTCAAGTTGTTGAAGAAGTTAGGCGTCAATTCAGAGAAATTAAAGGAATTATGCAAGGCCGCGCTAAACCAAACTATTCCAGGGCCGTTGCAATAGTCACTGCCGCCGCCCAAAAAGAACTTGTAATTCCAGCTGCAATTGTTGTTTTTATGCCTATCATGGTCGGATTTTTGGGCGCAGAACCATTGGGAGGATTTTTAGGGGGAGTTGTAGCATCGGGTCTCACGCTTGCTTTTTATATGTGTAATACAGGAGGAGCCTGGGATAATGCTAAAAAATATATTGAGGACGGAAATCTGGGAGGAAAGGGAAGTGACACCCACAAGGCAGCAGTCGTAGGCGACACGGTTGGAGACCCCCTGAAAGATACGTCCGGTCCGGCACTTAATCCAATGATGAAAATTGTTCAAATCGTTGCTCTTCTTCTGGCACCGTTTTTGATTTGAAAACCTAAAATAAGTATTCCGCTATCTTTCTAAAACTGCTACACTGATATTTAATTTATGAAACGAGCAGGAGACTTCAAACCTTTTTTGATAATTATCGCGGGTGCTATCTTGGTATTCGGAATTATTATTATCAAATCTTTAATTTCCATCCTGTCACATTAGTCAAACTTTTAAAACTTCTATTACTTAGGTTACAGAGAAATAGTTTGGGTACATTCGTTTGAGTCATTTTTATCCTACAGGAGAATAATTAATTTTTTTAGACTTACCTCCTAATTTCAGCGTACCTAATTTTTTATCATCCCAATTGTAAATTTTATCTTTCCAGTTTTTATTCGACTCATAGGAAGCAACAACTTCGCCAAGAAAAAGAACATGATCCATCGCATCATATTCCTCAGCAACTTTGCATTCAAAACATGCAATAGAATTATCAATTAATGGTGGTTTAATGTGCTTTGATTGAATGAATTTTAATTTTATATTCTTTGTTTTATCGATTTTCCAACCGTGAACAGAGCCACAATATAACACGTCTTCAACTTGCTCAAAAGAAGGAAGACATAAAACAAACTCTTTTGTATCTTTCAAAACTGAAGTTGTATAGTGGGTTTTATAAACGCTTATTACCCACGCTTTTGGTTCCCAACTCGCTAACGTAAAAAATCCGACGGGACACAGGTCTACTTTTCCCGTTTTATTTTTAGTAATAATTAAAGCAACCGCTTCAGGAAATCTGTATTTTACCACTCCTTCAATATCGTTATTTTTTAGCATTAAGGTAAATGTAGTTCAAATGTTATCTTTTATCAATAATCTACCATGTTTTATTTATCTTTTGGTACAATTAAAAGGATATGGATAAAAAGAATAAACTTAAAGAACTTAAGGAAAAACTTGCGCACTATGAAGAAAAATTAGCACGAGAGATGATAGGGTATAGGGGGGTCAAGCACGAATCCGCCGTATCGGAAATTAAACATGATAAAGTCATGGTACTTCGCGACGTGGTTAACAACCTTAAAGAAGAAATCCACAATTTGGAAAAAACTTGATCAAAATCCGATATTGCAACGTAATCAATCTCCGAAATTGTTTAGCTTTGAATATCGGAAAATGGCAGGCAGATTTTGCTAAATAAACTTGCTTTTTGACCGAATTTATTGTATATTACCCATCATCACCAAATAACTTCAAGCCTGCTTCAGGATCTCATGTCATCTCTCTAATTTTTAAAACACTTTAAAAATTTGACAGGTGGCTAATATGAGAAACAACCTTAAACACTTCTTAATAGGAGCACTGATTGCGGCAGTGCCAATGTCCTATGTCGTATACAACAATATACCTCATAAACCTGCTGTAACTATGATTAAAACTCCTCAAAATACCCTTAGAGCGGAGGAATTTTTGTGGAGTTCGAAGCTCAGTTCACCTAAAAAGGCAGTCAAATTATCCTCAGTGAATCTTAATATTCAAGTTTCAGCTTGGACATTTACAAATACTTTAGACCAAGTAAATATGCCTATCGAAACTCCAACTCCCACGAGTGAAGCCTCCCCAAGCACGGAGCCCTGGGACATCTTTTCTAAAGATACGCCTTCGGCGAAGGCTTCTAGCCTAGGCTCATCCATCCCCGAGTACAGAGACTCGGGGAATTCTGAATCTGTTCTTAAACCAACGCTTGCACCCAAACCGACAAGGAAACCGGAACCTAAACCTCAAAGTCAGACGGAAGCGTACGTTATTCAATCTCAACCCGCCCCTTCCGACGTTGATACGCTAATAGAGATGTACGCAACGGAATACGGAGTTAATAAAGATATGATGGTTCACATCGCGAAATGCGAATCCGGATTCAGAAGTAATGCAGTAAATGGCCCTTATGCAGGAATTTACCAATTTGTGGCCTCAACATGGTCTTCAAACAGGCGTGCAATGGGATTAGACCCAGATCCAACTCTTCGATATAATCTTGAGGAAGCGGTAAAAACCGCTGCCTTTAAAATGTCTCGTGATGGATATGGAGCATGGCCGGTTTGCCAAAATAAAGCTAGACGACTTCTTGGTTTAAATTCCCAAGGTATATAATCTTCCTAGAGCAATACAATGATTCTAAGTGACCTTAAACAAGAACTTCAATCGTTTGCGTCAAAGGGAAAGGCAGAATTTCTTCCGAGATTTTTTAAGGCGGGACCAGGCGGATATGCAGAAGGGGATAGATTTATAGGGGTAACAGTCCCGAATTGCCGTAAGGTTGCAAAAAAATACAATGATTTGCACTTAACTGAAATTCAAAAACTCCTGAGATCTAAGATTCACGAGGAAAGACTAGTTGCGCTTTTGATTCTTGTTGAACAATTCAAAAAGGGAGACATGAAGTTAAAAGAAAAAATCTACAATTTTTATCTCAAAAATACAAAATATATTAACAATTGGGACTTAGTTGATTTATCGGCAGACAAAATAGTAGGGAAGTATCTATATAACAATTCGAATTGTGCAACAACCTTTAAAGAGTTGCCCCCTAAAGGTACGGAGATTCTTAAATATTTGGCTAATTCGGAAAATCTCTGGGAAAGAAGAATCGCGATAATTTCTACATTCAACTTTATTAAAAGACATCGCTTTAAAGAAACTTTGGAAATTTCAAAAATACTACTAACCGATAAACATGATCTGATTCATAAAGCTGTCGGTTGGATGCTCAGGGAAGTAGGCAAGAGATCTCAGTGGAACCTTGAAAGTTTTTTAAAAAGACATTATAAACACATGCCTCGTACCATGCTTCGCTACGCGATCGAGCGACTCCCCGAGGAAAAAAGGCAAACGTATCTTAATGGTTTGATCTAAGTTACAACCGATCTTGAATAATATCCTTCATAAAGAGCATTTCTCTGTGACGAAAAGTAAATAAAATTACCGTATTTTCGGTATAATCTTCTTCTTGCCTTAGTATATAAGACAAGATAGAATAGGTATAGGCTTCGAGCCTGCTTTTTTTGTCCACAAAAATTTATGGAAATAGGTAAAGTACAACCCGCAAACATTATTGAGGAAATGCAAAAATCCTACTTGGACTATGCAATGAGTGTTATAGTTGCACGAGCTCTTCCTGATGTCCGAGATGGTCTGAAACCTGTGCATAGAAGAATTCTTTACGCGATGCACCAAATGGGTCTGACACACACTTCGGCTTTTACTAAAAGTGCAAAAGTGGTAGGAGAGGTCCTCGGGAAATACCACCCTCACGGTGATATGGCAGTTTACGACTCACTTGTCAGAATGGCGCAAACATTTTCGCTTCGTTATCCATTAATTAAAGGCCAGGGAAATTTTGGTTCCGTTGACGGAGATCCTCCAGCAGCGATGCGTTACACCGAAGTTAAACTTTCTTCAATCTCCGACTTCGTACTTGCCGATATCGAAAAAGAAACGGTTGATTTTCTGGATAACTTCGATGCCACACTAAAGGAGCCAGTATATTTACCTTCTCTTTTGCCAAATCTACTTCTCATGGGTTCCGAGGGTATTGCGGTTGGAATGGCCACGAAAATTCCCCCTCACAATTTATCAGAGGTCATAGACGCAATCGTGGTCACAATCAAAAAAGGTAAAGTCACTTTTGAACAAAAGGCTCAAAAAGATGAAGCTGAATTTGTCATCAAAAAGATTAATCTCTTGGCCTCGGGAGCTGAAGCTAAAACAGTAAACGGTGAACTAAAGCCATCCCAAGTGGGTTTTGAAAGTGATATTACAATTGAAGAGCTTGTTGAAATAATCCCAGGACCAGATTTTCCAACTGGAGGAGCAATCTATGATGCAAAATCCCTTGCAGATGTATATGCAACAGGAAGGGGAAGAATTCTGGTTCGGGGAATTGCCGAAATAAAAGAAGGAAGCAAAGGCCGTCAGCAAATTATCATTTCGGAAATTCCGTATCAAGTTAATAAAGCCAATCTCGTCAAAAAAGTTGCTGATCTAGTAAGGGAGAAAAAAATAGTCGGCATAGCGGATCTGCGGGATGAATCCGACAAAGACGGTATGCGAGTAGTAATTGATTTAAAGCGTGACGCACGCCCAAAGAGTGTTCTTAATAATCTTTTCAAACATACCCAGCTTCAAACTACTTTTCCTGCAAATTTTGTCGCACTCGTTGACGGAACACCATATACATTAAATCTCAAACAAATCGTCATCGAGTATATAAAACACCGCCAAAGAGTCGTCACTCGAAGAACAATTTTTGAACTTACTGCCGCTAAGCGCCGCGCTCACATTTTGGAAGGATTGAAAATCGCGCTTGATAATTTGGACGAAGTTATCGCAACCATCCGTAAAAGTAGAACCCAAGAAGATGCAAAGAGTAATTTGATAAAAAAATTCGGCCTAACCGATATACAGGCAACGGCAATTTTGGATATGCAGTTAAGGCGCCTTGCTGCACTCGAGCGGGAAAAAATTGAAAAAGAATACGAAGAAGTTAAAAAGCTTATTGATTCTCTCACTGCAATTTTGAAGGATCCCAGCAAAGTCCTCGAAATTATTGTAAAAGAATTAAGCGATCTCAAGGCTAAATTTGGCGATGCCAGAAAAACAAAAATTTATAAACAAAATATAGGAGAGTTTTCCGAAGAGGATCTTATTCCCAAAGAAGAAACCCTAATTACACTTACAAAAACCGGCTATGTTAAACGCGTTCCAAGAACTACATATCGAGCACAGCGTCGAGGAGGAAAGGGTGTAACTGGTATGACCACAAAAGAAGAAGACGAGATCGAGCAAATTATTGCAGCCACAACGCACGACATGCTTTTGTTTTTCACCAACACAGGGAAAGTCTTCGGAACAAAGGTCTGGGAAATTCCCGAGTCTTCAAGACAATCCAAAGGTCAGGCTGTAGTAAATTTAATCCAAATTGATCAAAACGAGAAAATAATGTCAATCCTACCTTTATCTGCAGAGGGAAAAAATATATTGATGGCGACAGAAAAGGGCATTGTCAAAAAAACTCCTACTTCAGAATACAAAAACTTGAGGGCATCTGGTTTAATTGCGATTCGCCTTGATCCTGACGATTCACTTATGGGCGTTCACCAAACATCGGGGGATGATCATGTACTTTTGGTCTCTCGAAACGGCAAGGCTATCCGATTCCCGGAAGCAAATACAAGACCAATGGGTCGGGCAACAAGCGGAATGAGAGGAATAAAACTCGAAAGCGGTGACGCAGTGATTGGAATGGAAATATTCCCAGGAAGGCAGGTAACTCCCAAAGATAAACGCAGGAAGTTTTTTAAAGATATTCTGACAATTTCCGAAAACGGCCTTGGTAAAAGAACACCAATTCACCTTTTTCCAGTACAAAAAAGGGCGGGAAAGGGAGTTAAGGCTTCCGTCGTAAATGCAAAAACGGGTAAACTTACAGCCGCGTCGATGGTCACAAATGAGACTGATCAGATAGTAATTACTTCAAAAACAGGGCAAGTTATTAAGCTTCCCTTAAAAAATATTCCTCACTTAGGACGCGCTACACAAGGAGTTATCTTAATGAGATTTGCCAAAAAAGGCGATGCCGTCGCCGCCGTAGCGCCTCTTAACAAAAACGGGGATGAGGAAGAAGGCGAAGGAACCTCAACAGCTGGTTGATAAAAAACTTCTGACATAATAGAATGCTTGCAGTTTATTATGTCTACTCGATTAGAATTTGGTACGCAAGAAATTTCTCTCGAAGCTTATTTAGAACGAGCTGATCCGCATATACTAAACGACCACGACGCTTTATCTAGTCTCATTACACATTTAGATCCTAGAATTATGATCCCTTTTGAGTCGCTATCGGAAAGATTAATGCCACTTAGAAGAGAAGATTTGGTTGATTTGCGTGTGTTAGCATTCATAAAACCCATGGAGTCAATAGAAACCATAAGGTTTAACTTTCCACATTCAACGCATGAAGACCACGATTGGTGGGAAGCAATTGGAGATCCCATAAAAACAGTGGAATTACTAAGATTAAACTTAGATCCAACAACAGTTGGATTGCAAAATTGGAAACTCTTACTTTTAAGAAGAACTCCTGCAGAACAACCGGGAGATGATTGGGAATTTAGTTTCGGATGGGTCAATAAAGAAGAGTTAGAAAGATTAAGAGAGATCGCTAAGCTATAAACTTTTGAAAGTCTTCAGGATAGGGGTAATTATGATCGGAACGGGGTTTGGAAATGACTTTCAATTTCGGTTCAACAGAGTGGTAGAATTTTTCGGCTTCAGCATAAGGAACAAATTTATCGTTTTCATTTTGAATACAAAGAATATTTTCAACCGGAATTTTTGCTAGGGTGGATTCAACTAATGCATATCTATCTTCTGCAACTACACTTGCGATACCACAAAGGATTACTTTATTTACTTGTGAAGATATTTTTGGAATGAGGTTTAGCGCAACAAAAACTCCAACCGATTTTGCAATAATATTTATCTCATCATCAGCGATTTCTCCCAAAATCTTTTCAAGCTCGGATTTAAGGGACAAACTTCCGCCTTCCAACCAATGACGCCAGTTATGAACAATTACTTCATGACCAACATTCATCTGACTTGCAATCTCTTCCGCCCATTCACGATTGTGTTCCGATAATCCCGGCAAAATTACCGTCTTCATTAATTGCCTCCTTTTCCATGAAACGCCTCGTGGATGTCACGCAGATGTTTATGGGTAACGTGGGTGTAGATTTGAGTTGTTGAGACATTTTTATGTCCAAGCATTTCCTGAACGCTCCTTAAATCAGCTCCAGCCATTAAGAGATCTGTTGCAAAAGAGTGGCGCAGAACGTGTGGAGTAACTTCTACAGGTAATTTCATTTTTTGACTATACTTTTTGATCATTCTTTGAAACGATCGGGGAGTGAGGCGCATTTTCTCGTCAAGTGTAGTCGGTTCAACCTTCCCTCTATGACGAATAAAAAGTGGCTTAAACCTGTCTGGGCGAGCTTTTAAATAATCCGAAAGCCATTTGACAGCACGGGTTGAAAGAAAGACAACACGCGCTTTACCACCCTTTCCGACAATTCCGAACTCACGCCTATCTAGATCAAGTTTATCTTTGTCCAACTTTGCAAGTTCCGACACACGAAGCCCTGTTGAAAATAAAACCTCAAGGATTGCTTTATCTCTTTTTCCTTGAATAGTCGAAAGGCTTGGAGCATTTAAAAGTCGATCAACTTGATCACCGCTTAGAAATTTAACTTGCCGCTCGCTAATTTTAGGAAGGTCAATTTTATCAGGTGACATTACCTTGTAGTCATTTTTGATAAGCCAGCGCAGAAATGAACGAAGCGCAATAACATGATAAGCTTGAGTTTTTCTGCTCAAAGTACTACCTTTTCCATCTGATCGACGCGAAAGATATACCCGGTACTGCCTAACCACTTCTGGATTTATATCTCTAAGTTCAAGCCTGATTCCTTCTTTTTCCAGCCATTCAAGATAGCGTTGCAAATAATGTTTATAGTTACGGATTGTTAGGGGAGAGGAACCTTTTTCAACCTCGAGGTATTCAAGAAACTCACTTATCTTTTTTGCAACCTCTGAAGTCTGAGTTTGGGCAGCTGCAGACATACTTTAGACAGTTTACATCGAGTGAAGCGAGATGTCAATATTGTGCGACTAAATAAATTACTTACAATATAGCCGCAACGAAGTTCAGGTTTGCACAACTTCCATTTTCTCCACTCACCCTAAATAGTCTATCCCGAAACATACCATCAAATCTTCCAATATTAGAAAGTAAAAAAATGTACGCGTCTGTATTTGAAGCAATATCCATTGCTTGTTCAGGAACGTCCTCAAACATTGCCCCGAGATTAAACATATTTATATTAAAAGATTTCAGAATTCCGCCTTTCATTTCCACAGTGGGCCAAATAGAAATATTTTGTCTTGGGATTTTAGGCAATTTTTCCTCATACCATTCATAAGTAGATTTTATTAGTTGAGGGCGCCTGGAAGTTATTACTTTAAAAGGTATTTTAAGATCAACAAGCTTACTCGTAAACTTTTCCGCTCCCGGGAGTACTTCGGCTTGCATAAGAAAACTGGGATCAAACCAAACGTAATTCTCTAAATCTATCGCTCGTTGTTGTGGCCATCCACTCTCAAGGGCCCATTGTCTAACTGCATGCCAATGTCTAATATCAACGTCTCTATAACCAGTTTTAAGTTCACAGTTAACAAAATCTAAAACTAAAGTTCTTGTATCACTAATAACACCGTCGTTATCTAGACCTGGATTATTTTCCTTGAAAAATTTTTCTGCTGAGTTATTTACAAGTCTTTCTATTCTTTCGCGAGTCATGTTTTTAGCAACATGATTATATACCAATATCTTTCTGAATCTATAATAGTTTCGGGTTAAGCATTTCGTAAACCCAGCATTCCATCAGATCGATTCTAAGACCAGTGTATTAAAAAAGGTGGGTAACTTATCGTCTCAACAATAATATTTATTCCCTAATAATTAACACAATCACTAAATAACTTAGTAACTTAATCTCTTGTATTTCCGTCGGGGGAGAGGGGTGCAGGACTTGAAAAATAACATATTAACTTCTTCGGTTTATGTTCGGCATAACTAATTTTAATAGACTTTTGACGGAGAATAAGAAATAAAATAAAGTTACAAAGTAATTGAGTTACAAAGTAACTAACACAGCAAAAATCATAAAAAAATGCTCCACTCTGAGGTCCATTTTACTTACGTCGCAAAAGTATCATTGTACGACATTATAATATTTCCTTCTCTAGGTTCTCTCAATACTTCTAATCAAGCAACCGCCCAGAGGATAATTAATCAAAGTCTAACGTTACTAAAAGCATTTTAACGCTAGTTCCCCCTAAGAGAAACGGATAAATATTCACTCACTTAAAAGCACTTCTTCGGTAAATATCTAATACGTCGCAATTAGTTATCCACATTGTAAAAGGATCATAACCAAATCTATGCAACTTTTTCATCAGTTTACGTTATGCGAACATAAATGAGGAGAAAGTAGTCTTTCCAAGGCTGGTAACTATATCATTCTGCATCATCTCTGAGTGCATTTCTCTTCCAGTATCCGCTTCGGTCTTTCTTTGGAGATCATTGATGTACCGCTGTGTGAAAAAAACCTATAATATTTGTGAAAACATTTCTAGAATACTCATCCTATAATATTAACTATGAGTTACCCACTACCCTCTCTCCCCCTTTCTACCTGTCCAGTATTTTTTCTTTGCCTGGCTTTCTTTTTTAAAAAAAGTTAGAAAAGGTTATCCTCCCCAACGTGTAACTAAAAACATACCGATAAAAACAGCTGCCCCAATCACAAGGTATTCCCTAACTGTTTGTGAAAAAAGCCGCTCTTCTAAATAAGCCTGGCCTAAACCTAAAAGCACATAGGTAGATACTGTTAAAAAAAGCGATCCTACTACAATTGACGCAGGCCAGAAAAAAAGCGCAAATGCAATCTCTCCAATCACTAGACTCGTAATGACTGACATAGACATCATTTTTTTTGAAAATTGTGTGTCTAAACTTATTGTCCAAAAACCTTGGAAAAATAGAGGAAAAGAACAGAAAGTAATAAGTGGAACCAAAAAATACAAAGGCCATTTTAAAGATAATATTGTATCGAATATAAGGAAAAAAGTAAGTAGTGTGAGTACAAAGCCAACTCCCCTTGCGGCCCTCATAAGAGCTATCGTTCGAACAGCTGCGACCGTGTAAATATTTACCGTAAGACATAAAGCATAGACCCCAAAACCATAAAGAGCTACAACGGGTATCCGGGCAAAAATACTTGACGGCAAAAGAAACCAAAAAAGTCCGACTGCAACAGTAAAGAGTATTGGTAAAATTAGTGCCAGTAACGTCATGTTATAAGAAAGCCCTTCACGAAGAGACCAAGAAAATAAGATAAGTGTAAGTACGCCTAAACTTCCTATGCTCAGAAATCGGTATTGTTGAGGAAAAACCTGGACGGCTATAAATCCGAGAGATAATAATATTGAAGTAAGTATAAAGCGTCTTCGTTTACTCATTTAGGTAATTTTCTGAAGTATTTCATCAGGAATGTTTATATTAGCATAAACTTTTAGAACGTCGCTTTGATTTTCCAGATTGTCTAGAAATGCCAACACTTTTTTAGCAAGAGTTTCTTCATCCACTACCTGGAAATTTTTGGGTTTCTTGATTATTTCAAAGGATGATATAGTTATACCAGCTTCTTGAAGTTTATCGCGAGTGGCACCCAATTTATCAACTTGTACGTAAGCTTCTATGTCGCCGTCTGTTTCTTCGATATCCTCCACTCCGGCGTCGATTAGTGCTAGCATTTGCTCTTCAGGATTATCTTCTTTTTTTACAACAACAAGGCCTTTTGGTTCGAAGTTAAAGACAACGCTTCCAGGACCCGCTAAACTCCCCCCTCCCCTTTCGAAAAGATTTTTTATTTCTTGACCAGTTCTATTTCTGTTATCAGTCGCAGTTTCAATAATAACTGCAATTCCGTTTGGTCCAAAACCTTCGTAAGTAACCTCTTCTAGGTTCGAGCCTTCGCCAACGCCTTTACTGATCGCCCTCTCAATATTATCTTTCGGCATGTTATAACTTCTTGCCGTATCAATTGCATCACGAAGTTTTGCATTAGCATTAGGATCAGGACTTCCTCCAGTTTTAACGGAAATCTGAATTGCGCGGGCCATTTTGGAAAAAATTTTTCCCTTGGCGGCATCTTTTAAACCTTTTTGCCTCTTTATTGTAGCGTAGTGCGAATGTCCCGACATGTTGAATCGATAATATTATACTACACACCCCTTGACAACCTAAATTACGATTCTATACTCAAATGAGTTCAATCTTTAAAGGTATGAATACGGATCTTGCCCAAGAAGCAATTTCTCTTGCTCTTTCCGGCAACTGGCAAGGGGCATTAAAAATTAACGAGGAAATACTAAAAGAAAACCCTAGTGACGTGGATGCCTTGAACCGCTTAGCTCGTGCCTACTCCGAAACTGGCAACTTCAGAAAAGCCAAAGAAACAGCCCAAAAGGTTCTGAAAATCGATCCCTTTAACACAATTGCAACGAAATCTATTGAAAAATGGAAAGGGTTGAAAAAGGGTGAAACATATTCGCAAAAGCCTTCCAATCCTCATTACTTTTTGGAAGAGCCCGGAAAAACAAAAATATTAACACTGATTCACGCTGGAAGTCCGAAAGTCTTGGCAAAGCTTGATTCCGGAGATGAAATTCATTTAAATACCCATTCCCACAGGGTGTGTGTACAAACTGTTAACGGAAAGTATATCGGAAGACTCCCCGATGATTTGTCAGCTCGATTACGAAAGCTGATACAACTAGGTAACACTTATCAGGTAATTGTTAAATCTGTTAACACTCATGAGGCAAAAATTTTTATACGCGAAACTTATCGCGCGCCATCCCTAAAGGACGTACCTTCATTTTCGGCTGAAAGGATAGATTACGTTTCTTTTACACCACCCGAGCTGGTTCACAATAAATCCGAGATTCATGTAGAGGTTGAGGAGGAAGAGTAATTTAGTACTCAGTTATAAATGACCTGCCGATACTAACTTCGATATCAAAGTTACCTTCCGGATTTTCTTCAACCTTAATGCAAGGTAATATTGCGGTTAACTTATCAGAAACATTATTTCTTCCTCTAACCTCGCAGCCTAGATCGTTAACGTTTTCAGGCCCATCAACCTTCTCAATTGAAGTTATTTTTCCTCCCATAACTTCCAGGATAGAACCCATGTCCGTTGCTAGCCCGTAAACTCCAGTTCCATCTTTTATGCCGACCCTAAAAGCATTTTCCTCAAAGTTTGGATCCACGAAGTAAACCGCCAACTCTTGAGGCAGTGCCCCACTTACAATATAGCCTTCTTCCCCATCAGAAAGGGTCAGTTTTTTAATATATCCAGTATTTTCCAAAGGTATTTCGAATCTTTTCGGATTTTTAACAGAAAGAGAGAAAAATCCAATACTTATCTTGTCCCCCACTCCTAGATTTGTACTATAAGGTAGAAAAGTTGCCTTTAACGTGTCAAACATTCTACCTTTGGAAAACCCACTTGCGGGATAATCTGCCCAAATAAAAACGGGAAATTTAAAATGTTTTGCCAAAGTTCGTGTGAGTAATAATTCTCCTAAGTCTTGTCTTTTACCCAATTCCCAAACACTACCTAACTTCCAAACACCCAAGCCTTTTGCAACCTCGACTTCAGTATTACCGGGAATTGAAATTTGAACAATCTCTTCTACAACAGGATCAAATATAATAACATCGACTCCACCCTCTGGATTTCGTACTGCAACTGAGATTTTATCTTTGCCGTTCCAGTACTTACGAGTTATATTTACGTACAATAATAAAAAAAGGGGTATTAAGATTAAAAGAATATAGCTTATCGCCTTTAAGGGGAAGCTTTTTTTCTCACGATTCCTATTTTTGATTTTTCTTCTTCGGGCAGGCATGTTAGGTAAATCCAAAACCCCAATTTCAAAATCTAAATAAAATTAATTTGATATTTGTCATTTGGATTTGGGATTTTAATTTATGTGAATATCAATCTATTAAAATGACTTTGGCCGGCTTTTTTCAAGCGTTCGCTTCTGGTACCGTAAATACGTAATAGGTTTCTGATGTGGTCTCCGGCCACAACTTCAGGCACGACGACATAATCTGCTCCCTTCTCATAAAGCTTGAGAGCATGAGTTCGTGAGCTACTGGTGAATATAGTCAGTGGTTTTTCCTCAGCTTCAACCACATACTCGAGTAATGTGAGGTTGTCCTGCAAGTTACCTACCGTCGAAATTATAAGTCTGGCGCTAACTATTCCCGCTGCTTCCAAAATTTCAGGATCGGAGATATCACCAAATATTACGTTAATATTTTCTGCTGTCAGCTCGTTATACACGCTTGGATTAAAATCTACCACCAAAAAGTCATACTTTTTAGCTTTAAAATACCTTATCAACGTCCTGCCGGTTCTATGACACCCTGCTATTACGACGTGGTTTTTAAGCGACGTGGGTATATTATCTATATGCTCCGTCGTCTTTCTTCGTTCAAATATTGAGAGACTTCGTTGTAGTCTTTTGTATAGTTTATCTCCTCCGAGAATAATATAGGTGGAAACAGTCATTGTAATTGCAGTGACCAAAACAACCGTGGCTACATCTGATTGACGGACATGGCCTAGTTGGAGGCCAACTGTCAATAAAATAAGGGAAAACTCCGACGTCTGAGAAACAGTAAGGGCTGATAAAAAAGAGGTTCTTTTTTTGTACCCCATAATCCCCAGAACAACCAATACACTTATAGGATTTATAAGAAGCACAACTGCTGAAAATAATATGGCCGGAAGCAGGATGCTCTGAATAGGCACACCCAAAACTAGCTGGGTTCCCAGAAAGACAAAAAAGAGTATCAGAAAAAAGTCGTGTAAGCTGCGGCTGCGTGAAGCAATCTGCAGGTGCTCAGGAAGCGTTGATAAAGACAAACCCGCCAGAAATCCACCGATTTCTAAACTAAAACCAACTGGGCCGGCCACAAAGCTTGCAACCCCCAGAGCCCAGGCAACGCTTACAATAAATAATAATTCGGGGGAACCTGCGACAAATCGTTCGAAAAACGGCGGAATTGCTTTTCTGGCAAATATATAAAGGCTTATCAATAAAATCGCCAATTTAACGGCAACGAAGAAGTAATCAGACAGGGAACTTCCACCTCCACCCACTCCCGCCAAAAAAATCAAAATTAGTATTGCTACGATGTCCTGAAAAAGAAGCGAGCCAACCGATATCTTGCCGTATAAAGAAGATAAATCCTTTTTATCAGAAAGCAGCTTGACCATGATAATCGTAGAGGAAAAGGTCAAAGCCGTTGCAATATAGAGTGCCGGAACTAAAGAGAAGCCCAAAATTAGTGCCAATCCCAAACCGACTACTGCTGTGAGTGCCATTTCAAAAAAACCCGCAATACTTGCGTGTTTACCTATTGTCGCGACTTCCTTGATGTTCATTTCGAGGCCCAACAAAAAAAGTAATAAGGCAACTCCAATTTTTCCAAGATTTTCGAGAGCAAAATGGTCTGTGATCAAACCACTAACGGAAAGGGCTACACCTGCAAATAAGTAACCTACAAGAAGCGGCTGTCGTAATAGTTTAGCAGCAAATGCAAAAACTGCAGCCACGACTAAAAGAATAGATAACTGTGAAAAATCCATCAGCTTAAGCTTAAGGGGTTTGAGAGATCTTTTCAAGAGAAGCTAAAGCATTTTTCAGATCTTTCGGAAGATCCGATTGAATATTTAGCGCTTTTTTAGTTTCAGGATGCGTAAAGGAAATCTTACTCGCATGTAAAAAAAGTCTAACGCAGAATATTTTATCGCGCCTTGCCGTTTTTCTTCCTGCGTAAAAATTGTCAGAGACGATCGAATGGCCTAGATATTTCATATGAATTCTTATTTGGTGGGTTCGACCGGTTTTAGGATGAAGCTCTAAAAAAGTGAATAATACTTGATGATTAGTGATTAGTGAATAATACTTAATTACCTTGTATATTGTAACAGCGTCACGGCCACCCGGAAGCACACCAAAGCGTTCTCTATTCCAAGGTAAACGACCAACGGGTGCATCAATTTCTCCCTCTCCGCCAGCCGGCGGGTCTACTTTCCCATGAACCAAAGCAATATATTCTTTCTTCACATTCCTACTCTTAAATTGAACCTGCAAATTTTCAAAAGCAGGGTGTGTTTTTGCTACCAACAAAATTCCGCTTGTTTCTTTATCAAGCCTGTGGACAATCCCACTTCTTAATTCCCTATTCGCGACAATCGGATAATTAAAATTTTTCTTAAGCCAAGATTGAATTACGGGACTGCCTTTGGTTGTTTCAGCCTCGTTAACTATCCAGCCTGCAGGTTTATCAAGAACCAACAAGTACTCATCTTCATATATTACTTTAGGTTCCATAAGTTTAATTTTACCACTAAAAAACCACCTCTCGGCGGTTATTTTTACTAACTACTCACTACCAACTACCCATAACTAAATTATTTCTCCCTTTTCGCCTGATCTTTGGCACAAAGAGTTGCTTCGGGATAAATCATTAACCTATCCGTATCAATCATCTGTCCACAATCTTCACATATCCCGTATTTTCCGATTTTTATACGAGTCAAAGCCTTTCTTGTCTGAATAATTCTTCTATCGAGTTGCTCTTTTAAGGCAGACGCCCTAGCGTGTCCAAATTGTTCGGCAGCATCAGCGTCAGGAGACGCGTTATCAATCAGTCGCGAAGTATCCTTGAAAGGATCATCCTCATCAATTTCGTTTCGTCTTTTTTCAAGTAGGTGTAATTTGTCTTGTAAAAACCCCGCGACAGGAGATAAAAGTTTACTTGGAAAGTTAATTACGTTTTTAACGGTGCTACTTTTCCTTTTTGATATTTTTGTGTTTTTTTTCGATTTTTTCATGGTGATTTTCTTGCAAGATTAAAAAGCAACAAAAAACAAACGAATGCAGCCACCCCTGAAATCAAAGTCTCGTAAGATCCCACAAAGGATAGCACAGAGAGAAACTTTAGTGCAACAAGTGATCGAATCAGAAAAAATCCTCCTGCAATCACTAAACCCGAAAACCCAACTTTCCCCGAAGCATACCAAGTAAAATGCTTGTAATGTTTATTTAGTAGGAAGTATAAGAAAATACCCAGAATAAGAACTACTGAACCAATACCGGAGAAAACTGTTTTATTAATTGTAAAATCATGCAAGAATGCAAAAAGGATAAGTATTAAGCCCCCCAATATACCTCCTTCAACTGTTTCGAAAATTCGTAATTTGAATCTGAAGATTCCAACTAATATTCCCAGGCTTCCACCGACCAACCCTAAGTAAAACCACCAAGGGGCGGCAAAGAAGTTTGCAATAATATTTCCAGCTCCTACACCAAAAAGTGTATAGAAAGCCGTAGTAAAAACCTGATTACGCGTGTAGTCTTCCTTAAGTTTTTGCCAGAAAAAGAAAAGAAATAACAATACAGCTGCAAAAGTAAAACTGATATTTAAAATTAGTGGCATTGGCTTATGGGCTTGACTTGATTTTTAACAAACTATATCATATCAGATACCGTGCTTGAGACGCCACATGTCGTCGTAGCGGCAGCGATAGCGGTAAAGATTGCTAATCCTGCCTTGGCAATCCCCATAGCTTTGGGCAGTCATTTTGTACTGGAAAAAGTCCCTCATTGGAACCCCCATTTAAACACCGAGTTTAAAAAATACGGAAAAGTCACAGAGAGAAGTACAAAGATTGTTGTTGTTGACGCTATTGCCTCACTAATATTGGGAAGTTCAATCGCATATATGATGCTTCCAGACGTAAATCATGCTGTTTTCGTTCTGGTCGCCTGCCTATTTGGTGTTTTACCCGATTTAATTGAAGCTCCATATTTCTTTCTACGAAAGAAAAGCCAGTTTTTAGAAAAAGTTTGGATACCACTCCAAAAGTCCTTACAAGTAGATACTTCTCCACTCCCAGGCCTTACAACTCAATTTATAACCATACTTGCAGCATTCTGGTGGATATTGGGTTAATTATTTTGCTCTCTCAACGTACTCTCCGGTCCTTGTATCAACAACGATTTTATCCCCTTTGTTTATAAAAAGTGGAACTTTGACCGAAAGAGCGTTTTCCAGAGTGGCCGGTTTATACATATTTGTGGCAGAGTTTCCTTTTATGCCAGGAGACGTATCGGCTATTAATAAGGTAGCTTTTGGAGGAATTTCTATAGATAGAGGTCTATCTTCTTTACCTTGAGCTCCGCCGAAGGACCAAAAAAGTACGTTAGCATCGTTTCCTTCTTTAATGTAGGGTAATTCATCTTTAATAATTGTAAGTGGGATTTCCACTTGCTCGTAAGTTTTGGGGTCCATAAATACGGCATTTTGCTGCATCTTATAAAGAAACTGCAGTTTCCTTTTTGATGTTAAAACATCGTCAACTTTGACGTTAGAGCTGAAAGTCTTATCCTCAATAGCCCCTGTGACTAAATCCTTTGCAGTAACGCGAACAGTAGCACCACCCCTGCCCATTTTTGTATGGGTATACTTAATCACTCGATAAGGCTTCCCATTTGAGAGAAATGTTGTTCCGTTTTTTAAATCAGTTGCCTGTATCATTACTTATTCAAATTTTCTTTTGGAGCAAGCTCGCTTAGGCTCACTCTGAAATAGTTTTTGTTATTTAAGTGCATATCTTTCCGGGTATACCAATAAATTACTCATTGCTTCCGATAAAGGTAGTTTTGTTAAATGCTCGATCCAAAGATATTGGCCATTTGGGTTAATCTCAAAAAAAACATATTTACCTTCAGGTGTAACGGCCATGTCAATTGCTCCAAACTGTAATTTAAAATGCTTGCATAAATTAAAACACTTCTTAATGATATCCTTTGGCAATTTATATTCTTTATGTGGAATATCAAACGGATTCGCTTTTGTCCAATCAAGTTTTGCATTTTTATTCTCCTGTGAGTAAATAGCACAAGGAAATATCTGATTACCGATAATTGTTATACGCAATTCCAATGATTTCTCAATTTTTTCCTGAACTAAAAAGGGATAATCAACTTCTCTTTTTTTGTAATATTCACGAAATTTATCAATACTAACTAAATAAGTTTGGAAAGTAATACTTTTTTTACCGTAAGTTACTTCAGGTTTACCAAGAACCTTAATAATCATTTGTCCGTCATGATCGGAGCAAAATTTTTCTATTTCATCATAACGTGTCGATACCAGTGTATCCGGTATTGAGAGTCCGATATTAAAAGCTTTATCTAACTGTAATATTTTATATTTTGCTTTATTCAAAGCATTATATGGACTAACAACAAAAATACCATTTTCTTCTGCTTTTATAAGAAGTGTATTACAAACCTGTCTAAATTCGTCAATTTTATAGCGTTCTGACAAAGCCTGTTGTACTTTCAGCTCATTATTAATCATATCGTAACCAAAATACGGTTTCCGAAACCATACTGACCTTATATCGGATAGGGATATTTCTAATTCTTTATCAAATATTGAATAATGACTTGTTTTATTAATTTTTGAAAATCTGATATCTGGAGATTTGATCAAGTTGTTCGTTTCCAGTTTATAAAACGGTATACTCCATGCCCTTAGATACTTAACGACTTTATCTACATGGGGGTCAGGTTTACTGGAAACAATAAGTACAAATCCCTTCGCCATACTTATACTATAACATTTGAAAAATTACCAAAGAAGTTTAATCTGGATCTGTAGTCTGAATATCATAAGAGCCACCCTTTGGAGTATACAAACTTGTGAGATAGCGCGTAGCTCCTTCCATAGATTGAATATTAGTTAGAGTGGAAGGATCGGGTTTATCAGATCGGGACTCTTGAAAGACAATGGGCTCAGGAGGAGTAATAGTTTCAATAAAGGGGATAGATTCAGAAGATACAGAAGTTCCCACAGGAGAAGAGGGGTGGACTTCTTGTTCTAAATCAACTAGGATGGGTATTTGTCGTCTATTATCTATTTCAGTACTCATATATAATTATCTATATTTAATAGCTATAACTTATTAGTTGACGAGTATTGTAATTTAATCCAAAACAATAATCAAGAATCTATCAAATAAAGACTAAGAGTCTTATTTACAATTTTACTAACCATTTTCCGTTTCTCTGAACAAGCTTGTCATCGAACCATAATTCTCCACCCCGCCGAAGATCCTTAATCATATCCCAGTGAAGTGCTGATACGTTTTTACTACCCGTTTCCTTGTATCCCGATCCTAGTGCTATATGGATACTTCCACCGATTTTCTCATCAAATAAAATATCTTTCGTAAAGCGACTTATGGCGAAATTGTTTCCAATCCCTAGTTCCCCGACAAATCTTCCGCCGCGGTCTACATCCAAAATTTTATTGAGGGCTTCTTCATTCTTTTCAGCGCTTGCCTTGACAACTTTCCCGTCTTTAAATTCGAGTCTGACGTTATGGAATTCTTTACCGAGGTAAAGAGCTGGATACGTATAGGCTATAAATCCATTCGCGGAATTTTCAACCGCTGAAGTAAATACTTCCCCGTCCGGCATATTAAACCTTCCGTCGCCATTTTCTGAACTTCTACCCTTTTTAGATATTCTTAAATCGGTTTCAGGACCTAGTATATGCATCTCATTTGTCACATCGATAATTTTCCTCAATTTCTCCTGCTCTTTATGTTTTGCCTCCCAATCAACTTCATTGATGGCGGGAAATACAAAATCTTCATAATCGCTTAAAGACATATCGGCTTCCTGCGCTTGTGCTTCTGTCGGAAACTTTGTAATAACCCAACGGGTTTTCAGAACGCGATAATCAATTAACGGCCTAACAACTTTTGATCTTGAAGAGATTTTTGCCGCATCAATGTTTGAGAAACCTCGGGTATTAGCTTGAGCATATAATCTAATCCAAACATCAAGTCCTTTTAATTCCTGATCTGCTAATTTCGGAAATGCTTTAATTTGTTCCGGTTTTGCGTATTTAAAATAGCTTTCAGCAAACTCATTGTAAGATCGACTTATCACCTGCTCATCAACATCAACGTGAACTCTTACTTCAGATGCACCTGCCTTAATTAGTTCTTTATAAACTTCTAAAGCTAAGGGTTTAGCTAACCAATCCGATACAATTAATGCTCTATCGCCCTTTTTGACTTTTGTAGAGTATTTCACCAAAATCTTGGCCTGTTTTGTAACTCGTGGATCAATTAGAGACATGTCTTTTGGGTATTTTAGCGTTAGCTTGGTTTTTATTCAAGGAGTTTGATAAAATACGAGTGTTAAGCCGAGGTGGCGGAATGGCAGACGCGCAGGTCTCGTGCGAGCGTAATTAAAAGCGAGCAAAAGCGTTAGCGACAAAACCTTTATTGCGAAGCAAGAATTTGGCCAGGTGCTGGAATGGTAGACAGGCTGGTCTCAAAAACCAGTGGTCATAACAGACCGTGTGGGTTCGACTCCCACCCTGGCCACTTTAATACCTTGTTCGGGAGAGTAACCAATTTGGTTACAAATTGTCGACTCCCTCCCTCGGCACTTTATATCTATCTGTAATCAGGTCTATTTACGTCGCTTAACTCAATTTGCGCCGAAAATCTTGTTTTTAAATTAAAAACCAGTCTATCTAAAATATGCCTTCTTAAATTTTTCGAGGTCGTAAATCTTCGAGCAGAAGGGTATACAATTGCGTCTGGTACAAACTTAATTTCACCTTCGCTTTTAAGTTTCAGCATTATTTCTAAGTCCTCACTTGAGTAACGGCTTTCGTAACCACCCACCCTCAAAGCTGCTTCTCTAGAATAAGCAGAATTATTTCCTATGGAAAGAATAATTCCTTTTCTTAATCTCTTGTAATCATGGACCTTATCTCCGATTATTTGAAATAAATACAACAAAACTCTATCTAAAGGGTCAATTTCCCCCTCAAAACGATCGTAAACCCTCCCATATGAACCGACTACCCCAGCTTGGGATAAGGCGCCAATATGAAAACCAACCATTTCTGGATCTACTATCACATCTGCGTCAGTAGTTACTACATGCTTAACTCTTTTATCTAGCGATAACAAGCCCTTCTGCCTTGCTCGCCCAATACCCTTCTCGGACTCAAAAATTACTCTCGCGCCAAAAGCTTCTGCGATTTGAGAGGTCGCATCGGTGGAACCGTTATCAACTAATAGAACTTGAGTAGGTATATCAGGAATTCTTGCCAATGCTTCATTAACTGATGCTAGACAAAGAGGAAGCCTTCTTTCTTCATTCAAAGCCGGTATAACAATTGCAGCAACCCACTCTCTGGATCCCGCCATTTCGCGTATATATTGCGAGTTGGCCTCTATTAATTTTAGAGTTTTATGCCCCGACAAATCGTTGGGATCAAACTCAGTAGGATTAAAAGGAAGAGGTATCTCCTTCATCATATGATGTATTATAGGATTATCTACCTAATTCGTCTAGTAATTCTGAATTGTAGACAACCTATTCGTTGATCATCAGTAAAAGAACTTACTTTTACAGAATCTTGTATTCGCTCAGTCACTTCGCTTAGTTTCTCTTCCGAAGAACTTCATCTTATCCCCTTTGAAAACCATTTTTAGGCTTCTTAACGGGCCATTTCGGTGTTTCGCAATATCAAGATTTAGATTCTCGGGATTTTCTTCGTTTTCCTTCCACAAAAATATTACAACATCAGCGTCCTGCTCGATACTTCCACTCTCACGAAGATCGGCAAGTTGGGGACGTTTTTCCCCCCTTTGTTCAACAGCTCGGGAAAGTTGCGAGATAGCCAGAACGGGAATTTTGAGTTCTCTCGCCAAATTCTTAAGTCCTTGGGATATTTCAGAAACTTCCTGAACCCTATTTTCAAGCCTTCTAGATAAAGCTAGTTGCAAATAATCAATAATTATTAAATCTACACCAGACTCAACCTGTAAACGACGCGCTTTCGTTCTCATCTCCAAAATGCTCTGTGCCGGCGTATCATCGATAAAAATTGGTGCTTCTGCCAGTTCCCCCATTGCATTAGAGAGTTTTGTAAAATCGTCTTCAGAAAGCTTGCCAGTTTTTAACTTCCATGCATCAATATCCGCTTGCACAACCAATAACCTATCCACCAATTCTTCCCTACTCATTTCCAGTGAGAAAAAGCCAACGGGCTGTTTATATTTTACGGCAAGATTCTGAGCGATATTTAAAGCTAGGGTTGTTTTTCCTATTCCCGGTCGAGCAGCCAAAATAATTAAGTTTGATTTCTGAAGTCCTGCCAAAGTATCATCAAGATCTTTAAAACCAGTAGGAACACCCCGTAACCCTTCTGCTTGTTTATGAAGCTCATCAAGTCTGTCAAAGCTTTGTGCCAAAGCGTCGCGTACAGGAGTAAAGGCGTGTTTAATGTGCTTTTGAGTAATTGCAAAGACTTGAGCCTCTGCTTTATCCAGTAGTTCATCTGCTGCCAAACCTTCATCCATTGATAACTCAACGAGTGTACTTGCAGCTTTCATTAGGGAGCGTTTAGTTGCAGCGTCTTTAACTATCTTACCGTAATGTTCAACGTGCGCTGCTGTCGGAACTTGATTAGCCAAACCAACAAGATAACTCACGCCACCTATTTTTTTGAGGATTTTTCTTTTTTTGAGGCGCTCAGAAATTGTTAATACATCAATCGGAGTTCTTTCCTCATAAAGCTCGAGTGCTGCTAGATAAATCTCTCTATGCCTGTCGTCATAAAAGTCATCGGGTTTTAAAAACTCAGCAATAGCAATAATTGCATCTTTGTCCAATAAAAGTGCGCCAAGAACTGACCCCTCGGCCTCAGGAGAATGTGGAGGAATACGTACTTGTAGTTGATCCGTAAATGCCATTGAGCCTTTTTACCATCAAAAGAAGTAGCTGTAAAGTGCATACTAGCGTCTTTCAAGTACAACAACTTTCTTCTCTTCGGTAATATCTCCCTTTTTGATAGAAAGCTTATCAAGATTCTCTGTTGGCAGCGCTACTTCCTTCAAGAAGTCATCAACTGCTGCCAAACTACCAAATGTAGATTGATCAAGTCCTGAAACCTTATAATGCATCGGAATTGTAATAGTAGGTTCAATGTTTCGAACGATATCTGAAGCCTCAGTTGGACCAATAGTATAAAATCCTCCTACAGGTACCATGAGTATGTCAACTGTCCCAATATCTTCAAGAACCTCCTCAGAAAGTTTGTGGCCCAAATCCCCCAAATGTACTACCCGCAAGTCATCTATCTCAAAGACATAGATTGTATTTGTACCCCGTTTGGCTCCTTTTTCTTCATCATGGAAGGACGGAATCCCTATAATCGAAACGCCCGAAATTTCATACTCCCCAGGTCCTGCAACAACTCTTTTTACGTTCGAAACCAGTTGTGACTGATTATGATCTTCGTGATTATGAGATATTGTCACAATATCTGCCTCAACTTTGGGAAACTTGAAACCTACGTAGGGTGCATAAGGATCCGTGACAACTGAAGCTCTCCTTCCTTTCATTCTAAAGGAAGCGTGTCCAAGGTAACTGATATCCATCGCGTCTCATACTAACAAACTCGTCCTTTCTTGACAAGAGTCTTAATCTTAACTATATTAACCCTGTCTTAGGAAAGTTTTCTTGCCAGCCTTAATGCGAAAAGAGATTCTTATTGCAATTGTCGTGGGAGTGGGAGTTGGTATTGCCGTTGCCTTCGGAATTTGGAGAGCAAATAGCGCCCTTAAAACTAACTTACCCGAATTACCTTCGCTTTTACAAAAACAGAGCCCAACTGAAGTCCCTTCCGAATTTAAGATAACCCTTTCGCAACCCGAACAAAATGACGTAATTTCAGAAAGCCCAGTTACGGTCGCAGGCATTACAAAACCTGCCTCAACCATCGTAATTTTAGGCGAAACCGAGGATTATGTGCTTGAAACTGATAATCAAGGTTCCTTTAGCCAAGAAGTAGAACTAACGTCGGGAGTTAATCAAATCTTAATAGCAGCATATGATGCGGCTAGCGAAAACACCCAAAGTAAGCTAACAATTGTTTACTCAAGTGAGTTCGCCAAAGACATCGTAACACCATCGGTTGTCTCGCCGACCAGTAAAGAAGATAATGCTATTCGAGAAAAGGTACAGGAAAAGCTTCAAGCGGCGCGTAATAACCCAAAGGCCTATATCGGCTCTGTAACAGACAAAACCCTAGATTCTCTACAAATAAAAGATGAAAGTGATGAAATTCAACTTGTATCGGTAGATCCCGAAAACGTAGCGTTTGCGAAAGTTTTAACCAAGTCGACTTCCAAAATTTCTTTTAACGACATTGCGATTGGAGACTTCATAGTTGCTATGGGATTAAAAAACGGAAATAACGTTTTGACTGCAGTAAGAATCCTCGTGACAGAGCCCCTCGAAACACTTAACCGAAGGATAGTTCTTGGCGAGATAATCAACATAGCAAAAAAGGAGGTAACACTCCAAGAAAAAAATGGCAGTGAAATAATATTACAATTTCCTAAAAGCTGGAAAGGGCCTGATCTGGATGAATTAGAAGAAGAAAATATACTTTTCGCTTTCGGAGAATTTGAGGGAAATGCCTTAAATATCCGAACAATTAAGGTAGCTGAAAAAGAGGTATCCCCCACTCCGGCTGAAGAGTAGAATTACTATATGATCCGGATACTAACCCCCAATGATACCGAAATCTATCGCCAGCTTCGACTCCTATCTTTAAAAACCGATCCTTTGGCATTTTTATCAACCTATGATGTAGAAACTAAGTATGATCTATCATACTTTCGGCAAAAGATTTTTAACTCGATAAAGCATCCGCTTTACGGAATATATGGATTATTTGATAAAGACAAATTAGTCGCTTTTGCCCAGCTTGCGGATTCTTATTATAAAAATAAAAGACACATTGCATATCTAAATGAGGTTTATGTACACACTGATCTTCGAAGGAAAGGTGTTGCATCAAAGCTTGTTAAATATTTAATAGACAAGGCAAAGGAAAATCTATCTCTTGAGCAACTTCATTTGAGGGTTAATTCAGAAAATTTAAGCGCAATATCGCTTTACGAAAAGTTGGGATTCGAAAAAGTTACAGTTCTAAAAGATGCTGTAAAAAATCCGGACAACACCTACCAAGACGAATATTTCTATTGTTTTTATATTAAGAGCTGATCTCTCGACTTTGTTCGGAATCAATGGTGAGCAAGGTCGAACCATTGACAAGTTTTATCTATTAAAGTATTATACTTTCCAACATATGAATATTTTTTATTCGGTTCAAAATCATCACTCCAGCCGAGTCTAACTCGGTTGGTGGTTTATTTATTTGATTTACCCACCTAACCGGTGGGTTTTTTAGTCCTTAAAAAATCTAGTTCGACTCGACAACCCCGCAGCTGCGGGTTTTTTGATGGAAAGATGGTGAGTGTAGTGTAGCGGAAACACGCCAGTTTGTGGAGCTGGAATCGGGGGTTCGACTCCCCTCACCTACCCAAGGGTGAACTCAAATAATTTGAAAGGAGGTAAATGTCATGAACCGTCAAGAGCGACGGTGGTTAATATATCATGGCCACTGGCTCCACACCCTACGGCGAGGGGACTACCAATTCTAAATACATTTTCTTAATCCCCTCGCCAACCTAATTCATATGTATATCGATGACGAAAATAGATTTGAATATTTTTCTAGATGGGATAGAGATGAGGCTGCAAAAAAGGCCGATAATTTCTATAGTTTTATAAAATCTGTCTCCGTTGCTCCGCCCGAAAGACCAATAAGAATAAAAGAACTGATACAATATACTGCACTGGGAATAGGAACTCCATTAATCATTAATTGGATCTGTCCAGTAGGAACTCCTTTAGAATTCGACTCAGAAACAAATAAACTATATAGAAGATATGCGCCAATAGATCCAGTCGAGGGATTCCAAAAAGATTATAGAATTATATCTAGAATTGGCCTTGAAAAAAGGCTGACAGAAATGATTGGGCAAATCCAATCTTCATTAGAATATGTAAAAATTGTTGCCGACAATAACCCATACTGCTTATATCCAGCCTGTCTTAGACTAGACGGAGAGATAGACACAAGAAATGCTATAGAAACATATACAGGTTACGTACAAACTAAACTTGACGAGCTTATAGGATCCAAAAAAGTGGCGGTACTAACACTCTCCTCTCTTCTGGGCCAGCAGGGTTTTGAAGAATTTATGAATCTTTTCAAAGAAACTCAGGTGGACGATTTACTCCCCTTTCTACCAAATGATGTATTAAAAACAGAAGTAGATATAATATCAAAGCATACCAAATTAGACCCATTATTAGAACCCAAGTTGGAATCTTTAGCAACTGATGTTATAAGACAATATGCGGTGGAAGGATTCTATTTATACAAAATGTTCGGAGATTCTGTAATTCTTGCTTGGAATGAGTCCACAAGAAGAAGCCAAATCATAGATTCTTTAAGAAAAGCTAGAGGAATTCCTCCCCTACCCAAAATATTTGTCTTGCACGAAAAAGGGAAAGGGCTAATTATTGACAATTATTAATGAATAAAAAAATTTTAAATAAAATTAAAGACAAATTCACTTACTCTCCACAAAACTGGAGCAAGCTAGCAAATTTATGGGAATACAACGAACCCATATCTTTCTACAGTTGGGAATGTCCTCCAAGGCAAATTCGGGAGGACAAAAAGTACGGAAGGTGGGTCAATTTTGACGTTGATATAAAGTCGGTTGTTGGGGGTAAAAAATTAGATAAGTTTACCGAACTTCCCAGGCTAACCTCTCAATGGAGGAAAGAAAAGTGGTTTTCAGAAAACATTATCCAAAAAAACTCCGAAGCAACATATACCAAGCTCATCGCCAATACCAATGGATTATATCTTTACCCCAAATCTAAAAAGATATTGGGTGAAGAAAAAATAAAGTCTTTATCGAAAAAATTTAAAAAAATATTAGAAAAAAGGGCAAAAAAATTGTTGGGCAAAAACTCTCCCAAAATTGTTCTATATACCGAACTTCAAAATATTTTTAAAGTTGAATATGAAATGTTTTTTAAACTCGTCTATAGGTATCTCAGCAATAAAGAAAACGCAATCATCCCGAAAAGTATCATTGACTATTGGACGGATAGAATGATAAGCCACGTTGGCTTGACAAAGCAAGACGAGAAAGAAAAGTTAATTATTTTAAAAAGAGTTATAGCCTCATACGCGGCAGAAGGCATAATCTTTGCCTTACTGGACAATACCAAGATTATGCCAAATCCTGTATGGGTAAATTGGGAAGAAAAACCTGAATCTTCACAAACGTCAGAAATACTGAGAAAAAGATACGGTCTTGATAGTATCCCCGTAATTTACTTTACTAAATACTAAATGCTAATATTTAAACTATGGACAAACAGATGTTGCAACCAGTCAAAGGGTTTAGGGATTTTTTGCCGAAAGAGGCTAAGAAACGCACTTTTCTTAAAAATAAATTCAGAGAGGTGTTTGAACTTTATGGATTCGAACCTTTAGAGACCCCAGCATTAGAATATCAAGAAGTACTCCTTAATAAATACGGCGAGGAAGCAGACAAGCTAGTATTTAAATTCGAAGACGAAGGAGGAAGGAGAGTTGCATTACGTTATGACCAAACAGTTCCCACGGCCCGAATACTTGCCATGTATCAGCAAAATCTCCCAATGCCTTGGCGCAGATATCAAATTCAATCTGCATACAGGGCTGAAAAACCCCAAAAAGGACGGTTTAGAGAATTTACCCAGTGTGATGCCGATATATTCGGTACAACCTCTCCCCTATCCGATGCCGAAATACTCGCAGCAGGAAATACCCTACTAACCAGTTTAGGTTTTAAGGAATTCAAAATTCTCATTAATGACCGCGATATTTTATTCCAAATCATGGAGAGCGCCGAAATTCCCGAAAATATGCAGCTGCCAGTCATTCAAACAATCGATAAATTAGACAATAAAACTCGTGGAGAGGTGGAAGAAGAATTGGCCCAGAAAGGCATCTCAATCGATAGTGTTCACCTTCTTTTTGATTCATTAGACAAGGCTCGACCAACCGATAGGCTAGAAAAAACAATGGGGTTTGCAAGGAAACTGGGAATACCCGATTTTGTATTTTCTTTTACACCACGCTTGGCCCGGGGACTTGATTATTATAATTCAACAATTTATGAGTTTGTCATTGAGGGCTACGCTGCCGGATCCGTCTGTGGTGGAGGAAGATATGACAATCTCATAAACCAGCTTTCTGGAGTTAACATTCCTTCAACCGGTTATTCCTGGGGATTTGATCGTGTTATAGAGGCAATGGAACAATTTAAACTCTTCCCGCAAGAAGATAGAAGGCAAGGGGTTTTAGTTACAGTTTTTTCGCCCGAGCAGATTGAAAGCTCAACAGCCGTAGTTAAAAACTTGCGGGAAAATAAAATTGAAGCAGAAATTTTCCCTGATGAAAATACCAAACTTGAAAAACAATTACGATATGCCGACAAAAAAGGTATAAAGTGGCTTATTGTAATTGGTCCTGAAGAAGTGGAAAAAAATACTGTTATTCTTAAGGACTTGGAAACAGGTAAACAAGCGGATGTTAAGTTGGAAGAACTGGTTCGAAAATTTAAAGACACAAATGAATAGTTCCCTAACTACTAACTACTCACCGCCAACTACTAAAATATGAGTTCACATCGCCTGCGCGCTTATATCTATTTAATACTCACTGCAGCCATTTGGGGGGCAGCCGGACCAATTATTAAATACACATTGTCAGGAATTGATCCCCTACCATTTCTCACTTACCGTTTCACGATTGCAGCCATATTTTCTTTAGGCTTTTTTCTTTTAAAAATTAAAAGAGGTAAGAAATTTCGAAAGTTAAGGGCAAATTTTCCAATCGCAGTATTTTACGGTTTACTTGCCGTTCCAATTGCTCTGGGAATTTTATTTTTTGGGCTAGACAACTCCACTGTTTTAGATTTAACACTAATCGGCATTATCGGACCCCTGATGGTAACAGCAGGGGGTTCGATATTTTTCCGAGATCGTATAACCCGTAGGGAAAAGGCTGGCATCTCAATTGTTCTTCTCGGTGTACTGTTAAATTCTTTCTCCCCACTATTCAGAAGTGGGTCTGACGTGAGACTAACGGGAAACATTTTACTGTTACTTTTTCTTTCTGCAGACAGCGGCTCAATTCTTGTTGCAAAAAAAGCAGTCCAGAAAAAAATTGTATCGGCAAATCTTACAAACTTGGCTTTTATTGTTGGAGCCGTTACCTTAATCCCAATAGCACTATTAGCTTATGGGTTAAGTGATTTAATAAACATTATTACCACTCTTCCGCTGAAATATCACTTAGGCGTTTGGTATATGGCACTTTTATCAGGCAACCTCGCTTATTTTCTTTATGTGAGAGGCCAGCGATCGATAGAAGTTTCGGAAGCAGTACTTTTTAATTATCTCCAACCTTTATTTATGGTTCCCTTGGCAATTTTCTGGCTTCATGAAAGCTTATCAACTTCCTTTGTCTTGGGAGGAATAATAATTGCAGTCGGCCTTGTAATTGCCGAGTCAAAAAAAAGAAGGTATAATACCTGATTGTGAAAGCTAGTATTCATCCACAATGGTTTGAGGAAGCAAAGGTAAGTTGCGCTTGCGGTAATTCATTTACAGTAGGAGCAACTATACCCGAAATACAAGTTGAGGTTTGCTATAACTGTCACCCCTTCTATACAGGCCAGATGAAATATGTAGATACTGCAGGACGAGTAGATGCATTTCGTACAAAACAGTCTCAAGCCAAAGAGAAAAGAGTTACAAAAACTGAAAAAAGAAGACTAAAGCGCGAGCGCAAGATTCAGAAAGAACTTGAAAGACCAGAAACTTTGGAAGAGCTTCGAAAAACAGGAAAAAAACACTAGTAGCAAGTAGATAGTAGCTTGGGAAATCTCTTGAATAAACATGCTACAAGCTACCAGCTACATTCTACTTCATTACTTAAATATGGACTCTACAAAACAAGATAACCAATATAATTCAAATTATCGATCGATCGACCTTCCCCAAAAAGCATACATTGAAATTCGTGGAGCAACAGGGGGCGACGAAGCCAAGATCTGGGGAGTAGATCTTCTAAGAATGTATATGCGATATGCTGCTAAAAAAGGCTGGAAGGTAACACAACTCGATGAAAAAACTGTCCTGATCTCCGGTTTAAATGCCTTTGATCTTTTGAAAAATGAATCCGGTGTCCATAGGGTCCAAAGAATCCCTATAACAGAAAAGCGAGGTAGAATTCATACTTCAACGGCAACAGTTGCTGTGTTACCGGAAATAAAAGAATCCGAAATTCAAGTTAATCCGGGAGATCTTGACTGGCAATTTTTCAGAGCTTCAACTCAGGGAGGTCAAAATGTACAAAAGGTCTCAACGGCGGTAAGGCTTATACATAAACCTTCAGGCATAATTGTTACCGCACACGAGGAACGCTTCCAGGAAAGAAACCGCGAAATTGCACTCGATTTACTTCGTGCAAAACTCTGGGAACGCGAAGAAGAAAGAAAAATTCAAGAGATTGCAGATTACCGCTCCCCTATCGGCCGCGGCATGCGAGCTGAAAAAATCCGCACATATAACTACCCCCAAGATCGGATCACAGACCACAGAATCGGCAAAAGCTGGGGAAATCTGGAATCGATAGTTGACGGAAATTTAGATAAAGTTATTGAGGCAACCAAGAATTTATAATGGATATCTTTCAATATCAATTCCTATTCAATAAAGATAGTATCACCGTAACTCACAGGTACTTCATCACCCAGTAAATCAAAATCGGTAAATTTTGAAGGGGGTCTTTGAAATCCCCGAACTTGCCCTTCCACAGCAAAACTTCCATCGTCAGAGAATAGTTTTTTAACTCTCTCAGAAATTCGCTCAGCCGGTAAATCAGGAATTACACGCAAATTTTGTCTAACCAAATAATAATAGATTTCTTCTAAACTTACTTCAGGCATGAGTTCTTGTACCGCTTCTGTTGTGCTTAGTATATGAAAGGGATGACGAATTGTTCTATCCAAATCTTGTCCTCCCCTTACCAGTTTTTGCGAAAGGTATGGGTCCTTTTCGTGTACAAAAAAATATTTAACACCTGCCATAATAAATAACTCATTGTAGTGGTCGTTATCTGGTAAACCAGAAAGATTGCTCGGTAATACGGCAAGATGAGTGACTGTCGGTTCATAAAACCACATAGAAAGCCTTAATTGCAAGGGAAGAAATGGCGCTTTGCGGGCCTTCCTTTGCATATATTCATCTTGTTCAAATCCCCAAACCGTCACAGGAACCACGCTTGCCATATATTTCGCAGCGTGGATATGCCCTTTATGGCCTTCTGCCCCAGCAACAAATATCATTCCTGTATTTTCATCTTTATATCTACTTTCCAGTAAACGTGATAAATCCTCAAATTTAACTAACTTATCTCCAGAAAACATCAGCCCAGTGTCTGATTCGTAAGGAAACGCGATTAGTAAATCCTTCCAATAGCCAAACCATTCTGGTGCGAGAACCTTTCTCCTTTCAAGATTTGGGCCAGGATGACTAACTAATAACTGCTCGGCCTCCTTCAGGGCAGCAAGTATATTTTGAGGCGCAAATACAACCCTTTTATCAAGCATTTCTTGCCAATCAACACTTGGCAATGCATCGGAATCAAAGCTATGAAAGTATTGTTCGGTTCTCTCCGCTCCCATTTGCAGCGATTATATCACTTGTAATAAGTGTTAAAGAATGTTATTTTGGCGGAAATGTTAGAACATGGTCTTTTTTATCATGAGGAAGAAACGAAAATAGCGCTTAGAAAGTTAGAAGTATCGTCAGAAATATTACCCAGTGAGCTACCTCAGATTAATGAGATAATTTGGCCGAGAGAATCTTTAAGAATTGATGAAAATTTATCGATAGTTGGATTAAATGGCCCTCCAAGTGCAGGAAAAACCACCGTTTTTACTCGAAGTTATAATGAAATGGCAGATAAAATACAAATACCCGTCAGTGTGACTGGCACTCCGACCCCATGGATCTACCATCTTGGAAGATATGCAAGTAAGTTTAAAAATAACCTTCAGGGTGATCCAACAATAAGATATAGTTTCTTTGAACAGCATATGTGGCAACTTTATGCCTTAAAATCTGAATATGAAACGTATGCAGAAGTATGTGCTGGTAAGGAAATGTCAACTCCGATATTAGTTGAGAGAAACGAGCTCGATATACTAGTATTTTCAAGAGCAAATTATTTACATGGAGGACGGCTACATCGATTCTCGCAGGATATAATTGAATACACTGTCGAAGAAATTATGCAACCAGACTGGCCACGTTTAAAACCTTTTTATAAAGCCTACATTTTCTGTTTAATTCCACCCAAAGAATCCCTCGATAGGGACGAGGAACAGGAGAATCCATCGAGAACCGTACTAACTCTCCCCTTTCTTAATACACTGTACGAACAATATTTACGAATACACTTACAGGCAATCTCTGGAGATATTCCACATCCATATGCTTGTTTAGATTTTACTAAGACACCAGATGAAAATTATAGACTATTAACCGATACCCTTAATACAATGCATGATTATTTTTCAAAAGTTTAAGAGTAAATTTAAAGACAAACTGAGAAGATTAACCAACACCGGGTGTTAAGTAGGTTTGAACAATGGGTATTCTGGCTTACTCGCTAAATTCACTCAAAGTGGCTGTTAATTGAAGAGTTTCTCTTTCGCGCAAAATTATTAATTAACTTGCTGGGTGGTATTTGTCTACTCTACTTTTCAATTCATTAAATTCTCTTTTAGATGGAGTGTCGGATAATTCAGCAGTTAAACCTTTAATATCATCTCTAACAAATCCCAATTCCGTTTTAAATTCGCTTCTAAGTTCCGACTTTGCATTTTTTATTTCGCCCCGAAGATTCTCCCCTGTCTGACCAATCAGTTTATCCATTCCTTTAAGAATAGCCTTGACGGCCTGGTCTAACATACTTTTTCTAACAAGCGGGTCTTTCTTGTTCATACGAAAAGGATAGTATGTGTAAGTTAATAAAACAAGAAGAAATTATTCACTGAATTCTGAAAGTGTTGCTGTGAGTTGAAGGGTTTCACCGTCGCGCCAAACCTCGAGAGAGACCGTTTGGCCCGCTTTTTTCTTCGAGATTAAATCAGCCAAACCACCATTAGTGTCTCGAACATCTTCGCTGTCAAACTTAGTAATTATATCTCCCGCTACAATTCCTGCCTTTGCCGCCGGAGAATTTCCGACTACTTCAACTACATATGCTCCTTGAACAACTTTATTTAAAATTGCGGTTTCCTCATCAACCATTTGGTATTGAATACCAAGGAAAGGTTTTGAAGCAAACTTTCCTGTTTTTTCAAACTGGTCTAGCGCATCTTTAACAAGATTAATTGGAATTGCAAAGCCGATATTCTCTGCTCCTTGGGCGACGGCCACGTTGACTCCTATTACCTGCCCCGCAGAATTTAGAAGCGGACCGCCTGAATTTCCCGGGTTAATTGCCGCATCGGTTTGGATAACATCATCAAGCCGTTCAACAAAGCCCTCAAAAGCCGATCCTGCGGTTATTCCCCGCCCTAAACCAGAAATCACACCTGTTGTAACAGTTGAGCGAAATTCTCCGAGAGCAGTACCAATTGCAATAGCAAACTGCCCTACTTTCAATTTCCCGGAATCCCCCATTTCAACAGGAATTAGTCCGCTTGCATCTATCTTTAGAACAGCTAGATCGTTTGAAGGATCACGACTAATTTTTTCGACCTCGTATTCTTTATTATCTGAAGAAACTACCTTGTAAGAAGCCTCTGTATTGGATACTACGTGTTTATTTGTGATTATCAAACCATCTTCAGAAACAATAAATCCGGTTCCGATATCCTGAGGTTCCCCTCCTTCAATGCGAGACCTAAATCCCCCACCGAATGGATTAAATTCCAAAATTCTTTTCTGGGGTTCCACTATTGCGATCGTAACAACAGATGGCGAAACCCTATCGGCTACTTGCGTTACAACCGACTCTTCATTTAAAACTCTTTGTTCAATAGTACCGGTACGAAAACCTAATCCATTTTGTCGTTCAAGCAGAAAGTCCAATGGTTTAATTACAAAAAGTCTATCTGCTATTGCACCGCCAATTGCCGAAGCAGATAATACTACCGTAATGGCCGTAAAAATCAAAAGTCCTCTGATGCTAAGCTTTTTCCCTGATTCCGGCTTTTGCATTGGTTCCATAATATTAACTTACGTTAAGTACCTAAGAAGTAACTGAGAATTAGCTATTCATTTCTTCAATTGCCTTTTGTAATTGTTCGTCTTCCTCTGTATCCGAATTATCTTCAACTTCTATATCCGGTTTTAAACCACCATCGTTTACCCAAAATCCACCCGGAGTTAGCCAACGAGCAATTGTAACATGTAAACCCGCTCCTCCATCCACCGGAAGCGGTTCTTGAATCGTTCCCTTCCCAAAAGTAGTAGTCCCGATAAGTTTCGCTCTTTTATTATCTTTCAGAGCTCCTGCCAAAATCTCAGAAGCCGAGGCCGAACCCTCATTAATTAAAACAACCATCTTTTGTTTTCTGAGTCTTCCGATTTTTTCTACTCTATAAACATTTTCAAATTCATCTGCACCTTCTTCCTTAACAACAGTGTCACCATTTTCTAAAAAATCAGAGGCGATTTCGATCGCTTTATCCAAATATCCTCCTGGGTTATTTCTAACATCAAGTATAATTCCCTCTATATTTGGCTTTGTTACAAGTTCTACTAGAGCGTCCTCCCATTCAGCCGTTGTTTCTCCTGAAAACTTGATAACTTTAATATGAGCTAGTCGCCCGTTCTCGCTAATATAATCAACAACAATACTAGGAACATTTATACTTTCTCTAACAATTTCCACTTCGTCCGCCTCTGACTGACCATCACGCAAAAGTAGTAAGCTAACCTTAGTCCCTGCTCTGCCTCGAATCGCCTCCACTGCTTCGGGAACGGTTATACCTACCGTACCCATATCAATATTTTTGGTCTCGTCTTTAATGCCGATAATAAAATCTCCCGCTTGAACTCCAGCTTTTTCAGCAGGTGACTCAGGGAGTGGTGCGATAACAGCAAGTTGGCTTCCTTTAAACCCGATTTGTATCCCAATCCCCTCAAACGTTCCCTGCAAATCTTCCTGAACTACTTTATTTTCCGCCGGAGGTAAGAAAACGGTGTAGGGGTCCCCGACTGCTGAAACCATACCTCTTATAGCCCCGTAAACCATCTCTGACGGAATTATTTTATCAGGATCGTAGTACTTAGCGGAAAGCGTATCCCAAACTCTCCAAAAAAGAGCAAAGTCGATAGAATCCTTATCTTGCGGAACAACTCTATCGATCGTAACATCGGGAAACTTTTGTACGCTCGCTCTAAATCCTTTATATCCGAAAAAATATCCTCCGGCAAAAGACACTGCAACAAGGAAACTTAGTAGTAATATTTTCCGAACTATAGAAAAATTAACTTTTAGCATAATTTAGGTAAGAACATCAACCATTGTACCACGCGGTGGTTTTCAAAAAATTGAAATTACATCCCGGGGACAAATGGAAGCAAACCCAAGTAGCGAGCACGCTTAATCGCAGTTGAAAGTTTCTTTTGGTGTCGTGTACAGATACCCGTGCGGTCACGGCCAAGAATTTTGGCCCTATCTGAGAGATATTTTTCGAGCGTTTTGTAGTCCTTGTAATCAGGATTTTTACCCATTTTACAGAAAGGGCAGTTTTCGGGGGTTTTAAATCTTGTGACTGGCGGCGCTTTTCTTTTCGGCATACAAATTCCTAGAAGGGAATGTCTTCATCTGTAGCAGCTTCCTCATCAATTTTTTTCTCTTTTTCTCCATTTTCGCCAGAAGTCTTCGTACTGGCTTTTTTAGAAGTAGGTTTGGTCCCTTCTTTTGGCTTAGATTCTTTTGCTTCAACTCCGCTGGTTTCAACGGGAGGCTGCTCGGCGATCGCATCCTCGGGTACATTAAACTCGTCTGTGCTAACCACCGCTGCAGCTCCTCGAGAATCAAGAATAATCATATCGTTGATTACGATTTCAGTTGTGGTTCTATCCTGCCCGTCTTGTCCTGTCCAGCGGCGTGTCTGAAGTCGTCCCTCTACATAAACCTTTCTTCCCTTAGTTAAAAGCTGTGCGCACAATTCAGCTAATTTATTCCAGGCAACAATTCTGTGAAATTCTGCGTCTTCCTTTTTCTCACCTGAATCGGTAGTCCATTGTCGATTAGTGGCTAAACCCAAAGTGCAGACCGCCGTCCCAGCCGGTGTATAGCGAAGCTCAGGATCCCGTGTAAGATTTCCGATTAATTCAACTTTATTTAGACTCCTTGCCATATTCACGCTCTCGCTCAAAATCCCAAGCCCAAATTTCAAATATCAAATAATTTGGATTTTGTTATTTGGATTTTGGATTTTTAACAATAAGATACCTAATTATATCACTTTCGAGATGTAATTTATCTTTAAGATTCATAGCTGCCATTCCGTTTAATTCTAGATTAAAGTGAATAAATAAACCAGAATCTTCTTTGCCAATTTTATAAGCCAAATCTAACTTTCCCCATTCCTCAGTCTTTTTAATCTTTCCCTCAAGGCTCTTAAGAAGTTTATCTAATTTTTCATTAATCGATTTCTTCTTCGCGCTAGATGCTCCCCCCGGCAAAACCACAGTTAATTCATAATCGTTCATACGAGGCTAAGTATACCTGTCCCGCTCTGCGGGATCAACTCCCAACTTTGAACTCAATAACATCTCCGTCTTGGACTATATAATCCCTTCCCTCTAATTTTACCAATCCCTTCTCCCTTGCCAGTGTCCATATATCGTGATGAGTTTCTCCTACCTGTCTACCAAGTTCCAGTAGCCGATGCACCAAAATCTCTTCTGCTTTAATAAATCCCTTTGCAAAATCTGTATGTACTTTTTCCGCCGCCTCAATTGCACTTGCTCCCCTTTTTAAACTCCATGCGTGAACTTCTTTTCCCCCCTTAATAGTATAAAAAGTAATTAAATCAAGCATCGAATATGCTGTTTTTATAAGTTTTTCCAGACCGGTTTCGGAAACCCCCGCTTGAGAGAGATACTGCCTTCTCTCATCTTCATTAAAGTCGATAAGATCTTCCTCAATTTTTGCAGAAATTGCTATTGTAGCTATTTTGAACTTTTCTGTAACCGCTATAATTTTTTCTTTTGTATCAAGCGAGTTGATGTCATCCTCTCCGACATTCAAAACAATTACACTTGGTTTATCCTTAATTCCACCCAACTCGAGTTCAATGTTGACAATCTCGATATCATCGTAAATTTGCTCCTGTGATCCCGTTTCGTATTTTTCGTTTTGACTAACAACCGAAGGGTCATAAAAAGCTCTGACAACATGTACAATTGCATCTACTTCGCGGATTTTGGCCAAAAATTGATTTCCTAATCCTTCGCCTTTATGGGCTCCAGCAACCAACCCTGCGATATCTATAAAAGTCACAGTTGCAGGAATAGTTTTTTCAGGTTTAACCAATTCTGCTAATTTTTCTAAATCACTATCTCGCACGGGGACCACTGCTTCGTGCGGCTCTATGGTCGTAAACGGTCTTGGTGCAGTTTCGGCTAAGCGCCTTGATGCAAGCGCATTAAAAAGTGTTGACTTCCCCACATTCGGAAGACCCACTATCCCGACTGCTAGTTTCGAACTTGACATCTTGGATTCCTCCTTTCCATACATTTGCAATTATACTCGAATTTAAGGCTAAATGCCCATATACTTTTATGTCGTGTTGCGTTCCTACTATCGTGTCTACCACCTTTCGGACAATAGACTGTTTAGCCTCAAACCCCATATCACCAATAACCTTATAGGCTATTTTACAGAATTCATCAATTTCTTTGTCTTCTGGATAGTTATTAACCTCTACTATAGTTTCTCTTTGCATTGAGAAAATTTGTTGTTCAATCAACTTTTTTTGTTTCTTTAAATCCTTTGTTGACTCCTTCAACTGATCAGAATCTATCATTTCAGCTCCATAAGCCTTGATGTATCTTTGTTCTTCCTTTTTGATTCTAGTTAGCTCACTTTTTAATTCTTCAATTGATTTATCGGTTTGTTTCACTTCCTCCTTTTGTTCACCCATCCACCGCCTTACCTGAGCTTTAAGAACTTTAGGATTAGTCATGTAGTTTGATATGCCATCCCAAACCAGTTTATCTGCAATGCGGGCATTTATCCCCCTCTCATGGCATTTACGAGGTAACGGGTGCATATAAACTCTATCTGTACATCGATAATATAAGTGTTTACCCTTCTGTGGCCCCTCACCAGTTCTTCTTCTACCACAGGAGCAGTAAATCTTTCCTGATGTCCCGATAGAAAATGTAAATTTATTCAATAATTAACTATGCGAAACAAACAACTTTTTTACAAGAACTAACAGGTTACCTGAGACAAAGGAATAGAGTCGAAGATGACATAACTTTTATTTTTTTTCAAATTTATAGTTGAAGTGATCAATATCTTTTTTATAAAGTTTTTGAACTAGTAAGCGTGTTTTTCGGTCATAGTATTTTGAATAATGGTTTCTTTCAAGCATATTAATGTGTGCGAGTTCTTTATACGTTACATGCAAAATCCCACAAATTTTGTCAAAGTCATTTTGGATACTTTCAAATCGTCCAACAAAATCTAATATAACTTTTTCACCATCAGAAATCTGATCAAATTGTTGCTGGATAGCAAGATGAAAAACTGGAGTTTTTATCGGTCCGACTTTAGATTGTCTATATGTTTCTATAAACTCTAACCATTCCTTAAAAGTTTTATTTTTAGCATCCCAACCCCAATGTTTACTCTTTCTCCATAAGTAGTACGATATCATGCGATCATAAGGATTTCTCACAAATGTAAACTTAAAGTAATTTTCCCAAACACTTTCTCCGACAATTGTCCTAATGGCAACAGCAGTTTTGTGTTTTTCACCCGGAGGTACTTCGTCTTTTGAAAACACATCCTCTATACTAGTTCCTCCAGTTCTACTAATATGAACAAATATAAATTTGTATTTGTGGGAAATCATAAGTAATTTTAAGGAAATATTGTTTATGTCTCTTGAAATTGATAATTAAAGCATTCAATCTCCTTTATAAATAATTCCCTCACTATTTTTCTAGTTTTCTTATTGTAATATTTAGAATAATGCCTTCTATTTTTTCTATGCTTAGATTTTAGTCTAGGCAACTTTGCATTCGGTATCCCCAGATGGTCACAAACTTGCTTATAGTCTCTATATAAGTTTTCATATCTTATATAATAATCGCAAATTAGTTTTCCCTGAGCATTAAAATAAAAACGTGTATTTGTCCATTTTTGTTCAAAATTTTCAATAAAGTAGTTAAAAACCAAATCTGGTTCAGTACGATATTTCTCCCAATGATATCGAGAAACAACCTGGTCCCAAGGATTTCGTATAACTGTAAACTTATAATAATTATTCCATGTATCGTTCCTAATTTTCTTCTTTATTTCGCTTGGAGGAAGGTGATTATAATAACCATCAAAATTCCTCGCCAGATGTTCGTATCGATCATCATCTGAACTTTCAGAATATTCTGTAATAGGTGTAATTATGTCCTCTTTGCCACAACTCTCAGCTAGAGCGACCTCCAAACTCGTTCCCGCCACCTTTGTCGGTTTAATAAAAATATATTTATGTTTATGCGAAATAATCATAGTTAATTTGATTGCTCATCGTTTATATTCTACGTGATTTATGTTTATATACCATTCAATTACAATTTTAAAAAATTACACGATATTTTACCACTTCAGAACTCTAGTTTATAATTTCATTATTAACAGTGATAAAGAAGCAACAAGAAATAAAAGCAATCATCTTTGATGTGGGTGGAGTAATTCTTGATCTTAATAAAAAGAAAACACTAAGAATCCCAGAGTCAATATCTACAATATATGGCATTTCTATCGAGGAGGCTCGCAAAATCTGGGTCACTTATGATCGGAGAAGCCTACTGACTGGTGCTGAAACACCCAAAACCTTTCTACGAAATATCTCACGAGCCATTGATACCAGTAAAACTCCAGAGACTCTTTACGAGGAATGGACTAAACTTAGTCTAAAAGAAGAGAATTGTATTGATTGGAAGCTATTAGATTTTATCAAAAATTTAAGAGAGAAATACAAAATCTATGTTATGAGCAACGCAGTAAATATTGCCCAAGAAGACAAGTTAACACGGACGATTAAATCGATGTTTGACAAGTATTTTGTTTCCTATGAAGAGGGATTTAGAAAACCTGAGAAAGAGGCGTTTCTTAATGTTCTTAAAAAAATCGACTGCAATCCCGAAAATTGTATTTTCGTGGATGACACTTTAATAAACATCAATACAGCGAAAGAAATGAAAATCAACTCAATAATTTACAAGAGTCTGGAACAGCTTAAAAAAGATATTAAAGAAATAGTTGATAAATAAATTTGATAAACAATTTCTTGGATAATGATATATTTTGATCTTAGAGAAAAAGTTATGACTTGTTATTAGTGGAATTAACTTATATAAATTTCATACTAAGGAGTGTGGTCTTATTTTTAAATTTAAACCCAAGCATGGAAAGTACTAAACAAGTTACTGTCTAAGAAGATAACAAACGAACCTTTTCCTCAAATAAATGCAGGCAACCAAACAGAAAAGTAATCACATTACTCATCCTTGAATGCCTTTTGTGCACCTTTATATTCTTCTGGCGTATCAACATCCATCCATTTTGAATTAGGATTAACTTCTACAGTTCTAAATCTGGTTGTATTCGGTCCGACACCCCACCATCTTATATTATCCAAGTCATCATAAATTTTTTTCAATCTTTCTTTATCAACAACTTCACATACTTCAGATCCAACCCCCTCTTCTTTAGAAAACTTGATAATATAACCGTCTTTGATTACCAGTTTCATTGCCTCTGGATCAGTTGTTCGTAAATCTACCAAAGAAATACTTTCGCTTTTAAACGAATTAACTAATTTAGGAATTAAATCGTTACTTAAAAGCAGATCGGCATCTAGCATCACCGTATCTTCAAAGCCTATACGATCTAAGGCAACTTTTAGTGACCGTGCATTATCTGCTGTGTGATATAACGGATCATTTATTAAAACGACATCGGGAAGTTCCAAAAACTTTTCAGCTTTAAAACCAGTAACAACATATATCGGTTTTATTCCTGCAGATTTAAGTTGCCTAATAAGACGCCCAATAATAGTTTCTTCGTTTATTTTTAAAAGAGATTTGACTTTACCTTCAAACCTTGTCCCTTTACCTGCTGCTAAAATTATCGCTCTCATTGTATTTGTTTATCAAAATTATCCTTGCTTGTTATTAATGTATTTATAGCTTCTTCAATATGCTCTGGAGTTATTAACGGTGAAGTAGGATATAACTTGATTGCAGATATTTTAATACCACTAGGTGTACTACAGTAACCTTTACTAAAAGAGTATTCCACACCCTGATTTTTATGAATTCGATCCTTTTTGTCAAAACTAAAGAAATCTTCGTTATATTTATTTAAGTTTTCAATGAACTTTGCCATCTTGGGTGAATTATCCTCAAGTTGTTTATTAACCAAACTTGATCCTTGCAAAGATATTGGTATCAATTGAAGCATAGTAACAAAGCCCAAAGAATCTGTGTTTACTATATTAAAATTAGCATCACTATGAGCAAGAACTCTAGTTAATCTGGCCATTTGAACTAAATTAGCCAAATGTGCCTGAAGGCCCTTAACTCCTAAAGTAAAAATAGTTGTCAATCCAGCCAAAGCGGCACCCCCAGGTCTTGAGGTTTCTAGTGTATAACTAACGGGATTTATATGGCTGAATTCCTGAGCCAGTTGATGAAGATTGCTCCCATCTTCATTTTGTTGAAGTAAAGTGGCAAAACTATCACTATTATTCATAATAACCATACTACAGGGAATGGGACTAGAACCAATTCCTTTATGAAAATCTACACCCCATGAATCAGCCATTGCTATTGCTGCAGCTTTTTTAGCCTGAATATTAAGTATCTTTAATGTATTAGACTCAATATCAAGTTCATTTCTGTCAAAATCGTAATCCCTAAATACCAAGAATGACCAACCTATCACAGAGTCGACATGTACATGGGGAACATATCTTAATTCGTATTTCTTTACCAATTTATTCCTCATCTCTACAAACTTGTTGATGTTGTCAATAGCATTATCATATGTAGTTCCACCATTAACAATAATTGCTGGTACCAAAAAATCATTTTCTATCGCCGATTTAATTTCATTCTCTGCTCTAGATATATTTGTTGTCCTATCTCTGTTTGCTTGCATAACAATGGCATTTTCCTCGCCAATTCCCAACCAGTTGAGACTTGTCATGTGTGAGAAATGAGAATCCTCTGTAATCGCAATTTTTATTTTCCCTCTTAATCCCAGTTTTTTTGATTGTGGTACTGCCTTTGTTATTGCTACCTTAATAGCATATAAATTCGTCCCTGTCCCACCAAATGTAAATATACCCGCAGATTTATCAGGGTCGACTCCCGCCAAAAGTGATAAAATCCTACAAACAACTTTCTCAGCTGCTAGAGCATTACCAGCAAGACCGTCATTTATGTTATATACGTTAACTTCTTGGGATATTGCATACAATACATTGGAAGCTATATTAGTAGCAGAACCAACATTATACTGAAGCAATGGACTTTTCCAAATCGGTGCGCCAGCTAAAAAATCTTTTGCTAGATTTAAAATTAACTTTTCATCTTTGACTGTTTCATTGGGGAGTTGACTATATTTAGATAGCAAGGATGCATATACTTCCTTATTTGAATTTCCACGGACCCTAGCTCTGTTTAGACTGTTCGTTAAATCTAAATTATCAAATATCCGTCTATATAGTTCTATAAAAAGTTTAGTATCCTTAACAGGAAACCATCTGTACAGTTCATGAACATAGTTATTCTGTTTTTTTAACTTTTTTATCTCTACCTTAGTCGCTTTGGATAAAATCCTAGTCATGAATTGTAGTATACTATTTTAGTATGAAATTGGCATTTTTAGCTTATAATAGAGATCCTTCAATACCCGAAGTTGATAATGATGGTAACCCTGTAATTGTTAGAAATTATAGTTATTGGTTAGCTAAATACGGACACACAATTGATATTTTTGTAAATAAAGTAATTCCTAACAATCTTAGCAACGAATATACTAGAAAAAAATATAATTTACAGAAAAAATCCCGATTAGAGCTTTTTCCTGGAGTTAAGGTGGTAAGAATAAAAACATCAGATTTAACTGCTAAAGAATTATTCAAGACCGTCGAGTTGCAGGAAATTCCAGAAATAACACAATCTGTTCTTTCTGCATCCTACTTTAAAACAACACTTCTATCTGATTACGATCTGGTCTGTATTTTCCACCCATTAACTGCTTTTGGAGTTATCTTTCGGGACCTGCTTCCCTTAAACAAAACTTTATTGTTCCCAATGTTGCTAAGCGATGAGTATTTGAAATTTGGAAGTGTATCTCCTATTTACATCGATCTAGAACAAATGGTTTTAGAAAGCGTAAATAAAATATATAGTACATCAAATGATGAAAAGAAAGTATTAGTCTCCAGAAACATACCACAAGAAAAAATTGAAGTAATTCGTAGAGGAATTGATATAAATACATTTCCCTATAAACAAAAGGAATCCATAAGAGTTCGCAATGAAATTAATATAGTTACTGTCGGTTCTCTTCGTCCCCAAAAACGTCAGCATATTTTAGTAGAAGTTATTGAGAATTTATTATCGAGAGGGCTTAAGGCAAAACTGCAAATTGTTGGTGAGAACAAATTTTTTACTAAAAAAGAGTATGAAGATTATTTCAACAGTATTAAGTCAGCAATTCTAAAAAAAGATTTGGAAGACTATATTGTTTTCGTTGGTGGAGTTGAACCTGATCAAGTAGGAGAGTTGCTAAATTCTGCAGACCTTGCAATATTTCCTTCAATTTCAGAATCATTTGGCAAAGCTGCTTTGGAATCTATTTGTTCCGGAACACCTACCATAATTGCTAGTGAGTGCTCAGCTTATAAGGAATTTGCCCTTGATCAAGAAAATGCTATTTTCTCTTCAAGTAATTCAAAGGATATTACTAAAGCTGTATTAAATTTAATAAATAACGAAGAACGGTATCTTCACTTATCTAAAAACGGATTAAAAACAAGGAAAGAATTTTCGTGGCAAAATGTATCAAAGATCCTTGAGACCTCACTTTTGAGATCGACCACATCCTAGCAACTTCGTAAATCGTTGCCCTCAAATCTCAATCTTATAAATTGCAATAAAACAGCTGTTAGGGAATAAATATTTTTGTTGACACTTTTTTCAAAATACTTTATTTATTCATATTTTGCGTATAGGGGCTTAGGTTTTTTAAGTTTAACCTTATCTACAGTCTCAGATAATAAATTTTTAATATCTTTAGTTTTCCACAATTCGTTATTTTCAAGACCATTTACTAGTAAATATTCCGAACTAGCATTTGGAGTAATCGGTTCCATTAACATCGCAATTGCATATGTTAATACAAACAAGTCGGCTCCTACTTTTTTGAATTTTTCTTCATCGTTTTTCTTTAATATCCATGGTTTTTTGTCATTGAAATATTCATTAGCAAAATTGGATAATTCCAATATTTCATTTACATAATCCTTAAACTTTGACCCCCTAATATCTTGCTTAGATTTTTCAACCGCTGTATTTATTCTCTCTGTAATCTCATTAGTCAAATTAGATCTTTTAAGTTTAACTCCTGCATAGATATGAAGTGTTCTGTTAATGTAATTTCCTATGTGTCCTACTAACAGATCGTTGTTTTTTCGCAAAAAATCCTCCATAGTAAAGCTAGAATCAGAGTTCTCCGGCATAATAGTTGTCAAGGCAAAACGAAGTGCATCAGAACTGTACTTTTTAATAAAGCCAGCTGTATCAATCACAACCCCCCTACTCTTTGAAAACTTCTTACCGTCTAAGTTTAAAAACTGATTAACTGCAGGTTGATCTGGCAACTTCAGCTTTAGATCATAGGTCATTAATTGACCTGGCCAAAATATTGTATGGAAAACCAAGTTATCTTTGCCCATGAAGTAGTAGTGTTTTAAGTTACGTCCAATCCAAAAATTCTCCCAGTTTTTGTTATTTTTATCTGCCCATTCAACTGAAGCTGAATAGTAACCTATAACGGCATCGAACCAAACATATATTCGCTTACTTTCACTGTTGGGTAACTCTTTGGCTATTTTTTTCGGAATCGGAACTCCCCAATCCAGATCGCGAGTCACTGCTCTTGGCTTAAGCCCTTCATCTAGCCAATTCTTTGTTTGTCCTAAAACCCAGTTTCTCCAGTTAATCGAGTTCTCATTAACATACCTCTCAATATCTTTTTGTAACTTATCCCAACAAATATACAGGTGGTCAGTACCTCTCAAAACAACCTTTTTCCCATCTAATTTGCTAGTTGGTTTTTTCAAATCTTGATTCAGTAATTTCCCGCAGTTATCGCACTGATCGCTTCTCGCACCATCAAAACCACAGTAAGGACAAGTCCCTTCTACATATCTGTCTGGAAGAAACTTGTTTTCACTTTCTGAATAGTATTGTTCTTGCTTCTGAATATCAATTAACCCTTTTTCCCAGAATGCTAATAAGAACTCTTGAGTAATCTTTTTATGATTTTCAGTGTTAGTCTTAGTGTATAAATCAAATGTTAATCCAAGATTTTTGAACAATTTTACGTTTTTTGGATGATATTCATTTACTATGTCATCTGGTTTAACTTTCTTCTTATCAGCCTCAACCGTGATAGGTGTGCCAAAACAATCGGATCCTGAAACCATTAAAACTTTATGTCCCATTAACCGATAGGCTCTAGCTGTAATGTCAGCTGGAAGCAGATAGCCTGCAACGTGCCCAATATGCAAATTTCCATTAACATAAGGCCAAGCAACTCCAATAAATATTTTAGTCTTAACATTCATGAGTGCTATTTTACATTATTTACACATGTGTTGAAACTTGCGATCTCAAAATTCTCCCTTTCTCATCTCTCTCCAAAATCAATCTAGATATTTTTGGTGGTGGCATTTTAACTGTGAATTGGAATGGAATTACTTTCTCCTCTGAAGATATTGGTTCTGGCTCTAACTGATTGTTTGAGCCTGAAGTTGGAGTTCCGCCCTGTGAGTTCCGACAGAAAGTGACATATTGAAGCAATTTTACACCCCGTAATGATTAACTCAAAATATTATTCCTCCACAATAAGCATTCCGACTTGGCCGTTAGCACGATGTTGTACAACCGAGCAGTAATATTCAAATTCCCCCACTTGATCGGCAACAAAATCTATAGTTGTTGTTTCTCCTGCTTTGATTACTGGTCCGTCTACTCCAAGCTCGTCAATATTAAAGTCGTGCATCATATCATTTGCTGTTAATACAATTCTTATGGTGTCACCAATTTTTACTCTTATTTCTTCGGGATTGTAATAAAAACTACCCGCCTCAACGTCGATTACTATTGGTTCCGCAACTTCGCTCTCTGTCGTATTTTCTGCTACGGAAAAATCAGAAAGTTCGTCTACTACTTCTTGGCTCTCAGTCTGCGCAGGTAACGTTGAAGGTGTAGGTCTATTTCCAGCTCTTAATAATATACCTCCCCCTAAAACAACTAGGGCTAAAATCACTCCTCCAACTAGCAAAAAGTTTGTTGATTTTTTTGGTACGCTATGCTGTATTTCTTCAATTGAAGTTTTTTGTTCTTCCATTTCTCTCACCACCTTCCAAACATAAAACAAAAAGTATAAATTTTAATTTTAAGAAAAAGCTGAAAAAAATTAAAGTTTCTCAGGGTTTACACGGATAACTTTATCGTCATCTGATTCGGGATCTCCCCTACCATCACGGTTACTCGTTGTTATATAAAGCATGTTGTCAGGTCCTGCAATAACTTCTCTTAACCTCCCAAATTCTCCTTTAAAAAAAGTTTCCAATTCGGCGGAATTTCCTGATAGCGTAACCCTATATAATGCTTGTCCCCGAAGACCTCCGAAGTAAAACTTTCCATTTATATATGCAAGTCCCGCTGGCGCCCAAGTATCCGATCGGCCCGATTCTATAATCGGTGTCACCATACCTTCCCTCGTTTCTTTTCCACGAATTTCCGGCCAGCCGTAATTTTTACCAATCTCAATTCTATTAAACTCATCATTTCCTGTTTCCAATCCTGATGGGCCGTGCTCTGTTTCCCAGAGAGTTCCATTTGCGTCCCAACTTATTCCTTGTGGGTTCCTGTGGCCGTAGGAATAAACTCTATTTCGAAACGGATTTCCTGCTGCAGGATTACCTTCGTAGGTTACTCTAAGAATTTTTCCCGACAAAGAATCAGTGTCCTGCGCGTTAGAAGGGTTTTGTGCATCTCCGGTTGTGATATAAAGCATTTTATCCGGACCGAATTTAATCCTTCCACCGTCGTGGTTTGCTGCCCCGGGTATAGCATTAACAATTACTTTCTCGTCGCTTAATTTCTGGTTTCTATACGTCATTCGCACTACCTTATTTAACGTATTACCACCTGATTCCGAATAAGTGTAATAAAGATAGACGAAGTAATTAGAGGGAAAATCTGGATGAAGCGCAATTCCCTGCAAACCGCCCTCTCCAATTTCTTTAACACATTCAATTTCTGCAATCGGATTTGGCAGTAGGTCGCCGCTTGAATTGATTAATCGAACAGTCCCTTTCCTTTCTGTTATTAGCACTCCCCCATCTGGTAAAAATGCTATTGCCCAGGGTGTATCGAGGCCTGTTGCAATGACAGTAGTCTTGGGAATGTTCTCAGTGTTCACGTTATCTGAAGAATCTTGAGAATTATTGTTCAAAAAAGGAATCGAAGTTTTATTTTCTTGATCTTGCCCCGAAGACTTATTAGAAGTCCTCGCATAAAAAACACCTACTGCAACTAATATTAAAGCTAAGATTATTAAAGTGACTTTATTCACAGAAAATTATTTTACCACAAGATTATTTTTTTTAGCAGCTCATCTAAATAATCTTTAACTGTTTTTGCTTTACTCGGCATGTCTCTATTTTCTATTTTACCATTACAAACTCGCTGTTTAGACTTAAACACTAATAAGTTGGAATTGCTAATGTATAATATAAAGGCCGCATAATTTTTATGCAATTAACAGAAAATGGCAAGGTCTATGCATTAATCCTCCTCGCTTCTGCTATCTTTTCAATTTTTACAATCGCTTTCGGCTTTTTCCCATACCTGGGGGCTTCAATTTCGTTTATCGCATTTACTCTGCTTGCCTACTATATCAAAAAAGACAAAACACGACTCACAAAGATATTTTTTGCAATCACATTAATTTTATCGGTTTTCTTGTCAATTCGAAGTGAGGGATTTCTCACCCTACTAAATATAGTAGGAATTTTTTACTTCGGTTCACTTTTTACATTGACATTGAAGGGTAACAAAACAGAAAGCACTTTTTCAATAATTTTTGCACCATTTACCCTTTTCTTAAAAAGTCTTTTTACCACAAAGGAGTATTCTCTGGAATTTAATGATTCATTAACCGAAGAAAAAAAGAAGGAAAACACCCTAAATACGATTGCTATAACCTTGGTAACTATAATTGCCCTAGCAATCATACTTCCCCTACTGGCATCCGCAAATCCTTATTTCGAAAAACTATTATCGGATCTTGTAGATTTACTAGGAATAAGGAACTTTAAAATAACCGAGAATTTATTTGAATGGACTCTTAGACTAATCTTCTTTATTGTACTAGTACTTTTTGTTCCCAAAATGGCTACTTTGATGAATAAGAATGAGGCTTCAAAACTTCGCCCTCAAGAAGGGTTAAATATGTTAATTCCCAAAATTGCAGTTGCAGTTGTATTAATAATCTTTTTTATAACACAGTTGCAATTGTATTTTTCATCGCCAGAAACTTTAGAAAGCTTGGGGTATACTTACTCGCAATATACCAATGAGGTTTTTGCACAACTCTCTGCCGTAGCCGTAATAGTTCTAGCTCTCCTTTATTTCGAAAAGGAAAACAAAAAGGCCAACATAAATATGGCTTTAGTTCTCGCTTTCCAGGGAATCTTTCTAACGTTAATGGCCTATAAAAGCGTTTATGAATATAGTAATGCATGGGGTTTTACTTATAAAAGACTATATGGTTTTACGGTCGCAACTTGGATTTTGGGAGTATTTACTATTTATTTATACGCGTTTCTCAAAAATCTTAAAAGGGAAGGCTTTATTTTCTCATCAGTCATTTATACAGGGATAATTCTAATCTTAGTAAATCTTTCTAATTTCGATTACATGATTTATCACTTCCGAAAAGCCAGCACAGGACAAGGAATCGACCATGGATATCTTACAAGACTCTCAAGCGACTCGCTTTCTTATAAAAATCAGTTATCGGAGATAGCTAAAGACTCGCCCCAAATATTAACAGATTTAGATAAAAAGGAAGCTAACACAAAGGGTTTGTGGACTTTACTCTATAAAATCGAAAGATTGCAAGAAAAATATAAAGATGCCGATATTCGGGGTTTTAATTTGTTTGAATACCTGCAATATAAGGATATTAAAGATATAGATACCCAAATATATCGCGATAAATACAAATAAACTTCCCCCAGTTATCCTTGATCATTATTTCCAATGTGGTTTAAATCGCAATTCAAGTAGAAAAGTTTTTAAAATTTGAAATAGATCTTAAAACTTTCTCCAATTTTTATCTGCTCTGGTTCTATGGATTTTTTGAATCAACTCTTGTTGTCTGGAAATTCTTCTGGCGGTTTGAGTAACAGTTGATATTTGCTCGGGATTTGCCTTACGAACAAAGTTATTAAACTGTTTAATCAGTTGGGTGAAAATAAGTTTTGCAACTTTCGATCGATTATAACTATATAGAACAAAATCTTTATATAACCGTGCACGGTTCTGGTCTATTACTGGCTTCTTTACTCTGATGATTCGAATCATCGTAGTATCGACGCTTGGCAGTGGAACGAAATCATATCGGTTAAACTCCCAACAAACATTTATTTCAAACCATGGTTTTAAAAGTGTTGCCAGCATTTGGTTTTTAGAATCGTATGGCAGTCCGATAAACTTTTTCGCTGCTTCTTTTTGAACAACTAAATACCCTTCTTGAAAATTATTATCCGAAGTAAGTTTCCTAATTACATCCGCGGTAATAACGAAAGGCATATTTGCAAAAACTTTGTATGGATAAAGCGGCAACTTAAAGTTCGAAAACTTGTCGTGAACCAACTCTAAATTCTTGACATTTTTGAATTTTTCTTTAAGCTGAAGATAAAGCTTTGAATCAAGTTCAACCGCAATTACTTTTGCTGCTACTTTTAATAACTCTTGGGTAATAATTCCGCGGCCCGGACCGATTTCTAAAACTGTATCTTTTTTGCCAATAGAAGATCTGCTGACAAGTTTAGTGATGAGCTTTCGGTTGAAGAGAAAGTTTTGTGAGTATAGCCTCTGCCTTTGTTTGTACCTCATTGTGGAACCCCCTTACAGTTACGGTTTATATTACAAATTTCCCTGGAGCTAATTTGAAGACAATTTTTCTTTGAATTCTTCATACGAATTATAAACTTTTGCATTTATTCCCACTTCTTTTGCTACCTCAACATTTTTCGGATCGTCGTCCCAGTATTCTAAATCTTGAGGCTTTAAATTCAACTTATTTAAAACCTTTTGAAAAAACTCAGGTTCTCCCTTGGTATAACCCAAATCAAAAGAAAAAAATCCTCCATCAAACTCATTTTTAAGTCCAAGTTTTTCCATTATATACTTTCCTCTTTCTACCTCATTATCTGAAACCAGATATATTTTGTTTCCCATATTGCGTAAGTCCCTCACTACCCCTAGAACATTTTCGTCCAAAGTTCTCTCGCTATCAAACCAGTAATTTAAAAATTCTTCAACGCTTCCTTTCCATCTCCATTTTGAAAGATAGGCCGGCAAGACCTCCTTTATGGTCGTCTCTCCTCTGGCTGCCTTTTTATACTCTCCTTTGAAAAACGGAAGAATATCCTTCAAAGGAACTCCATGATCTTCTGAGTATCTTACACTGAAATATTTATGGCGCGGTCGAATTACGATTCCATCTAAATCCAATAAAATTATTTTCGACATGGAGTTATTGTAACACGCTTTTCAGATGGTAAAATAACTTCTAGTGAAGATAATTAACCCTTCGACTCTCAGGTCCCAAAAAAAGAGCACGCTCAGGGTTAATACTGAGCGAAGTCGAAGTATTAAAAAAGAATATCATATTTGGGTTCCACAATCCGAAGTTTGGAATGCTCTCGTTAACCCCGAAACAATCCAAAAATGGGGTGAGGGAAAAGCTAACATGAGCGAAAAAGTAGGTGTGAAATTTAGTCTTTGGGATGGCCAGATACATGGAACTAATTTGGAAGTAATACCTCAAAAAAAGTTGGTTCAGGAGTGGTATTCAAGTGACGATCCCGATCACGTAACAAAAGTTACGTTTACCTTGACTCATAAAGACGGGTGCACTGCTTTATACCTGAAACACGAAGGTGTTCGTGAGAAAAATTACGACTCAATAGATAAAGGTTGGGATGATTATTACTTAGGAGAAATTAAAAAATTACTGGAGAAAAAATAACTTCACAAATATTTCTGAAAAAACTCGACTGTGTTTTGCATCGCTTGGGAAAATGCTGAACCAGTTAAATTATGACCGCCCGAAGAATATTCATTCAATTCGTGCGGAATGCTAGTTTTATCTAATAAACTATCTAAATTTTTACTATATTCAATACTCACAACGTTATCATTTACCGCATGGTTAAGTTGCACTGCTCCTTTTATATCCGAGAGATAATTTGTCGCAGGAACTTGTTTCCAAAACCAATGATCTGGATTAAATGTGCCATAAGCATCACGAAGTTGCTGTCTTTTTTTAGCTCTTTCCGAATCAGGCGGTGGCGGCTGATAAGAAGTATCTTCTATCCGATACTCCTGTAAATCCTGGTATGTGTAGCCTGCGCCAGCCCAAATAACAACTGCAGGAATTTCTGGATTAGCTCCCAAAGCTCTAAAAACAACATTTCCTGCCATCGAATGGCCCCATAAACCAATTGCCCTTGGGTTTACAAAATCAGTATTTCTTAATGCGGCAATAGCGTTTAGTGTGTCAATAACATAATCGGACGAATAATATCCTCCACCAGGTTCGCCTTCTGAATTCCCATGTCCGCGAAGGTCTATTTTAAAAACAACAAACCCGTTTTTTGCAAGATAGTCTACATAGGAATTGTAATTTACAGTTGTTTGATAATTTTGGGGCGGAATGTAACCGTGTACGAAAATGATAGCTGGATACCTTCGACTATCACCCTGAGCGTTAGTCGAAGGGCTTTCCTTCGGTATAGTTAATAGCCCATAGACAGTCAGTCCATCAGAATCATAGCTAGTAACGTAAGAGGTATAAATTAGTGTTTCGTTTCCCTTTCGCATTTCTTCCAGATTACTTAGATAAGATCGTTTTCTTAAATAAGGAATAGTTAATTCTTGAAAAGCAAATGGAGTAGGTGTTGGCGAGGATAATGTTATTGCTTTATTAACACCTTCTAAAACCGGCAGAATGACTTCTTTTTTATCACTCCGATTGAAAATGGCAAAGAAAAGAATTCCCAAACCAACTATTAGAATTAACAAAATGGGTGTAAAACCTTGAATACTTTTTCTCATTAATAAATACTACTAAATCCAATTTAATATTTGAAGTTTTGTAAGTTACTTAAGATTTTTGTTAAAAAATTCAACAGATCGGGAAAGTGCAAGGGATAAGTTTTTACTAAGATTATGATCGTCACCCTCGTATATATAAAGTTCTACTTCTTTCCCTGCATCTTTCATTTGAGCTTCCAATGTTTTAGAGAATTCTAAGGGAACCGAAGTGTCTGCTGTTCCATGATGAAGCTGTAAAGGTCCAGAAATGTCGGCTAAATAAGAGTTGGGAGATATAGATTTCCAAAATTCTGGATTTTGATATGGATCTCCGTATTTTTCTATTAGTTCACGTCTCCATCTACCTCTCTGACTCATCGGGTTAATCGTGGGTGTTGGACCCAGTCTTTTCCTCCAGCGTTCAATCAAATCAGGGTAGCTCCCTACGACCCCTGCCCAGATGACACCGGCTTTAACATCCTTTGTAGTAACCATTGCTTTTAGCGTAATCGAACCACCCATCGAATGTCCCCACATTCCAATCCGACTTGTGTCAACAAGTCGTCCTGAGCGACCTAAGGGAGTCGAAGGATCCTCCGAAAGGTCATTTAGCCTTTTAATAGAGGCGACGGCATTTAGTATGTCAATTGTATACGCATTTGATCCATAACCTCCTGTTGCATCTCCTTCAGAATTTCCATGCCCACGATAGTCGGATTTGAAAGTTACATAGCCTGCTCTGGCAAATGCATCCTGATACGCAACATATTTTTCGGTAGTTTTATAAATGGAAGGTGAAATGTAACCGTGATTGAAAATGATAGCTGGCCAACCTCCCACTGGCTGAGTTCCATTCGGTGCGGTTAATAAGCCATAAATTTTTAAGCCTTCGGATTTATATGAGGCAATATACCTTTTGTAGTTAGATCCTGCGCTTAGAGTTTGTTCGATAATAATATCGCTTCCTGGATATTCGCCTTCTCTGAGGGCTTGAATCGACAGTGGATGCGGCTCAACTTCTGGACCGCCTTCATTTTCTTGAACAACATTGTATATTATAGATTCCCTAACATCCTGATTTTTTGAAGAATAAACATAAGCACTCACCCCCAATAAGATAAGAAGGAAAATTAGTACGAATTTGTTTTTTGTGACCATTGTTACATTTTACCCAAGGATTTAAAAGTGTAAAGAAGGACGCACCAACTGGTGCGTCCCCCCTTGTGATAAGAAACAAACCTTAATTGTTTGTACCCATCATGTAACCTTTGTGGAATCCACGCATAAAGCCGCGACCGAAAGGTCCCAAAAGCGGTAGATCTATCCCCGGCCCTTCTGCCCAGGTTTTAAATTCATCATGAAGAGCATGCATCTTCTCATGTCTTTCTTCCACATTCAAATCTTTCCACTCTTCCATTTTGTTGTGCATCTCTTCGTGTTTATCTAAAATTACCTGCTTTTGTTCGGCTGTTATTTTCCCATCATTTACAAGATCGTCTAACCTTTCAGACCACCTTGCTTGCATTTCTGCATAATGTTCTTCTCTATCTTCTACAAAAACTGCCTGTACATCAGCCTCATTTAAATTAAACTTCTCGGCAATCTTTTGAACAATCGATGGATAGTCGTCGGAATCTTGTGCCGAAGCAACCGAAACGCTTAATAATCCAACTAGAATTACTCCTAAAACTAACATTGTGGGAAAAATTACTTTCTTTACCTTTTTACTCATATATCTCACCACCAATCTAATTCTCTAATACCTTAACTAATAAACCTGAAAAAACGCTGAAGAATCAGGCGGGAAGAATAACTTTAAATGTGGAACCTTTACCTACTTCGCTTTTAACTTTAATTTCTCCTTTGTGTACATCAACAATTGACTTAGCAATTGAAAGGCCGAGGCCGTAGCCATCTATTTTGGCTTTACTTCTTGAAGAATCGGCTCTGTAAAAGCGATCGAAAATGTGAAGAATATCTTTTTCTGCAATTCCAACTCCTTCATCTTTAACCTCGATCACAGCATTTTTTCTCAAACCCCTTAGTTGTCCTGAGCGAAGTCGAAGGACTCTTACTCTTACTTCTGATTTCTCTGGAGAATATTTAACTGCATTATTAATCAGAATTGAGATAAGTTCTACCAAACTTTGCGGGTTACCATTTACAACAACTTCTGACAAATCATCTTTAATCGTAATCTTTTTCTCTACAGCCACCGGCATATTTCTTTCAATCGCTTGCCGAGAAGCTTCTACAAGATCAACCTCTTCCGTTAGTAAATTATTTCCGTTTGTTTCATAACGAGACAAAGATAAAAGGTTGTCTGTAAAATATTTCATTTTATCTACTTCGGCTAAATTACTTTTTAATAAGTCTTTTGCGTCTTTTAAAATTAATTTTTTGTCACGAAGAGCTACTTCTACCTCGGTTTTCATCGATGCTAAAGGTGTGCGAAGTTCGTGAGAAGCATCTGCAACAAATCTCTTTTGTTCTTCAACCATTACTTCAATAGGGGCAAGTGTCTTTCCAGCCAAAAAATATCCTGAAGTTCCAGCTAGAATTAAAATTCCTCCGTTTATTATTAATAGCTGTAAAGCAAACCTACGTTTGGCGAGATTTATAATTTCAATAAATTCCTCGGGAGGAAGTTCGTCCGGGTAAATTAAAAAGGGTAAAATTCGAAAAAATCCGTTTCGCTCTTGAACAACTATTCTTTGCTGTGCGGCGCCTCGAAGCGCCTGCATATGAAATCCACGCCCAAGTTCTTTCGTAAAACCTCGGTAAACAATCAGACTAAAAAACCCGCTTACTATCATAATAATAAGCAGGTACCAGAGAGTTAATTTAATTCGAGCGTTTTCAAACATGATTATTTATCTCAAAACGCAAAACTCAAAGCTCAAACCCATATCTAAAAACTTATTAACTTTTAACATTTGAGTTTTGACCTAATTTATATCCAAATCCCCTTACAGTATGAATTATTGGTTTTTCTTTTGGAAATACGTTGTCGATCTTTCTCCGTAAATAACCAACGTAAACTTCAACCGTATTCGGAAGCACGTCGGCATCATAATCCCAAACATGAGCAATGATTTGATCTTTAGTCATAATCTTTCCAGGGTTACGCATTAAGTATTCCAAAAGCGCAAACTCGCGCCGTGTAAGATTTACCGATTTTCCCACACGTTTTACTTCATACGCGGTAGTGTCTAATTCCAAATCACCTACCTTAAGTATAGTTTGCCCACCATTTACTGGCCTGCGCGTCAGCGCTCTAATTCTTGCCAAAAGTTCTTCGAATGCGAATGGTTTTACAAGATAATCGTCTGCCCCCGCATTTAGTCCATCAACCTTGTCAGATGTTTGTCCTTTTGCTGTAAGCATTAAAATCGGAGTATGATTTCTATCTTCGCGAAGTTTTTTACATAGCGTAACTCCATCCAGTCCGGGAAGCATTAGATCCAATATTATTACGTCGTACTCCTCGGCAGAAGCCATATCATATCCCTCGTTTCCATCATAGACCACGTCAACTGCGTACCCCTCTTGCTCCAATCCTTTTTTAACCGAGTTTGCAATCTTGTATTCATCTTCAACCACTAAAATCCTCATTATTCCAAATTATACTCCGGAAGCTGAGAATTAACTGAATATTTTTCTCAGCTAACTTTAAGAAAGAATATGATATATTTATCTTTTGTGCATGAAAAATAAATTAGTAATTATCGTTTTGTTCTTGCTTCTTATTCCACCTTTTATAGTTTCCTACAAATTTATAGCATCCAAAAATACTGCCGGAGCGCCGCCTTATGCAATTGAAGATTTGGAACCACCCGAAACCGATCCTTATGCATGGCTTCGCGATTGGAAAAGACCAGATGGACCACCCAAAGTGGGGTTACAAGTTGGACACTGGAAAAATAGTGAGCTTCCGGAGGAACTCGAACGATTAAGGGGTAACTCCGGATCCTCCGGCGGCGGGAAAGCAGAGTGGGAAGTAAATCTAGCTATTGCCAAAAGTACTGCTGAAATTTTAAAGGGGAAGAGAATTATAGTAGAAGTTCTTCCTGCAACCATACCTCCTCAATTTTGGGCAGATGTTTTTGTTGCAATTCATGCGGATGGTTCAACTGATTCAACCAAATCGGGTTTCAAGGCTGCAAATCCTAGACGGGATTATACAGGACGTGCTCCAAAGTTATTGGAATTAATTGAGGGAGAGTATGAATTATCAACTGGCTTTCAAAAAGATCCCAACGTTACTCGAAATATGCGAGGCTACTATGCTTTTGCCTGGTGGAGATACCAACATGCAGTTCACCCAATGACGGCTTCCGTAATTTTAGAAACGGGTTTTCTTACGAGTTCCTTAGACCGCAGAATTATTGTTAATAGACCGGAAATCTCGGCAGAGGGAATAGCAAATGGCATAGTTAGGTACCTTGAGTCGGAAAACCTACTAATGAATTAGAGTAGATTATTCTTCTTTGGGGATTATTATCCAGCAGAGAACATATGGAATAATTCCTGGAAGCCCGCCGGGAATGAGAAGAAAAATCCAAATAACTCTAATTACAACTGGATCAACGTTAAAATAATTCCCAATCCCCACACAAACTCCCGCTAAGACTTTTCCCTTTTTCGATCTAACCAACCTTTTGATTTCTTTCTTCACCGCAATTTGATCTATTTTACCACAAATTATAATCTGAGAGGTACCCATTCAGGATCAAATGGCAGTTCATTTGGAGTTACAAGTTCATTACCTACTTCATCACGAGGCGAAACCTCTCTTACAAAAGTCATTACTTGACCCTCTGCAAGTGTACCAACCTTACGACGCCTTCTTATTTCTTCCCAAATATCAATTCCATAGTCTTCCTTAATTTCTTTTGCATGAACCTTTGCTCCTTCTGAACCAAGTGTGTAGATACTCCCTATAGGATATTCACGATAGTGAGCTCTTTTCCATTCGAATATTCGACCAAGCATGGATTCTTCACCAAATTCTAGCTCTTCGTATTTTGATAGGTCACCAGAGGTAATCAAATACAAACGTCTTAAAACTACATTAGTTAGAAGTTGTTTTTGGGTAGCGTCAAGTGTTAAGGTGCCCCTGTCTTCATTGAGTAATTTGCCTTCTTTGTCCACCCAAAATACAAACGGTTTAGAACTAACATCGAGAGTAACAAAAACCTTGTGCTCTCTTGGGTACTTTTTGTCGATTCTGAAAACTATTGAGGAAATTCCTTTTGAACCAATTTCGATGTCCCTTTCTTGTGAGAACCTATCGCCCCTTGGAGACACGAACCATTTTGAATTGTCCAAGATTACTTTGGTTAAACCAACGTTCTGCCTTTCGATATTATCAACTCTACCATCATCTGGGTCTAAACATTCCTTGCAAAATTGATAAAGCAAGCTTAACCTTAACTCAGAATTCTGCCCCAATTCAGCACTTTCCGCGAGTTCCTGAAGAGTCAACGTAGTAGGTTTTCTAAAATGGCCCTGTTGAAAAAAATTTTTCATTTGAGGAGTAACCTTATCCTTGGGTATAGTAAGATAGATCATTAAATCCTCATTTATTCCAGACTGTAGATAAATGTCTCGAAGGGGTAAGTAAAATGGAATTAGAAAGGTCGGAATCTGGCTTGGAACATATGAAGTGAACTTTTCCCGAAATTCACTATCCATTCTAGTAAATAACATGTCATCAATATTTTTCATTACACCTGGTTTACCCCTCTTTCTCATGTGCTCGAAGTCTGCTGTTGTCCCAATTGTAAAGGTAAAACCCGCAAAGATGCGGAATTCATCTTCTTGCACTAATTTTTTCACCGAAGGTTGAACGTTATCTGAACCAATGTAAACTAAACCCTCGATTTTACTCGCCTCAACATATTCAGGTTGTCCAGGAAGAACTTCAAAAGACCGATAAATTTCATGAAGACGACTTATAAAAAAATCTAGTTCTTTTTTGATACCACCACCGCTACTAAAGTCAGAAAAGATTGTATCGACAATTTCCTTGTGTACATTTTTAACTACCATTGTATATCCTGAAGATAAACCAGAAGTAAGAGTGTCGTAGATTAAAGACATTCTTGGGTATTTTTCATCGACGCCAGGTTCCAGCATGGTTGCACGGTTCCTTAAAAAGATTAAATAAGATTTTCCCAGCTCCTGAAATCTGTCCTGTTCTTCAGATTCTACAACTAAAAGTTGAGGATCTAAGGCCAACTCTAATGCGGGTGCTAGTACGCTCGTATCTTCTCCTGTCGACACTATTGTCGGGCTTTTTCTATATTTGTGTTTTGTGAACAGGCTGGTATCTTTTGTTCTCCTTAGGTATTTAGAGAGTGACTCAATAAAGTAATCTAACGATCCTTGGACATCGGCCCTCTTTTCCTCCGGTAAAGCTTGCGTGTTATTTTTAAATTGGTTGATTATACTTGGCAGTAATCTTAGGGGAACTTGAGCCTCGTCTCCTGGGGAGAAAACATCCATAACTGCCTTCCTTAGGATTAAACCACTAACCTCTTTTTCGATCTCGATAGCTCTTGAATTTTCATCAATATCATCTTTGTATTTTTCTCTATAAAGTTTGTTTTTTTCAACGCCAGGTTTATGTTTACCTTTAAACCTTCTATCTAATTCCTTTTTGTCTTTTTCAAACTGATCATTCAAAGTAGATATTCTTTGTACATAGATTTGCTCTCTAAATTTGTGTTCCTTTAACAATTCAACAAATGCTAAAACCCTAGCTTGAGGATTTCCCAGATCTCCTTCCACACAATAATCCCTTTTTATAGGATTTTCTCCTTCGGTAAGTAAATTCAGTTCTACTCCAACAAGTTGGCCTTCTATAACCTTATTTACTTCATCCATTGTCCTCTCTGGAGCAACTAGCCAGGCATTATCTCGCGGAGTAACTTCTATTACCTCGCTTTGCTTTCCCGGGTACCAAGGATATGATTCTCTTGCAGGAATGATGATTTTACTTAAATCTTGTTCCCTTTCATTTGTCATACCGAATATTATACAAACTTTGTAAACAACGTGCTCTTTCGATTCTATTGAGGAGGAACTACAAAGCTTTCAGAGACTCTTGAGCGGGGGTGAAGTTTTTGTTGTATTGGACAGCCAATTCAAACTCACGTTTTGCTGGATCTTTATTTCCTTGTGCCAAATAAATTTCCCCTCTAATTTGGTAAAGTTCGGAATAGGCACGATTACCGTTATTTAAGATTTTGTCTGTAATTTGAAAAACACGGTCATAATTTCCCAACTCTTTATAAGCCTGAATCGGTTCGATTTGATACCAAAGCATTCGTTTGGGTAGTCGACTTTCAACATTCTCAAACGCAGTTACGGAATTTTGATAGTCTCCTAAGTGATAATAGCTTGTTGCCATATTAAACCAAGCGTAGACATTTTCATCGGCCAGTTCAGATTCTTTTTTTGCTCGCTCAAGCGCGTTCTCCCACGCAATTTTTTCATCCAAATCCTTTCCAATTATCGCCTCGACTAATTCTTTTTTGGTGTCATCATAAACGATAATAAAGGCGTAATTAAAAGGTTGCCATATACTTAAAAAATCATAATAAGAAAACTTACGATTCGGTCCTTCGTAAGAATCATCCTGAATAATCACTCCTTTGCTTTCGTCGAATCCCCGCACAATTCTAAAGTGTCCGATATCATCACCTACATGAAGCCAAGTTTTTACAACAACAGGGATTCCATTGGCAGTAAAATTTTTAAGGAGATCAATATCTCCATTTACTCTACTTATCGCCTCAACGCCATACTTTTCAGCCCAATTAACGAATTCATATGTAAATATTGTTTTGTCGTCATTGTCACCACTAGGGATTTGAAAGGGGCGCATCTGGTCTCCCAATTCTTTTTGAGAAACATCCTTCCCATACCACGAAAGTATCATAGATAAAGTCGCCGGGCCACAATTATTGAAAGTTTGGTACGTATGTTTTGGGTTATCAACTAAAGCATAGTCTCCAGGAGTTTTTATTTGAATATTCTTCGTGGTATTTTCTTGTTTGATACTTTGTTCTATATCAACATTCTGTACAAATTTAGTTTCAAGTGGTGGCTTCAGCTTATATTTAAAATAAGCTGCTATCCCACCAACCCCAAGGAAAATCAACAGTGCAGCAATTACTATTCTTCTCACAACGTATATTATATCTGAAGACTGTCACTTTAAACTAATTTATCTGAAGGCGTTTTTTTACCGTTGCGACAACCTCGGTTAATGAAGTATTGGTTTTTACCAAATAATCTACTGCTCCTAATTGTTTTGCAATTTTTTCCTCGGTGTGTAGGTTTGTTATAACAACAACCGGAATTTTGGAAAGTCCTTTCTCATTTTTAATTTCTTTTAAAGCCTCTAACCCAGAAGTCGAGCCTGGCAATAAAAGATCCAGTAATATCAAGTCGGGCTTTCCCGCCTTTGCAGCAAAGAGTGCTTCCTCCCCAAAGGTTACTGAAATAGTTCTGAGCCCCTCTCTTTCAAGAGTTTTTTTATAGATATCAAGAGTTGTAAAATTGTCCTCTATTAGTAATATTTTTCTCCTATTCATTTTGTGTTCCTAATCACATTGTAGCATTACCCGATATAATTGTATACTAGATTCATGACTAAATACAAAGAATATTAAAATAACAAATATGCTATTTATATGACAAAATACAAAGAATATTTTGAGAAAATGCTTGCAGAGAACAAGGAACTTTTTGATGAATTCAAAAAGATTCACGCGCAATACACTCTGGATCCTGATAGACTGCAAGATCAATTCAATTTGCAAGGAGAAAAAATTTTGGAAGTAATACGGGAATACGAAAACCGCCTCTGCGCGGATACCGAGCGTGGAATGTATAACAAATTCTCGGTAGCCTTAGCCGAAAAATTTCAAAATGAAGTTCAATACCACTTCCCTATGATTGATCATATCGGTTTAATTGTCGAAAAAGACCAACCTGCCTACGAAGAAAGCTTTAGTATTAAGAAAATTGACCTTTCGTAAATTAGAATTTTACGTTGAAATCAAGACTCGGAGGGAAAAGCTGCTCTTCACGAATATTTGTATTGGTCAGTTCAGCCTCTAATATGTTTATGTCCTCCTCTAACTGGAGTACTTCAGGATCTCCGGCATAGATTGAAGGCTTGTACGGTTGATACGGAATAGGTGAAGGAGATATTCCTGGAGGCCTAACGACCACCCCGTCGTCCTCTTGCAAGGTTCTAAAAAGTCTAAAAGCGATGAAGGTAAGAATAATAAGAAAAACCAATATAAGAAAAGCTCGTACAAGTTTTTTAAGGAATGATTTATCAACAAGTTGTTTTGCACCCGAGACAGCATGGGACCCTAATTCGACGCCCTGCACCGCTGCCGGTGTTGCTTTAGTGGTAACCTTTTTAAGTGTTTTATTTACAAAAGTTTTAAAACCCTGAATATCGGAAACTATGCTATCTTCCTCAGATGAAGCTGGCATTGTCGAGGCAGTTGCCTCTTGCTTTGTAGTTTTCTCTGAAGGTTTTGGTTCAGGCTCTTGTTGACCGGTCGAAGGTGGAATGTAAGGTCGCGGTTTGCCCAATAAAGACGAAAGCCACCCGGCTACTCCACCCATACCTTTAAACGTCCCTTTCAAACCACCCGGTTTTTGTTTTTTATCTTTCTCTTCCATGTTATTCTTCGGCTGTTTTTATCTCCCTAATAATCTCTCCCATAAAAGTATTAGCTTCTTTGAGATAAAGCTGTGTTTCACCTAAAATTGTAATGACTTCGTTATATTGCGATAAAGCGTTTGATCTTCGTTTTGCCAAAAGGGTTATCGCACTTTCTGCGTCGCTTTTCCGTTCCTTACTCCTCGCTATCCTATTTTCGGTTTCGAATACCCATCTATTTAAAATATCAAACTTTTGATTACTAAACGTGTATTCATCCCGCTCTTCGGTTCTTATATCCTCCGACTTATTTTTTACTCTACCGAAAATCTCATCCGTCCGATCAGTAAACTCCAATACCCTTCCATGAGCGATCACTGCAAGCACTTCATAAATAAGTGGGTCAACAGATTTCCATCGTGATTGGGCTTCAATAGAATCTTTCTCCAGATCTTCCAAAGTTCCAGCACTAGGAATCGTGTTTCTATGGTCAGTAAACCACCCAATCTCCTCATCTATCCTTACTTTCAAGCCCTCTTCGGTAGAATCCTGAACTCCTATAGCCTCGGAAACACGTGTCTTCAGAGCTAATAAATATGAAATTACAACATTATCTCGTGTTTCAAGCATCAGAACCGTTGCGGATTGTGCCTCTTGTCGTGAAGTAAGGGTACCAAACCTCTGGTATTGTGCTTTTTTAAATAAATACTCATCATGAGCACTGCGATAAATTTCCATTTCATCCTGATACTTCCCGTAAGCTGCATCAAAAGATTCTGTCGTCACAGCTTCCGATTCCTCTATTGTTTCTGAAGGACCAGTCTCGGTTACTGTTTCAGGTTCTTGTGATGATACAACCGTTTGTCCAAAAATTAATAAGAAAACTAAAATCGCACAAAAAGTAAGGAGTGATTTTTTCATAACTGCCATTTAACTTTACTATAGCTTCGGGAAAGCCGTCAACTATGTTGACGGATGAATTGAAGCTAGAGCCAACATTTTCCCTTCGGGGCTTTGGAAAAAGCCGTCACCTCTGGTGGCGGGAAATGTTACTATAGATTTGATATTTCTTCCAATGAAATCTTGTCAAAGCTATCTTTCAGTAAATCCGCATTATTGAGGGTCTTTAGGTGTTTATTATCTCTATAAATACCTATTACCTTCATTCCTGCACCCTTAGCAGCTTCTATCCCCGATTCAGAATCTTCGAAGACCAAACATCTTTCAGGTTCTATGCCCATCTTATCTAATGCTACCAGGAAAATGTCGGGCTCAGGTTTTTTGAATGAAACCTCCTCGCCCGTTGTTACGCTATCAAAATACTTTTCTATATGAAGGTAATCAAATATATTTTCAACTATATCCCATGTGTTCGAAGTTGCCAATGCAACTAAAATTTCTGACTCACGGAGAGCAGTTACAAATTCAATAAACCCATCTTTAAGCGTAACCTTCGGGATAAGTTTTTTGTATTCCTGCTGAGTAAGTAAAGTCAATTCCTCAATAGTTTTGTCTGTCTTTATATTGTATTTTTTTATAAAAATCGGCCAATTCTCTCTTACTCCAATTCCGCCTACATGAGGATACTCTGAGTCTACAATAACCCCAAGTTTTTTAAGCACCCGAGCGAATGCCTCTCCATATTCATCCTCGTCTGCTACAACGGTCCCATCTAAGTCAAAAATAACTGCAGAGAGTTTCATTTAAAAGTTTTTACTCGGAGTCCTTCTGGAGTATCTTCAAGCAAAAATCCTTTTTCTTCGATATTCTTCCGTACATTATCGGCCTCATCAAATTTTCCTTCCTTTCTCAGTTTCTCACGTTTGCTAATCAGCTTCCCAACTTCTTCTGGTATTTCAAATTTTATCTCTTGAACCTCTGAAAGTTTCAGCCCGAGTACTTCATCAAAGGATAGCGCTAAGTCATATTTATCCTCCGATGGAATGTTGCTTTTCATTGCATCCCAAAGGACAGCCAACGCCCTTGGAGTATTCAAGTCATCATTAACAGCCTCAAGAAATCGGGAGCTGAAGCCGTCAACTTTCTTTCTTTTTTCTTCCGAAAGAGAAGTTCTTGTATTTTGGGTCTTTGCGGCCAGAACTTGTTCATTAAGTTTATCGAGTGCTTGCTGAGAACTCTTTAAAGAATCCCAGGTAAAGTTTAATGGTTCATTATACTTGCCAGTCAGATAAAAATACCGAAGTGCCAGTGCTCCATAACCTTTCTTTTCGATATCGGTTATTGTGTAAAAATTACCAAGACTTTTTCCCATCCTTTTCCCGTCAACCTTCAAAAAAGCACCGTGGATCCAATACTTTACAAACTTTTTCCCTGTTGCCCCTTCGGATTGCGCAATCTCATTGGGATGATGAGTTGAACGAAGGTCTTCTCCCCCTGCATGTATATCAAAAGTCTCTCCTAAATATTTCATGCTCATAGCCGAACACTCGATATGCCAACCCGGAAAACCAACTCCCCAAGGAGAGTCCCATTCCATATCCCGTTTTTCACTTGGATCGCTAAATTTCCATAAAGCAAAATCTCTGGGATTTTTTTTAGCTTTATTAACCTTGACTCTTGCTCCTTCTTTTATTTGATCGAGTGTTGAAAGTTCGCCATATTTCTTCCCCGTACTTTTTTCGAACTCAATTGTGTCGAAATAAATTCCATCCGGAATTTTATAAGTTATGCCATTTTCTTCAAGCTTTTTAATTAAATCCATTTGATCTTTTATGTGATCAGTTGCCTTGGCGAAAGTATCAGCTTTGGTTAGGTTCAATTTTTCAAAGTCTTTAAGAAATGCTTCCGTATAAAATTTGGCGATATCCCAAGCTGTTTTTCTTTCTCTTTTAGCTGCTTTTACCAACCTATCCACACCTGTATCTGCATCTCCCAAGTTATCTCCAGTCAAATGCCCAACGTCAGTAAAATTCATTACATACCTAACTTGGTAACCGTTATATTTCAGTGTTCTTACAAGAATATCCCCAGTTACGTATGTCCGAAAGTTTCCAATCGATGCATAGTCATAGACCGTAGGGCCACATGTATACATTCCGACATTAGGAGGATTTATCGGTTCAAACTTTTCTTTTTTGCGGGTTAAAGAATTGGTTAAATAAAGTTCTGTCATGTTAATTTATCCTGACACCATTTTCCCCATCTCCTTGGTTCCTTGTTTCTTTTGTGCAGGACCCATCATTCCTCTTTTTCGTCTGGTTACCGGTTCAACCAGAGGTGTTTCCGCTTGCGGCTCCTGTTGTCCTTGTTTCATCTCCCCCATAACTTTTTGCTCGTAACTTTGTTGTTTTTCTTCTCTTTCTCCTCTAAGTTTCTTGAGTTCTTGTTCCAATTCTTCTATTCTACGTTTGGTTTGGGCTTCTTCTTGGGCTTTCTCTATTGCAGATATCTCCTGCACTTTTCCATTTCCCGTCATTACCTGTTGCATGACAGACATCTCGCCAGGCTTTTCCCTACCCGTAACTTGCGATCCGGCTGATTTTAAAATCTCGATAGGCTCTAAGGCCACCTGCTTTGCTATCTGCTTAGCAATATCGGCAGTTGTTTTTCCTGCTTTTTTAATTATTCCGTTTGTCATATGATCCTTCTTCCCTCCAATGCTTCTCTTAACGTTGTTTCATCTGCATATTCTAAATCGGCGCCTGTCGGAATACCCATTCCCAATCTGGTAAGTTTTACGGTTTCGCCATTTGAGGAGAGCTCTTTTACTTTTTTTGAAATATACATCGCCGTTGCGTCACCCTCCATTGTTGGATTTGTTGCTATAATGATTTCGCTAATTTTAGCGTCGTTTTCAGAAATCCTTCTTAATAGCTCCGTTATAAAAATTTCATCCGGTCCAATATTATCCAATGGATTTAAACTTCCGTGTAAAACGTGATAAATACCTTTATATCTTCCCGTTTTCTCAAAAGCAAGTATGTCCAAAGGTTGTTCGACTACCAAAAGTTGTGTGTGATCTCGGTTTGCATCAGAACAAATTGGGCATGGGTCACTCTCGCTTACATTCTTACAGACAGAGCATAGAATTGTTTCTTTCTTTAAATTAGCAAGTGATGTGGCAAATTCTTCAAGTTCGGTTTGCGGTACATGAAGTAGATAGTAGGTTAAGCGTTGGGCAGTTTTGGGACCAATTCCCGGTAGTTTCTGGAACGCTTCAATTAATCTTGATAATGGTTTGGGTATTCTCATCACGCTATATATTAAAGTTTCCAGTGTCCAATTTCCAGTCTCCAATCAGTTTTTAAGAAGTCAAACAAGTACAAAAGACTGCCGAAGTTATGACATCCCGCCCAATAAACCACTCAATCCTCCACCCATTTCCATCATTTTTTTAGCTGATTTTTTCTGAATTTCCTTCATGGCTCTATTTATTAACTCAACCAATTCTCTTTTATCTTCCCCATTAACTTCCAAAGAGACTATATTTTGAGTACCATTAACCGTAACTTTCATTCCACTTCCTTCTTCTGTATGGCGGATTTGCTCCAATTCAGCCTGAAGTTGTTTAGCCTGCTGACGAAGTTTTAGTAGTTCTTTTCCTTGACGAATTTTGTCAAACATATAGTAATTTTACTACATAAATTTAAAATCCAAAATCCCAATTTCAAAATCTAAATTAATTTGATATTTGTCATTTGGATTTGGGATTTGCTAAACTTTAGTTTAGCTTCCAAATATCTCTTTGGCGACTTTAATTATATCCTCATCCTTGCTGTCAGTCAAAATTACATCGGATGCATCAGAACTTTCTGTTTTCAACTCTACCTTCTCTTCCATCTTTTTAACTGGGGGTTCAGTTAATGTACAAACTACTCTTATCCTACCTCCCAAAATAGTTTCTAAACCATCCTCAAGAATATCTCTGTGGGGGTTTGCTTCTAAGCGTTCCTTATGAAAACGGTAATATACTCCCAAAGTTAAAACCTTTCCATCAAAGTCGATTGGTTTCGAAGCACGCAGTAGTGCCTCAGTCGAAGCGTTTCGAGGCCTTATCTCTGTCAAGACTCTTCCCCAAACTTTTTCAATTACATCGCTATCGTAGTCCCCATTAGATGCTTTTTTTACCTCAGGAGGCACTTGATTTTCTGATATATCACTCTCTTTTACCTCCGTACTTTTCTGGGCCGCCTGAGATTTCCCTCCTACCTCCGACTTTTTTTCGGTATCTGCATTTTTAATTTTTTTATCGTCGTCCAAAGGACGATCAGCCTCTGACTGACACCACTCGACAATCACTATCTCAAGGGGAACTTGCTCCAGGGTAGCCGTGTGTATATGGGATAAGCTAGCCGACATCAGTTTGATTAACGTTATTAATTCCTCCTTAGAAAAGTATCTAAGTTCGTTTCCGTTTAAACCTATTTCGCTCATCAACGCTTCTCTTAGTCTTTGTATTATCAAATTTGTCATGCTCTTAACTGAGAATCCAAGAGCAACAGATTTTTCAATTTCTGAGAGAGCTGATTTATCATCTTTTCTACCTAAGATTTCTAAAAATTCATCAACTTTAAATGATTTTATATTGTATAAAAACTCTTCAACTTCGGGAGCAGCAATTGACTTTCCCTCCATAAGAAGTTGCTCGGTTAATTTAATCGCATCTCTGAAGGAACCATCTGACTCCCTTGCTATAAGCTCGAGAGCCTCTTTTTCGGCTTTTATTTTCTCTCCCTTAACTACTCTCTCCAAAGATCTAACAATCTCAACAATGCTTCCCTTCTTAAAAATAACATTAGTTGCACGAGAACGAATTGTTTCAATCAATTTTTCGGGATTTGTAGTTGCCAAAATAAACATAACGTGCTCGGGTGGTTCCTCTAAAGTTTTCAAGAGGGCATTTGAAGCTTCGGTTGTTAGCATATGTGCTTCGTCAATAATGTAAACTTTCTTTTTTGCCTTAGCGGGAGAGAGTTTTACCGCATCGCGAAGAGCTCGTATGTCATCGATTCCCCGATGACTTGCGGCGTCGAGTTCAATAACATCAAGATTTTCTCCTTTTGCAATAGATATGCATTGATCACATATATTACAAGGTTCTCCACCAGCCGGCGGATTTTCGCAGTTAACAATTTTCGCTAATATCCTTGCAGCAGAAGTCTTTCCCGTTCCCTTTGGGCCGGAAAAAAGAAAGGCATGTGGAATATCGCCTTTGACAACAATTTTCTTTAATGACTCACGAACGTTTTCCAGATCAAGTTCGTCAAGAGTTTGAGATCGGTATTTAAGATAAAGTGTCATTCGTGGTGTTCTCCCAATAAGTGTGCCGCTCCATGCTCGGCTAATTCAATAACCTTATCGTCAATTAGTCTTCCTTGGCTTTTCGCTTCATCTACTACTTTAGGATAACAAATGATAATATCCCCAAGGTGAATTACGTTATCGGGGGGTTCAACGAATGTATCGGTCTCCATAAATGGAAAAGACAAGACATTATGAACAATATTATTTTCTTTTAAATACGTATGGGCTAGACTAATCATTTTCTTTTCTCCAACTATCGAAAGCGAAACGTCGGCATTAGAAACTATTCCAGCTTTAATAAAATACTCCTGAAGTTTTTTTTTAACTTTTGGAGTATTAACTGCAAAATTTCCTTGCTTTTTTACGTAAACCCTTATCATAAACATAGTTTGTGACAAGCTTTGCTTATCATAGGCATTAGGCAATAGTAATTAGGCAATAGATAAATATGGAACTAGTGCCTAGTGCCTAGTGCCTCTTTTACTTTCTCCGCTACCCTTTTTCCATCTGCCCTTCCTTTTGATTTTTGCATAACAGTACCTATCACTTTTCCCATATCTTTCATTTCGTTAGCACCCGTTTCCTTTATCGCTTCGTCAACAAAATTTTGAAGTTCCTCGTCTGATAATTCCTCTGGTAAATACTTTTTTAAAATCTCGAGTTCTTTCTCTTCTTGCTCCAGTCTATCTTCCATGCGTGTTTCATTAGAACTAGTAAGTCTGCCTCGAGCCTGTAGAAGTGACTCAATTGCGTCAGTCCTTTTTTTTGCTTCGCGTTTTACTACAACCAATTCTTCTTCTTTCGATAAATCGTGTTGCTTAGCAATTTTTTCGTAATTTAGAGCCGAAGAAAGCATACGTAGCGTTGATAATCTTATTTCGTCACGACTTTTAAGTGCCTCAGTAATTTTTTGATTGATATTATCAGCAATCATACTGCCCTATCCGATGTAACATCACCCAAGAAATGAACGTGCATATGAGAGATAACAGAAGCATCTCCAACATTATGAACTATCCGAAAACCACTTAGAGCCTTCGCCCTGGCTATGCTTACAGCAACATCCTTAATTTCATTCCACAATATATTTTCGGCTTCACTCATGTCTTTAATATGTTTTTTGGGGACAACGAGAAGATGGATTGCTGCTTGGGGATTGATATCTTTGAAGACTACGAGGTTTTCGGTTTCTTTTTCAAACTTAGTCCCCATTTGACCTTTTACAATTTTACAGAAGATACAATCATCCATTGCCTTATCAATATACCAACTTGTGAAAACTTCGACAAGACCTAAAGAAGCGAAATTATTGCTTTTGCGAGTTTATTGGAATCATGGCGTACAAGACTTCGGGCTAGTCTGTCCGAAGAAGGTTTTTCATAAAACTCATTAGATACAAAATTCGTTCTTATTATTTTGGCGTTCGTAACTTCACTTAAATTATCTTTCACCGGCTTTGCTTTTACCCTTTTATACCACTGCCTTGCTTTTTGGGGAATTTTCCCATTATTAATTAAAACAAAGTCAATATTCCCCTTTCCCAAATAATTTTCCATTTCTTCCAAATAATCTTTTGCAGTGTAATCGTTTGTCTGTCCGTAGCGTGTCATGAGATTCATTACAAAAACCACTTTACCTTTAGCTGCTTTGATTGCCTTGACAATTCCGTCAATGACTAAGTTAGGTAATACACTCGTATAGAGATCCCCCGGTCCCAAAACGATTAAATCAGCTTCTTTAATTTCTTTTATTGCTTTCGGATTAGCCTTTGCTTTCGGAAAGACATCAATGTGTACTATTTTTAACTTAGCCAGCTCCTCGGGAGGTTCATCAATAGCATGTTCCCCTAATACCTGCTTCTCATTTTCGTAAAGTGCAACAAGATTAGTGTTATCATATGTAACAGGGATAATTTTCCCTTGTACATCCAAAAACTCGCAGGTTTTTTCAATGGCCTTCTCCTGGGAACCGTAAATATCAGTGAGTGCTGCCATAAAAAGATTTCCGAAAGTCATACCGGTAATTCCGGTTCCTGCATTGTAACGATAAGTAAAAAGCTCTCTTACAATCTCGCTTGGTTTTTCGGAGGAAAGTGCAACCATGCACTGACGCAAATCTGAAGTCGGAAGAAGTCCAAATTCATCTCGAATCACGCGATTACTCCCTCCCGAATCCATCATGGAAACAATTACAGAAAGATCGACTTCATACTTTTTAAGCCCTAATAGAACGGTGTAAGTTCCCGTACCTCCACCAATTACTACTATTGTTTTCTTTTTCACTAAGAAAGTTTATTAACAATCTGACCTAATGACAAAAGCTCAGTATTATCTTTAATTCTCTCTTTCCACTCAATTTTAGCACCTGTATTTTCAGAAATGACTAATCTAACCGGAATTCCGATGAGATCTGCGTCTGCAAATTTTTCCCCAGCAGACACTTCCCTATCATCCCAAAGAACTTCTATCCCCGCGTTTCCTAATTTCTCATAAACTTCCCGAGCAAGATTTTGGATTTTGGATTTTGGATTTTGGATTTGAAGAAGGTGTGCCTCAAAAGGTGCTATCGTTTTATTCCAAATAATTCCCTTTTCATCATGACTCACCTCAACCCAAGCCCCCATTACACGAGTCGAACCTATTCCATAACTTCCAAACCAAATCGGCTTTTTCTTACCTTCTTTATCAGTGTAATAGACTCTCATTCTCTCTGCATACCAAGTACCCAGTGGAAAAATGTTCCCAACCTCAATTGACTTGGATTCGACAATTTTCCCCTTCTTGCACTTCTGGCATTTATCTCCCTTTTTACCTTTAAATATTTCTTTATTTTGCCCCCAACCACACGAATCACAATAATAGATAGTATCCTCTCCCCCTTCAGAAATAACCTGGAATTCGTGTGTATACTTATCAGTAAAAACTCCACCCGAAGCCTCAATCACCCTAAAATCAAATCCAAGCCTTTGGAAAATTTTGGAATATGCTTCTTTGGCCCTCTCATAGTAATCCATTAAATCTTTTTCTGTTGAATGTGCAGAATAAAGATCTTTCATCATAAATTCCCTACCCCGAAGTATTCCACTTTTAGTTCTCAATTCATTCCTAAACTTAGTAGAAAAGTGATACAGATAGACTGGTAAATCCGCATGGCTTACAACATTTTTTCGGAGTAAATCCATTACAATCTCTTCATGCGTGAATGAAAGGGCATACTCTCTACCAGCCTGATCTTTAAATTGATACATCACATCCTTGGCCTTATCCCAACGACCCGTTTCACTCCATATACTTTTAGGATGCCGCAGAGGCATAAGAAGTTCCTGCCCTCCAATAGCATTCATTTCTTCACGGATAATGTTATTTATCTTTTGTATAACACGCCAACCAAGAGGAAGTAGGGTCCAACCACCTGCCATCAGCTGATCTATAAATCCACCTCGGACTAGGTATTTATGATTAACGCTCTCCGCTTCCCTTGGTGCCTCTTTTTTTGTTTTAGGAAAGAGTTTAGATTGCAACATATTAATATAATTTACCACCAATTACCGCTTCGTGCTTATCCGGAACCACAAGCACGCATTCGTGCTCATCGTCAGGCACACCCAATGTTAAAACTTCTGACTTAAAAGGTCCAATTTGTTTTTCAGGAAAGTTAACCACTCCCAGAATCTTTTTGCCCTCTAAATCTTCTTTTTTATAATATTTAACAAGTTGGGCGCTAGATTTTTTGATACCAATTTCAGAGCCAAAATCAATTGTCAGTATATATGAAGGCTTCCTTGCTTCAGGGAAATCTTCAACCCCAACAATCTTTCCGACTCTTATATCTAGCTTTAAAAAATCGTCATAAGTTACCATTAATTATTCACCTTCCTTCATTATTACATTTATTGTTGACCAATAAAAAAAGCCCTTGCAAACCAATAAACTCCCAATTATTAGTTCACAAGGGCCCTTCGACTTTGCTCAGGACTGTACCACCTTGTTCTTGTTACTCCATCGCTAAAGTAACCTTACTAGCTGGCTCCAATAGTTATCGACACCAGCGTCTCTATTTTACGGTAGGGCTTCCGTACTGCTCGTCGCAGTCTGCTCATTTGGCGGGAAACCAAATTCTAACGCTTTATTTAATTGTTAATAGAAAAAGTATAACAGAAATATCGTTTATTTCAACACTGTCTCAATATATCCAGCAATTCCACCACCTGTAACAAGTTTTTGAATGTCATGCGCAGTTACCGCCAAGATAAGTAGTATCAAAATAATCATACCCACAGTGTGAACTAAGTGTTCAACCCTCGGAACAACTTTCCTGCCAAATAGGGATTCGATTGCTATAAAAAGAAGTCTTCCACCATCAAGGGCCGGGAATGGCATGGCGTTAAGTATCGCAAGATTAACCGAAAGAACGCCTAAGAAATTAATTAACGATAAGGCTCCGAACTTTGCAGCTTGAGAGGTTAGTGCAAAAATACCTACAGGACCCGCCACGTCTTTAGGTACAACCCCGATAAATAAATCTTTAAATATTTGGAAAAATCCCGTTAAGACAATCTGGCCCCAAAAGATTGCTTCCTTGAAACCATAATAGACTCCGATAAAAGGCCGCTGCCAAATTGGGGGGTAATAAAGTTCGATGTTGCTAATTAAAACTCCCAATGCCCCTTCCCCCTCTGGAGGATCGGAACGTGGAATTGCTTTAAAGCTCCTAGTTTCCCCGTCTCTTAAAATAGTAATTGAAATTTCTTCTCCCTGTTTCTCGTCCACCAAGCTAATAAGATCACTGTTGGATTTGATAGTCTTCCCATTGATATCCTTGACTATATCGGCCACTTTAAGACCTGATATATCTGCGGGTGAACCTTCTCTTATCTCTATAACATGAACGTTTTCAGATTCCCGAGGAATTCCTGAAAACGAATATACAATCGAAAAGGCAAAAATTGCTAGAGCAAAATTCATAAAAACACCCGCCAAGATAATAACTAGTCTTTGAAATTTTCCTTTATGAAGAAATGCTCTATCTGAGTTGGTAATTTCTTCTTCGGTATTTTCTCCGTGAAGTCTAACAAATCCTCCGAAAGGCAAAAGATTAATGGAATATATAGTTTCACCAATCTTTTTTCCCAATACTCTCGGAGGTAGCCCAAAGCCAAATTCCTCAACCCAAACCCCAGCTCTACGGGAAGCTATGAAATGCCCAAACTCGTGAACAAGAACAAGAATCGATAATACTATTAAAAAAGTAAGTACCGAAATAAGCATAGTAGAAGGATAGCATTTTTAACTCAAATGTTAAAACTCAAATCGCAAATCCATGCTGAAAACTTAATAACTCTAAAGATAAAAAGGTTTGAGATATGGTTTTGAACTTTAAGATATGAGTTTTGAGTTAAATCTGAAGTAGTTCCTGTTCTTTCTTCTTGCCGATCTCTTCGATATTTGTTATAAACTCGTCGGTAATTTCCTGCAAAAGTTTCTCTTGGTTAAATTTATCGTCCTCACTAAGCTCTTTTTTTTCGAAGCTTTGCTTTATGTCCCGCATTCCATCTCCCCTAATTTGCCGAATCATAATCCGTCCGTTTTCCAGCTTTGTGTGAAGAAGCTTTACATACCTTTCTCTATCCTCAGATGTTAGTGGAGGCAAGCTTATTCTAATCAATTCACCGTCGATTGATGGGTTCAAACCGATATTTGCGGCCAAAATACCCTGACGAATCTCTCCAATAATAGACTTATCCCAAGGTTCAATATTTAAAGTTTGTGGATCGGGGGCCGTAATTGTAGCAAGCTCCTGAATTTTTAACTTTTGTGTTCCTCCATACACTCCCACACCTAATCCTTCTACAAGTGAGGGGGTTGCTCGACCGGTTCTTATTGAAGAAACATCAGAAGTAATCATCTCCAAAACCTGCTGCATCCGAGATCGTATTGAATCCTCGTCCATTTTACTTCTGCCCTAATTCTACACGAAAGATTCTACCAATGCGAGCGTTTTCTCCAGTTTTTGCGATAACCTCTTTTACTAAATCTTCCACTATTTTCGACGGATCTTTGATGAATTCTTGTTTCTCGAAATCCTTTTCTCCCATTGACGCAACCTGCATTGCTAAATCGTGTGCCAGGTTTTGGAAAAGTTCGTTTCTTGCTACAAAATCGGTTTCACAAAAAAGCTCGATTACCCCAACAACCTTTTGGTTATGATGTGCGTATGTGGCAACTATTCCTTCCGAAGTTTCACGCCTAACCCTTTTTGCAACTTTTTCAAATCCTTCTTTTCTCAAAATCTCTTCGGCTTTTTTCATATCACCTTTAAGCTCCTCAAGAACCTTTTTTGTTCTCATAACTGGAGCACCTGTGTCCTCTTTTAATTCTCGGATTTGATCGACTGTAATTTTTGTCATATTTATATGTTTTTTAGCTTTTCTGTTTCTCAGTTTTTTTCTTACTTCCTTTTCCTTCGATAATCGTTTCTCCCATCAATTCCAATACGTATTCAACTGCTCGAGTTGCGTCATCGTTCATTGGAATAGGATAGTCCAAGTCCGTTGGATCACTATTGGAATCAACTATTCCTACAGTTGTAACTCCACTTGCGATGGCTTCTTTGACTGCAGTTATTTCGCGTCTAACATCAACTATAACTAAAAGATCGGGTAGTTTTTGCATTCCAACGAGTCCTCCAAAAAATCGTATCAATCTTTGAACTTCACGATCGATAAGGAGTCTTTCTTTTTTTGTGTAACCCTTATACTCTCCTGACTCAAGTCCCTTTTTCATCTCTTCCAATTTCTGGAGGGACCTTTTTACCTGCTCAAAGTTGGTTAAAATTCCACCTAGCCAGCGCTCGTTTATAAAAAAACTACCGGAATCCTCCGCAACTTTTTTAATTTGCTCTTTTGCTTGTTTTTTGGTTCCGACGAAAAGAATTGTTTTACCTTCCTTTGAAGCTGTTTTAAGAACATTCAACGCCTCATCTAGTGCTTCTTTAGTTTTCGTTAAATCAAAAATGTGGATACCGTCTTTTTCTCCGTAAATAAACTCCTTCATTTTCGGATTCCAACGACGGGTCTGATGCCCGAAATGAGCACCCGACGCAATAAGTTCTTTAAGCGATACCTCTGGCATAATATGGATTGGTTCCTTGTACCTCTACCCGAAGCTAAGAAGCCCCATAGGAGTCCTTCAGGAACCTGCTTCAGATATGCGTATTCTCCTAAATAATTAGGAGTGAGAGTATTGTAACAATATCAAAGCCGTTTTACAATATTAAAAAGATATGTCCGACAACGATTTAGATGCTCAGGAGCTATTGCCGACCGAGGGGAAGAATTTACAAATCGAGAATAAGTATCCTGCAACTCTTTACTTGGCAATTATTAAACAGATGGGAAGTAAAGATATGATGACACGTCTTGCGGGAGAAAAAATCGGGTTTGTTGAATCACAAGATCCCGAGCATCCCTTGGTTAATATTGAATCCAGGATACGTGGGAATTTAATTCATACCCAATGGGAAGATATTCCTGACCACCCTGGATCAAGACGGGGAGTTGGTAAACAGATACAAGAATTCAATTGGGAGACCAGATTTAAACTTCATAATCATACATATATAGATGAGGAAGTGGCATCCTCAATAGGTAGTCAATTAACAGAAAAAGGTTATGAAACTCGGACTGAATCTACCCGAACTGGATCTAAAAAGATGTTTATCGAGTCCCCTGCGGGGAAATTTGAATTGTCGTTAGGCTTTCCAAATCCACAAGCACTGATCAAGTTTTACCAAGACCAATTGGTTGAATATAGAGCAAAGTATTCAAGTCTTGTCCAGTTTCAACTTTCGCAAATTGAAACAGTTCGGAAAGGAGAAGAAGAAAGTTCTTTACACCTTGAAATAGCCAATTCGCATCCCAATTTAGGCCCTTCGGGAACTCCTTTAGAATCGAAAGAACAAGCTCTGGCTTATATAGAGCAAGGTAAAAAGCTAGCTGAATTTGTTGCAACCTTATTGACCAAAGAGCTTGGTGGTGGTAGGAGTTTTCCAGTCATAAATATGGAATGGAAGACTAGTTCTGTCCAACCTGCCCTATGGCATGAAGCAGGAAAAGTTAACCTCCTTGAAGACTTAAAAAACATACCGATAAGCGAATTAAATTCCTCCCTTGTCAGAGTAATACAGACTCTTAAGGAGGAAAAGAACGCCCCTGATCTTTTTACCAAAAGTGGAATGGACTCGGAAGCCAAAAAAATGCTCGGCTTAATCGAAGATTATTTCCAAAATCGTTTTACAGTAATTAAACCTGAAGATTTTGCTACCTTAGATGGACAGGACAAGGCTTTATTAGCACTTGGGCTTACCTTGAAGTCGATAGAAGGAGCAATAGTTAGGGACAACGATCGTTTTATTCCCCCTAATCAATCCAGTATATGTGGGGTAAAATTTCAAAGATATGGCGAGAGTATGCGCGACCGTTTCGAATTTTATATGCAACAAGATCGGAAGTTCAAATATGACAAAGAAACCTCAGAACCAGCAGATTTCCTTTTACTACACACTACTTTTGAAGGGCAAGCCGATAATTTAACAAGATATGAAAGAATACAATCAGAGAATTTGGGGAAGACAAGGCAATGGATTATTACACAATTAGAACCCGAAAAAGCAGGAAGGTATACTGCTGATGACGTGGAAAAGATAAACAGCTTGCTGCTCCTTGACTTAGTCCCCGATCGTGTCCTCGGCATGTTCAGGAAAACACAGAACGCGATGATTGAAGGGCGGATAGGCATGACCCAGCCAGAAGACATCGAGAGAAATCTTAATTCTTTACTAGAAAATACAGGTAAATATATTTCAGATACACAAAGATCTGGACAGATCGACGAGGATGCCGTTTTACGTACCCTCGTGCAAAATTGGTCATATTTTGATGCCATTCACCCAATGGAAGAAGGAAATGGAAGAACAGGAACATTGCTCTTCGAATCCTGGTATAGGCTCTTATATGGTTCGCAAAAACGTTTTGTATCTGAAAGAAAAGAGTCTTATTTACTATCGCAAGCTATATCAGAGGCACTGAAAGGTAACTCGAACTATGAGTTTTGGTATTCTCCAAACTCCAAACCATCAGGCCTAGAAGGAGATATTGAACCTCTTTTTGAATATGTCAAATCTCACTTGGTAGAAACCGCCGAACCAACAAGTTAATTTCAAACAGCTGTTTTGAAAGTAACACTTAATCATTTATAACTCCAAGCTGCCTCGACTAAATTTTCCAAAAGAGCTAAATTTGTAACAGTGCGATTCCGATTATTCTAATTTATACTTTCCTCCACCCCCAACGGGTCTCTCAGGTCTTATCGGATGAGAGGTTCTTTTTTCTAAATACGCTTTTTGGAGATCAAAAACGTCACTTTCCCAACCATTTTTTCTCAAAGCTTGGAAATATTCTGCAACGTTTTTTCCGACATATATCCAATGCCATGATTCGTTTGTTATACCGTCGTGGCCTCGATCGTAAGAAATGACAAAACCGTATTCCCAAGCGTTTTTTACTAACCATTCATATTCCCTTGTTTTTTCAAATCCCGCTCCTTCTTTAGCTACATTCCCAATGCTGAGAGTAGTAAAGTCAAGCGCAAGACCTGTATGGTGTTGTGAAGTTCCTGGCAGCATTGATGTTTTATTATCCTCGCCTTCGCGCTTATGTATTAATTCCTGTTCTTCCCAAGAACGGTATCCGCTTCTTACTTTAATATCAACCCCAGCAATTGAAGATGCAATTAATAAATCTTCCAATGGTTGAACTACCAACGAATGGATTCTAACTTTACCAGTAACATCTGCTCGTCTTAGGAACCCTTCGGGAGAAAACTGACTTAGAGGTTTTAGTTCAGGTTCTATTTCTTCCTTAATAAAAGATTGCTCTAAAGGATGCTCTCTATCGACCAACTTAACGCATAATAGATCTTCGGGTTCGGGAAGATTTGTTGGCTCTTTGTCGGAAGTTGTGTTAGAAAATTCATTGGGTTTTAACGCAAGAGTCCCGAGACCCAGTGCACTAAGTTTTAAGAAATCTCTTCTTGTAACTTGTTTTTGATTTGCTTCTGGATTATCTTCGCTCATGATTCAAGTTAATTTAAATCGCTGCCTCGACCAAATTTTCCAAAAGAGCTGATATTGTGATGGGACCGATGCCACCTGGGACTGGAGAAATAAAAGCGGCTTTATCGATAATTTCATCGGCTTTTACATCGCCTTTCGGTGAGCCCACGTCTATAATCACAGCCCCATCCTTTATTTCCTCTTTTCCAATAATTCCAGGAGAACCTGTCACGCTTATCAAAATATCTGCTTGTCTTGTCTTAGTATTTAGATTTTCAATCTCTCTGTCGAGTCCTTCGACAACGTAGACCATTTCTTTCATAACTTTAAAAATCTTTTTCCCTTCAAATCCCTTAGCTCCAACTACTGCCACCTTTAAAGGTGGCACCTTTAAAGTAATATAAGGAGTTGCTTCACGAACTACTTCCAAAACTGCTTTTACAGTTGGGGTTAGATATAGACCATCTTCGCGTAAACCGTCAACATCTTTTTCTTTTGCAATTGTCTTAATTATTTCGTCTCTGTCTTTTTCAGAAAAATTCGCAGGAAGTGGCAACTGCACCATTATTCCGTGGGTACTTTCATCCTTATTTAAAGTCTGAATCAATCCAATAATCTTTTCTTTTCTTACATCTGACATCATACTTCTTACTTCTACTTCAGCTCCTACTCTTTCCGCTGCTTTTTTCTTTAATTTGACATACATAACGCTTGCCGGATTATCTCCAACAAGAATTGAAACTAGTTTTGGTTTGATACTTCTTTCACTTAGTCTCTTAATCTCTTCTTTTAACTTAATTTCTTTCTCTCTCGCAAATGTTTTTCCATCAAAAATAATTGCCATATCTGGTAATTCTAGTTCATTTACCTACCAGATCACAAGAATTTCACGAAAATTTATGTATATGCTAAGCTTAGGTAAGTTAATAAAAAGGCCACCGGCCTTGAGAGGAGGTGAAAATAATGTATAAAGTTCAGAAAAAAGATGGTACACAAGAGGATTTTGACCCAAACAAGATATTAAGCGGGGTGAAGAAAGCGGGTGGATCCGAAGAGGATGCTCAGAAGGTTCTTTCTGAAATCCAGGCTTGGTTACCTACTGCAGCACAAAATAACGTAGTTAAAGCACTAGATATAAGAACAAAAGGACTCGAAGTGCTTGAACAAGTTAGTCCCGAAGTCTTTACAAAATTCAAATCCTACGAAAAACCGCCCACAAGCTAGCTAAATACGGAAGTGTGTACATAGTTCCTGTTGACAAAAATGAATTTTTTGGAGCTATAATTATTTACTATTGCTGCTAATAAAAATATGTCCGTCGAGTTAGATTCTACTGTTCCGGGAGTTTTATTAAACCTGATGAAGATTTAATTTCAGGAGATGGAACAAGTAGCACCGCAGCGGTTGGTACTTCGGTATATGATGGTGATACTGGATATCAAACTTCACGAGAAGAAGATTTTGCAGAAGAGGATCCTTATAGCCCAAGTTATAAACCCGATGAATAATCTTTTTTTAACTCCATTTATTTAATAAATCAAGGAACTGGGAATTTTTGGCAGAGGGTTTTGACTTCAGAAGCAATACCCAACAAAAATTTATCTTTCTCAATTTTTGATCTGAATGCCTTCAAAAATGTTGATCTGGCTTCTGGTTTTTCAGGAAGTTTATAGGGCTTCACATAATCAATTACTTTTAAAATCCAAGTTGCAATTTGTTTCATTTCCTTTTCCTTCATTCCCCTGGTTGTCAATGCGGGAGTACCAAGCCGCAATCCGGAAGGATAAAAGGGGGGCATTGTGTCATTTGGAACTGAATTCCTGTTTGCCACAATTCCCGCAACTTCCAAGCTTTGGGCAACAACATTTCCTGATAGTTCTAAAGGTCTTAAATCGACAACTAATAAATGGCATTCTGTTCCATTTGCAACTAAGGTTAACCCTCCGTCCAACAGGGCGCTGGCTAGTGCCCTGGCATTTTTGACTACTTGTTTTCCGTAAGTCTTGAAAACAGGAGTATTTGCCTCCTCTAAAGAAATCGCGATTCCGGCAGTGGTATTGTTGTGCGGTCCTCCTTGCATACCGGGAATTATCGCCTTATCAATTTTTGCAGGAAGTTCAGGATCTTTTTTAACTCCCTTAGCTGTCGCCAGAATCATGGCACCCCGCGGTCCACGTAAGGTCTTATGTGTTGTACTTGTAACAAGATGTGCGTGAGTAAATGGCGAGGGATAAACCCCAGCAATAATTAAGCCAATAACATGAGAAGCATCTGCAACTAACCATGCCCCGATTGAGTCGGCTATTTCTGCGAGCTTTTTCCAATCAAAGGCTAGAGGATATGCGGTTGTTCCAATCAGCATGAGTTTTGGTTTTTCCTTTTGAGTTTGTGCACTGATCTTTTTGTAGTCTAATAACCCCTTATCATCCAAGCCGAATTGTACAGAGTTAAAATATTTACCGGAAAAAGTAACTTTCGGATGACCGTGTGTTAAATGCCCGCCGGAAGCCAGTTCAAGACCCATAATCGTGTCCCCGGGTTCAACTAAAGCAAACAAAACTTCTGAGTTGGCAGGAGAGCCGGAATACGGTTGGACATTTGCATAAGGAACTTTGAAGAGATTTTTAGCGCGCTCAATTGCAAGGGTTTCAATTTCATCAATGATTTTATTTCCCTGATAATATCTGCGACCGGCATACCCTTCTGAATATTTATTTATTAAAACGGATCCGACGGCTTCCCGAACGGATTTTGAAGCATAATTCTCCGACGGAATCATCATAAGTGTTTCGCCCTGCCTTTTTTCTTCCTTTTTAATTAATTCAAATATTTTATCCATCGGATTATACTAATGTAATAAGACCCTACAATCCACTGTATCATATTCTCTCTCCTCTACCACCTTGCAGCTCCGTAAAACCCCAGTCATTCCAATCTTTGTACATACTTTCTCTCAGTAGTTCCTTAGAAGGAAATCCTAAAGATCTTCTTACCTCTTCGACCAGTTGCTGATTCTCATTGAAGCTGTACAACCCTTTCTCGTTCAAAAGTCTTGCAAAGTCCGTGATGCTATCCAAAGAAAACTCCTTCAAACGATCAATTCCAGCTTCTCTACAACCCTTATCCTCCGTCATTATATTCAAGATTTGGCCAGAAACTTCGTAAAGAATATCCCACGGATTTTTAAAAGCATCAATTACACAAACCCTATTCTTCTGGCTCTCAGCTAAAGATAAATAGTTAGTTCTGATAGCACAGTATATTTCTATCCCAACATCATCTCTCCAGTTTCTCTTGCCACCCAATCTCTTCGCTGTTTCAACCCTAATCATAGATTCCTCAGCCGGCAAATCTAAATAAAAAGTTAGAGTTGGGTACCACTTGAAGGGGTTTTGCATGTTGTGAATATAGGAAATATCAGCTCCGTCAACCTGTTGCAAAGCAATCGAAGACCACCAACTTCTATCGGCTACTGAAATACCGTTAGGATTCTCCGATCGCCAAGGTCTGACTTTTTTTGTGATTAATTCGTTTCTTGCCGCAGTAAACAGCAGTAAGTGGGTATTGGGGCTCATATCACTGAATTCTTCGGTAAATAGCAAGTTTCTTATGGCCTCTCCAATTGGAGTACCACCCGGCTCCCGAATTCTTAAAACTGGACTCTTGACAAATTGTTCTAAAAAACTCGCAAGCAATGTGGATTGCGTAGTTTTTCCAACTCCTTCAGGTCCTTCTAATACAATACTTACTGACATCGCTCGACATTATAACCCAGATAACAATAAATTTCCCTTTTTTCGTTAACTTCTCCCATCAGTAATATTAGAAAGCTTTTCCTGGGTTCTGACTTCTGCTTTTAATCTACCTAAACCATAATCTTCTACCCAGTTAACGTGGGCAAAATGTGGTTCTAAAAACGGATATACTCCGAGAATTTGGCGAGCAGCTTCCTGTAAAGCTCTTCTATATGAAGGGTGACCCCCTTCAATAGTTCGAAGCTCCGCAAAAAATGCCCACTGACGTATGTTTGCCCGTACATTAAACCTCAATTTATTTCCAAACATTGTTACGTACTCAGAAGCGTCAAACAATTTCGGATTACCGCTTGTCGTCAATTTCCTGTTTAAATCCTTAGTTGATTGAGCTAATCGCTCGTAATCAGTTCGCACCTCCTCCATTCCTTCCTCATAAAATTCCTCTGGTATAAACAATTCATCTGCTGTAAGCATTTGGCGCTCAGTTGAGCTTATTCTATTCCTTTGTAAATCTCTATAAATACCAAAATCTACATCGAATTCGACCTCTGCTGTGGTGTGCTCGAAAGCACGAGGGAGTTTATGGCGTCTACTTAAGCCCTTTGCACTTCTTTCCGGAACTGCAGATGCGATTAACTCTGCAAGTCTCGGGCTATATGTTAACTCGGGATTTCTCTGCAAATCTTCTTCTTTGATTACCCTTAACCGTTCTCTGATAGCTGCTTTTGATAGTCCTTTATTTTTTTGTCCAGTATATACCAGTTGAGTTGCTATCCTTAAATCAGCATCCTCGTCCCAATCAACTAACCTAACTGCTTCAGTATCTCCGGGAGTAATTCCCTCAACCCAGCTTTCAACCGCGGTTCTCTGGGTATTCCTAACATCTCTCAGATATTCTCTAGTTCTTGATCCATGGGCGTGATCCACATTCTGCAAAAAACTCGGTGCAACTTTTTCCAACTCGTGATAAGCCATAACTCCGAGAAGCCTTACTTCCGGATGTTGGGAGGAAATCATCTTATTTATTGTATGCTCTGCAGCTTGTCCAGAATAGTGAGCACCTAAATTTGTAACGGTAGTAGTAGGAAGAAAAACTCGAATAGTATCAAAGGTTTTTGCCTTTAATGCGCGTTCATACGCTTTTTGCACCCTTACTTTATCATCCTCGTTTCCTATTTCATCATATTTAACTTCCTGACCTGTGCTAGGAACTAAGACAACCTGTTCCTCTAAAGGATATTTCCTTCTTAACATCAGTTGTGTTGCTGGGATGTGCCTTTTATATGCTTCGAATGATGCAATACTCCAATCCAGATATTCCTGCGCAAATTCAGAATTCATTACTGTTGGCTCCTCCATAAAAAGAAAATGCCCATCAACGTTGCTTCCGAAATCTACATATCTAGTTGACTTTTCAATGTAGGCAGAGGCAACTCTCTGGTCTTCAATTGCCTTGGCTGCTATTTGAGAAACAAATTCGAAAGAAATGTGAACACTTCCCATTTGAATTACCGAGTCATCGCCATATTCGGCAAATACTCTCCTATAAAATTTCTCCGCGTGTTCCTTAGCGCTTTCAATTCCTTCTCCTTTTGTTTCTATAATATTTTCCGTTATATTCTGTATGCCTAGTTCCTCACTTGCCCAAAATTCATCTAAAAATACTCGACGCACACTTTTACTAGTCCGACTGTATCTTGAAAACATCGCCCCAACAACTTCTTGAGGAAGACCATATATAGCAAAAACAGGGCTATCTGTATTTGTAAAGAACTTGGATAAAACTGCCTCTTCTTCTGGAGTAAATTCTTCTTGTGTGTAAGGAAAAGGGAATCTGTCAGGAAGAGAAAGAGTTTCTGTTTTTAAAACGTGCGTTTTTTCAAGAAACTCTCTAGTCATTTTATGAAGATCTTAGGACAACTGTAAAGTTTTAACAACTATGAGTTGCCTTGTCAACTAGGAGAAATTACACCTGTTTTTCTTTTTTCTTCATCAATACCCGTCCACCGCGCCATTGTCCTCTGTATGAAGTTCCTCCGCCATCTACGTATTCAAACTGAACGTGCATGAATCTTGCTCCTAATTCTATCTCGATTTCGCTAGGTCCCACATTTGCGATTGAAGTAACTAGTGGGCCAGAATAACCTGGAGCAATTTGGCTTAATCCCTGAAGTAAACCGCTACGAAATATCGTCGATCGAGGGAATAAATATCCTCCAATATTTTCAGGTAAATTAACGCTTTCTAAAGTTTTTACTAAGTAATAGCTTCCTGCTTTAAAAGTAAAAGTTTTTTTCTTTCCTTCAATGTAAGAAGCCAAAACTTTTGTGTCCGGCGTTTTTCTCTCTTCAATCCCTAAAAACCCTTTTCCTTTTAACTCGTGCACCTCGCCCAGCCGTAAATCAAATCCAGCGCCCTCGGGATTTTTCAATTCACGCTCAGTTAGATTTTCAACAAGTTTCTTTTCCTTAACCAGTTTTAAAAGTATTTTCGGTCCAATCGGCATAGTAAAAAGACTACCTTTAAGGGGTTGTCCCTACAAGGTGTATATAGTTTTAATTAACTTCTTTTTCTGTTTCCTTATCTTTGATTGCACCCGGTTTACGCCAGCTTGCCCATTTGCATTTCGGATAACGGGAACAGCCGTAAAACTTCTTCCCTCTTCTTGTAGTTTTTACAATTATGTCACCCTTTTTACACTCTGGGCATTTCATTCCAAGCTTTTCAATATATTTCTCGGTATGTTTACACTCCGGAAAAAGAGAGCATGAAATAAATTTTCCAAATCTTCCAACCCTAATAACCAAATCTCCTTGTTTATCTCCCACTCTTCCTTCTAATTCACATGTTGGGCATTTTTTCCCAAGTTTCTCCGCTTCAATTTTTACACGTTTGGCTTTTTCTTCAACTTCTTCCAATTTTTTATCAAAGGGTGTGTAAAATTCGCTCATCATTTTTTGCCACTCCCGTTCTCCTTTTGCAATATTATCTAACTCATTTTCCATCTGGGCTGTAAACGAATAGTCAACAATGTTTTTAAAGTTCAATACCAAAAAATCATTTACCGCTATTCCAATAGGAGTCGGCTGGAATTTTCCTTCCAACTTTTCAACATAATTACGAACTTGAATTGTTGTGATAATCGGGGCGTAGGTTGACGGCCTTCCAATTCCTAGTTTTTCTAGAGTTTTAATTAAAGATGCTTCATTATAACGGGGGGGTGGTTGAGTAAACTTTTGTTCAGATGTAACTTTTATTAAATCGAGTGCTTCATCTATCCCAACAACAGGTAATTCTGGAGCCTCTTCTTTTGAAAGCGGGATAACTTTTCTCCAACCATCAAACTTCATGACTTGTCCGCTCGCGCGAAGAAGATAATTGTTAGTATTTAATGATTGATGGCTAATTAGGGGGGTTGCGAGAACATCAATTGCAGTTTCGTCAAAAACACTCTCTGTCATTTGACATGCTACAAACCGGCGCCAAATAAGATCGTATAATCTCTCTGCATCTTTCTCGAATTTGTAATTTGTAATTTGAAATTTGGTATTTATATCTGTAGGACGTATTGCCTCATGTGCCTCTTGAGCAAGCTTGGAAGTTTTTCTGAAAAATCTAGGTTTTTCCGGTATATATTTAACTCCAAAATTCTTTGAAATATATTCTCTTGCTTTTGATACAGCAGCTGCTGCCAAATTTACGGAATCTGTTCTGTGATAAGTAATGAGACCTTCCTCATAAAGTCTTTGAGCTACAGACATTGTTCTTTTTGCCGACCAACCGAAAAGTCTTGCGCCTGCTTGAGTCATTGTCGAAGTCGTAAAAGGTGGGTATGGATTTTTTCTTACTTGCCTTTTTCTGACATCAAAGACTTTGTATCCAGCCTTTTCAAGATCCGTTACTACTGCTTTTGCTTCTTGCTCGTTTTTAACTTCCGCTTTCTTCTCACCAACCTTAACCAACTGAACAGTAAGGTCTTCGGTTTTGAGTTCTGGGTTTTGAGTTCTGAGTTGACAAAATATCTCCCAATACTCCTCGGATTTGAACGCTTCAATTTCTCTTTCGCGCTCTACAATTAAACGAACTGCAACTGATTGCACCCTGCCTGCCGATAAACCACGACGTATTTTTTTCCACAATAAGGGAGATAGTTTGTATCCAACAAGCCTGTCAAGAACGCGTCGCGCAATTTGTGCATCAACCAAATGAACATCGATGCCTCGAGGATTTACAATTGCTTCTTCTACCGCTTCTTTTGTAATTTCGTGGAAAACAATCCGCTTTAATTGGTCTGTGGTCAGTGGTCCGTGGTCAGTTAAAATCTCTTTTACATGTTGGGCGATTGCCTCTCCCTCACGGTCAGGATCCGTTGCAATAAATATCTTGTCGGATCTAACGGCCGCATCCTTTATCTTTTTAATACTATCTGCCTTTTTCTCAACAGCTAAATACTTTGGTTCAAAATTTTTCTCGAGGTCAACGGCTAATTCACTTTTAGGTAAATCTTTAATATGCCCCATTGTGGCTTCCACCGAATACTCTTTCCCGAGGAAGCGGGATAACGTACGAGCTTTAGTTGGCGACTCGACAATTATTAAATTCATATTTTTTTGTAAACTCCATTCCCAATGTTTTTAATCATCCCTTTTAATTCCATAACAGTCAGTTTCCCAGAAACTTCCGAAACTTTCAACCCCGATATTCTACCAATTTCGTCAAGATGTAAGGGCTCTCTTTCTAATATTTCGATCAATTTCTCTTCTAAACCATCATTCGGTAAAATTTTTTCTACAGCTTCCTTATCAACTCTCAGCTGTAAATCTAATTCTTCTAATATATCTTGGGAAGATGTGATCATCTTAGCTCCGTTTTTAATTAAATAATTGGGAGCGGCCGACATGGGGGAGAAAATTTGTCCCGGCACTGCAAATACAGTTCTTCCTTGATTCGCCGCATGTTTTGCCGTATGAATAGTTCCACTTTTAATCATACCTTCGACCACAATAACTGCCTTTGACAAACCTGAAATTATCCTATTTCTAAAGGGGAAAAAATGCCGCTGGGCTTCGACTCCCGGAGGAAACTCTGAGACAATTGCACCACCCGTTTTTATGATTTTTAGGCCCAACCACTCATTTGATCTTGGAGTAATTACATCCACCCCTGAAGCCAATACTGCAATGCAGCGCCCGTTAACTTCAAGCACACTTTTATGAGCAGCTAAATCAACTCCGAAAGCAAGTCCTGAAACTATAGTTATACCGACGCTGGCAAGCTCCATTGCCAGTTTTTCTGTCACCTCGCGTCCATAAGAAGTCATTTTCCTGCTACCCACAATCGCGACTGCATTACAATCATTTTTGCTTAAGGCTCCTCTTACATATAAAACTTGTGGTGCATCCTCCAATCCTTTTAGGTTTTCCGGATAATCCTCGTCATTAATTGTAACAAAATCAATTCCGTAATCATTCAATCTATTAAAGTATCTTTCGAAATCAAACCCATCCCTATACTCTAAAAAACTTTTAATTGTTTTTTCCCTTAAACCGACCTCTGCTAATTTTTGAAATGTAGCATTCCATGCATTTTTTGCACCACCAAAGTATTGCGTCAGAAGTTTTGTCCTGACAGGACCAAATTGGGTATATGAGGTTAATGCAACTAAATATTTTTTACTGATGTCTTCTTTCTGGCCCATTATTTAAATAATATGACATCAGCGACAGAAATCATACTTGATTTCTTTATCTGTCATTGGCGGGAGGAACTTTAAAATAGTAGTTAAATATCTCGCGTGCTATTGGTCCCGCAACCCGAGAGCCCTCTCCTCCTCTCTCAACCAAAATTGTGGCAATAATTTCAGGGTCATCTTTTGGTGCAAAAGCTGTAAACCAAGCGTGAGTATCGTCAGTTCCATCACCGACTTCTGCGGTTCCCGTTTTACAACCAACCTCATACCCACTTTTTTCTTTAAAATCAAAAAAAGTATAACCCGTACCCCCCAGGCTACAAGCACCCACCATACCTTTTTTGACTAGGTCTATATTTTCTTTTTTGATCCCTAAATCGCGGCAAAGAAAATTCCCCGCAAAAGCTTCTTCATTTAAAATATGCGGTGAACAATATTCCCCACCATTAGAAATCGCTGCAATTGCTTGGTTTACTGCAATTGGTGTCAGGGCGATATCTCCCTGCCCTATCGATAAATGGTAAGTATTTCCTAAAAACCAACGTTCTGCCTTTACCCTAACCTTCCAAACAGGATTCGGCACCAAACCAGCAATTTCTCCCGGAATGTCAATTCCCGTAACCTCATCTAGTCCAAAGGTATGCGACCAATCGGCAATTTTTTCAACACCAGTAAGTTCTCCGATCTGGTAAAAAAAGGTATCGGTTGAACGAGTAATAGCTCGTTCCAGATCTATAGTTCCTTCACGACCACCATACTGGGTAAAGTACCAGTTGTTGAAAGTAAAATCACCATAAACACTTTTTATTGCAATGTAACCATTATCTTCATAAGTGAAACTGCCATCTATTTTTTCTTCTTCCAATGCGGCTACAGCCACTACTGGTTTAAAAACTGATCCTGGGTGATACTTCCCACCTATAACTCGGTTGAAAAGCGGCTTTTTTTCGTCTGTAAGAATTTCTTCTGCTTCTTTTTGTTTTGCCTCATTATTAAATACATTTGGGTCATATGAAGGTGAAGAATAAAACGCAAGAATTTCGCCTTTGGGATCGGTAATAACAGCCGCTCCTACATCACTTTTTAACATTTCGGCCAATTTTTTTTGAAGACCAAAATCAATCGTTGTATGAATATCCCTTCCAGGAGTTGGATTCTTTCTACCCAAAGTACGTACTCTTTCTCCAAAAGCGTCAACTTCAATCAGCTCCTCTCCATCAATTCCCCGTAGGGTGCAGTCATATTTCTCTTCCAATCCACCTCGTCCAATTAGTGCACCCAGCTTCCTCGGTCCTTTCTCTAGACACTGCGCTTCCACCTTACCAAGCTCTTCTTGCGATACTTCACCAAGATAACCTGTTAAATGCGCAAAGACATCTGCCTGAGGATATGTCCTAACCCACTCAGTAATTAGACTTTTCGTTGACTCAGAGGTTTCTGCGTCATGCTTTTCAATACCAGACTTTTCGAAGACAACTTCTTTTTGAACTTGCCCATTGTCTGTAATAACCTCTCCGCCTCTTGCGAAAATTCTTCCTCTTGGAGCTACAATTACGACACGCCGAATTCTATTTTCTTCAGCTAAAACCCTGAAATATTTCCCTCGTATGATCTGTAAATCTACTAACCTTCCGGCTAATACCAAAAAACCTAAGGTTACAACTCCTCTTAAAAACCATATAAGCCAACTTTGGGTTTTTATAGCAAGTAAAGTCTGCATTTACATTCCTTTAGAGATTCTAATCTTATCAAGTAAACTCATATCGGAGAGGACTATTCCACATCCTCTAACCACACATGTTAGTGGATCTTCGGCAATATAGGTAGGCATTTTAGTTGCTTCGGCTATAACCTCATCGATGCCGGGTAGCAGTGATCCCCCACCTGCTAAAAAAATTCCCTTTTCCATAATATCTGCAACCAACTCAGGTGGAGTTTCTTCAAGGGTATCTACTATGTTTCCAATAATTTCCTGAATGGTAGGAGCGAGTGCTTCGCGAATTTCAGCACTCGTAAGTTTTATTGATTTCGGAAGTCCTGTCTCCAAATCGCGACCTCGCACGACAAAAAACTTTTCTTCTTTCAATTGCGCAACACTTCCAATTGTGACTTTCACTTCTTCGGCTGTGGCTTCACCCAAAAGAAGGGAATATTTAAGTCGTACATAGGAGGCAATTGCCTCATCCATCTCGTCGCCCGCAATTCGAATTGATCGGCCAACCACAGTACCACCCAATGATATAACAGCCATCTCGGACGTACCGCCTCCTATGTCTACAATAAAGATTCCTTCGGGTCCCTCTACAGGCAAACCCGCCCCAATTGCAGCAGCCATGGGTTCTTCAATTAGATGAGCCTCGCGGGCTCCAGACGTGACTGCTGCATCAGCAACAGCTCTTCTTTCAACCTCGGTAACCCCTGACGGAATTCCAATGACTACTCTAGGTCTTGGTACTTTGGGAAATACTCCGCCGGATTCATGAACACGTCTTATGTAGTGCGAAAGCATCGCGGCAGTAGCATCAAAATCGGCTATAACTCCATCTCGAAGAGGCCGAATAGTTTCAATCGTTGCCGGTGCACGCCCTATCATTCTCTTGGCTGAAGATCCTATTGCAAGTATTTCCTTTGTTTTTTTATGACGAGCGATCGCAGAAGGTTCACGAATGACAATACCTTTTCCTTTCACCCACACAAGTGTATTTGCTGTACCCAGATCAATCCCTACATCGTGAGAAAAAAGACCAAATATCCTATTTATATGAAACCTGGGTAAAATACTACCTAATCGTTTGATGTTCGATCTTAACTTCATCCACTGCAGTATAGCTTTTTGCTAATTAGTTGCAAACTATAAAATTGTGAAGCTTAAATTATATTCTCACTTCACATTTAAAGCGTCGGATTGTAAAGTTATTTTATGACATTCTCAGCGGGCTGAGAGCCCGCTGTTTCACACATGAGCGAGAATGACATATCAAGTTCAATTCCTCCGTGGGCTAAGAGCCCACGGTTTCCTTGAAATTGCTATGAGCAAAACTATAACAAAACTAATCGAATATCTATTTTTTCTTCTCCTACTATTAACCCCTTTGGTTGTTTTCCCGAAAACTTCCGAACTCTTTGAGTTTAACAAAATGATCCTGACCTACATTTTTACGGTTTTAATTATCTCACTCTGGATCATTCGAATAATAATTGAGGGAAAAGTTATTTTTCGTCGAAGCTTACTTGATATTCCTTTAATAGTTTTTTTAATTTCTCAGTTTCTTAGCACTATAGTCTCCGTTGATTACAGAACATCACTTCTTGGGTATTATTCACGCTTTCATGGAGGTTTTATGTCGAGCGTCAGCTACTCTTTTGTCTATTGGGCATATGTTTCAAATATGAACCGAGAATCCACACATAAGGCTTTGAAATTTTTATTTTCTTCGGCACTGATCGTTAGCATGTGGGGGATTTTGGAGCAGACAGGTCACTCATTAAGTTGTCTGCTATTTCCCGAGTTCAAAAGTTTCGACGTATCCTGTTGGGTACAAGACGTTAAAAACAGAGTCTTTGCGACAATCGGCCAACCCAATTGGTTAGCAGCGTGGATTGTAGTCATAATCCCACTAGCGTGGGCTTACGGAATTTCCAATAAATTAAAAAAATCAAATTACAAAGTATTAAATAAATTATTTTGGATAATGCTTTCTACTCTATTCCTTCTTACTCTTCTATACACTAAATCACGTTCCGGTCTTGGAGCTTTCGTTCTGGCTTTTTTCCTTTTCTGGATATCCACTTTCTTGCTATTTAGCTTCAACAAAATTCACACGACCGTTTTAAAAAAGTTGATCGTATTTTCTTTTCTTATTACCCTTTTAATGACGGGGTTTATAATATTTGCAGTAGGCACTCCGTGGACTCCAAGGTTAAGAGATTTAATTTCAAACCAACAATCAACTACTGACTCCCAACAACCTGCAGCTCCCGTCGGACCTGCACTTGAGGTTGGTGGAACCGAATCCGGAAAGATTAGAGGAATTGTTTGGAAAGGGGCGATTGATATCTGGAAACATTACCCAATACTAGGAACTGGTGTGGAAACTTTTGCTTTTTCCTATTACAATTTTCGCCCCGTCGAGCATAATCTAGTCTCAGAATGGGACTACCTCTACAATAAAGCGCACAACGAATATTTGAATTTTGCTGCTACAACAGGAACGCTCGGCTTACTTTCATATTTGTTTCTAATAGGAGCAGTCCTCTACCAAATCACTAAAATATCAATAACCAGTAGCCAAAAGGATCCTAATTCCTATATCCTACTTCCCATATCCCTCTTAGCAGGTTTTTCCAGTATCCTTGTAACCAACTTCTTCGGCTTCTCTGTCGTCATCGTGGCGCTCTTATTTCTCCTGTACCCCGCAATGGCAGTAACTTTAGGGCATGAGAGTAAAAGTGTTGAAGAGTATAAGTTTAAAACCTTATCTAATGGCCAAATACTAGGTATTCTTATCTCATGCACTCTAGCTCTTATACTCTTATACTCTATTTCTAAGTACTGGTACGCAGATTACCTCTACGCACAAGGAAAACTCAATAATGATGCAGGAAACTTCGTAAAAGGTCGTGAACTTATAAACCGCGCGGTTTCCTTATCTCCGAAAGAAAGCATATTTTGGAGCGAATTATCCAGTTCAACCGCAACACTTGCTCTTTTTGCAGCGAAACAAAACGACTCTGAACTTGCAAAACAATTAGCCAATTCCGCCGTTATTGAATCCGGGAACGCAGTTGCACTCTCTCCTGCAAACGTTAATCTTAAAAGAGATATGGCGGCGAGATTAGTAGACCTGGCTCCTTTAAATCCAAACTATATAATTTCAGCCAGGGATACTTTGATTGAGGCTTCGCGCCTTGCTCCGACTGAAGCAAAACTCCAATACAACCTTTCGATTGCACATCTACGGGTAGGTGACTACGCAAAAGCAATTGAAGTTATGGAAAAAGTAATTGATATGAAACCAGATTATCGACAAGCCCGCTATGCACTGGCACTCATGTACATTGACGCCGACGAAAAGCAAAAAGCGAAAGACCAGCTAGAATATATTCTTAATAATCTCAATAGAGATGATGTTGAGGCCCGACGTGAACTTACTGAATTGGGTCTGTAATGATATAATCGCCGTTATGATCAGAGATATAGTAAATGCAAAAGACCCAAGGCTACGTGTTACTTCAAAACCGGTTAACAAAATTGATAAAAAGATACGCGAAATAATAAATGATCTTAAAGAGACGCTTGTCGTTCAAAACGATCCGGAAGGAATTGGATTGGCGGCACCGCAAATAGGGAAAAATGTTCGCGTGTTTGTAATGAAACCAGATGAGGAAATAACAACCGTAATCAATCCCAAGATTCTAAAAATCTATGATTCATCTCCTCATGGATCATTTAAGAAAAAATCTAATAAAGGAAAGCCTGCAAAGAAAGATAAAAAAATAATGGAGGGTTGCCTATCTCTTCCCCATTTCTACGGACCTATCAGACGCGCCAAGAAAGTCACAATTGAGTATCTCGAAGAAAATGGCGTTAAGAAAAATAAAACATTTGAAGGACTGGAAGCTCAAATTGTTCTGCATGAAATTGATCATCTGGACGGGAAGCTTTTTATAGATCGGCTTATTGAACAGAAAAAGCCGTTATTCGAATATAAAGATGGAGAATGGGAAGAGGTGGATCTTATATGAAGATCGTTTTTTTTGGTACCCCCGATTACGTCTTACCAGTTTTAGATGCTCTGCATAAAGCATTCAAGCCTCGATCTCTCGAATCTCCGATTGCTGCAGTAGTTACTCAACCACCTAAACCCATCGGAAGAAAACAGCAATTAGAATATTCGCCTGCTGATAATTGGGCGCACAAGAAAAAAATTCCGATATTTTTTGATCCCAACGACATTATAAAAAACAAAATTCAGGCTGATATCGGAATTCTGGCATCTTACGGACGAATTATCACAAAGGATGTAATTGATTATTTCCCTCATGGAATACTTAACATTCACTTTTCCTTATTGCCCGAATTAAGAGGAGCCGCACCCATCCCTGCAACTCTTGTTATGGGGAAAAAAGACGCTGGAGTAACAATCTTCAGGTTAGATGAGCTTCTTGATCACGGGCAGATAGTCTTACAATTCACAGAAGATATACCTCCTGAAGATACAACTGGAACATTGATGGTCCGACTCTTTGTAAGATCTGCCGAAGTCTTGGAAACTCTTATTCCAGCATATTTGCAAGGAAAAATAAAGCCTCACGAACAAGATCACTCGAAAGCTACATACACACGCGAAATTAAAAAAGAAGACGCATTCATCCCTCCTGAATTTATTAACGCTACCTTGCAAGGTCTTACCTTTAAAGGTAAGTGGAAAATTGACTTTATTAGGGATTTTGAGGTTGAACCAATACCGGAAGTTGTCGAGAGATTCGTACGAGCTATGCAACCATGGCCGGGTACATGGACTGAAGTAAAAATAATGGATAACGGTCAATGGTTAAAAAGAAGATTAAAAATACTAAAATCTCATCTCTCACAACCCACAACTCACAACCCACAACTAGTTATCGACGAAGTTCAACTAGAAGGAAAAAATCCTGTTTCCTGGAAGCAGTTTCAGGAAGGCTACGCAACCACTACATTTGAGTAATTTCGGACAGAACCGTACTTTCTGATCCGTTTAAGACATTTTGAGCAAATTCGCATCTTTCGAACTTCTCCACTAATCTTTAGAGTTACTCTTTGAAGGTTCGGTTTAAATGAACGGGGGGTTGCTTGAGCCCTTTTTTTCCAACGTTTACCCGCAACACCCCGACGGTGCTTTTGGCTTGTGCCAACACTTCCCTCTTTCCCGCAAATTTCACATGTATAGCTCATATTTATTCGCAAGCACACAGATTAGACAAATCACAATGCGGATTAAACGGATCCGTGTACTTTTCTTTCCAAGACTCGTCAATTATACTAATAAAACCTTACGTTTTCAAAGTCTAAACTTAATGGAACTTATATCCTGGTTACTTGCATTTGCTGTTGCGATAACAGTCCATGAAGCTGCACACGCGTGGATGTCTGATAGATTGGGAGATCCAACAGCTCGACTTATGGGAAGGTTGTCTCTAAATCCCATTGTTCACTACGATCCAGTAGGAACAACAATGCTTCTGATATTAGTTTTTATGAGAGCCGTATTAAATATCCCGGTTATTCCTTTCGGATGGGCAAAACCGGTACAGTTTGATCCATATAATCTTAAAAATCCAAGACGCGATTCCGCTCTTATCTCGCTTGCAGGACCTTCATCAAATATACTTGTAGCCGTCTTGCTATCCATCCTCGTTAGGTTCGCTGGCGGATTTTTGATTACACTTTTTATTCCAGTAATAGTTTTAAATGTGGCCCTTGCTATATTTAATCTGATTCCAGTTCATCCTTTGGATGGAGGGAAAATTTTTGTTGGACTCCTTCCTCCCGATCAGGCACGAGATGCGGACATATTCCTACACCGCTGGGGAATATTTATTCTTTTTCTTCTCATTTTTCCTACTTTTGGAGGAGTTTCGCCAGTCTCACTTTTTCTTTCTCCAATAATCAACTTCCTTCTCGGAGTCCTTGTTCGATAATATTCTGGGTATTCACATTGCTTGACCTAGACTGCTAGAATTAATACGACCCTGCAGAGGGGAACGGGAAAGCCTTTTCTCACCGTTTATTTAAAACTGGGAGGGCAAAGTTCTCGATCTCCACGGAGCATCGATTAAACTTTTTCGAAGTTCTAAGGGCTTCGAGACAGCTCACCCACCTGGAATTTTCCGGGAAAAGACTTCATCCGGTCCTCAAAGCGGGGTCACGTCGTAACTAGCTTAGTTTTTCGCAAAACGCTGACGCTCTTTGCGCACCGCTTCGCTATTACTCCCTTCAAAATTACTTCGTAATTTTGTTAAAAAACCCCATTAAGAAGTTTAAAGAATTGGAGATTTTCTTTCTACAAAAGCGCTTGCTTAATTCTGACGAGTGCTGGGAGTAGGATTCGAACCTACGTAGCCCGTTCGGGCGCCAGATTTACAGTCTGGTGCGATTGGCCGCTCCGCCATCCCAGCCCAAGAGCCGACGAGTGGATTCGCCGTGCACAATTCTTCCTTACTTGTGCGCTATCGAACCCAATCAAGGCTCAACTATGTTGAGCCGACGAGTGGATTCGCCGTGCACAATTCTTCCTTACTTGTGCGCTATCGAACCCAATCAAGGCTCAACTATGTTGAGCCGACGAGTGGATTCGAACCACTGACTTGCTGTTTACAAAACAGCTACTCTACCGCTGAGTTACGCCGGCATGAAAGTAAATTGATTTAAAAGTACTACAATATCACAGTTAAGAATAAGCTGCCGAAATCATTCTCAGCGGCCAAGCTTTGCTTACCGCTGAGTTACGCCGGCATTAGAATGAAATTATACCAAAAGTAGATTACTTATTGAAGCTTATTATTCACATTATTCCACAAATTCTGGTTGGCCGCGTTCACGGATATAAGTTTTAATTAATCTATCTTCAATAAATTTTCCGTCTTCAAATATTAATTCCACAATTGCACCCTTTTTAGTTTCTTCCGACCACATCTGATCAAACACAAAATTTCCTAGGGAATAATAAACAGGTACTCCATCAACTATTTCCGAATCCTGAACCCAGTGAGGATGATGTCCAACAACTACGTCTGCCCCATTTTTAATAAATTCCCTAGCTAAATTTCGTTGAAACTGGTTTGCGGTATCCTTATACTCATCTCCCCAATGAACTCCGACAATTAAAATATCGACAGTGGAATCCGATTTTTTAACTAACTCGAGGTGTTCCGGGTCAGAAGGTTTAAACACATATTCAAACCCCAAAAATCCGAAGTTTGTCCCGTTAACTTCTTTAGTTACCAACTTTCCCACACCAGTGGCCAATATTTCATTTCTTTCTAAATAATTAATTGTTTCGTTAATCCCATATGAGCCATAATTTCCTGAATGGTTATTTGCTAGATTAACGACGTCTACACCGCTAAATGTAAGTCCTTCAGCAATTTCGTAAGTCGTACAAAATGTAAAACCGCCAACATGCCTTGGGCAATCTTTAATAATTGGATTTTCCAGATTTATAAACACTAAATCTACCTCCCTAAGAACATCTGCGACTTTCCTGAAAGGGAAAAGCGGGTCTTCTTGCTCAATTGCCTCAATCATAACGCTTCTGCCCAACATTACATCCCCGGTAAGAATAATCTTAACTCTATTGGGTTTTTCGGTTGGGCTCAATAAAGTAGTTGGATTGCTTGTAGTTGTACTATCACTTGAAATGAATATGGAATTTTTGCGAAATGATGAATTAATTAAAATTAAGGCACCTACTACGATTACTGAAGTAGAAATTGCTGCGAGAAATCCTAAAATTATATATTTAATGCCTATTCGCTTCAAGCTAGCGTACAAAAATTAATGCTGCTATTAAAAAAGCAAAAATAGCACAGGCGATAAATACGTGTAATAAGTTATTATCTTTACCTTTTACCATGGTTCGACTCGTTTCAGACTTCGACTGAGGTCAGCCGAATGTCCTCGTTCACCAAAAGTTTTTCAGAGCGCTAAAAGTAACGCACCAACAATAACTATCGCTCCTAGTCCAATTCCAAATAAGGTTGGGTATGATACCCCTGCATCCGGGAGTTGTTGTGTACCTGTTGGAGTTGCAGAAACTGTTGCAGTTTTGGTTGGAGTAGGAGTTCCGCTAAGTTTTGTCGTCGGTGTGGGTGTATTCGTAACCTGAGTACCAGCACCAGCTATTGTATAACTTCCAGAGCTTATTGGAATTAGAAGTACATCTGCATTATCACTCTTTCTAGTTATGACTGATTTTGCGGGGTCGAATCTCATAATAAGCGGGCTTACCGTAGGAGCTCTCTCTACTTTAAGTGAGACACTTGCTAAAAGTGTGTCTGTATTCGCAGTAAAGCCCGCCGCACTTGTGTTCCCACATGCAATATCAATAACAACATTTATTCCCTCTAATTTTGAGTTTTGAGTAGGACAAGTCCAATCACCCGAAGAAAGAAGTGTTTGGTTAACCTGAATAGAAGAAACAGAAATTTCTGGTGTTGCTCCACTGAATGGATAGGTCAACCTAACGGCAACTCCTGAAATTACATTATTTGCCGGATTAAAATAAACACTCGTATTTATGTTGTCCCCAATATTAAAATTCCCAGTCTCGGGGGTAATAGACACCTCGGCAGTTCCTGTTGGAACTGCAGCTTCTTCTATCAAACTTTGTCTTTCGCGAAGTAAAACGAGACCCGCCACAAATCCACCAATAGCTACAACTATAATCAGAAGCGCAACAATAACCTTTTTTGCTGGCATATTTATTTATACTATTTAATCACTAACTCCAAAGGATTTGCAAGAGTGAAATTAATCTTCAGGACATTCTCCCAATATATCCCCGTGGTTCAGATGTTCTTCCAGATTTTCCTGTTCAACTGTAATCTGTTCCCATTTTCTTTCTTCTTGATTTTTATGACATATTGAGAAAGTCCTAATCTCTTTCTCTTTCGCTTTATTTCTAAAGTCCTGAACCTGATCCACAAGGATTACTCCCGCAAGCACACCGATCATGAGTACAAAGACTCCCAAAAGTGTAGAAACTGTCCCCTTTTTAAACATTAATAAATATATTTTAAACTGTAAATCTAATAAGTTCAAATTATCAAATGGAATTGTGATTTTTTTCTGTGTTTGTTTTGGTATAATTGTATTCACAAAAATACGAAGTAATTTTGAAAGGAGTAATCGACAAGCGGTCGAAATCCTCCGAAAGCAGGATGAAAAGAAGCGCGTGTGTTACGACGCGCCTGGATAGCTCAGACGGTAGAGCGCATTCTTGGTAAGAATGAGGTCTTGGGTTCGATTCCCAATCCAGGCTCATTCAGTTTACCGGCTCAAGTCAGATTCATTTCTTTAAAAATCCTTTGGAGCTTTTCTTCGACCACTTTATAAGAAAAGTGTGTCTTTCCGAGTTCAAAATTCTTATCGACTATAAGCTGCCTTTTCTCGGGATCGTCTAATAATCTCTTGATTTGTTCTATTACACCGTCGGTTACTTTATCCGGCATTTCTACCACATCAAAACCAATCGGGGCAATATCCGACTTATAGACAGCATACGGTGTCAATACAACCGGCTTTCGAAAATATATGCTTTCCACTAATTGATTTCCAAAGCCCTCTATTTCGGTTGGGTAAGTAACAAAATCGCAATTCACATAGCAATCCCACAAACTATAAATTCTTTTTCCTCCCGCAACTTTTCTTTGGGAATTTACCCGTTCACCTATAAATTTGCACCTTATATTCAGTTCTTTGGCCATATTTTTAACTTTTTTAAGATAACCCTTCTTTTCGTCTCCTTCTGTCCCACTTATAACCAAAACGCTCTTTGCGAGATTTAACTTACTAATTAGTTCTATCGATAATTCAATTCTTTTTCTGGGTACAATTCTTGTTGCTTGTAGAATAACGGTATCGTCTATGGCTATGTCGAAATCGTTTCTAAAATGTTTCGAGTAAGAATCTGTTTTATCCAAAGTTTTGTTTTCAAAATCAAAGGTATCCGAGATTATAGTAGCTTCAATGCCCGTTTTTTGTTTGAGTGATTTTTGGGCTAAGGAGTTAATTACGGTATGCGTCAAATTTTCAAGCTTGGGAGGAAACCATTTCTCGAAGAACTGAAACATTTGCGATTTGTTGTATCGCTCCCTTTCCCACCAGAAATCGTGATGTCGAGCAATTGTAGGAATCGAGAATTCCTGAATGGTTCGTGTCAGGGCTACCGTCAAAGGAAAGTGCATTGGAATCGAAAAAACGTTTGGAATAATAAGAAGGTCACAAGTTTGGCCATTTCTTAAAAGGTGTCTTAATTTCCCTTCAATTTCCCCTGCCATACTAAAGATTACCCTCTCAACTTTTGCATAGGATTCGTCGCTATAAACAATTCTGTCGTGGATCCCTGCAACTTTCGGCCATTTAAAATGAAGCTCCGGCAAAAGTATTCCTTCGCGATCCAGTTCTCCCGCAACCAAAGTTACGCTATGCCCCATTCCCTCCAAAATATTTTTCCAATGAACAGTTTCTAAAGACACCCCATCCAGTCCCGAAACCCTGTAACCTAATATAATAATGTTCATAATGACAGTTTAAATTTAACTACCAACCCGTGAAAAAACAAGAGTTGAAGTATAATATAAAGCAAAACAATGTGGAATAATATTTATTTAAAACTTACAAAGCTATACCGCGACGATGATGCAAAAGATGTAACTCTTAAATTAAAAAAGCTTCTAAATGAATTTAGAAATAAATCTACCCGAAAAGACAAAAAATTAAAGCTTTCCTCCTCTTCAATTGCGCTAATTACTTATGCAAATACGTTTATCAATCCTCCGGAAAAACCACTTAAAGTTTTAAATTGGTTTATCGAAGAAAATTCCATTAACAAGATTTCTCCCATAGTTCATTTATTGCCTTTTTATCCATGGGATACTGATAGGGGTTTTTCTGTAACCGATTTTTACCAAGTTGAACCCGAGTATGGAAGTTGGGATGACATTTCAGAATTAGGGCAAAAGGTTAATCTTATGTTTGACTTTGTTATTAATCACGCATCAATAAAAAACCCCTTAGTGCAAGGGACCTTAATAGAACGACACTTATCTGATACGGATCTAAGAAAAGAAAGCTACAAAAAATATAAAGATTTCTGTTTAGCTTACTCCGACCAGGAAAAACCTCTAGATGAAACTTTAAAATATCTTGCTCGCCCTCGGCCTACTCCCGTCCTCACGCCTTATCATGTAATCGAAAAAGAAACGGGTTTGGAAGCTATTTTAGGCAAACCATCTAAAACAAGAGGAACACTCTTGGGATCGGGTTGGGTTTGGACAACATTTTCCAGGCCACAAAACCCTGCCCAAGAAGAAGAAACCCGCCAGGTTGATTTAAATTTTCAAAATCCCGAGGTTTTAATAGAATCAATTAAGATATTACTTTTTTATATTGGAAAAGGCGCAGACCTTATACGACTCGACGCTATCGGCTACTTGTGGAAAAAGATCGGTTCAAGTTCTCTACATGAACGACAAACCCATACTGTACTGGAAATTATCCATGATCTAATTTCTTCCGTTGCCCCAAACGTAGTAACGATTGCAGAAGTAAATGAAGAACAGGGTAAAATCCTTCCCTATTTAGGTGGGAAAAATAAAGAGGCTGATCTGGTTTATCAGTTTACCCATTTTCCACTTGCCGTGTATACACTCTTAACAAAAGATACCAAACCATATCTTGCGTGGATAAAGACTACAAAAATATTTCAAGGAAGCCAATTTATCACGGTGCTGGGAACACATGACGGCTTAGGCTTAAAACCCGTAAGGGAGTTTTTAAAAGAAAACCAAATACAAAAGTTAATTAATATTCTTGTGGCTAAACACCACGCACTACCTAATTACGCCAGCCTTCCTGGGGGTAAAAGAATTGTCTACGAACTTTGCGGCACACCTTGGAATCTGATTAACCCTCCGGATTCAACGGAAGATTTCCAAATACAATTAAATAGATACTTAGTCGTTTTGGCCCTCGGCTTATCTCATAAAGGAATACCCGCTATTTATGTAAATGGCCTTTTAGGAACTAATAATTATCAATCAAAGGAGGGTTTGGACGAAAACCGGAGTGTAAATCGAGAAGTTTTTATTTATGACACAATGAGAGAAAGGTTGGTAAACCTCAATACTCAGGAAGGCAAAGTCTTTGCTGCCATCCAAAAAGTGCTGACTATACGCGCAAGTGAGCCCGCTTTTGCACCGGATGCACCCCCTCTTTTAGTATTGAATTTGGATAATAAAAAAATAATTGGCATTCTGCTCGAATCGAAAAAAGGCAAAAATATCATTCAGTTAGTAAATGTAACTGATGTAGACCAGCTGGTTTCTATTGATTCTGAAAAAGTAGGTAAAGAAACCTGCAAAGATCTAATTGAGGGTAAGTTATATTCGCTGAAGGAAAAGGTAACGCTTTCTCCCTATCAGACACTTTGGCTAAAGTGAAGCTTGGAAAATTCCGATTTGCTTGATACAATATCCAACGTATGGCAAAAAAGGGTGCTAGGGAAATTGTTGCATTAGTTTGTTCCGTTTGTAAAAACCAAAATTACGTGACTATGCGTAATAAGGTTAACATGGATACAAAAGGAAAAGGTAAACTTCAAATCAAAAAGTTCTGCAAGCATTGTAAAAAAGTTCAACTTCATAAAGAAACTACAAAGCTTAAATAAATCGAGAAAAAAAATAAATATGACAGAGTTTGATCCCAAGAATCCACTTGGGGGTATACTGAGTCCCCGCGCCTTTGACTCGTTATTTAACATGAAAGTAAAATATCTCGGAGCACATGGGCTAGATATGGTTACTGTTAATGCGATTACAATAAAGATTGCTAGAGGAGATTTACATTTTACTGAAGAAGAATTAACCGCCTTAAAAAATTTTAATGAAAGTATAGGTGACCCAACAGTAAAAATATAAGTAACTACTCTTCAGGATTATTTAAATATCTTCAAGATAACCCCTAAAACTGATATACTACGAAGCATACATTTTAGGGCCGTAGGTAAGTGGTATACCGGGCGTCTCCAAAACGCTCATCGGGGGTTCGATTCCCTCCGGCCCTGCCAGGTACCATACGATACCTGGCTTTGCCAGATAGTTATAGCACAGTATCCTGTCCAAAAGCCAGATTATAAATAGCACCTGAGTCAGGTTCCGACTGGTACCTGACCACAATAAGATACCGTATGGTATCTGTCCACCACAAAATATTTGCTAAACTTATTTAATGAAATTCTTCTACGTTTACGTGCTTCATAATTCATCCAAGAATTTTATTTACGTCGGCTACTCTGAAAATCTAAAACAAAGAATTCAAGAACATAATGAAGGTAAAGTAAAGTCAACAAAAGCATATACCCCCCTCAAACTAATCTTCTACGAAGCGTATCCGAGCAAAAGTGATGCAAAAAGAAGAGAAAAATACCTTAAGACAAATAAAGGAAAAACAAGTCTGACAACAATGCTAAAGGATTATTTTAAAAAATAGTTCGGATTTTTAATCAGATACCGCCTTGTATCTGACATATTCCCTCCACACCTGCTGGTTTTCCCCGAAATCCAGGAGTGTCTAGCTATTTCACTCCAGGAGTGCTTAACCCGAAGAAAATTTCATTTGATGCAAATTATTTCACACATAAGCAAGCTTAAGAACAAGTTCAAAAGCAAGGATTAAAAAAATCCAACACAATAACCAGTCTCCTCACTTAAGATTTAGAAAATACAAAATCTATAATTGCTTCAGCAATTTTTTCTTGTTCTAACAATCTATTTTCTCTATAAAGCTTAACTAATAATTCATAAAAACTTGGTGCAATGTTTTTAATTCGCATCAATCTCTGTTTAGGAGCAGGTGTCCACAGCTGTTTAATATCAAAAAATAACTCTGTAAGCACAAACACTTTATTCAGAAGTATCATCCTTGCTGTAGTTGGATCATCAGTTCTAATTTTTTTGACATAATTTAATTGATCCTCAGCATCAAACCGTAATTGACCTAATTGGTATTGGTCGTATGGTTTCTTACCAGGCTTAAGCATCCTTTTAACTCTTTTTTGTAGCCTTTGAATTGTTCCGTTTTTATCGTATAAAACCTTAGCAACCTCCCATAACCCTGCACAATCATCTTTATGGCTTTCCCAATAATCAAAAGCTGAGTTATCGATTGTGTATATTATTTCAAAAGCTTGTGAGCCCCTGTATTCAACTGTTCTTCTGAACCCTTCTTTTAGGATTACTACCAAATCAACATCGCTATCAGGTCTATTATTTCCCCGCGCCCAAGAACCAAACAGGATAATTCCCAATACATCTGATCTTTTCTTTAAATCCTCAACAAACTCGTCATAGACATTATTCATAAGCAAATTTTACATCAGAACTATAAGAATAATAAAGAAAGAAGTCCCCTACATAGTTCACTACAAGCATGTAAACTGCTCGTAGTTCACTAGCCTCTGCAAAGTGGCCTCAATAGTTATTAAAAATTACTCTAATAATAGAGGTTCTAATTTAATTCCTTTCCATTTATTTTCTAAAATAACCTTGGCGACTTTCCTACTTATTATTATTTGTTGAAAGGCTATCCAGCCTGTACCAAACCATTCGTTTGTCTTTTGAAAATCTATATCCTGCAGTGCGCTTCTTTTATACATAAGATAATTGTCTTTGATAAATTCAAATTTATTTGTTCCGCATTTCTTACAGTTTTCAAACTTAATATTTTCGTTGAGCATTCCGTTTCCAGTAACATTATTTACTGACAATTGTTTGTATTTTGATTTTTCGTTATAGTTTTTAATATAGATGTCTTTTGTAGTAAATCCAGAAAAATTATTTTCAGTAAATGCATTTATTACTTCAGGAGAGCAAAATGTAGCTGCTGATGACCACATAAGAGAAACAAAACCATTCTTAGTATTGAATTCATTTTTAGTTCTAAAATTTCCTGACTGTTCTTTATATACACCGCATTCTACACAATAGTCCTCATAAATTTTTTGTCTATTATTTTGCCATTCACTTTCCGGATAAGGATAACCTTGTTCATAAGTTACTAACATGCGTGAATAATCAGCTTTTAGGATCTCTTCTTCGGTAAAAACAATTCCCATAAAATCAGCTCCATTTTTTTCTTTTATCAAATTTTCTACCAACAGCCAATTAGTATCAGATTCTTTTATTTCAAAAGTGATTATGTAATAACCTGCAGGTAAATCGCTTCTTTTATAAGTAATACCCAATGAATCAAGTTGTTTATCTACACCGGCAACTTTATTAAAAGTAACTCGATGAATAACTTCCATTCCACAATTATAGAACAGAATATTTCAAATTATTACAAGAAGAAGCCTGATAGTATTTCCTAACAAAGTAGTTCGACCACGCTCACATTTTAAGTTCACGAGTCCCTGCACATCAGAATGGGTGGAGGGTGTAATCACTATTCCAGAGCTTTGAAAGTATCGATTATTTCATCAACTTCCTCCTCAAAATTAGCATTTAGGAGGGTTATAAATTTTCCATTTACTTCTTTTACTGTTAAATTGGGAGTGGTTTTATATTTTGCTTCATACTCGGCTTTAGTATTCCACGCTTCTATGGGAAGATCATAAGATTGCCCTCCGCTATATAAAAGCACTACCGCATTTGGCCAACCATAAAGATTTTCCTCATCTTCCAAAGCTTGGTAAGAATCGGGATAGGAAATCTGGAACCCGTATTTTTTGTTTGAGTATAATTTCCAACCGGGTTTTGAGCTGTCCTGCGAAGTTTCTGTTGCAGGACATGGTGCGAATTCGCAGTTTGGGCCAACTCTCCCAACACTTGTTCCGTCAGGACACACCTTTGCTTCTTGTGTACATGGTTTGTTTTTGTTAATAGTTGGAGCAGGAATGGGAGTACTTTTTGAACCCGCCTTATTCACTCCGATATAATATGATGCGCCGGCGGTTATTACTATTGCCAGAAGAATGGTCAAGATAATTATCGGTGAAAATCCTCTTACCTTCATTGAAATATCTTAACACAACACTGGCCTAAGAAATATTACGCGTTTTTTCTAATTTGTTACTGGACAATCGCTACAGCTAAATCCTAGAATATGATAATGGATCCTACCAAGAGTTCGGACGAAAACCAAAGCCGGGCAACTACAACTTCCCCAGATCAGGCACAAGCCGGAGTTACAGCATCGGAAAATCAATTACAAACACCAATCGATCCCATACAATCAACGACTCCTGAAGCTCTTAATACATCAACAAACTTACCTGTCGAATCTGTCTATACCAACGAAACCGTTATTCCTTCGCAACCTCCAAAGTCAAAAAAGAAATTATTTATTTTTGGATTTTTAATTTTTGTTTTTCTCCTTTTTATTGGAGCCGCCGGACTTACATACGCCGTTGCCTACGAAAAAATAAAATTGGAAAAATATCCCGATATTCAGAAAAAGGTCGCCAGTTTCGTGATGAGTCTACCCTTCATGCCCAAAACCCCAGAGTACATACTCGCAAAATCTGCTCTTGCCCATCAAGACGTGACCAAGCAGTCATTTGATGTATCGTTGGCTATCGAGTCCGACGATCTGGCTAGTTCTATTGGTTTGTCTAGCATTGATGTTGGCGCCAAAGGGTCTGTTGATTATTCGGATCCCAAAAACCTCAAATTTTTAGCAGATACTTCAATAACCAAAGAATTTAATTTTGAACTAAGAAAAACCGATAAAATTCTTTATTTCAAAATTAATAAGTTGCCGGCATTCTTACTTTCTCTTCTTGGCTTAAAGCCTGAAACTTTTGATCCAGTTTTGGATAAATGGGTGGCATACGACACTACTCCTTTGGATACGGAAGCGAGACGCAGCATTGAAGACAGAGAGATAGATCCCTTAAGTGAGGAGTATCTGGAAGAAAATTTCAGCAAATATATTGATGATAAAGTGTTGGAAAAAATGAAGTTGGAAAGTGTAACCGAAGACGGAATTGAAATGTACAAAATCTCACTTGACGCCGATGCGGAATTGATCGATCACTTCGGAGATAAGCTCGAAGCAGAGCAAAGTAAATATCAAGGCTCATCTATTTATAGTAAACCAACAGAGCCCGTTAAACTTTCCGAGATAATAAAACGCATGAACTGGGAAATGTATATTGATAAAAAAGACTACTATACACGTAAAGTTATAGTTCAAATGGATATGGAGATAGATAACGGGGACTACATAAATCCTTTTTTGATGGGCACAACCGGTTCTGGCTCGGAAAAATCTAAAATGACTTTCGCGTTCGCCATGAAATCAGATAAATTCGGTGAAGAAGTGATTATCGATATTCCCCAGGAGTCGATAACCTTCGAAGAATTTACTAATTCCTTCTCAGAAATTATGCAATCTTTTTATGGAGGGCTATTAACCCCATAAGAAACTCCGTTATTACCCTATTAATTATTGACCCCGCACCTATTTAGTTGACTAGTAGTTTCTTTTGACTTACTATCGGCAAAATGAACAACTGGTGGATAAACGGGAAAAAAATTACGCTTTTTGTGGGTGGTACAATTCTGATTTTGATCATCGCGGGTGGGTCTTATTTTTTGGGCACTAGAAGTAGAACCTCGCAAGAATCTGAATCAACCCCAACCCCATCTTTAGAAACAAACTCTACAATAACAATTACACAACCGCCTTCCCCATCGTCAAAAATTTCACCGACAAAAAAACCCGCTTCCTCCCCAACCATAAATTTAACACCAACTCCTGCCTCAAAAACAAAAATAATCTCGGGAACTGCATCTCTTGACGGATTCCGTTCCAGTAACGGCGGCGGAAATCAGGGACTGGAAATTCGGGCAGGAAGGAATATAAATCTTGTAAGTCGTGGTTTTGTGAGCTTTGACATAAGTGACGTGCCTTCAAACGCAGATATAAAAGAAGCAACATTAAGACTTTATCAGGCAAAGATTATCGGAAATCCTTACGGAGTCGGCGGGAGCATTAAGATAGACCATCTTACATATGGTGACACTCTTGATAACGCCGACTACGGAGCCGCAGCTCTTTCTTCAAGTTTTATTACTCTAACAAATAACGCCGTCGTTGAGTGGAAGGATGCAAATGTTACCGATGCAGTTCGAGATGATCTGACAAACGCCCGTTCCCGTTCACAGTTCCGGATTCACTTTCAGATAGAAAACACGGGCGGAAATGTTAACGGCGACTTTGCCTATTTTGAAGCTTCCGAAAACATCATGAGTACGGGCAATACTCCGCAGCTTGTAGTCAAATATTATTGATAACCTCGCTTACATCGATTTAAAATTGATTTTTTAATACGACCGCATTAAATTTATCAAGGCTAAATCAACAAAGAAGTACGATACCGACTCGCATGGTGTTTCAATCGCTTCGACTACACGATCAATTCCTAAATTGCAATATTTTGTGTATAATCTCCGCTAATATCTGCATGTCGGTAGAGCAAGATATCCCAAGATCCTCACTGGCATTAACCGAACGAGCCTTATTATTTGTTAGAGAATTTCGGTTTCATTTGTATGCCTCAAGACTGACTAAATTTCAAGAAAAAATTGGAAAGGAGTTTATTTTTTTCGATGAGCTACCTGCCGCAATGGGAACCGAAGGTAATCCACTTGATAAGGAATTCCTCTTCAACCAACTCATCTCAACCTTGTCCGGTCAGGGTGTTTCAAACGAAGATGTCCAAAAATTAAAAAGTGCATACCAATTTGCAGATAATAAATTCGCAACGACGCCCGGACAACAGTACAGAAAAAGCGGCGATCCGACGATTATCCACTCTCTCTGGATAGCAAATTTACTGGCTGTAAATGGAGTTACTAACACTGACGTTCAGTGTGCCGCTATCCTTCATGATATATATGAGGATACACCTACATCTTTAGAAGAAATTGAACAAATCAGCAGTAAAAAAGCTGTTCAACTTGTAGATATTGTAACCAAAATTAGAGCAGAGCATTTACTTGGAGATAAAATTAGTTCTCCAAAAACCAAGGAACAAGACGAAAAAGCTACTCGCGAAAAAATCCTGGAGGCAATCGAAAGCGATCCGAGAGCCATACTAATAAAAGCTGCTGATGTAATCCACAATCAAATTACCAGTGATCATGTTAGAGATGAAATTCGAATTGGTAAAGGAAATCTAGCTTTAGATTTCTACGAACCATTAGTGCGAGCATTAGGTTACACCCATTTTGCAAATGCGATCGGAGATTACGCGCTGCGTTCTGTGAAGAAAACTCAATATGAAGAAATAAAATTGGTTAAAGAAAGTGCAGACGCGAAATATATTCCTCAACTACAAGAACTTGCAAGTTCATGGATCGAATTGGAAACTTATGATGGAGGTGAACTTAAGGCAGATGCAATTGTGATTGAATCAGCATCGATTTATCAAATATATCAATCGTTAAAGGAAAGAAATGTCTCCGAGAAACATTGTAGACCTGCATTTAAAATTATATGTTCTTCTGAAACAGAACTTCTGAGGTGGCATAGATTCTTAAATAAAAAATATGAATCACAAATTATTAGTGAAGAACTTGACGGTAACTTGAATGCATTTGAACCTGTCATCGAAAGAGTTAATCTAAACCTAAACGGCGAGCAAATAAGTATAGATATAAACCTTGTTACTAAAAATATGTTAATACAACCCGCCCACCTTTTTATAGACGCTATAAAGTTGACTCAAGAAGAACAAAAAATTGCAAATACAAGGCTTGATTCTTTCAGAAATTATTATCGACAAACAATTTTGGGAAAAGAAGATGTAACAGGAGAGATGCTAGAAGCAGCCAAAAGAGGTGTTATTGATGTTTACGATCGGGAAGAAAATAGATACTCCATTCCAGTAGGTGCAACAGCGCTTGATTTTGCATACCGCATAGGAAAAAATCTCGGAAATGATGCTTCCGGAGCGATAATTTATCATGAAGTGGATGGAGTTTGGGTTGTGATACCTAAATCTAAATTGAATACTATTTTAGATGGAAAAGTGAAAGTTGAGTTTATTACTAGCGATAATCAAATTATTGAACCAAATCGTTATGAGCTTGTTACTACAAAAAAAGCCATCGCAAATGTTAGGGAAAAAATAACACAGCAACTTATTGAGTTGAAATCTAAAAGTGATCGCCGTTTACAATCTAGTAAAGATTTTTTACTTAATCTCGACAACGGTCGTTATATTAAAAATATTCGAAAACTCTTAGGAATTGAGGCTAACGATCCAAATATTCCTTATCCGGAATTTATTCAAAAAACTCGCGACCGGGGAGTTAAAATTATCGAAGCAATGTATTTTGCTAAACGGGGTAAAAAATTAGATACACACATAGATGATGTGTTTACGGGTATATTCAAAAGGCGGTTCGGTAAGCTCGATGATTTTTTGATTAACGTTGGGCTTATCGGCTTACCTTACGATGAGAATGGAGTTTGGGATCAATGGGAGGAAAAAAAGTTAGACTTTGAAACAATCACACCTTCGTGGGAAATAGTTGACAGGCTGATAACTTTTCGCGAGTCTCGGTGGATATTGAGAATAAATGTCCACGATGAATCGGGGGTGTTTGGATTCGTTGGAAATTTGCTGACGGAATATAAAGCTAATGTACAAACTAGAACCACGCCCGACAATTACTCTCGCGGCAGAAAAACTTTTTTTGAGATAAGATTCACATCAGGTAGTAAAGAAGCAGTGAGAAAAATTAAAAAGGCTATCTTTGAAAGATACGGAGATAATGTATTAATTCTGAGTGCATCAAGAGAAAAAGACCAAAAGGAGGATATTGCAGGGATCAACCTTTAAAGATCGTCGCACAATATTTCAATTAAACTTGCTTACCATTTCTTACGTGAAGTCTTTTGCCCTACTTGATCAGGAATTAGACTACCAAATCTTTCCCTAATTTTTAGAGCCATTAGTGGATCATATCCATCTTTTCCTTTAGTTTCCATTACTTTTACAAGTTTATCTAATTCTTGCTCAGCAGCTACCTTACCGTTCTCATCTTTGATCCTATTAATTACAGCTTCGATCGTATCTAAATATTCTCGATCTGTCAGAGTCGGTAAAACAATAAGTTTTTCTGGACCGTTACCATTTTCTCCAGGTCTTTTAGTTGGCATTAAGAAGGCCGATTCATATAGAATTGTTCCCGAATCCGTACTCACGGGTAAGACATCGGTCCTAGGAATTACCCATCCTGTATCTAATGGCAATAAACCCGGTCTTCTTGCTAATACACTACCCGCTTTTTCTACGCAAGGTAGATTTTTGCCTAAAGCAGAATTATTAATATCTCTTAAAGCTTGATTTAAATCTTCTGTTCTCATAGGCCATAAAAAAACCTCCCGATTTTTGCAGGAGGTTTAGTTCAACGTTACCCAAAAACCTCCCGCCTTTAGACGTAAAGGCGGTTAATCATCCAAAAATTGCAAACGTGACTTAAATTCATATTAGGTATTGTATTTTAACTGCATTTAATCCAATTTTCAACCCGAAGTTAGTATTTGGAATATAGAATTTAGTATATAGGGTCAGAAATTAGGTCAATTAGAAATTTTTTAACTTCCTATATTCTGCATTCTACTTTTTACTTATGAATTTGTATTACCTAACTACTCACAACTAATTACTAACAACTTATCTTAACCCTATAATCATCATTCCCAAAATCGAAGTTTTTGTTTATTGCAAACCTAATCATTTAAAAATATAATATATAATATGTCGGAACGCCAAGGAACTCCTGAAGAAAGTAGGGTTTATATAGTCAAAACAGATGGTAGTGAAGTGTGGGTCAAACCAGACACACTGGGTCAGGGAGCGACACGGTCTATCACAGAGCATGCTTCAGAAGTTCGCTCTACGGAGGTTGCTACCCAACCGACTAAACCCAGTACTCCATAAGTGTCAGGATAATCACATTTTCTAGTCTCTAACATATCTAACTTACCCCTTTTTGTCTCTTTACTATAGTGCTAGAATACTTATCAGGTGGTGGTTTTTGTTATGAGTAAACTCTTAACCAACCAATTTATTTTACGAAAGGGGGCGACTACACATGGTTGTCGTTGTCAAGAAAAAGGGAGAGTCCGACGACAGACTCATCGCGCGATTCAAGAAGAAAGTATTGGATTCAGGAATCCTTCAGGAGGTGCGTGATCGAGCTCGCTATAAAACTCCCTCGGAAAAAAGAAAAGAACAAAAAGCCAGAATCAAGTTTTTGATTGAGATGGAGAAGAAAAGGAATTATTAAGGAAGGTCTCTACAAATCTCTTTCTATGGTAATGTGTAACACCGTATTTTTTAATCGCTTCTTGATGCTTTTTAGTGCCGTAACCTTTGTTCTCGATCCATCCGTATTTTTTATATTTTGACAGAAATCCAATTTTTTCCATTAACTTATCCCTATAAACTTTAGCAATAATACTCGCTGCAGCGATGGAAAAAGACTTTTCGTCTCCGTTAATGATAGCCAATTGTCTTGATCCATTAATTAAAGTTTTGGGATTCCTTCTTTGATTTAAACCATTTTTCTTACCTACTCTTAAACCCCTAACATACGGTATATAAAATGCATCTACGAGTAAATAATCTACTCTAGTATTTATTTTTTGATTTACTTGACTGACTGCTCGACGAAAAGCCGAATTGGTAGCTTTTGACATTCCCAATTTGTTAATTTCTGCGACACTTCCTACCCCCACTCCCCACGCATGTGAATTTTTCTTAATCCACCTAGCAGCTTTCTCTCTTTGCAAGGCAGTTAATTTTTTTGAATCGTTAATTTTAATAGGTATATCGAATATAGAATATTGAACATGAGATTTAAAGACGCAAGCCGCAGCAACCACAGGCCCCGCAAAACATCCACGTCCCACTTCATCAACACCGGCAACCAAACGATAACCTCCCTTCCAAAGTTTCTTTTCAAACCTAAAAGATGGTTTATTCATTAAAGAGAACCATTATAATCCTAATCTGCGAATATGTCCGAATTCTACGAATTGTTAAACATCCGAATTTCATTTACTTATCCTGAGAATTCTTTTCGGAGCTAAGTATTTATTTCGAAAGTTGACCAATAGACCCAATTCTATCCTTGTAGATTGTAAGTATCTTTGCATTTGGCGATAGTGATCCTTTGTAATTGCACTCGTCGCCTTTAGCTCAAGAATAATCTTCTGCTCAACAAGAAAGTCAACAACATTTCCGCTATCGGAAATAGGATATTCCCTTTGGTAATTTATTCCATTTTCTTTAAGTTTAGTTTCAATTAAATTACTATACTGTTTTTCCCTTTGAAACCTACCTAATTCGTTATGTACGCCGAAACAAATCCCAACTATTTTATACGAAAATTCGGGATATAATACTTTAGTTTTCATTATTCCATTCTATCTTATTTGTAGCTATTTGTAGTATTCGGATACATTTGTATATTCGGTCTTAAAGTATCAGCGAATTAGTTTACATGAGGATACTTCTTCAAAACGCGTAAAACAGAAGCTATTGCAAAGAAAACGACCCCCTGTTAGGGTTACCCCTAATGGTTTAGAAAGGAGGTCGTCATG
>Ga0209542_10000151_pt1 | contig 170948 bp, 162 predicted proteins | sample RifCSPhighO2_01_FD_184028 | JGI IMG/M metagenome (GOLD analysis project Ga0209542, IMG submission 184028) | Soil microbial communities from Rifle, Colorado - Rifle CSP2_plank highO2_0.1 (SPAdes) (version 2) | ecosystem: Environmental > Terrestrial > Deep subsurface > Rock core/Sediment ... | reverse complement strand
TTCCACCTCTAAAAAGTAATTGAGATAATGTCTCGCGCTCGAAAATATCTAAATGCTTGTATCTTTTCATCTGCAACGTACGAGTATATCAAACTCTTAATCGTTGCACTTACACTTTGAACTCAGGTCGAAAAAAGAGCAGTTTTACAAACTATAGGTTCTACAACCTAGAGGCTGACCTTATCCGACCTCAAGTTCGATAAATAAGAACATTGGTAGCGGAGGGTAAGAGCTTGGTTAAATCTCTTACCAAGTCTTTATGTTTATCTTACCTTTTTTAAGACATCCTGAGCTTACAATTACCAGATGAAAGCTAACGGTGAAATATTCTTTCAAAAAACCAAGAAAGCTAAAAGAGACTTTATTCCCGAGGACCAGCTAGTTATTAATCAACAGGCTTCTCCCCAGGAAGTCACAAAAGAAAAACAAAAATTGAAAAAACTAATTAATCAAGTAGAGGTTCCCTTGCTTTGTATCCGTTCTATTTGGCCCTTTACTCTTTTTCGGCATGATGTCATTATCGATTTGGCAAAAGTGTCTTTTGTGCTTAGGCAGTTTTTCTGGTCGGCAGATGTTATTGCTATTCCCTATGATATGATCGATCATGTATCGGTGGAGTCAAGTTTATTTTTTGCTACCCTTAAAATTCAACCAAAAAAGTTGGCGGAGGGCGAGATAGTTGAAGTCCCCTACTTAAATAAACGTGACGCTAACTTGGCCAGGCAAATTATTCACGGAATCTTAATTGCCCAATACAGTAAAATCGATTTAAATAAATTTGAAGGCCCTGAAATTGTAAATCAGTTGATCCAGCTTGGAGAAGCCCATGGTGTTAACCATGTATATTAGTTTCTAAAGAGATCCGGAGAATTCCACTGACTCGATTCCAGCTCCATACTCTCCGGATAACAGACCTCCAATTTCAAAAGGGGTGGATTCCTGGCTGGTTTTGTCAGCGAAAACAGTTTCGATGATATATTTCTCATGTCGAATTTTGTAGTCGGTCTTTAAAGCAAAAAAAGTGCTGCCTTCTTGATTGGTTATAGGACTTACAACAATAGGACTAGTTACTCCTTGCTTAAAAACTTTAAAACTAGTGGCTGGCTGGCTATTTTTGAATTTAACTTTTAACCAGACAATTGGGACAGGCTGTTTGTTATTTAATTTTCCCTGCCTTCCTCCGGAAACTTCCTGGGTCATAAAAATAGCCGAGGCGACTATAATTAGTAAAGCGATGGCCAGGGCGATCGGGTGGAGTAAAAAACTAAATTTCGACTTAGAAAATCGAGTTGCTTTAGCAGATTTTAGAGAATGCTTGGTTCGAGTGGGCATTAATTACAAGGTACTTGGAAATCGTCAGTGTGTCAACCCCGATCCAACCTGTCCCGACTATGTTGGGATCGGGGTCAATAGACTAAATAGACGTACGATTAAACTCTGCAATTGCTCTTTTTTGTTCTAGAACAAAAAACTCTAACATCTGACTTAACTCGTCTAAATCTTTATCCGTTAAAGGAAGTTTTAATAAAACATCAAGAATTTTTTTGTGCGCAAAGCCAAGTTCTCCAGCAGACTTCAAAAGTGATATGGTTTTTTCTTTACGCGACATGGTTTATGTATTTTTTCTAGGAACATTGATTACTCTATTCAACAAAACGGATGCTCCGGAAACCGGTAATGCTGGAGCTGCAGCTATCCCGATTTTTGCTATTCCTCTGACCCCCAACCCTATACGGGCTATCTTGGTGTGTCTATTCTCGAAGGCACCTTCAATCATATCCATAATTCCATCGAGTCCTACAATAGCATCGGCCATAGAGTACCCTACAAAAGGTCCGAGCGGCATTAATTCTAAAGTTTGAAGTCCCCCAGCTGCTAACCAAGGGTGATCACTTAACCATCCACCCATTCTTCTAATCCAAACTTGTTATTTCTGGTTGTAGCTTCAGCTAAAGCAGTTTCGGGACTGACGGTTCCCTCAGCTCTGTTCAGCTGATCTTGGCGTTCACCACCACCTCCATTCCATTTCATGATGCAATACTAAGAAAAATCCATCAGATTGTCAAGCTATAGGGTGTTTTTAAGTCCTAAACTACTGATAGCTGAGCCTCAGGATGCTCTTTAGAATAATCTCTACATCCCATTGGACATTTCATACTTACTTCGCAACAGTTTTCGCATTGAATAAAATGCCGATGGCAAAAGGGGTCTTCGCAGTTAATAAAATGTTCCGAACTCTGACCACATTTTTTGCATCTACCGATGATCCGCCTGTTTGGATCTTCTAAATTAAAACCCATCACTAACCTTCCGTCAAAAACATAGAGTGCTCCGGCAAAGTCTTGATTAGGATATTTTTCCATATAACTGACAATTCCACCATAAAGTTGATAAACATCCTCAAATTTGTGACTTACTAAAAATCCAGAGGCTTTTTCGCAGCGTACTCCGCCAGTGCAAACAGTCAATATAGTTTTGCTTTTTAAGTGTTTTATTTTGGGTAATACTTTGGGAAGATCGGCAAAGGTTGCCATTCCGGAAAATATTGAATTATCAAAATGTCCTACTTCATATTCAAAATCATTACGCATGTCGATGATATAGAATTCTTTTTTGGAGTTTATCCATTGATGCAGCTCTTCTGGTTGTAAATATTTTCCGGTCATTTGCCAGGGCTTAATATTTTCATCCCCTAACCTTCCGGCGACAATTTCGCTACGGACTTTAACCGATAGTTTAGGAAAAGCCGTCCCCGTCCCATCCGAGATTTTAAATTGAATATCCCTAAATCCTGAATCCTGAATCATGAATCTTTGGTATTCTTTAGTGTCTTTTTCTAAACCCTCTAAAGTAGCATTAATTCCTTCGGTTGCGACAATCACTCGTCCCTTTAGTCCTAGTTTCTCACAGATCCTTCGCTGCTCATCTCGTAAAACAACTGGGTTATCAATTGCTATATATTTGTAAAACAGAATTATTTTGTAATTTACCATGAGGGTATTATATCAGCTTACTGAGGCACAAAAACAAATGAACCAAAATTATCTTGATCAGCAAGATCAACTGTCTCACCTCTGTCACTTAAACGCACTACTTCAGTACCTCTAACTCCCAAGTGTGCTGCGTGACAAAGGTTTTGGTCTCGGAGTCTCATAGCCGTAATTACAATCACCCCATCTTGAATAACATCTCTGACTAGAGAAAATGGTAAAGAGACTCTGGACACGACATGTCTTCTGAGTGCTTCCCCCATTAGACTATCTTGGTGACTAAGCCTTTCTATAAAAGCAGTCGTCAATCTTTGGTCCGCTTGCCGAACTATCGATTCCAAATGTTTTTGATCGACCTTTCCATACAACCTTCCATATTTTGCATATAACTGCACTAAGTCCACCAACCTCATTCTCCACTCCGAGTTAGTGGCACGAGTGTTCATTGCAGATTCGAGAGATCTAACCAGGCACCCCGTACGAACTCTTGCACCTAAACCTTCTCTTTGAGCTATCACACTCGGTGACCTAGCACTTGCGGTTACTAAGTAGCTTAAGATTCTCTCATGGCGATGTATATCTACGCTCATAAGAGGGTATTATACATTTATTAGGTTGGGCTGGGAATTGTTTAATCAGCAGAATCAAGAGAATCGCTATTTATTCCGACTTCTACCGGATGTTCTTCATCAGCATCTTTATACAGCCCCATCTCCTGGGCTGCCTCTAATCTATCTTTTGCTGTGACTATTTCTGGATTAGGAGCTTGGCCATCCTCTCCTTGCTCATCTAAGATTTCTGGCTCGGATTTGGCAACTTCGTCTTGAGTATTCTCATCAGGATCGGCAAATTCCAAGCTATTTTTTGAATGCGGATCGGACATAACGTTAGATTAAAACTTTCATAAAAACTTCAGGTCAGTACATAGTAAGAACTGGGCAAGACTAATGGGCGGCGAAAAATGACACTAAACCCAAAGCTCCTATAACATACGCCCAGTAATCCATCCTTAAAAAGAAAAAGGTATGATAAGCTCGACTGGTGAGTTTTTGAGTCATAAACCAAATTACAAATCCGGCCAGTACAAACCCAGCGCTGACCATCCAGTTTTCCGTTCCTCCAGTGAATTTTCCCAGCAGCGTGGGAACGAGGATTACTGAAAAAAGACTAACCAGGGGAACTAAAAACCCATAACCTCTCCAAATAAACATTACTGAACGACTAACATGCCTTTCATCCCCATTTGGCGATGTTGGCCAATGGAACAGTAGTACTCAAAAGTTCCGACTTTGTCAGGAGTGAAGGTAACAATATCCGAGGCTCCAGTAGCAATTTGCTTGGTACCAATGTTTAATCCCTCAATCCGCAAGTCATGGAAACCTTGAATACTTTTGAAAGTGATTTTGACCGGTAACCCTTTTTTAACAGTTAAAGTACTGGGGGTAAACTTAAAGTTTGAACCATCTACTGCAAATTCCTGCACAGTCTCTGTCATGGCTGAATCAGTTGAATTAGTTTGGGCTGATGGCGAAGCTGTTAATACCGGCGAGCTGGAGGGTTGGATCACCTGACCCTCGTTTTCCACCTCTGTTTTTTCGGAACGGGATTTATTGACATACCACAGACCAGCAAATAATAGTATGATAACTGCAATAATCACGGCTATAGTGGTCTTAGTCATTGCTTCGATATTACAAGGACTTTTAAAGTTTGTAAAGGGGATTATTCTATATCAATTAGTTCAACTTCAAAAAACAGCGTAGAATTAGCAGGAATTGTTCCGATCTCTTGATCTCCATAAGCCAGTTGCGAGGGAATGGTCAATTTACGTTTCCCACCAATCTTCATCCCCACTACCCCCATATCCCAACCCTCGATCACCTGGCCTACCCCGATCCTGGTTTTGAATGGCTGGCCTCTTTTATATGAGCTGTCAAATTCACTACCATCTTCCAGAGTCCCTTTATAGTGAATTACGATATGATCTCCACCAAAGACCTCTTTGCCTTGGCCTTTTTTGATATCTTCGGCTTTAAATTTATCTTGGGTCTTGGACATTATCGAAAGATTCTATACGAAAAATCACATCGATACAAGTCTGGACATTTAGGGCTGCCAAGTAAAGGTGCTCGCCGTTCCGATTGGTCGAAACCCAAACCGACGATAAAGGGATTCAGCCCGCTGTGTGGCCAAAAGATGATCTAAGTTACATCCTTGACGGCTATAATTTAAAGCCCTGGCCAAAACAGCACTACCAAAACCCTTACCTTGATACCCCGGATCGGTCGCCATATTCCACACCCCTCTTGTTCTGCCATCTGCAATAGTCATTACTGTACTGACCGGACGGCCGCAGTCTCTTCCCACAAACAGCTGTACTGCCGGGTTGTCCAAAACTTTCCCTCCCAGTGTCATATTAAGCTCTGACAGGTCATACCCAAAAGCATTCGATTGTAGCTGGGCAGCCTGACGAAGAGAAGTTTCATCTTTATAGTTAGAGACATCCACAGTGGCTACCTCGGGAGTGTTTAAGTCTGATCGACGAGCCAGATGTGGCATAACGCCTTGATTTTCTAACCCTAAGTCTGATGCGGCTTGGGACATAAAAGAGGATACGCTATCGGTCAAAAACACTACCCCGGGGATTTTTCGAGTTTTAAAGGAGTTTACAGAGTCTTCTAGCCACGCTTGAGGACTAATGCCATGGACCAAAGCCATATTCAGATCTGCTACCTGAGCACCTGTTAAAACAATCCAACCATCCGATACAAACGCCGCTAGATAGCCGGTAGCATCCTGAGAAATCTGGTCAACCTCGTGACCCAGACTTTGCCAAAGGTTTTTTATGCATAAACTATCCAGTGGTATTTCCATAACTCCAATTTACTATGAGATTATACTCTGGAGTAATTTGGAAGTCAAAAAAGCCTTACTAAGGCTATCCCTTGGGAACTTTAAAGCCAATATAGGCATAGACGATAGTCGAGAGAAAAGACAGCCCCATTACTTGGGCGACATTGACTGTTTCCGAGGCATAAATTAATACAAATGAAGTCGCGATCCAGTGCATCAAAATGACAATCGCCACCCAGGGGTATTTATTAAAGATAGTTAAAAGTTTATCCATAAACGAACTTAATTATAACGAGACAGGTAATCATTTACAACTTTATACGCTCCCGGGTCACGCTCGTAAAGCATGGTTACCCAAGCGCTTAACTTCTCTAAAGCTTTTTCCCTAGATAATCTCTTAAAAAGGTTTGTCGATAGGGGGTCTCTAATCAAAGAATCTATTGGGTGAGACTCGAAAAACTGTTTTATCTCCTGGGTTAATAAAAAGTTAATATTCAGCTGTTTACCCAAAATTCCGGCGACTCCCAGTACCCGAATAAAGAGTGTCGCCTCTTTGGGTATCTTAATCTTAAAATGATCTCCGGCCTTGAGTATCTCAAAGAGTAGAGTTGTATAATCTGTTTTCATTTGATGCAAATCTTCTACCCTGCCTCCGACAATTTTCATTACTGTTTTAGCAAAGTGTTTAGAAAGTTCAGAGGTCAATTCCTGCATCTCAATATCAGTTATGGTTACCGGAAAAGCACTAAAAAGCATTTGCTTTAAATCTCCGGCACTAAAATCGGCAAAGTAAAAAACTCCATTTTCAAAATCTTTTCTACCAACACACTCCATATAATGAATAAACGAGCTCTCATTATGAAAATTAGACTCCCCCATAATCCCAAAATCAATAAATCCTACTTTATTGCCGGGCAAGATGATGATATTTCCCGGGTGAGGATCAGCATGGAAGAATTTATCGACAAAACACTGGCGGATTAATTCTGTAACCATAATATGGGGAATTTTTTCAATATCTACTCCCATTTTTTGGAGCCCTTCTTTGCTAAGTCTGCCATCTTTTAACCCTTTCATGATTCTACTTAAAGGGAAACCTTCAATATATTCCTGAACCAAGATTCGCCTGGTGGTTAAGTTGTGGTTAGTTTCCGGAACAACAATTGTTGGAGAACCTCGAGTATTTTGATACATCCGTTCAGCTTTTTCCGCTTCCAGTAGATAATCTACCTCTTCCCTGGTCCAACGGATAAATTCATCGGCAAACTCGCGCCACTTAAAAGCTTTAATTTTATAGAAGATATCCCCCAACAAAGCCAGAAGTTGAATAAAGACAAAATCTATTTCAATATCGCTTTCAATTCCAGGTCTCATTACCTTGACTACGACTACCGAACCATTTTTAAGCTTTGCCCCATGTACCTGGCCAAAAGAGGCTGCGGCAAAAGGTTCTTTTTCAAAGTGTTTAAAGACTTCCTCAGGCGGAACACCTATTTCCTTTAAAAAGACCTCCCGAACTTCCTGGTATGAGAAAGGCGCCACATTGTCTAAAAGATCTAGCATCTCCTCGGAATACTCATCCGGCAATACATCGACCCTTAGTGCCAGCAGTTGTCCAAATTTGATAAACGAACCACCGGCATCTTCAAAAAAATCCCGTAGAAACCTAGGGTCTGAACTTTTGTATAAACCGATATTTCGAGCTAGCAGGAGCATGGCAAACTTGAGAAGGCTGCCCAATAGATAAATAAATCTAATCATGTGTGGTTAACCCCGGGCAAATCCGAGCAGAAAAAGGATAAGAACTGTGGCGGTCGTATAGGTAAATAGGGTTGCTGGATCGGCAATATGAAAAGAGATAACCGCTAAACAAGCGACCCATACTCCACAAATAGATAGGCAAACCCAAGGATACCTCATATCAGGTTGAGTATACCTGTGGGTTTTACAAAAAGCAATTACATAGCTTGACCCTCGGTCAAAGTTCAGGATAGCGCCACAGAATATCACACCTCGTATCATACCTCCGAGGTGTGATATTGTTGTTCCAACAATCTAGTTGAACCTCGACTAGTCGGACCTCGGAGGTTCGATATTTAATTTGAGTCAGCGTTTTGTCCGGCAATTTTTTGAAGCTAGGTGTAAACTACACCCATGATCAGAAATATCGAAGGTGTCAGTTTCTTAAATATGTCGGATACCACTCGCCTGGATGCTCCTGTGTTACAAAGAAATTTAGACCAGGTCAGGCCGGAACTTCGACAAGATCTGATTAATGACTATCGGAATGGTGAGGTAAGTGCAGACGATTTGGCAAACAAAGCCTTTATTAGACAAGAAGAGGATGACGATGAAGTTGCCTATCATGAGGCAGCCCATTATGTGGTCGGGGGCGGGATTAGTGCCACTATAATTCCCAGTAGCGAAGCTCGCGGTTTAACAATCCTCCGACCTGATCCAATACGCACTTTAGGTGATATAGAGAAAGTTATGGTCACCTGTTACGCCGGAGGCATGGGATCGGAAATGAGAGGTCGAGGTGCAAGAGGGTGTGGTTCGGATATAGGCCAGGCCCGTTTCCTAGCTCGTCTTCACTCGCGATTTAGCGGAAGAGACCCCCGAGCACTGGAACAAGCCGCAGAAATGAGTGCCCGATGCGAGGTACACTCCAGAAGATATCAGATAGAAAATATTGCCCATAAATTACGCAGGCGAAAAACTATCCGTGGTTAAAGTTATGAATAACTGATTCTACCTCTTCCAAGTTTTTGGTCTCCATTAGATTAACTCGTAGCTCACTAGCCCCCTCGAAGTCCGAGGCGTAGATCTTAAAGAACTTTTTTAGAATGTTAAAATTTTTAGTGTTACCCCATCGGGCGACAAACATCTGAGTGTGCCGAGTAAGCAGATCCATCCTCTCTTGAACAGATAAATCAGCATTAGTTTTAGCTGGATCAAAGACAAAAATATTTTGAAAAACCCCTCGGCCGATCATAATTCCGTCTACGCCAGACGTCTTAGCTTTGACTAATCCATCCTGGTAACTTATAACATCCCCATTTCCTATAATTACGGTTTCCTTGACCCCGATTAAACCTGTCCCGACTTTGTCGGGATCGGGGTTGACGCTGGACTCTTGCGACTTGTCTCTCAAGGCAACCGCCTTAGCAATTTCATCCCAATGTGCCGGAACCTTAGATTGCTCTTTGACAGTTCGCCCATGAACGGTCAGGGCATCAAGCTTTAAGCTAAGTAAAAAACCAATCCATTCTTCTGTGGCGATCTCTTTGTCTCCAATCCGAGTTTTAACACTAACAGGAATTTTTTCAGCTGCTCCTTCTCTTGTTGCCAATATAATCTCCTTAGCTCGCTCTGGCTCGCGGATTAACCCTCCGCAACTGCCAGACCTAACTACTTTACTAACCGGACAACCCATATTAATATCGATTCCATCAAATCCCATCTCTACTAACATCTGCGCGGTTTTAAAATAATTCTCCGGATTCTGGCCCCAAATTTGGGCTACGATCGGATGTTCATTTGGCTCAAAGAGCAGCCTAGGCATCAACTTGTCTTGACCCTTGGAGTTTAATCCGTCAACATTGGTAAACTCGGTAAATAACACATCGGGCTTGGCGGTAGTGCAGATCAGCTGGCGAAAAACCACGTCAGTGACATCGTCCATCGGAGCGAGGACAAAAAATGGTTTGTTGTTTTTTTTAAGTTTCTGCCAAAAATTGGACATGTAGAATTGCCATTATACTCTTTTAAAAGACTTAAATTGAAATTTAAATGAGGTTTAAGCTTGGAATAACCTGTGCAGAAGGGTTTTAATGTAATCCGAATGAGCAAGAATAGCCAGCAAAAGGTTCGACATTTCTTAAATTTTCTGCTCTGGATATATATTGTAAGCACCTGTGAAAACTTTTGTCAACCCCAATTGAGATCAATTAAGAAACTAAGCGTAAGCTAGTTGTCTTTGGGGTATCGGTGAGAGGTGCTGAGTTTCTGGAAGAAATGTTCCGGTAAAAGCAAAGTTAGAGACTGTATCGGGAGTACGGCCAAGAGCTCTACAAAGCCCATCGACTGTTAAGAAGCTAAGTGAGTCTAGCCCTAATATTCTTGCGACCTCCTCCGTAGATCGACCAAAATGGACTAGATCATGGGTAGGCATATATGCTCCATGCTCGTGAGAAGAGATTGCCGGGGGTGAAAAAATTATCCCGTGAACCTGTCTGGCTCCAGCTTGACGGACTTTTTCAACTACTCCTAGATGTAATGTCTGTCCTCGGATTAATGAATCATCTCCCACATACACTGATTGACCATTAACAAAATTTGAGTTTACTGGCTGGTACTTTCTACGAATAAACTCTTCTCTCCCCTCCTCTGAAGTCATGAATCCTCTTTGGGTAACCCTCCCAGCTTTTCGAATTCCATCCTCTACATATATTATTCCCAATTGCGCAGCAAAAGCCCTGGCAGCGATAATAGCTGAATCCGGAACTCCTAGCACTAGCCCGGCCCTTGGGCCACCCTGCTCCCTAACCTGTTCAGCCATTTCTCTGCCAAAATTAGCTCTGTATTCTGCAACTAGCTTCCCTTCCCACTCGCTATCTGGGCGCATAAAATAGATCGGCTCGAAAGAATCTGGCCTAGAACAAGCTGGGGCTAATTGTTCACTTTGAACCCTAGAGTCTTCTACAACTAGCATTTCACCGGGACCAACCTCTCTCCACTTGGTACCCAGCTCAAAAGCTCTTGTCTCTGAGGAAAAGACAAAAGCACGGTCTGGATCTATGCCAAAAGCTAAGGGCTTAACAGCATAGCGATCTTTGAATCCAACAGTCGTGTCGCCCGACATACCAACAACTGAAAAAGCTCCTCGGAATAGCTCATAGACATCTCTTACTGCATCGGGTAGCTTGGCTCCTCTTTGCATCCCGATATCGACTGCCTCATGCATCAGCATTGAGTCATTTTTGCCTCGAAGTGAACGGCCGTGCTGTTCAACAAATCTAGCCAGTGGTTCAATATCAGGTAGGTTGCCATTATGGGCTAGCATCAATCTGGCCCCCATAACAGGCTGGACCTGATCCATAGAAGCTTGTCCAAATGTTACATACCGATTATGACCAATCCCTCTATCTCCGGCCCAAATTTGATGCTCGCCAGGAAACCACTCACTCGCCGTACCTTGGTTTCGAGGAATGCTTTGAAATCCAAAACCTTCAATATGTAACCCAATACCAACACTATCTTGACCTCGATGTTCTAATAGAGACAAACCATTAATTATTTTGACCGAAGCTCTCGGATCTCCATGCACTGCAAAAATTCCGCATTTATCTTGAATACTACGACGCCTAGTGGGTGAAGTTACTAAAGACCTTTCCATAGAATAGCAAAACTAACGTAACACTTAATTAAAGTCGTTGTAAAGTATGAAACTATTTTAAAGATTTGAATTTGCCAATCAGAGTATTAGTCGAAGAATCATGGTCGAGTTTGGATTTTGCATCTTTCAGCTCAGACAGTATTTTTAGAGCCAAAACTTTACCCAGCTCTACGCCCCATTGATCAAAAGAGTCGATATCCCAAATCGCTCCTTGGACAAAAATCTTATGTTCATACAAAGCGATTAGTTCACCTAATGTTTTTGGAGTAAGTTTAGGAAGCAAGATAGTATTGGTCGGTCGATTACCGAGAAAAGTCTTATAGGGCTTTTCATCATCTTTGCCAAAAGCCAAAGCTTCAGTTTGGGCAAAAAGGTTGGCCATTAATTTAAGATGATGGTCACTCACCTTATTAATCGGTTCAATAAAACCGATAAAATCCGCTGGGACAATCTTGGTCCCTTGATGAAGCAGCTGATAAAAAGCATGCTGACCATTGGTTCCCGGTTCTCCCCAGATAATTGGTCCTGTCTGGTAATCTACCCTCACTCCTGCACCGGTTACAGACTTACCATTACTCTCCATCTCGGCTTGCTGCAGATAGGCCGGGAACCGATGTAAGTACTGTTCGTAAGGCAAGATTGCCTGAGTCTGAAACTCAAAAAAATTGTTATACCAAATTTCTATAACAGCCATGAGCACGGGGAGATTTTTCTCCAGGGACGCAGTTCGGAAATGTTCGTCAATAGCACAAAACCCCTCCAGCATCTGGTCAAAATGGTCAGGACCGATGGCGATCATCAAGGATAAACCGATAGCCGAACAAAGAGAATACCTACCCCCCACAAAATCCCAGAATTCAAACATATTCTCCGGGTCAATCCCGAACTCCTTAACCTTTTCGATGTTTGTCGAAAGTGCAACGAAATGCTTAGCAACAGGATCTGATTCATGATTCATGATTTTGGATTCATGAATCTTGGATCGCGTATCTTGAATCTGATAATGATTTACTATCCACTTTTTCGCCGTCTGGGCATTGGTCATTGTCTCCTGGGTAGTAAAGGTCTTGGAAGCGACAATAAACAAGGTCTCCTCAGGGTTTAAGTCACGAGTTGATTCTACAAAATGAGTTGAGTCGATATTCGAAATAAATCGCACTGTGAGGTCTCGATTGGAATAAGCTTTGAGCGCCTCGTAAGCCATGACTGGACCCAGGTCAGATCCACCAATCCCGATATTCACGACATTGCGAATCGTCTTCCCACTGTAACCTGTAACCTGTCCTCTATGCACTTTACCAGCAAACTGGCGCATTTTGCTGCGTACTTTTTTAATCTCGTTCATTATATTTTTACCGTCAACCAAAATAGGACGATCGGACAGGTTACGCAAAGCTACATGCAAGACCGGCCGATTTTCTGAAATATTAATCTTTTCCCCTTCAAACATCGCCTGGATCTTGGCTGGAAGACTGACAGCTTTAGCCAGTTCGAATAATAAATCCAAGGTTTGCTGAGTAATCCGATTTTTAGAATAATCTAAATATAAATCTTCGACCTGAAGATTAAATTTATCTCCTCTTTGGGGGTCGTCTTTAAAAAGAGATCGCAAATGGCGGTCTCTTATTTCATTAAAGTGCAAATTTAAATCCTGCCACTCGGGTAAATGGGTCAGTTTTGACATAGTGCCAGTATGCAGAAAATAAGTTAAAACTGCAAGTCTTTTACAGCAGGCCTCTGCGGCGGAGAGAGATTGTTAGTAAATAAAGATCGCGGCAAAAAGCTTTGATGCGCTGGGAGTCTAACTGAGATTGAAGTGGAGCTCTTAATCTAATATGAGCTCTTCCTTCAGGAACTTCTACTAGCAAACCCCTTGAGTTTGTCACTCTTTGACCTCCTAGCGAAGCTTCCAAACCAATTCCATGCTTTGCCGCTGCAACTTGATACATCGGAACTTGGCCAAGGGGTCTAAAAACTGCATGTACCCATTCCCCCCGACCCGCATCCAAACGAGGTTCATTGGGTTGTCGGTTATGCGCAGAAGAATCCCCTTCATTATAAGCCATTCCCCGTACTATACTAATCAAGCAATTATTTTGTAAAGAGGCTAATCTTAATATCATTGGTTTACCTATTTAACTATGGAACTTATTGGACAAAGCACTCGTCATATCCAAATAGCCGGGGCGGTAGAGGTAAGACTCAGTCCTTACCAAGTATTACCGCTACATATGGAGGCTGTATTACCTCGGAATAGACAAGGTGTAGCTGCCATTCATTTAACTCACCCAAACGAGCAACTAGATATCAGAAGTTTACTTGGACAGATACCGTATAGTCAGGATGCACTTAAAAATTATATGCAGAGATTTGCTTACCTCTCTAGCGAGGTTTGCTTAGCGTTTGCTTTTGCTCATGATTCTCAGGAAATGTTTCGTGGTTCCGATCTACATCTAGCCAAAATACGAAGTAACCACCTGGTGGGTCGAGCTTTATATGGAAGAGACATTAAAGGTCTGGGCCGTTTTTTAATGAGAAATTTACTAAGTGTAGTCGATCTTCAGGGAGCAAGCATTGGGCTTGTAGCAAGCGCTGATCGAGATTATCTCCGAGATCACAGCGAAGACCGGGTTCAAGGACTACAGCTTTCTCAGGACGCTTTGCTAGCTTGGTATCAGAGACTTGGATTTAAGCTTAAAAATGAGCTTCCATCATATGGTTGGTATTGTGTCAGAGAGGCCAAGGAGCCTGATCTTGGCACTGATCTAGCAAAAGCATTGAGTTTAATTGAAGCCAGTTCTAACTGAGTATCTGACCTCTATCGAACCTCGAAGGTTCGATGTTTTTGTTAGGATGGTCTAAACTAGGTACTTAAAAAAGCTAAGGACACTACTCCAATTAGAGTAACTATAATTCCTAGAATTTGCTGCTTTCTGATTGGATCTTTAAAGATTAAAAAAGCCAGTATTACAAAAAGGGTTGGATAGGATCCGGCGATTGGCGCCACCACCGAGGTAAACCCCTGAGACAATCCATAGTTAAAACTAACATCAGCAACTCTTAAAACCAAACATCCAAATATTAAGGGGATAAAAGCTCCATGAGCAGAGGGCGAAAGCAATTTTTCCCCTTTGAGCCTTGCAACCAGTAAAATAAGCGGCGAGAAAGCTAGAGAAAAATAATAAGGCCAGAGCCAGCCTACTTGAGTAACTAGTTGTTTGCTCAGGGCATAGTAAATTCCAAAGATAATTGCCCCAATCAGGCAAAAGAGCGCCCCTTTATCTACTTGTCTTGCTCCTTTAATTAATGCGGCCAGATCTAGGGTAGATAGGATAATTCCGATAAAGATAACCATGCTCAATACTATTTGCAGCGGACTAATCGACTCATGCAAAAAGAGGACCGAGGTCAGCAGCGTAAACATTGGAAAGGAAGCTCCGACTGTCCCGACTAATGCCGGATTACCGATGCGGAATCCTTCTACAAAAAGTAGGTAGGCAATAATAAAAATAAACCCTAAGATCATATTCATTAACAGCAAAGAAGGAGTATAGCCGCTTAAACTAGCTAAGTTGCCTAGGGCTAATGGCAAAAAAAGTAGCAGACCCAGGAAAGTAATCCAAAAGGCAGAAGAGAGGGTGCCTAGTTTGCGTACTGCGAAAGTACCGAGAATATCTCCAACCGCCCAACCAACATAAGAAATTAGCGCAAAAATTATGCCGATCATCTCTCCATAATAATACTACTTATGAGTTATACTTAGGCTATGTACCTTATTTTAGGAATAGGCGGGACGCATACCCGAATCGGACTTTCGATTGATGGCCAATCTATCATCCATTCCAGCAAAGTCTATACTAATAAAAATTTTGATCAAGCGATGGCAGAAATCAAACAGACGGTCGATGGCTTGGGGGTCCCTCGCGAGATCCAGCAAATAGTCGTGGGGGTGGCTGGAATTTTAAATCAGGATAAAAGATCACTTTTCCACTCCCCGTATCTGCCGGACTGGGATAATAAACCATTATCCGAGAGGATGTCTCAAATCTTCTCTGCTCCATGCGCCTTACATAATGATGCCGAGTTAGAAGGTCTCGCCGAAGCAACCAGAGGTGCCGGACAGACACATAAGATCGTGGGGTATCTTGTCGTTGGAACCGGCCTGGGAGGAGCTCGAATTGTGGAAGGTAAAGTGGACCAATCGGCTTTCGGAATGGAACCAGGTCACCAGTTGCTGACATTAGACGAAGATAATTCTATCGAGGAGTGGGAACAGCTAGTTTCCGGAACCGCCATTGAAAAAATAACCGGACATAAAGCCAAAGAGCTTGATGATCCCAAGACCTGGGAGCTGTTGTCAAAACGGTTTGCGATTGGATTACATAACACCATTGTGCACTGGTCACCTAATATTGTGGTGATCTCTGGAAGTGTCGGTAAACGACTTGACCTGGAGGCGGTCAAAAGGACTCTGGCTAAGACTCTCACTATCTACCCTCACCTTCCGGAAATCGTCTTTGGGACTTTAGGAGACGAGGCCGCCCTACTCGGGGGCCTACAAGTGGCTACCTGACTTCGTAGGTCAGCGTAACATTTATCACTATTTCATTGGACCCCGGCTGAACTTGAGTTGAGTCAGGTGATGCGGCCTTATCTATTAGCATTGATCTATATCCCGGCATTCCCGTATTGTTTTCCGTATAGTTAATAACCTTACCTAGCTTAAATCCAACTGCTTTGGCAGCTTGTTCGGCTTTAGCTTTGGCAGCAGTGACTGCTTTTTGACGAGCTTCGGTCTCTGCCTCTGTCGTATCTTTATTGTCGAACCGTACCCCACCAATTTGGTTGGCCCCAGCCTTAGTCGCTGCATCAATAATTGAATTAACTTTAGCGATATCTAAAACAGTCACTGCAAGATTAGTACTCGAGCTGTAACCGGTAATTTTTGGGCTACTACCGGCTGAATAGTCGTAAGTTGGATTGATAGAATAATTATCGGTTTTGACATCTTTATCGGATATTCCCAAAGCAAAAACTGCCTCCGTGACCTTATTAATCATTACATTCATCTGGTCTTTAACCGACTGAGCAGTCGCTCCTACTACTTGTACTCCGAGAGTCAGGTGACCTTTATCCGGAGTAATCAAAGCCTTACCTTCTCCGGCCACCTGAAATCCATCAGCTTTATTGGTGGAGTTGACTACAAAAGGAATCGGACCGGCTAGTTTAGTATAAACAAAGAGGCACAGAAAGAAAAAAATTACCGCGGCTGATTTATGAATTACTGGTTTCATATCCATAGAACCTATTTAGTATAAAGTATAAAGTATTCGGGGTAAATAGCTTATTTTAAGGATTACGCTGCGGAGTCTTTCAGACAGTCTTCATCTGTACAATTCGGGTCGTCACAAGCTGCATCTTTCCAGCGACCAGATAAGATTTTTTCTAAAAATAGGCCTTGTTCTTTGATGGTGTTTTCCGGAACAACTTTAAAAAACTGGCGTTTGGGAGTCCGGCTAATTTTTTCTTGAATAGAACAGACAACGGCCAAGCTAAGTGAGTGAAAAGCTTGATTCCCCCGCTCTTCGTTTAAAAATTCTATAAATCCCACTAAACCCTCAACTCTCACTGCTACCCCTACTTCTTCTTGGGCTATTCTTTTAATAGCCTGCTCTACTTCTTCTCTAAACAGAACCGTTCCTCCGGGTAAATGCCACATGCCGACTGACGGTTCTTCCTCCCGCCTTAAAAGCAACACCTGGCCCTTGGGGTCCTGGATGATTAGATCCACACAGAGCCTGGGGACTTTTGAATAAACTTGTTTAAATTCCTCATAGCTAAACGGACGTTTTCTCGACATGTCTTGTACTTTAACATTTTTAATTCTTTAGCACTAGTATCCATCAAAAGATTCGGTGCGGATATTAGTGCTGGGAACGCCTGCTGCATTTAGCATCATCCTCAGATCAAAGATCATGTCCGGGGTCCCGCAAAGATAAAAAACCACTTGAGAAGTATTATCAATATATTTTTCTATCATCTCCATCGAGATATATCCGGTTTCAAAGTTTGTTGGTTTAGCTTTCCCCCCTTGGGGTGGAAAGCTAAAGTTGGATGAGGTAAAGGTAGGGATTGATTTAAAGTTTGAATTTTCTTTTTCCAGGTTTTGGAGCTCCTTTAAATAGGCTGCTTCTTCCAGAGAAAAATTAGAATAAAAGAGGTAGATTTTTTTATTAGATCGCTTATAAATTTCGTCTTTAATAATACTTACAAAAGGAACTACCCCCACTCCTCCTGCCAAAAAGACAGCTACTCTTTTGTCTTCTTCGGGAAGAATAAATCTACCAAATGGACCCTCGATAATCATTTCACTGCCTAACGGGAGCTCGGATACCCTATTTTTGAATTCACTGTCCCTGTTTCGGTAAACAAGTATTAATTGATCTTCCTGTGGAGCACTAGCTAAAGTCAGGGTCCGGAAACTATCATAATCAGCCAAATCTTTTTGACCAACTAACCCAAGGTCAATATATTGTCCGGCTAAAAACGAAAAGTTCTTTGGTTTTTCCAAGATTAGGGCAGTAGTACCTTGAGCAATAGTTTTCTTCTCTTGGAGATGGGTTTTGAAAGTCATGTGTTTATCTTAAGCGTTAGTATGTTAAAAGAAAATGGAGTGGTTTACTCTGGGGTCCACATTAATTCAAGCTTAATTCCGTCAGGATCCAGAAAGAAAACTGCATAGTAACCTTTGGTATACTGAGGGTATTCGGCTGGACCATTATAGAGTATTGGTATTTTTTTTGGCAAAAGATAACTATGGTAAAGCTCGTCCACTTCGCTTTTTTGTTTAGCCCGAAAAGCGATATGCTGCATCCCTAGATGTTTTTCGTCATAAGGATCTGCAAGGTGGGGTTTGCCGACTTGGTGTAGCCATAAAGAAAAGTCTTTAAAAAACCAGCCGGCGTAGTTTTTACCAATATGAGAATTTTCCGCCCCTAAAAAATTAAATAACGAATCATAAAACTTTTTGGAAGTTTCTAAATCCCGAACATTGATACCAATATGTCCAAATGAAATATTCATTTCAAAGCTCTTGAACTAATTTTAGCATAGACCCAAATCATTACTATTAACCAAGAGAGTCCTAAAATATAAGCTCCTAATACATCTGAAAACCAATGCACGCCCAAATATATCCGGGAAACTCCTATTAATCCAATTAAGGCAGCCAGCAGTGAGATTAATGCTGCCCTTAGCCAACGATTTTTTCTAAACTGAGTATAGACAATGAAAAATAAAAATCCGTATAACCCGACATAAAACATCACATGCCCCGATGGAAAGCTATCCGATTTTTTAAAAATTCCCACGACATGTACTAAAGCCGGATCCGGGCGGGGTCGATTAATCAACAGCTTTAGAATTTGGTTTAAAAAAACCATCGAAGAAGCAGTAGCTGCAATCATCAGCGCGGTTTGCCATTTGTTTGCGGCCGCTGCTACAGATACAAAAAACAAGACTAAAATAGATCCCCAGAACGGATCTCCGAGCTTACTAATAAACAGCATTACCAAATCAAATCCCGGAATTTGGATACTTTGAATCCAATGAGTAATTACCAAATCAAATCCAAAGTAAGAGGAGTTGCGGACAAATAATGCCAGCACTGTAAACGTGGCTATTAAAAAGAGGTAAGTTTTTTTGAGCATGACCTAAATTTATCTAACAAACAGCCAGAAAAGCAAAGCTATAATAATCCGGTAAACTCCAAAAGCAACCAGGCTGTTTTTTTGAATAAAGTTCAAGAAGTACTTCACCGCCAAAAGGGCAAAGATAAAAGAACCAACCAGGCCAACAGCTAAAACTAGCCACTCCTCCAAGTTAAACCCAAAGCTGTTTTTGACCATATCTAAAGCTGTGGCAGCAATCATTGTCGGAATGGCTAACATAAATGAAAACTCGACAGCCGCTTGACGTTTAACCCCCAGCCACATCGCTCCTAAAATAGAGGCGGCGGAACGAGAAATTCCCGGTATGACTGACAAAGACTGGCAGCATCCAATCAAAAAAGACTGTTTTATTGATAAATCCGAAACCTCACCAGTAGAGGCCTTAGATTCTTGATGCGTTTTTTCAAACCAAATCATAATTAAGCCCCCGATAAATAACGCCACAACTACTACCATCGTGTTTCCCAAAAGAAGGTTTTTGATAATTTTGTATAATACCAAACCTACAACAGCTGTTGGTATAAAAGATGTTAAAAGATTTTTCCAGAGGCCCTTAGAACCCAAGATTTTGCGCCAGTATAGTAAAACCACAGCCATAATTGCTCCCAGTTGAATAATCACTACAAAGCTTTTGAGAAATTCGCTATCCTCGATAGCAAGTATTTTTGAGACAAGTATCAGGTGTCCAGTTGAAGAAACGGGCAAGAACTCACTCAGACCTTCGACCAAGGATAATATTAATGCATCGAAGATACTCATTTTTTGTTTGAACTGGCGACAGCCGCAGAGATTGCCGGTACTACTCCTGGATCAAAGGGTCCGGGGATGATTTTATCAAAGGTAGGCTCTGGAACCAAGTCTGCCAAGGCCCAAGCGGCTGCCAGTTTCATCTCCCGAGTAATTTTCTTGGCCCCACAGCTTAACGCCCCCTTAAAAATACCCGGAAAGGCCAAGGAGTTATTTATCTGATTGGGAAAATCCGAACGTCCGGTTGCCACAACCCTTACTCCACCCTTTTTTGCTTCATCAGGCATAATCTCCGGAACAGGATTAGCCATAGCGAAAACTATAGAGTTAGCAGCCATCAGTTGGCAGTCGGCAGCTGTTAGCAGATTCGGCGCGGAGACACCAACGAAAACATCTGCATCCCGAAGAGCATCTTGCAATCTTCCTCTGACCTTATTTGGGTTAGTAATTTTAGCTAATGCTTCTTTGGAGGAATCCATATTCTCGATTCGTCCATCATAGATTACCCCTTTGGTATCGCAGACAATTACTTCTTTAACCTGATCTATAATTAGCTTGGTCACGGCTACTCCCGCTGCTCCTGCTCCCGAGATAATCACTCTTAAATTTTTCATTTCCTTACCAACTACTTTGACAGCATTCAATAGTCCGGCCAAAACAACCACCGCTGTGCCGTGCTGGTCGTCATGCATTACTGGAATCCCTAGGTCCTGCAAGCTGGATTCGATTTCAAAACAGCGGGGAGCAGAGATGTCTTCCAGATTAATGCCTCCAAAAACTGGAGCTAGCAAACGGACGGTTCGAATAATCTCCTGTGTATCTTGAGTGGCCAAACAAAGAGGAAAGGCATCAATATCAGCAAAGGTTTTAAAAAGGGCTGCCTTCCCCTCCATCACTGGCAACGCTGCTTCTGGCCCGATATTACCTAACCCCAATACAGCTGAACCATCAGTAATCACAGCCACGGTATGACCCTTGAGCGTATACTGATAAGCTAAGGATTTATCTACCGCTACTGCCCTGGAAACTTCGGCTACCCCGGGAGTATAGGCAAGTGACAGATCTTCTTTATTTGTAATAGGTGACTGGACTAGTGTGGTAATTTTACCTTTAAATTTAGCATGATAAGCTAAAGCTCTGGCCTTTAAATCTTCCATCTACTTCAATAATTCCTTAAACTTTTCGGGATCGCCTATTGGACCGATCATTTCTAAATTGTATTTTTGCGGCTTAAATAAATCGATTGCAACTTGCTGGATGTCATCTGTCGTTACCTTATCTATTTTTTTAAGATAGTCCTCAAAAGTCTCCAGCTCTCTATCCAGCACAAACTTAGTCCCAAAATGTTCGGCTAAAAAATTGGTGGACTCAGACCTAAGAGCCAATCTACCTCTTTCCATCTCCTTGGCTTTTTCCAGCTCTGCTTTGGAAACAGCCTTTTTGGTAGTTTTTTCTAACTCTTCCCGGATCACACCGATGCCTTCGATCAGTTTTTCGACCTTTATCCCGGCAAAAGCAGTAAGAACTCCGGCATCATGGTATGACGAATGAGAGGCTGATACATGATAAGCTAAACCTCTTTTTTCCCGAACCTCCATAAAAAGCCGCGAAGACATTCCTTCTCCTAGTATCGTTCCAAGAAGTCTGGCCGCGAAACGGCGATCATCGATCCGATCGTACCCTTCTACTCCCAGCACCAAATTAACCTGATCTGTGGCTTTATTGAAAATATGCACCCGGGGTTCATCTTGGCTTAGGCGGTGATAGGGCAAGAAACTGGCCTGTGCACCCTTGGGCAAACCCCCAAAGTATTTTTCGCCGAGACTTTCGATATCATCCGGTAAATTACCAACATAAACTAGAGCCATATTATCCGCCCGGTAAAACTGCTTCATGTAGTCCAAAAAGTCCTGGCGTTTGAAGGTCTTGACTGTTTTCTCGTCTCCGGCGATCTGCCAACCTAAAGGCTGGTCTCCAAACTGCAGCTCTTCATATAAATCCCAGACATAACGGCTCGGCATATCCAGATACATCCGGATCTCTTCGACGATCACTCCTTTTTCTTTTTCGATCTCTCTCTGGTCAAAAAGGGATTCTTTGAGTTGAGAGGATAAAATATCACTGGCTAGCTCTACATGTTTGGCTGCTGATTTAATCCAGTAATAGGTTATTTCCTTGTCGGTAGCGGCGTTATTAACTGCCCCTATGCCATCGACGATACTGGCGATCTGTTCGGCTGAGGGGTATTTTTTGGAACCCTTAAAAAACATATGTTCCAAGAAGTGGGATATACCATTAGTAGCTCGAGTTTCGTAGCGGGAACCGGCTCCTACAGCGATCAGAGTTGTGACTGACTCCAGATGAGGGAGGTTGATGGTGATCAAGGTTAGTCCGTTTTGTAGGGTATGGATTTTATACATAAAGTTTCTTAAGAATAGCAAAGTCGACCTTCCAGATCAATAGAACAGAATCTATCCTTGTCAGCTTTTATATCTGGATGTATAATACTGAACATGGTAGACCAAGCACCACGAACAATAGATTTCCTAACAAATCACACAGTAGTAGTTCCTCCTCGAAAATATGGTGGACTACGCCCCCCTTTTCACCCTGGATCTTGGACTCTCGATGGACTAGGACCAGACGAAAGGAAGTTGTTAGAGCCTCTCATTCGTCCTTATACCGACGCTATGAGAGCTATCGCCGGAAGAACTAAAGATTACGATCTTATAGCACTGGAAGAGAGAGTAAGGACAATTCTGGACGCTGCAGATAGAACTCGTCAACTCTTACCTAGATTTCTGACTAAATGTAAATTGGGTCGCCTTGAACATGAAACTTGTAGTCCAGGTATAGGCGTGGTGATGACTCTTAAACATTGTGCCATGGCCGCTGCTGAGCTTAGAGGGATCTCTCTTAGAGAATATCTACATCCCCGAAATCCCCGAACCAGAAGGGCTATTAAAATTTAAGGAAGAGGTGTCTCCTCCTCAAATTCCTAAGTTCTTAACTTTACCGATATCCGCCATAATCTTTAGTAAAGTTATTTTCCCGTCTTATCGGCTCACTTCCGTCTTTTTACTTATACGCCCTGTTCCTCGGCCCGAACGAGCACTGGACGCTTTTTTGCTAATTCTGACCTGATGGGCAACTGCTTGATAGCCTGCTTTAGCTTGTTCTGTTACTCCGGCCGCCGCCTGTTCAAGAGCAGACATCATCTCCTGGGCCCCCTTACTCAAAGATTGACGGGTTTTTTTGTCAGCCAAGGCAGCACCTGCTGCAAGTACTCCAGCTGTCAAAGCTACTCCTGTTGCTCCTCTGGATATCATATGGGCAAATGAAGTGTTTTTTTTATTGGACATTTTTTCACCTCCCTTTTAGTGATGAGTAGTGAGTTTTGGGATTCGGGTAATTTTATACAATTTGCTTAAAACTCAAAACCAATAACTCATGGCTAACTGCGCAATGCAGTTGTAGGGTAGGACCGAGAAGTAGCGGATAGTTTTTGGTATATTTATTAGGCAATTACCTAAATAAAAATTCTTGGTATCCTTGTCTTACTTCTGGGAATTTTTTAAGAAAGTAATTTCTTAAAATTTTCCTACCCCCAACCTGCAAACTTATAATAGAGTTCTGGGATTAGAAACAAGCAAAAGAAGCGTAAGAATCAAGCAAGTAAACCTATCACCTTTTATAATATTTTTTGCCTTTAAGTTGACTGGGCAGCAGGTCTTGGTCGGTATACATCTGATAATCTTGACCGTAGCCGATCTCTTTCATCAATTTAGTTGGAGCATTACGCAGATCAAAAGGGATTGGTAAGTTGCCATATTTTTGCACATCCCCTAATGCTTCGAAGTAGCCGTTATAGCTGGAGCGGTCTTTTTTGGCACTGGCTAAGTAAGTTACTCCGTGGGCTAAATTAATTTGACATTCCGGGTAACCGATTATTTCACAAGCCCTAAAAACTTCATTCGCGACTACCAAAGCAGTCGGTTGAGCCTGTCCAATATCTTCCGAAGCAAAGATCACCATCCGTCTGGCGATAAACAATGGATCCTCTCCCGCTTCGACCATTCTAGCCAAATAGTACAAAGCAGCATCCACATTCGAAGCTCTCATCGATTTAATAAAAGCGGAGATGGTGTTGTAATGTTCTTCTCCTCCCTTGTCGTAAGCCAGAGCTCGTTTTTGCAAAGCCTCTTCAATGATAATCTTGGACAAGAAGACCTTTTTACCGATTGCTTGATCAAAGCTACCAATGGTAACCGCCACTTCCAAGGCGTTAAGTAAAATCCGAGAATCCCCATTGGATCCTTCGATCAATAGGTCCTGGGCGCCTTTTTCAAACTTTACTTTGTACTGGCCCAAACCTTTGGTTTTATCTTTAAGCGCCCTCTTGATTACTTCTGCTAGCTCTTCCTTGGAGAGCTGGTTGAGAACAAAAACTCTGGTCCGAGAAAGTAGTGCTCCGATGACTTCGAAGGAAGGATTTTCCGTAGTAGCTCCGATTAAAATGATCGTACCGTTTTCTACAAAGGGTAAAAAAGCATCTTGTTGGGATTTACTAAACCGATGAATTTCGTCTATGAAGATAATGGTTTTTTTATTACTGCTCTCTTCGTTCGCAGAAAAAAGATTATTGTTCGAGGGAGTCCGAGAACTACTGCGACTGGCAAAGAGATCCTGAAAGATTTTTTTGAGTTCGGCGATGCCAGTATTAACAGCTGAAAATTCCAAAAAATCTGCATTGACTTCATTGGCAATAACTCGAGCCAAAGTAGTCTTGCCCACTCCTGGAGGACCCCAGAGGATCATGGAAAACACCTGACCCGACTTGATCGATTTAAAAAGCAGCTTGTCTGAGGACAGGATATGTTGCTGCCCAACTATCTCTGCTAGTGTTTCTGGACGCATTCGATCAGCTAGTGGTTGCATAGGATTAATTCACAGTTCTCAGTTCACAGTTGACAGTAAAGAATGTAAAAATTTGAGTCGGCTGTGAAATGTTAACAGTGAACTGAGAACTATGTTAGCCTAACTTAACCCGAAGGTCAAGAACGATAAGGGTTAAAGTTTTTTTAGGCGAGGACCAGTGGATGTATCTTGGACATCAAATCCTAATTTTTTAATTTCATGACGTAGCCTATCGGACTCAGCAAAATCTTTTGATCCCCTAGCTCGCTCCCTTTTTTCGACTAGCTCTTGAACCTCGGTGGGGACTTCCGTCTTCTGGCCAATATACTCATTAAGTCCTAGACCTAAAATTTTATCCATAGCCAAAAGATCAGCTGCTTTTTGGATAGGAGGTTCATTGCTTTTGACCATTTCCCACATAGTAGCGATTGCCTGAGGAGTGTTCAGATCATTACTAGCAGCTTCCAGAAATTTTTGATAATAGATAGAGGTATTACTATTTGGCTTGTCCCACTCTCTGGATGCCTCTCTTAAACTACTTAAAGCATTTTGGGCTCCTTCCAAACTATTCCAGGTAAAATTAATCGGGTCCCGGTAATGGGCCGTCATAAATAAATACCTCAGTGCCAGCGGATCAAAACCTTTGGCGACTAAATCGTCAATGGTATAAACGTTTTTCTTGGACTTACTCATCTTCTCTCCTTCAACTAAAATAAAGCGGTGATGGACCCAAAACCGCACAAACTCTTCTCCCGTCGCTGCCTCTGATTGGGCGATTTCGTTGGTGTGATGGACCGGAATATGATCGATCCCCCCGGTATGGATATCTAAAGTATTGCCCAAATAGAGCATGGACATCGCTGAACATTCGATGTGCCAACCAGGAAAACCTTCTCCCCAAGGAGAATTCCACCTCATAGTATGGTTAGCAAAGTGTCCCACAGTAAAAAACCATAATACAAAATCAGCCGGGTTTTTTTTCTGCTGATCGACCACCACTTCAACTCTCGCTCCTGTTTCTTTTTCGGCTAATTTTTGGCGGGAGAGCTTGGTGTAACTTGGAAATTTACTAGTATCAAAATAGATAGCGGAGTCGCTTCGATAAGTGAAACCCTTTTCTTCTAACCTTTGGATCAGTTTGACCATCTCTTGAACATGTTCCGTGGCCCTGGCGACGATACTTGGGCGCCAAATATTTAAAGCATCTGAGGATTTAAAATGATATTCTTCAAAAAACTTAGCTACTTCCCAAACTGTTCGACCCTGGGCTTTGGCCCCCTTTTCCAGCTTATCCTCACCCTCATCAGCATCAGATTCTAAGTGTCCGACATCGGTGATATTCATCACATGTTCAACGGTATACCCATTCGCCTCTAGGACTCTGCGCAGTAGGTCGTCTCCGATATATTTGCTCAAATTTCCAATTGATGAGTAATCATAAACAGTGGGACCACAGGCGTACATCGTGACGCGGTTAGGGTCAATTGGTGTAAAATCATGCACCTGGCGAGACATCGTATTAAAGAGCTTCAACATGAACCTAGTATAGCGTATATGGTAAATAGTATATAGGGTATCAGGAGTTAGCCGCCAATGGTGAGCTTTTTCTCATGACTTTGAGATTGAGCCAGAGCAGCACTTTTACCTGACTGATTTTGGCGGATTTCGATCTCTCTAACTTGTTGTCTTTGCATATCTTCCTGCTGCTCTACGGCTTTCTTTTGACCTGCCTGTTGTTTTTGAGCTATAAATCTTTGTTCATCGGTTTGCATCTGCTGAATAAACCCACGGATATTGGCTTTTTTTTGTTCTTCCTGCTGCTTGCGGATGGCCTCTTCTTGCTGCTTACGAGCGGCTTCTTGGGGATCTGCAGGACTTGCTCCTTTGTCGGTGATACTGGCTTTGACAATACTGGCAGCTTCTTGAACTTCGTTTTTAAGAGGCTGGACTACTGCTTCGGAGATTGACCCCTTTATTTTTGCTACAGCTCCCCCTACTCCACCACTTCCATCAGACATACTTAGAGTATAGCACGAATTATATAGAACCTATTTCTCCCAAACGATAATCTATATGACGATCCCCGTTTTTCAGTATCAGTAGAAAACGAGGAGCTAATCGGAAAACAAAGAGCCCAACAAGCTATCGAGGCAGTTTACGAATGGAGAGAGCTTCACGGCTGTGAACGCTCAATTAAAATAGATTACCTGCCTGATGAGGGAAGAGAAACCCGCCGACCTGATGGAAAGATAGATTCTATCTTAGAGATTGCTGATCAACCAGGAATAATCAAATTAAGCCGTGACGGTATCCCTCGAAGCCTAACGCTACATGCAATGTCTCATGCTTGTCGCCCAGACAGACCGACTTATCTTCGCGAACCCATTTTTATAAAAATTGGTTACCTGACTTGGCTATGATGGATTACTAGCTTTAATTAAACAGCCAAATGGTCAGGTTGGCACATATACTTTCTTTGATGAGGGTATGGCTGAGAGGAATGCCAGCCAAGCTCCAAACTATGACTTAGTCATTCCTGGATTTCAAATTAACGCCAATCACTATCTTAATGTTAGGAAGCTTTCGAGTGATGCCTTTCCTTATAACCTATACCCCGATGCATCCTCTTGGGCTAAGAGAAATGATGTACCTGGTTTTATTCGCTCTTATCTAAAAATATCCACCGACCAATCAGTAAGTCTTAACGATCTGTATCGAGCAACAGGTATTTACACTGATGCCTGGGACAAAGGCGAGCAAGGAAAGAGGATCTAGTAGGAGTTAAAAACTTAATACACATTCCGACCTTCAAGGGCCCGAGTTAAAGTTGATTGATCGGCATACTCCAAGTCCCCACCCACCGGCAACCCTCTGGCGATTCTAGTGACTTTGAGCCCAAGCGGACGGATCAGCCTTTCAATATACATCGCAGTTGCTTCACCTTCCATTGTTGGGTTGGTGGCTAAAATGACTTCTTTAACAGCCACTAGTCCTGAGCCTGCCGAAGGATTTTTTAATCTAGGGAGCAGCTCGTTGATGTGTAATTCCTCTGGCCCGATGTTTTCCAGTGGCGAGATCGAACCATGCAAAATATGATAGAGGCCTGTAAAATTTGCCCTTTCCAAAGCCAGTACATCAAGAGGGTCTTCGACGACGGCAATGATCTCTTGATTTCTGCTTAGATCGGTATCTATCTCGCAAGGATCATGTTCTGAGATATTAAAACAGACCGAGCAGAGAACGGTCTTTTCTTTAAGGTCAACAGCCGCCCTAGCCAATTTTTCTGCTTCTTCTTTGGGAGCGTGAAGTAAATAATAAGTCAGCCTCTGGGCAGTTTTTGGGCCAATACCGGGCAGTCTTTCAAAACTTTCTATTAAATCTCTAACTACTTTGGGGATCGTGGCCATAACTTAAGATATTAAAACTTAAAGGGTAGATTACATCCCAGGGAGCCCCAAACCGCCCATCATACCTTTCATTTCTTCGGCAGCGACTTTTTGGGATTGTTTGAGAGCTTCGTTAACTGCTTCGGTGATCTTCCCAAAATCCTGCTCACCTTCGATGGAGACAACTTTTTGGTCAGCAGTCATGACTACTGTTACTCCTTTGTGTTCAACAGTGATCTTGATGCCCCCCAGCTTTTTTTGAATCTCCATCGCCTGATCCCGCATCTTTTTGAGATCTCCCAGCTGTTTTAGATTGTCCATTAAACCCATGGATGAATTATATGGTAACCACCTGCAAGTGACAAGTAACAAATGACATCTATCTTATAGTGTGATATAATCTCAGCTATGTCTGGTACAAGACTCACTAGAAGAAACACAGAACGAGGTTTGGTAGCATTGGGATACGAGAGTGCTGCAATTGCAGCCGATCATTTTGAACCATCCAGAATACTAACTGCTTCGTACCTCAAACGAAAAATTGATGGTTTGGCAGGACTAGGTTAGCCCACCATCCTTTGAATCATCGGGCGCCAAAGTATACGCTCAGGCTGTTTATAATCAGGCAGCCCTATTTCGATGGTTGGAAGTCTTGGGTCAATTGAATCTACCTTATGAAGCAGTCGCCACTAAGCGTATTCCTCCCTCAAGTGTAGAAGTAACGCCACAAATGTCTGAACAGCTACTTACATCATATCTAAACACGATGAGAACTTTTAGAGAGAGTATCTCCGGGAGTGGTTTAACCCGAAGGCTGAGAGCCGTTCGATTTGCCCAAATGGATTCACTCCCACCTAGAGCTATGCAAGACTTAATTTTGGGTGGTTGGAGGTTTAGCACTGCACCGTTCTCTCGAAGAAACTTATCAATTCTTGCTCATGAACTCCCCTTAGTCCGGATTGCCGGAGAGTGCCAACCTTATCACGAATTGTTTTCTGTTTTAGGAATTCCGCAAAAAGCACGTAGCAGACAAGAGGCAATTGCGAGCATATTTACGCCAACTTTTCAGCCGCCTCAGCCACATTCTCCATCAAGGAGATAACTGTCATCGGACCAACCCCTCCAGGGACTGGAGTTATTTTAGAAGCTTTGAGGACGACACTGGCAAAGTCTATATCCCCCACGACCTTGCCATCAGCCAGTTTTTCTGAACCGATATCGACAACGACCGCGCCTTCTTTAACCATCTCCCCTTTGATAATTCCTGGTTGGCCGGTTGAGGAGATTAAGACATCGGCTTGAAGCGTAAGTTCAACTAAGTTTTGAGTATTGCGATCAATTCCTATCAGTTTTTGCACTTTTGACTCCAGAACTTTCATTAACCTGCTGCCAATCTCTCCCTTTGCTCCCACAACCACTACAGTTTTATCAGATAAGTTGACTTGCGCCTCATCTAAAAGAGACATCACTCCTCTAACGGTCGCAGCCATAAAGGGACTGCTCAGTCGTAGCCCATCGACATCTTTACTGGGTTCTATGAGATTTACCAACTGTTCGGACTGCTCTTTAGTGAAATTTCTGGGTAAGGGTAGTTGAATCATTATCCCCGTAACTTGATTATCTTTATTTAACTTGCAGATTTTATCGGATATATCCTGGACTAAGGAGTCTTCATTAAGTCGCGCTACTCGAAAGTCTATCCCTAGTTCTTGGGCTTTTTTTTGTTTAATATCTGTGTATAAAACTGAACCAGCGTCATCCCCCACCAAGATACTAACCAATACAGGTTTATAGTTAATAGTTAATAGTTTATGGGTAAGAGCTAATTCATGCTCTTTTGCCAATGCTCGACCATCAATAATTTGCGACATACCTGGAGATTATACCTGAAAATGACTTAATCTTCGAGAAATATGGAAAATTACTTGGTTTTTATCCGAGGGTTTCGAAGAAATGCATCTATTCTTCTACTTACTCGAGCAGACTCGTCGTGATTTAAATAATGTCCGGCTACTAAATTAATGCCTCGAGGCCCTATCACCGGTTCTGGAGCAACTGTAAAGTCCTCAACATTTTTAAAACGAGCTCTTAAAGACTTGATTGCATCACCGTGGTGAATAATCCAATCGCTATGTATAAACGGATGTTTCAAATCTGACACTCGTGTGGTCACGGCTAAAACTGGAGTTCCTGTGATCTGTTTTCTCCTCTCTGCTTCTAACATTTGTAAGATTGCCTCAGCATTAGTTAAAATCTCAAGCTTCGGAAAAACTCTTTTCAGAAAAGCCTCTCCTTGCTGCGGAGCCAATCTTCTGACTGCTTGACCAACTCCCCGCATCAATTTAACTCTTCTGGATAGATCATCCAGACCAAAAGGAGAAACAATCGTATTCAACCCCTCAACTGTATGAACTTTGCCCTCTTCTCTAAGCCGGTAGATGAAATAAAGAGCTGCTGCTCCTCCAAGTGAGGTCCCGACAAGCACTAAGCTTCTGACCTTATGGTCCTTTAGATACTGGAGTAGTCTGGGGGTAAGATCTTTTAACTCTTGCGGAGAACGAGGATCTTTTTCCGGAATAATAACTTGTCGTCCAGCGTCAGCAGCTCCTTTCGCCAAACGATCCCGAAACCCTCCAGCGGGAAGAAGACCCTCTAGTAGTAATGCCGCTCTCCCTCTTTGATCATTAGCTATACTCCTAAAACCCTCATCCTTAGCCATAAAGTTTATTTTAACCTATTCCTGGGACGGGGAATTTACCGGCGAAAGCTGCAACCTCTTTTTTAATCTGTTTGAGATTTTGATTTTGATGTAATTTTATTTTTACTTCTTTCAGAAAGTCTTTTCTTTTTTCTTGTTCCTTCGGTAGATCTAATCCTCTAATCTCTTCTAACACTCTTTTAATCCATCCAGCGATCTTGACCATGTCTTTTTCTTTCATCCCCCGAGTGGTTAAAGCAGGGGTTCCTAAACGGACTCCTGAGGGATAAAAAGGTGAAGCTGGTTCTCCGGGGATAGTATTTTTATTGACCGTAATCCCCGCTTCTTCCAAGGCGTATTGTGCTTGATACCCCAGACCGTATCCGTATTTAGTTAAGCTGAGTAAAATTAAGTGCGTTTCGGAAACGGTCCCTAATTCTTTAGCTAAAACCGCTGCGTTTTTAGCGATCTGAACTCCATACTTTTTAAACGATGGTAAAGAGGCTTCCTCTAAAGCAATAGCGATGGCGGCTGTTTGATGGTTATGTGGCCCACCCTGAATACCGGGAATAATCGCCCGTTCAATTTTACCTTTAATCTCGGGATCTTTTTTTAGTCCTCGGTCGGTGACTAAAATCATTGCCCCTCGAGGTCCACGGAGAGTCTTGTGCGTGGTGGTCGTAATAATATCGACATACGGCACCGGAGATTCATGGGCCCCGGAGATGATCAGTCCCGTAATATGCGAGCAATCAGCGACTAAAGCGGCACCGACCATATCGGCAATTTTACGGAATTTCTTATAATCTAGTTTAAAAGGATAAGCGGTAGTCCCCACCCAAATTAATTTAGGTTTATGTTTTTTAGCCAAAGCCCCAAGCTCCGTAAAATCTATCTTCCAATCATCTCCCACTTTATAGTTAACGGCTTTATAAAAGATACTGGAAAAGTTTAAGTTTGCCCCATGAGTCAAATGCCCACCTGACGAAAGAGCGAGTCCCATGACCACGTCTCCGGGTTCACAAACGGCCATAGTTACCGCCATATTCGCCGGAGATCCAGAGTAAGACTGGACAAAAGCGGCTGGGACCCCAAAGAGTTTTTTGGCAAGATTTACGGTATAAACTTCAATTTTATCAATGACTTCATTGCCACCGTAATAGCGACGTCCAGGAAATCCTTCGGAGTATTTATTAGTTAAAATTGAACCATTAGCTTTGAGGATTTTTTCGGAGACGTAATTTTCCGAAGGGATCATCTCTAAACCATATTTCTGGCGATCCGCTTCTTCCTGAATTAAATCAAAGATTTTAGACGACATTGGAAAGATTCTAAAGGAAGTTTTGTTAGGCCGCAACTAGGAGTTTAGACTAGACCCCGTCAGAGCTGAAGATTTCGGAGGCGATGCGGATAATTTCATCGTCAGCAGCAATCTCCACATTTTGCAGCTCTTCTAGTCTAGCTGGACGTTTGCCAATCACTGTTTTTACCCGCGTAACCTTGCCCAAAACATCGGATAAAACAGACTCTAGTAGAGCCTGGGACTTAGGAGTTTCCAGAATTCGTTGATGAAAAGCGTAAGGCACTTCAATTAAGACTCGTCCGTTATCACATTCGAGCACCTTGACCGAACGGAGCATTGCTTCCAGAGAATAATTGTTTGGTCTGATGGTTTCTAAAATATAGTTCCATTTGTCAATAATTAGTGCAAGGTCTGAGGAGATAGCGATGCTATCAGACGAAACAGAGGTCTGGGGCCCAATCACGACCATCTTGATTTCTGCACTGGGTAAGGTATCATCCCGACCAGAATGTTCGAGAGCTGACAGAGGTTCGGAAAGAGATCGCTTCGTCTCTTCGCTTCTCGTGATGACGACACTAGACTCTTCTCGCTTTTGACTCTCTCGACTGTGAACTGTGAACTGTGAACCGTGAACTCCCGCCGTGCTTTCTATAATCGCCAGCTCCAGTGGAAGAGAAGGGATTGAGGTAAATCTCATCTGCTCAAAAGCCTCTTGGAACGTACTCAAACAAAAAACTAACTGCTCTACTGAGGAGATCTGAGCTAATGCTTGAAGAGTGATTAGTTTCTCTTGGCCAACACTTTCGACCACATCGGTTAAGCCGTGTTTTAAAAACAGGACCAGCCTTAGTGTATCCATTAAACTCAAGATCCACTCTTTCAAGTTTGGTCCACTCTCAGACAGTTTTAAGAAAAGTTCTAGGCTTAAGTGAGCATCCTTTTTCAAAATAAGTTCGAGTAGTTTAGACACATCCTCAAAATTTCCTCCCTGAATAGTATCTCCGACCAAAGACGCGGTAATAGTTTCTCCTTGAGACGCTAGTTGGTCTAAGATCTTTAAACAGTCCCGAAAACTGCCATCGGACTTTTTGGCAATTACCGAGATTGCTTCATCTTCTATTTTTAATCCTTCTTTTTGAACAACATGTTGGATCACCTTCATCAAATCCTCCTGAGAAGCCAGCTGAAAATCTAAACGAGATACCCGAGATAAAATAGTGGCGGGGATTTTATGAGCTTCGGTGGTCGCCAATATAAATAAAACGTGTGCAGGAGGCTCTTCTAGGGTCTTTAGAAGCGCGTTGAAGGCTTCGGTCGTTAACATATGCACCTCGTCTATGATATAGACCTTTTTGGAAGCGCTAGCAGGTGAGAGTTTGATATTTTCCCGTAGTGCGCGGATATCATCTATGCCTCTATTGGAAGCAGCATCAATCTCAATTAGATCCAAGTTTGACCCGTCGGTAATGGACAGACATTGGGAACAGAGGTTGCAGGGAACAGAGTCTTCAGCTTTCAGATCCGTTTCGCTGTCAGCTGTCAGACTGTCTGATGTCTGATGACTGATGACTGATGACTTCTCACAATTGACCATCTTAGCTAAAATTCGAGCTGTTGAAGTTTTACCAGTGCCTCTGGGACCACATAAAAGGTAGGCCTGAGCCAGTTTTTTTTCTTGAAAAGCTTTTTGCAGCAGTGAGCTGATGGCTCCTTGACCAAACAATTCTGACAGAGTTTGTGGACGATATTTACGGTAGAAAACCATAGGCGGATGTAGAGTTTAGCGTATAGCGTGTGACCAAAAAAAGCAACTACTTGACAGGGCCGTTATTCGTGATGATAACCCAGAAGATGTTTTACACCATGTTCAACTAAAACTCGAAATTCTTCGTCGACTGATACTCCGTCAAATCTGGCGTCTTCGATAACCTGAGGATAGGAAAGGACAATATCTCCCAGTCTTAAAACATTGTCTGGGGCAGCAATGAAACCTGTTTTAGGAAAATGCTGCAGGGCTTGTGGCATGGGATCTTCCAGGGCAAAGGTAATGATATTGGTAGTGTCGTCAATACCCCGATACTGTTTGTTAATAGCATGCATTTTACGGTCACCAACAACACTCACCCCAATCTCTAAAGCAGAGTTGACATGATAACGTTGTAAAACTTCGAGAACCGTTGAATGAATCAGGGGTTTATTAACAGGATATCTTTGGTCAGAATTAACGATAATGTTATACATGCGTTTAAAATCTCAAAAATCAAATGTCAAAAGTCAAAACTATATATCAGAACTTAATTTAACTGCGCGCGCCTCCAAGCAGCTCTTTGACAATACTACTTACTCTTTGGCCATCGGCGCCTTGGCCTACTTTCCCCATTACCAGACCAATGACTCTGCCCATATCACTTATACTTGAAGCACCACTACTAGTTATAGCCTCTTGAATAATTTTAGTCAACTCTGCATCGGAAATTTGAGTGGGGAGATATTTCTCTAAGACTTTCATCTCGGCCTCTTCTTTTAAGGCAGATTCTTCCCTGCCTCCCTGTCTAAATCCGGCTGCTGCCTCACGACGTTTCTTGATCTCTTTTTGGACCACCGATACGATCTCTTGATCAGAGAGTTGGGTGTCTACGCTCTCCTTGGCGATAGCTGCATTGCGGATTTCAGAAATCAGGATACGCAAGGTAGAAACAGCTGTTTCATTATGAGACAGCTGGGACGATTTAAGATCGTTTCTAATTTGAGATTCCATTTACTGATTTGCGTACCTTTTTGCGCGCATGATTTTGCGGCGCTTTTCGGCAAGCCGTTCTTGTCTTTTGATAGAATTCTTCTTATAGTACTCCCGATCCCGATATTGCTGAATAACTCCCTCACTGGCGACAATTTTTTGAAATTTGCGAATCAGAGAATCAGTGTTATCTTTGTCTCTAGCCCGGACAATTATTGACATATTTTTTGCCTAAACCAAGAATGATTTAAGCCAAATAAACACCTCCTTCAAAATAGTTTCAAGCCGCTAGAGTCAAACTACTAGAATCTGTTTTGCGATTCCTTGACTCTTGCCACTAGTTTCTAGTAGCTACTTCACTATTTCTTTTAATAAATTTAAAGTTTTAGTTTGTCTTAAAGCATGTCGTAAATGCATCCTGGGTTCTTGTTGTTCGAATTGCTGTTTTAGTCTGGCGTCTTGAATCTTGTCAATTTCGGCCTGTAGATCAGCGTCCGTAATATTAACATTTTCCATACGCGCAATTTCGGAGAGACCCAATTCCATTCGCACATTCTTTTCAGCTTGAGGACGCCACTCAGCTTTGATTTGCTCCAAAGTTTTATTTTGACCTCTTAAGTAATCATCTAATAGGAGTCCCATATCCGCCACTCTACGCTGCAGAGAAACAAGCATGCGATTTAGTTCATCTTGGATCAGTACTTCCGGCAGGTCAACTGTGGTGATTTTTTCCACCTCTTGAAGGATGTTTTCCTCATAGTCTAGTTCGTTATTATATTTAGATTCCGATTCCAGATCCTCTTTGATCTTCCGGCGTAGATCTGCTAGGTCTTGACCGCCCATGGCTTTGGCAAAAATATCATCCGGGACATCGCTAGTCGAGGTAACCTCGGTTGGAGAAAAGGGTTGCGGTGGAGGAGCATTAAAATTAAGACTGCCTGCACCTGTCGCCGATGAACCAGAAGGTGATGGAGTTTGAGTAGGAAGACTGGAACCCTGCGCCGACTGGTGTGGGGCTTTAGTTTTCCATCTTTTGAATAGATCAGCAATAATCCCATCAACCTGTTCTTCGGTCACTGGTTTGATGACCGGACGAGAAGCTCTAACTACTTTGTAGTTGCCAACCACGACTCCCGGACGCTGAGTAACCCGAGCTTTATACACCAAATCAGCTCCTTTCGTAAAAGAAACTATTTGATACTGTGGATAATCTATTGGTACAACGTCGCTGCCCGCCAAAGCTTCTACCAAAGCTTGCGGCATAACTACCCGCAGGAGTTCCTGCTGAACTTGAGCAAAGCTGCGCTGTTCAACCATTTCTAAGGGGGCTTGACCCTTACGAAATCCCGGAAGCTCGGTTTCTTGGGCCAATTTTTGGACAGCTTCAGTCCATTTAGACTGTAGGTCAGCCCAGGGTACAGTGATCTGCAGCTCGACCATAGATTTTGGTTGTTTTTGAATCGTTTTGGTGACCATAACAGAGCATAGTTTACTAGATTGGGGTGATAATCGCAAATAGTGTTAGCGAAGTTTATTGATTAGCTCGGGTAGAGTCATAAAGGCAGTGTCTGAGGAGTCTCGGCGCTTGACTTCTAACTTCTCTCCTGATCGCTTAGAAATTACTACCCGGTAAGGGATGCCTATTAAATCAGCATCGGCAAACTTGGCTCCCGCTCGGACCTCTTCTCGGTCATCAAAGAGCACTTCAATCCCCTCGACCTGGAGTAGTTCATAAGTTTTCTGAGCCGACGAAGCTATAGCTTTATCTTCTAAATCTAGGCCAAGTAAGTGAACTTTAAATGGAGCAACCGCCTCCGGCCAAATAATTCCTTTGTCGTCATTAAATATTTCTACTAAAGTTGCGAGTGTTCGAGCAATCCCGATCCCATAACAACCCATATAATATGGCTTTTTTTCGCCTTTTTCGTCAGCAAAGGTAGCGTCTTTCATCCGACTTGAATAATGATACCCAAGCTGGAAAATATTACCCACCTCAATCCCCTTTTTCTCAATCAAAGCCAACCCATCTAAACTAGAGTATCCTGCTTTAGCCAGCGCAATATCTCCCTCAACGTCCAGAGAATAATCCCTGTCAATATTTACATTCATTAGATCTTTGTGTTTGGCATTATCACCGGTGTAGGCATTTTTAATCGTTCGAAGTGAGCTATCGCCTATGACCAGCAGCTCAACTCCATTTGCCTTAGCTTTTTGTTTTATACCGACAGGTGAGATAAATCCAGGTTCACTACCCAACTTTTGAATCTCCTCTGCTGTCGCATGGCGTAAGGTGTAAGCTTTGGCTAAATGGGCAAGTTTTACTTCATTAACATCATAGTCCCCCCGAATTACTCCCAGGATCATCCTGCCTTGATCATCTACCATCATCAAGTCTTTAATCTGTTGCCACATTGGTAAACCATGAAGCTTCACGCCGTCTTCCATTGTTGTACCTCGAATAGCCTCAACTGAAATCATTTCTTTTTCCTCTTCATCAATATTCTTGTTATCTCGCATGAACTTGGCCACATCTTCATGAGCGCTGTATTTTCCGTCATCAGTCATTAAAAACTTGCTTTCGCCGGCATCAGATTCAACAATAAATTCATGACAATACTCGCCACCAATATATCCATTGTCAGATTCAACAATCAATGTTTTTAAATCTAACCTATCAAAAATTCGAGAATAAGTTTGTTCCATACTTTTATATTCTTTTTTAAAATCTGCCTCAGTCGCGTCAAAAGAATAAGCGTCCTTCATCATAAATTCTCTAAGTCGAAGTAAACCACCTCGAGCTCGAGCTTCGTCTCTAAACTTAGTCGAAAATTGATATAGATTAAGTGGCAGATCTTTATAGCTCAGTTGAAATTTTCTAATCAAATCAACCAACATCTCCTCTGCTGTTCCGCCCAGCACAAACTGGCCCTGGTTTCGGTCTTTGATCACCATCAGCTCAAATCCAGCGGCTGTAGTGCGGTTAGTTTCCTTCCAAAGCTCTAGAGGATGGAGGACCGGAGTTATTAACTGCTGAGCGCCAGCCTTATCCATCTCTTCTTTAATAATGGCTTCTAGCTTTCGATGAACTCGAATTCCTAAGGGTAAAAGATAATATCTACCGGCGGTAGATTCACGGATAAAACCTGCCTGATAAAGCAGCTTGTGTGAGACAAGCGTTGCTCCAGTTGGAGTATCTTTAATTGTTTTTCCAAATAATTTAGAGTATTTCATATTAATTCTCCTTATTTAACCACTTGTCATTTGAACTTGTCCAGAATCAAGTCATATCTAAATAATAATCGAACCTCCGAGGTCCGATTATTATTTAGAGGCTGGATGGAGCATGTACACGCTCTTTTCAGCTAGCCATCGTTTATTGTAATAACCATCTACGGCTATTAAAACGATTCTTATATTCCCTTAACCGGCTCGTTCGATACCTTTGCCTGTGATTGCCACCTTTCAGAACCATGCCTATCTCTCTTTGTAGGCTTTCTGCGAATAAGTCAAACTCTTCGCCTCTTAAACCCTCCATCATGGCTCGGTCACGGTCAGATAAACTTTTATTATTTTTCTCCATATTTATCACCACCTTTCCAGGCATTAAAAAAGCCCTCATCAATGCACTAAAACTTTAGTGAACTGACAAGGGCCTTTTTATAGGCGGTACCACCTTGCTTCAAATTTCCATTAAAAAATCCACCTTGCGGTGGAGTCTCAATGAAAACTTATCTCTTGAGCGCTCCGTTACCGACACGCTTTGGATTGTTTTTACGGTTTCCTTCCGTCATAGTTTTGTCTTGAGCTTGTCGAAAGACTTTTTCTATGCAGCGTGCCTTAGACCGAAGGTCCTAGCTTTACCTATTAGGATAGGTTCAAACGCCTGTATCTAACTAAGATTAGTTTATCACAATAATAAGAGAACGTCAAATAGCCTGACGACACAGCATTCGGAAATCGACGACTATCCTCGATACCCTGCTCTTTGGATACGTCGGAAAGACCCATTTGGATCATCCAGTCTTTGATGGTAAGCCTTTAACAACCTAGAATATGCACCCTGACTTTCTCTCAGAGATCGTTGCGGAATACTTACTAAAACATCTGTTGGTTGAGTAGAATACTCGCCATTTTTTGGGGATCTGCTTAATCGACGCACTACAACCAGATAAGCTTCGCCTTTTATTAAAAAATCCCTGTAGGTTGGAGGTTCAACAGCAAAGGTCTGGCTTGCCGCTTCGGTAACGCGCCTGGTTGCATCTACAAAATGAGGAACTTCTTCACCCTTGACGGTTAGACTTTCTTGATTGACATACAGAATATCTATAGTCAGTGGCATAGATTTAATACATCAAATTCGTTGGTACTAATCCTGGTTTTTAAACGCTTAAAAGAGCTTTTTAATGTCCGAGGCAGTGACTAGGATAATCAGTCCAATCAAGACCACTAGGCCAATTGAATGAATATATTTTTCCACCAGTGGTGAGACTTTTTTACGAGTGCAAGCCTCCCAAAGCAGGAAAAATAATCTTCCCCCATCTAGGCCCGGAAAAGGCAGAATATTTACAATAGCCAGATTCAAAGACAGCATGGCGAGAAATTCCAAATATGGTAATAGCGGATTTTTTATTGCTAAAATATCACTAATATAATGCGTAATCCCTACCGGACCAGAAACGGTGTTGGAGACTGGTGCTAGATTGCGGGAAGAGATGGCCTTGTTGATAGTTTCACTCAAAACTGCCACCGAATAAACTGTCAAATTATAGCTATGAATTGGCGCACTCAGGATTTTCCCAACAACTCCTTTGTATTCTAGGTTGGCAACGGCAACCGATCCCAAAGCTACGCCCAATGAACCTTCTCCCGGAGGCGGGCTTTGACGGGGAATAACCGTTACTGTGCGAAGGGTGATCCTTTGGATGTCCGTAATAGTCAAGGTAACCGGAGTGCCGGCAGATTCTTTAATCTTTTGAATGAACTGATCAGAATCGTTTAAAAATTCTCCGTTAAACTCACTAATTCGGTCTCCGGGCTGTAGATGAGCCAGTTCAGCCGGTGAATTTTTGGCCACGGAGCTGATCAGGATAATATTTTCATTGGTTTGGGACACTCCCACGAAGTGGTAGGGGGTTAAAAGAGGAATTTGAGTCTTAAAGCTTTGAGTACCTAAAATAATCCAGTAAAGAAGCCAGGCCAAACTTAAGTTCATGGTTACTCCGGCAACTACTACGGCAATCCTTTTCCAAACTGTTTGAGAGGCAAACGAGCGTTTACTTTTTAGAGCATCCGGGTCGTCTTCGTCTTCGCCAAGCAATTTAACAAACCCTCCAAAGGGAAGCCAGTTTAAAGAGACAAGCGTCTCTCCCCATTTTTTACCAAACACCCGGGGAGGAATCCCAAAACCAAATTCCAAAACCTTAATATTAAATCTTTTGGCAGCTAGGAAATGTCCTAGTTCATGTAGGACAACTAAAATTAAAATTGTAACAATAAAGACAAGGATGGCCATAGATTAGGATTCACGATTCATGATACATGATTCAAAAGAATTATTCTTGAATCCTGAATCTTTAATCATGAATCTATAAGGTAGTCAGCTCAGTTTCCTTCTTTTTGACCAAATCATCAACGGCACCAACTTGTCTATCGATTAAATCCTGCAGTAGCTTCTCTCTCCTATTTAACTCATCTTCTCCATATTCTCCCGCAGCCTCTTCCTTGGCCCAGGCATCTCGAACCTCTGCTCTAACCTGACGAATGGCGATTTTGGTCAGTTCCCCTTTTTGATTGGCCAACTTGACAAATTCTAACCGGCGTTCCTCGGTCAAAGGAGGAATCGGTAAGCGAACTAGCTGTCCGTCGATGCTGGGATTAATCCCTAAATTTGCTTCCAAAATTGCTTTCTGAACATCATGAAGAATGGAGGTATCCCAAACCATCACTGTCAACAGAGAAGGCTGAGGTGCGGCAATCGTGCCTAATTCATTCAGCTTCATTTGCGCACCATAGGCATTTACAGTGATATTTTCAATCAGGGATGGATTGGCTTTACCGGCTCGGATAGATGCCAGTTCTCGCAGCAGATGGTCTAGCGCGTCTTGAGTTCGATTATAGCTTTCAGTCAGAGATGGATCCATATGACGATTGCAGAATTAACGAATTCAGAATGCAGAATTAGTTTCAATTCTGAAATCTGCAATCTGAAATCTTCATTCACCTAATGCTATTCTACTAAATTTACCGATTTGAATATTTTCTCCCAACTTAGAAACAGCTGTTTTGACTAAGCCGCTAATTTTCTGCGATGAGTCCCGGATATATTCTTGTTCCATTAGTTCACTCGTGTCTCGTGGATTCATCGAAGCGATTTGCATAGCTACTTCATGAGCCAGAGTTTTGAAATCTTCGGTTTTGGCCACAAAGTCGGTTTCACAAAGAACTTCAACTATCACCCCTATCCGTCCGCTGTGGGAATAAGTCTCGACGACCCCAGCTTTGACTTCTCTGTCGGATTTGGACGAAGCTTTATCTAAACCTTTTTTCTGGAGAATCTCCTTAGCCTTGGTCATATCTCCATCGGCTTCACTTAAAGCTTCCCGGCAATCTGCTATCCCCGCTCCCGTTTCGCCTCTTAATTTCTTAATCTCTTCGATACTTATCATCTTAAATTCTTAACTCTGAATTCTGCATTCTGAATTCGAGTTACTCTTTTCTCTCCGAATCTTGGACAATCTTTTTTTCAATCTCTTCTTCGATAACTTCGGCCTGTTCGGCAACAACAGTATCTAGTTTGGCGGCTTCAGCTACTCTAGCTGCCTCTTTGGCATCATCGACTGCTTTCTTGGCGGCGATCTCTCCGGCCGCTTTCTTACCCTCTCCATAAGCCTTAACGACCGCTTCACAAACTATCTTAATCGCTTTGATACCATCGTCATTTGCCGGAATCGGATAGTCAAAAACAGCCGGATTAGAGTTGGTATCGGCAAATCCGACTAACTTAATTCCCATTCTCAGGGCTTCTTTGACGGCCGTGTCTTCATTGACTGAGTCGACTATGAACATGGCATCAGGGATCTTGGAAAGTTGAGATACTCCGCCTAAATTATCCTGGAACTTAGCGATCTTGCGGCTAATCAGGAGCTGCTCTTTTTTAGTATAACGGCTGAGCTCTCCGGATTCACGCTCCTTTTGCAACGAGTTGAGGCGATTTATGTTTTTCTTGACTTCGTCAAAGTTGGTGAGCATCCCACCAACCCAATGAGCATTGACATATGGTGCGCCTGCTGCCAGAGATAACTCTTCAACTATCTCTTGAGCTTGTTTTTTGGTTCCCACTACCAGCAGCACTCCTCCGGACTTACCTAATTCGTAAACATACTCAATTGCTTCCTTGAGCTTGGTTTCGGATTGAGCCAAGTCTAAAATATGTACCCCGTCTCGAGCACCGAAGATATATGGTTTCATCCGGGGGTGACCACGCGAAACTTTGTGTCCAAAGTGAACACCTGCTTCTAGTAACTCGGTCATTGTCGGTGTTTGTAGTGCCATTGATAGCTTTGTCGTTAATCGTAACATCCGTTGAGCGGATTCTTCGTGTATCGATAAACAATACACGATCTACAATTTACCATCTTCCTTAACCTCTCTAGAACCTGAATTTCAGGAAAACTTATGTCCTAGATGTGTGATGCAGGTATATTAGCAAACTGGGCATGAAAATACAAGCGTTCAGTCCTGGTTGGGACATCGAACTGCTCTCTCCATTCTGTAAATCCTATACGTTGAGCCTGGTTTCCCCAAATTTTAAAGGCCCATCTCATATGACTTTTCCAAGCTTGTCTACTTACCTGGCTGTTTTGGCGATTATAGACTCTTTGACAGGCCTGCCACAGTAAAGGATCTTCGGGTTCCGGTTTTTTGGTTACCCTTAAAGCTTCTTTGAAATCTCGAGCCGGATCAATGGCTCTTTTAAACATTAGTTCCTGGTGATGGGCTAACTCCCGACCAGCTTCTCTCTGGTGGCTATCGGGACGAGGTAAACCATACCTCTCCCAGTGTACATCATCGGCTAAAGAGACCAGCCTTCCATCTATTGACCTTGCCATACTAATGAATCGGGCGAGAAGTAATTGTTTCGCCAGAACCTCATCGGAAAAAATAACTGGCTCAGGAGAAAGTGGCTGATGTCTAGCAAGTGCTTCAATTAACCTAATTGGATTACCTCGATAAAGAGTGCCTAGTACCTCGCCAGCATCTTGATATTCTGGACGGTCTTCCCCCCAAAAGGCAGGAATTTTATATCGCCCATCAAATTCCGCGTGTAATAATTTGGGTAGGAGGAAAATGTTATAGGAAGAGTCAACAATTCCAGCGGTTGGATGATAGTTCTTAACCGCTCGGTGTAAAAGTACATTACCTGCACTGACTTGAGGGAAAAAGTGGTCTTTAGTAGGTTCAGTAGCATCTCGGATAGCTTGTGGAGGGGCATCGCGCAGCCTGCCTTCCCTTGCCAAGGCAAGCATTTGATCAAACTTGAACCTATTTCCAGCTTCTCTCCGCGGCTCAAGCATATTGACTGAAAAACAAGCGATTAGAGGATGTCAGGATAGATAAAGAATCTAAGAGTAAATAATATAAGCTAAATAGAGATCTTATACTTTTATTGTAGGGAAATGTTAACTTTGGTCAAGAGGGAAAACTTATGCCCTAGATGTGTGATAGAGGGTATTTTACCAAAGTCGATCACTTAAAATAAATATGTTGCATTTAAGCAATCAATTAGTCTATAAAATAAGCAGGTCTTATAATAAAAACGAATAATTTTTACCAAAAGAGAGGTTAGCCATGAGTAGATATCAAGAACATGATGATTTTTTGCTTCAATTAGCTCAAGCTGAACAGATAAAACAGGATGCACTGATCGCAGCTATGGGTCATCAGTCTTTAATGGAGTACGCAGTTTCCAATGAGGTGGCCTGTCAACTTTATAGAGATGGTATAGGCTTTATCGAAGGAGCAAAAAAGAGATCTAGACTAGATGAAACATTTGATCAATTAGAACATCGACTACATGAGATGCTTGCAGTGACCCATGCCACCCTCCAAGGATCAAGACGAAACGTAGTTTATTCAACAGAAGCTACAAATCGGTTTATTGCCCACCTTTGGAATCTCCCACCAGAGAGAATTAAAAGATGTGCTTTCGGTTTTGATTTTGTATCTAGATGCTATACGCCTGATTCCATGAGCGTGAGACTTGGGAGAAAAGGCGTAACAGTAACTCAATTAATCGAAGCTACTACTTCAGAATCACCCACATATTTTGCAAAAAAACTACATGGACTGAACCATCTTAGACACCATAGACCTGAAGTTATGGGACAAGCTCAGATTCGAGTTGTGCAACCAGAAGCCTCTTCTTTTCCTTTCGCGTATTGTGCAGACATCATTCCCGATAACACTGACTACACAGCAGCGGATTTACGGGATGCTGCCGCTTATATCTATACTCGCTTCCGTCCAAACCCAAGAGCTGATGACAGCCTAGCTGAAGCTAACGTACAAATGCATTATCTGCTAAGCAGGAACCATCAGCCAAATTAATACATAAAGATAATCTGGAAGTTGCGAATTAAGAATATTTTTCCTCGATTTGAGAGATTTTAACCTCGATCCGCTGCATCGCTTCCATCCGTTCTAAGTTTCTTGACCTATCAGACATATCTACATAATGGGTCTTTGTCGGCTTTAAGCCTTTGAGAAACGGATAGACCTCTTGAGCTTTGAGGTACATGTCTTGGGCAACCGTGCGATAACTAAAATGCCCCTGTGGTACCGAACGAAGTTCTGTAAACCAAAAAGCTTCCCTCAAGTTCATCCCGACATACCATCTGGTGTAATTGGCATTAATGGTGGTGTACTGAGCTTCACTTGGGAATTTTTTAATAACTTTATCATGCAGGATTTGAACTTGGGCTGCCAGCAAGTCAAACTCCGGTTCCATCCCCAGCTCTTTGAACTCCACAGGCATATCATAGCCATGCTCTGTAGTATAGTTTTGGCGCATTTGGGTCAAAGTTCGCTGTCTATGCAGATCCCGGTAGACTCCAAAGTTAGCCAAAAGGTCATAGACGAGGTCGTATCCCGGAAGCTCAAAGGCCCGAGGCGGTTTATGGCGGCGGTTGGTTCTAAACTTCAAGCTGTCATGGATAATGGCTCCCCTCTCCTTGTCACCAAGCTCTTTGACTATCTTTAATAGCTGCTTGAGGGGTAATATACAGTAGGGATAAAGTAAGGCGGCGGCAATGGTGACTTCAGGATTTTTATCCAGCTTGACTAGCTCGACTCTATCTTGTTTTTGCGGCTTGATACCTTTTAATAGTTTTAAGGCACGTTTCCGTAGCGCCTGATCGGTCTTACGCAAATATTCCTGGTAGGATAGTCCATGAGCATTATCCACGACATCTAAAAACTTTGGTAAAACTTTTTTCAGTTCTCTGACCGCCTCAGCGGAGATCATCTGCATTTCGGAAAGCGGATGAACTGCCATTTTAGTAAAAAGGTATCCATACGCCCTGGCGTTTCCAAATTCTCCGATATTGGTGAGAGTTGAGGCCGGCAACAAACACCTGGCCACATCACAAGCTTTGGAACGAATGGACATATTATAGGCAGACCTAGCAGCCTTGATCGACCTTTCGTCTGTGAGTTCTGGAAATAGTGCTGATTTATTTTCATTGGCGAAATCCGGGAATTGCTGTTTTTCTAATGGTACTTGTTTACGAAAATATTCATCTAGTAACTTAACAGCTCTGGCATAGAGCTCAAAACAAGCTCGGTTAACTGCTAAATATTCGTCCTTTAAATCTGAGTCCATGATTTTTGGGTCTTTAAAAAAAGAGAAATCTCCGTTGCCGTCTTTTTGATCAAAGACGACGTATCGGGTAGATTTTTCCAGCGGCGAAATACCGATCCTGGCATCTTCGATTACTTTTGAGGCCACTAGTGAAACTCGATCCAAAAACAGATGCGCTCCAGCCAGTTCAAAGACCGAATCATCACCGTATTGCAGTAAGATTCTCTCCGCCATTCCTTCCGCTTTTTGAAAATTAAAGACTTCATCAAGTGCACTTCTACCCAGATCTATTTTTTTCCAAGGGATGCTTTCTTTTTGGCCGACAAACTCCCGCCAAAGTAACTGCTTGGCCGAAAGCTCGGTTCGAGAATAGCGGGCCTTAAGTAGCGCAGAAAATAGTTCGGGAACCATAGGAGTCATCACATAAATTGCTCCATCAGGGTTGGTCACAAAACGAGTCATCGCCTCTTGGGCGGCTTCTTCCCCCCTAGGATCTCCTTCTTTAGAATATTTCTCTTTCAGGGGAGGATTGAAGGTTCGAGCTGCTTTTGCCAGATCACTCATTTTTTAGGCTCCTTTGATCTTGAATATTTCTTTGAGGGCCTCGTTCATCCAAAGCCTCCCGCAATGGTCTTATTGCATCAAGACTGGCAAGAACTCTCTCACGATCTGCCTTTGCTCTCAATTGGTCTCTAACCCGATCTTGGCTAGGTCGTCCTCGTTGAGGCCCATAAACAACACTGGGGCGACCAGATTCCCCAGGTCCATAGCGATGGGTTTTTCTATCTGGTCCTCCAGTAACTTTGATCCTTCTTTCGCTCATTGGTCAACCTCCCCTAGCTCTTGCTTTAAGTATTCCTTTAAATCCTCTTCGCTCTCCCAAACATGTAGTTTGAAGGTTGGCTTTTTATTGCCTTGGATCATTGCGGTCACCGATGATAGCTCCCCTTTGTGCAACACTAATACTCTGCCGCCAATTGCATCTTTATACCCTATTTCATACCCCATTCCAGTACTTGGGCTGTAGTGAGCAACAATAATGTCTGAATTTTTGACCCAATCGAGATCTCTTTTATAGATCATCTCTTCGTCCATCCCTTGAGTGGCCTCGTTGTTCTCCCTGGTTAAATTAACAAACTGTTCGGACAAGACATTATGGCCAAGCTCTTTAAGCAACCTGACAATCAAGGCTTTCTCCTCGTGAGCTCCTTGAAAACCTCTGATTGAACAGGCAAAGTAGATATCTAATTTTTTTGCCATTTAATACGTACCCTTATTTCCATATTCAGGAAATCTCCTCTTATGCTCTTGCTGCCAACGGCGCTCTCTTCGTGCTGCTAAATCAACAATAGATTCTTGATACTTTGCCCTTAAATCCTCAAGATCTTGGTAATGAGCTAAATGAACTAGTGGGCTGGAATCGGCTGCATATTTATATAAAGATGGATAATCACCGTCACCTTGCTGTCGAAACATGAACATTAAAGCCTCCCTAGCATACCGTCCGTAATAAAACTCTGCACCTCGACCATCAGACGCGCCAGACACTTCCCCTACAAACAATTCTGCCTGATTCATTGAATCCCAACTTGCTTGTTGATAGCTGTCTCCCCATCTAGCCTTAAAAGCGGCTGTGGCCTCTGGTGAGACAACATGTGGATTTAGGAAATTCATCCAGGGGGTGCTGCGAATCTGACCAGCTAAGGCTAGTTTAGCCGGCTTAGTTCTCTCACCATCTGGCCCTCTGTTCGCACAGATCATATAAACATTGTATCTTGGATGATCTATTTGGTTTGCTGCTCTAACTTTAAATTCCATAAGATATTGATGTTTCTTTAGGGGTGATCCCTTTTTGGGCCAGAACCTGCATGATCTCGGCATGGATCTCTTCTCGTGAGCGCATTTGACCCTTTTTGGTACATTTAATCACTACCCAATGTTTCTCTTTTTTCGCTTGTTGCAGATATAACTTGCTGCTGTCAATTTGGTATTGAAGATTACTCTCATGGATATCTTTGCCCTTACCTCCCATATAACTTCTGGACTCTTTCTGCTCGACTAGTTTTTGTCCTATTTGTGGAGGAACATACAAGAAGATTACGAGTTCTTCCCGGGGGATACCGTTAGTTCTATACTCCAGCTCATCAAGCCATTGCATAAAACTTGCTTGCTCTTTTTTGGGTAATTTTGCCGATTGATGCGCTTTACTTGAAGGAACATAACGATTGGAGATAACTAGTTTATTTTGCTGCAGCCATTTTTTCATCAAAGGTTCAGCCAACATTCTATCTCCAGCATAGGCTAACGAGGCTAGATACGGGCTGACCTGATCCAAACCACCAAACTCTCCTTTTAAATACCTTCCAACGAGCTTGCCATAGAGGTTGTCTTCATATCTGGGAAAATCAATGATTTCATGAGACACTTTTAGATTAGTCAACGCTATCTTCATTAAGTCAATTTGAGTAGCTTTACCCGATCCATCCGTACCGTCGATAACGAGGAAAAAGCCCTTTTTGTTCACTTATGTCCCCCTGTTGAACCAAATCCACCTCGAACCTGATTATGACTCATGGTGTCTACTTCTTCCCATTCCGCTTGATCAACCCGTACAAACGCACCTTGCCCTAAACGCTCACCTCGGTCAATACTAACCGGCTCTTTTTGAAAGTTAAAAAACTGCAGCTGAATTTCGTCTTCGTCTCCACAAAAGTCCTGGTCAATGTAACCTACAGTACACAGTAAACCTTTTTTTTTGGCGGTACTCGAACGATCCTTAAGTAAGATCATATATCCTCTGGGAATTTCAACCACAATATTTACTGGCACTCGACCAATCGCATTTGGCTCAATAGTTACGCTCTCTCTAGCTAGTACGTCAAAAGCTACAGCCCCTGGAGTGTGGTACTGCGGAAGGGGCAAATTTTTATCGACCCGTTTAATTTTTACTTTCATTGATAATTACTAATCCGTTTACTTCCCTTTTCTTACTCCTGGTTCATCGGCTACCTTGGGCAGTATTGACCCTCCGTAGCGACTGGTTTCTCGGGACATATAACTTCGTTCAACAGCGCTGGCCATTTTCTCAAAAGAAAAAGCACAGATTGGCGACCCTTCATAAATAACGATCTTTTTGCCGCGCAGAAATGTCCCAAATTCTAGCACTGGACAGCCATCCCAACCTGGATCAAAGCGAGCAGCAGTCGAATGAACGACCACCCCAATCCGAGCTAAACTGGATTTACCATTGAGCTGACCGATCATATTTTCCGGAAGAGTTAGCCTCTCTTTAGTTGCGGCGATCACAAATTCGTTCTCAGTCAAGATAAATGGCTGACCAGGCTTGAGATAAACTGTTTGCATCATCCCTTCGATCTCTTCTCTCGATGTATATTTGGTATCAATGGTATCTAGCCCACCTCGATTAAAAACTTTGAGTACATTTCCTAAATGAAAATCGATGGTTACTTCATCAACCAGATCTTCCCAGTTGTCTGGCAGTGGATCGATCTTGATAATGCCTTGCTTAATATGTTCTTTGATCGCCCAATCAGGCAAAGTTCCAGTCAGTTCTAAAGCTAATTTGGATTTATCTTGAGCCATATTTTTATCTAACCCAATGTAGAGAATATCGGGTTACTTTTCAAGTAGCGAAAATTACTTGCGATCGAAAACATCAGGGATCATAAAGTGCCCGAGGGCCGAGATCACTCCGTCAACATACCCGGAAGTTCGGGTAATATGATTTTTAGTCATTAACCCAAAGTGTCCTTCGGCGTGTTTGGTGTTGACTCGGTTAAAAGTAATATCGCAGGCCTCCCCTAGCTCTTTACCCTTTTTAATTAACTGAACCATCACCGGAGGCACGGACATTCGAACAGTTGAGCCAATCCCAGTTCGGCCTTGTTTATCGATCACGACCAGCCATCCACAATCGAACCATTTGTTACCTATTTTTTGAATCCCCCCTTCTAGGCCTACTCCGAAGTCCGCCCCAAGTAGCTTAAGAGCTCTCCTAGCTCTATTGATCGCTCCTTTGATACTCTCTTTGTCGGACATGGGCTGAGCCGAAACTCCTGAGGAGACTTCAACTCCTTCGATCTCCAAATTCTCTGCCGGCCAAACCTTAGCAAAAGCAATAGTCACGGCCTCAACTTTTACTGGATTTTTGGAACCTACCGCTACTTTCACACCTAAAGATTAGCACAAACAGAGATTGCTTCGCTACGCTCGCAATGACAAATGATTTTGTGCGATAATAGCCACCAGATGTATCGAAAACCGAATAATCAGCAAAAGTATAAGGCTAGCAAACGTAAACAATCGCTTTGTCCTTTTTGTCATATCGATGACGGTCTTTTGGTGCGTGAATTTAAGCATTTTCGCATTATCCTGAATAAGTTTCCTTATGATTTTTGGGATCTACGTTCGGTTGAAGAACATCTGATGGTTTTGCCTCTCAGACACCTCCAAGATTTTGGCGAATTTTCCCTGGAAGAGATCAAAGAGTTTATGGAGATTATTCAAGAGTATTCTGCCCTAGGCTATGATTCGTTTACCCGCTCTCCGCATTCGACTCTACGCAGTCAAACTCATATCCACACTCATTTAATCAAAACGACTGGCAAAGAGATCAAAAAAATTAGCTACGATGTCGCCACCGACTTTCTGGAATACGAGTCTTAATTTCCTACTTGACTAACCATCCCAAATTAGCGATTATATTGAGGGCCTCAAATTCCCCTCTGCCCAATTAGTTCATAGTATATAGTTCATAGTTCGTAGAAAAATGCGATTACTATGAGCCACCAACTACGAACCATAAACTAATCATGAAGTATATTTTTGTGTCAGGTGGTGTTATTTCTGGAATTGGCAAAGGTATTGCCACAGCTTCAATGGCCATGCTTCTCAAATCAGCAGGCTTTAAAGTCGTCCCTATAAAATTTGATCCATACCTTAATATTGATGCCGGAACTATGAACCCCATTGAGCATGGCGAGGTTTTTGTGCTTGATGACGGAGCTGAAACTGACCAGGACCTTGGTCATTATGAAAGATTTCTTAATGAAAGCTTAAATAAACATAGTATCGCTACCCAAGGGTCGATCTACTGGACTGTTCTGCAAAAAGAGCGCAACCTGGAATACGGCGGGACTAATGTTGATGTCGTCACCCATATTACGGAAGAAATCCTTAGACGGATTGACCTGGTCGCCAAAGACAAAGATGTAGACGTAGTGTTCATTGAAATCGGAGGCACGGCCGGAGAATACCAGAATATGTTATTTCTGGAAGCAAACAGATTGCTAAAAATCCGCAAGCCCGATGATGTAATCCATGTGCATATTACTTACCTGCCGATCCCTCATTCAATTGGCGAGATGAAATCCAAACCTGCCCAGATGTCTGTACGGGATTTAAATGCTGTCGGGATTCAACCAGATATTATTTTAGCCAGAGCCGAAAGGAGTTTGGACTCATCGAGGATCAAAAAATTAGCTATGTCTACTGGTCTGGAACCTGAAGATATAATCAGCGCTCCGGATGTCACTAATATTTATGAGGTTCCTCTAAATTTTGAAGAGCAGGGCCTAACCAATCGAATCCTGAAAAAACTTCGCTTAAAGAGAAAATCTCAGGCCTTAAGTGAATGGAGGGGTTTTGTCAGTAAAGTCAATAAATCCCAGAAACAGGAAAAAACTATCAAGATAGGTATCGTGGGCAAATACTTTGCGACAGGCGATTTCACTCTGGCCGATGCTTATATTTCAGTCATCGAGGCGATCAAACATGCCAGCTTCTCACTCGGATTTAAACCTGAGATTGCTTGGTTGGATGCCGGAAAAGTTCTGGCTGAGGTTGACTTACTCAAAGGTTATCAGGGAATTATTGTCCCCGGGGGATTTGGTTCCCGAGATATTGAAGGTAAAATTGCCACCATTAAATATTGCCGGGAAAATAAAATTCCTTATCTTGGCCTGTGTTACGGCATGCAGATGGCCTCAATCGAATTTGCCCGTAATGTATTGGGGTTAACCGGCGCAAATACCACCGAGGTTAATTCCACGACTAAGTGCCCAGTGATACATATCATGCCTGACCAAGAAAAAAAGCTGCTTAAAAAAGATTATGGAGCAACCATGCGACTTGGCGCTTGGGATTGTGTCTTGAAAAAAGACACCTTAACTCAAAAGCTTTATGCCAAAAATGAAACCTCAGAAAGACATCGCCACCGCTATGAGTTTAATAATGAGTATAGGGCGCAGTATGAGGCAGCTGGATTTGTTTTTTCAGGAACCTCCCCAGATGGTAAATTAGTGGAGATTATCGAGCTGCCAGGACATCCATTTTTTATCGGGACTCAGTTTCATCCAGAATTAAAATCTCGCCCCTTAAGCCCCCATCCTTTGTTTGTGGGCTTTATCAAAGCAGCGGCAAGATAAAAAGTGATCAGGTTATAGGGGACAGTTCTACTGAAGTTCTTTGTGAGACTTCATTTCTTTTACTGAACTTTTATTTCAATACTGTCATTAGTAGCCTTTGCCTTCTCTGCAACCTGTCCACTGTCCCTGTACCCTCTTTTTGGGGCTTAGTCCATGAAGCAAAGTCACATTGAGGGTAGTTTTTGCATCCATAAAAGGGCTTGCCAGTTTTGGTCTTGCGCAGCACTACCTGACCACCATCTTTGGGGCAGGTAATATGTAGGTCTTCCTCAAAGGGTTCGGTGTGTTTACATTCAGGAAAACCAGAACAGGCCAAGAATTTACCAAATTTACCAAACCTGACTAAAAGAGGCTTGCTACATTCAGGACAGGCTTTATTGATCTTTTCGGTGGCAATCTCCACCTTTTTGGAACCAGTTTCGGTATCCTTGACCTTTTGAGCAAAGGGGGTATAAAAATCTTTGATCATTGGCCTCCACTCCTGCTCTCCGTCGGCTACCTTATCCAGCTGTAACTCCATTAGAGCTGTAAACTGATAGTCAATGATATCAGCAAAGTTTTTAAGCAGAAATTCGGTCACAGCCCGACCTAAGACTGTGGGCAAAAACTTGCGGTCTTGTTTTTCGACATAAAACCGATCCTGAATAGTCGAGAGGGTTGGGGCATAAGTACTCGGCCTCCCTATCCCTAGCTCTTCTAGTTTTTTGATTAGAGATGCTTCGTTGTATCTAGGCGGGGGTTCCGTAAAATGCTGGTCACCTTTAAGATCTAGGAGGGTTAAGTCTTCACCTTCGGTGAGTTCGGGTAGTAATTGATTTTTAGTACTGTTAGCCTCGTCATTCTCCTCGGTATCCACTTGACTCCCGCCGGCCTCGCCTGGCCCTTGGCGGGCAGGCTTGACTCTTGACTCTTGATACAACCGTAGCCATCCATCGAACTTGACGATGCTGCCAGAGGCACGAAAGGTATATTGCCTATCGCCAATCGTAGATTGCGCGTCGCCTTGGTTACGCTTGGCAATTTGCCCTTTGCTATTTGCTAAAACATCAATTGAGGTCTGATCCATTACAGCTTCAGCCATTTGAGAAGCTATCATTCGCTTCCAGATTAGGTCATAGAGGCGAATATGGTCTCTAGTTAAACCTTCGGCATTTAGCTTGTCTACAGTCAGATCCATCTTCGTCGGACGGATCGCCTCATGCGCTTCTTGGGCCCCTTTGGATTTGGTTTTGAAGACTCGAGATGAAGCAGGTAAATAATTTTTACCAAAAGCCTGACCGATATACTCTCGAGACGCTGCTAAAGCTTCTGCTGATAGGTTAAGCGAGTCGGTACGCATATAGGTTATTAGTCCATGCTCATACAAGAATTGAGCCACACTCATGGTGCGCTTGGCAGTAAAGCCAAGTTTATTTCCAGCCGCTTGCTGCAGAGTCGAGGTAGTAAAGGGTGGGTGTGGTTGACGCTTAACTTCTCTTTTGGTAACCTTGCTAATGGAATACTCGGCAGTTTTGAGAATATTTAAATGTTCGTCGGCTTGGGGTTGGTTATGAACTTCTAGCTTCTTGCCATTTAGCTCAATTAGCTCAGCATCAAAGGTATTTTGAGTTCTGAGTTTTGAGTCCAGCGTAGCTGTAATATTCCAATATTCGACTGGCTTAAAGGCTTCGATCTCTTGCTCCCGTTCAACAACTAGACGAAGAGTGACAGACTGAACCCGACCGGCCGACAAACCCCTCCGGACTTTTTTCCAAAGTAGAGGCGAGAGCTTGTATCCGACCAATCTATCCAGCACCCGCCGGGCTTGCTGAGCATCAACCAGTTGCATATTAATCTCTCGGGGATGTTGGAAAGCTGCTTTAACTGCCTTTTCGGTAATTTCATGAAACTCCACCCTTCGTATATTGTGGATCGTAGATCGTTTATCGTGTAGAGACAAACTTTGCTTATCGATTTTTTTGTTTTTTTCGCCCGACGATCCACGACCTACGAATAACTCCCGGATGTGCCAAGCTATCGCTTCACCTTCTCGGTCAGGATCCGAGGCGATCCAGATATTCTCCGCCCCTTCGGCAATTTTCTTCAGCTCCCCAACCCGCTTTTTCTTGTCTTTGGGGACAATATATTGCGGCTCAAAGTTGTGTTCGACATCTATCCCAAGCTGGGCTTTTGGCAGGTCCCGGATATGTCCCATGGAGGCTTCGATCCGAAAATCGCTCCCTAAAAATTTAGAAAGTGTACGCGCTTTGGTCGGTGATTCAACGATGACTAAATTATTCATAAGTTCATTTACTGTGAGGTAATTGTATAGCCCTTGTCAAGGGAAGAGTGTGCTTATAGTAGTAGCCACACCTTTTTGCAGCTTATCTTCGAGAATCATTTTGGACAGATTCGCTTCTAGCGTGTCTTGCATCAAACGGCGCAAGGGCCTGGCTCCCAGGACCGGATCAAATCCTTTCTGGGCCAGCTCTCTGACAAGTTGTGGACTAAATTTGACTAAGTATCCTTTGTTTTTAAGATCAGCCTGCAAACGAGTAAGTTTGTCTTGAACAATTTGCGAAATTTCCGCTTTCGTGAGGGGTCTAAAAATCGCTACTTCATCAAAACGATTGACTAACTCGGGTCTAAACTCTTTCAAGAGTTCGTCAGTGACCATCGGTTTGAGCTGGTCAATGGTTTTGCCTTGTGATAAACCTTGGGCAATCTGCAGCGCTCCAGCATTGGAAGTGGCGATAATAATAGTATTGGTAAAATCAACAGTCTTGCCTGAGACGTCAGTCAACCTGCCATCATCCAGCACCTGTAAAAATAGAGTCCGTAGCTTAGGATCGGCTTTTTCAAATTCATCTAATAAAATCAGACAATACGGGGTGTGCCTGACTGCTTCGGTCAAGAGTCCCGGATTAACCGAGTCACCAATGAGCCGGCTAACGGACTCCTGGGTTTGGTATTCGGACATATCAAAACGGAAAAAAGGGATGGATGAGTCGAAAGAGTCGGACGAGTCGGAAGAAGCTGCATTAGAAACATTCGACTCCCTCGACTCCTTGCTGAAATAGACTTCACACAAAGTCTTGGCTAATTCTGTTTTGCCAACACCCGTTGGCCCAACAAAAAGAAAAGATCCAATCGGCCTATTTGAATCTCGAATATCTGTGGCTGCCCGACGTAAGGTTTGGGCAATTGCGGAAACCGCTGCTTCCTGTCCGACAAAATGAGTGTGGATTTGGTTTTCTAAATCAAGTAATTTGACTCTCGCAGCTGTATCCAACTCTACTAGCGGAACATTCACCCGTTTTTCCAAGACCTGCTTAATTTCCTGACTGCCCACAGATTTATTTTTATTCAGGCGGATCGCTTCATTAAAAATAGACAAGGCTCTGTCTGGTAGCACCCGATCATGGATTAATTTTTCCGAGAGGCTCACAATCTGTTGCAAAGCGATAAAACTAAACTGGATCTTTTCTTTCCTTTCCAACTGGATCGCCCTGTTTTGGAGAATCTCCAGAGTCTCGGAGGAAGAGGCCGGAGGAATATCCAGCCGATGAAAACTCCTGGCAAAGAAGGACTGTTTTTCAATAATCTTAGTATAGTTTTCCGGTTCAGTGGAGGCTAAAAATTGCAGAGTATTAGATTCTAAGTGCGGCAGCAGTAGAGAAAAGATATTAAAATTGGCTCCGGCATCTCCGGTCGCAAAATTCTGGATCTCGTCTAAAAAAATCACCACATTTTCCCCAAACTTGGCTTCTTCTAGGGCACTTTCCAACTTTTGGGCCACATCCCCTTCGGTTTTAACTCCCGATAATAGTTTGGAAAGCTCAATAGTTACTAACCTTTTAGTCGCCAAAGCTTCCGGAGCATTACCGGCAATAATCATCTGAGCCAGGTGAGCAACCAGAGTCGACTTACCTGTCCCGGCCGGACCAACCAAACAAACATTCCGGTCTGTTTTCTGGGACAGGATATTGACTGCCTCGGATACGACATTTTTTCTCCCTAAGAAATCCTCAAAACCTATGCGAGAGGCTTCTTTGGTCAAATCCGTAGAGATAGCGTCCAATGCAGGAGTGGGAGCCCCTAACCATCCCCGGTTAAGCCCCTTTAGGTGGGCTACTCCAAACTCTTCATCCCAGAGGAAAACCATTCTCCAAGAAGTCTTCTTCTTCTCGGCAAAGAATAAAGCCTGGTCAAAGTCTTCTAGCTTGAGGTTTAGCTTGAGTAGCTCAGTCTCGATGCCCGGAGTAAAGTGGAGCATGGCGATAAAAAAGTAACTGTCGGTTAGGTATTTGGCGTTTGCGGCTTTGCCCAAGGCATAGATTTTGTCTAGCAGCTGGGGGGATATTTGGGGATTAAATCCCACAAAGTCATGATTAGTTAATTCTAGGCTGGCAAGGAGCTGTTTAATCTCAAAGCTTTTGGCAAAATATACCCAGGTCAGTTGGCGTTTGCTAACTTTGGTCGCTTTCCAGAGATTTTTAGCTTCCTTAATATGCCAGAGTTTTTGAGGAGGATAAAAAATAACCTGATCAGTAAAGAGCCCTATCCCGAAAATAGTTAGGGCCAGTCCAGCCCAGGGTACATACACAATAGGAGTCAGGATAGCGATCGGGGCGATTAACCAACTGACGGCAATCATGGCAAGAAGTATAGTTGCGACAAGATAGGCGAACAGGCCAACAATAATCCGGATACTGCGAAAAAAGAAGCTTAAGATCTGACCAGTAATAGATCCATCGTGGAATAAAGGCACAAAGAGTAGCTTGAGCATCAACCCTACTGCCAGGTCTTCCTCTAAAAACGAGATCAGATGCAGCCAAGATCGGAAAAAAAGAAATGGAGAATCGATATACCAAAACTTTATAAGTCTTAGCGGCAGAAACATGTCTTCATTGTGACATCTTCTCTAAAGCTGATCAAGGTGAATTTCTACTTTTATTTCTTAGCTTTAAACCCCCGGGTTTAATCTGGAGATTTATAGCGGATCGTGATGTGTTCTTCTTAAAATAGGTATGGGGTATGTCAATGTGATGGTCGGGCTACCATCTGATTCAAACGTTAGCCCATCGCCAGCAGAGAATGTTTTCCCCCTTGCTGAATCGCTGACAGCAGCTTGAAAAATGTTTTTAAAAGGTTGATAAACTCTTCTTCGTTGGTTCCCATAATCTAACAGAGCAAGTGCAGAATCTCTATCAAGTTGACCCTTCGCAACCCGCTCTCTTAACTCCTCTCTTTCCCCTACCGCCATTGATGCCTGTGCTTCCATTAGTACTGCCTCGCAACGATCAAATTTTCCATAATTCAACCTTACAAACCAGGGCGTCATATATCTTCTTGCAAGCTCAAGTGTAGTTCTGGGTTGAGGTTCTGCATATCCTACCCCTAATACTTCAAATAATGCTCCTCCACTTCTCTCTGCTACTTCACATAAAAGATTTTTGTAGTCGTCCACTGTTAAAAATCTCTCTTCCTTACCGGCAATAGTCTTTAGTCCTAACTCAAAAGCTCTTAAAGTTTCCGGGCTACCGGAACTTATCTGAGGGAGGTAAAGCTCACCGGGTTTTAAGACTCTTGCAGCCTCTGTAATTAAACCTCTTTGACCCTCCCTAGATAAATAATGTTCTACCGCCCGAGAGAGAACAACAACCTGACCATTTCTTTTTTCACCATCAGCTAAAGGAAGTCTGGTTGAATCCGATAATACCCTGTACACCGGAAATGCCTCATGGGGAACTTCTTGTAAAGCACCCTCTTGTAAGTCACTGACGAACACCCGCGGACTCCATCCTGCTCTTTGCAGGTGTCTAGCTACAGTTCTTTCGTAGAATGATCGACATGCTCCCAAACCAACAAGAGTAATTGGACCTGGCTGATAATCAGCGACTCTTAATGCAGTTTTGATCGTTGGGACAGACGAGTCGGCGAACAACTCTCTTCCAAAATGATTAGACCAATCAGGCATTCCTAGTTTGTCTCCCTTCAAGTTGCTCTTTAAAGTAGATGCAGGTCGAGCGTCAATGATTACTGCCATTTTAAAACTCCTTTATTGAGTATTTTTGCAGCAGCAGCCAGATTTTTTAACTTTCCAAAGGCAGCTTTTCTGGAAATCATTAATAGCCCACAGTCTGGAGCCAAAACCAATTGAGCAGGTTTGATAAATTTCAACGCCTCTTGGCCTCTTTTTACTAAATGCCCAACCGATTCTATTTTTTCCGAACCAACATCTAAGACCCCTAGAACTATGGTTTTTTTCCCAATCGCCGGCAAGACACTTAGATCAAGGTTACTCTGCTCACCTTCAATCGAAACCTGGTCAAGCCTAGAATTAGCAAGAAAAGATAAAATTTGACCATAATAATTAGCATTAGCTTTATAGTTAACGCCCTTTTTTTCTAAAGGTTTATTTGGATAACCACGACAAATATGTACACAGAAAGTTGCTTTGTTTTCTAAGCCCTTGAAACACTCCTTCAAAGCTTTAAGTCCCCACTCTTTAGCTCTCTCGGGATTTCTGAGCAGAACTGGATCGTCAAATTGAATGAGCTTGCATCCCGCGTCGATTAAAGCACTAATCTCTTTTCTAACCGCTTTAGCATAGTCAAAAGCCATTTTTTTGCGATTCCCTTTGTAATAAGTATCAAAAACTACATCTGTGGCAGTTACCGGACCAGGGATAGTCATCTTGACAATTTTTGAGGTTTTAGAAGAGGCGAATTTAAAGTCATCAACTAACCAGGATTTATTATATTCTATCTTGCCATCTATCTTTGGCGCCCATCTTTTGTAAACACCTTCACGCACGGAGATCTCTACCCAATCTTTGAAATTAATTCCCTTTAGATGACGCAGATTATAAAGAATATACTGTTCTCTTCTTTCTTCGCCATCTGTGACTATATCCAGATCGGCTTTATTTTGATCGTCAATAGCCTCAGAACAAGCTTTATCAAGTCGTTTATTAAATTCTCTGGTACCAATTTTCTTTTTTAGATCGTAGAAGCTTCTACCCGAATCGTCTATTAACTTTCGAGGGTTACGAGATGGAAGAGCGTACCCCGGTTTCGGATAACTTCCGATAATTGTAGTCATTACTTGAGTCTGTTGTATTTTTTTATTATCTGATTTAGACATATATTTACTACTTAAACACCCACCCGGGGGTGGGATCCTACTAAAGCTGATCAAGTTATATTCAGCCGATTTAATCTGCGGGCAACACTTCTAACTCTTTCTTCTCCAACAGATCCTTCGTAAAAATTCACTGCATCCCGGGTATGTACACTACTATCTATACCAACACTTCCCATACCGATGATAAATACCTGCTTCGCTGCTTCAGGATTTTTCTTACTTCCTGAAGAATAATGGGGATTACCGTCTTGATTAACCAACACCTTGCCTTGCCTGGTCAGAAAACCAATTGGACGAGCTTCGCCTTCCCTAAATAGAGGTACAGCTCTCCAGTTTAATCCTGTGCACTGGACAATTAAATCAGCTCTATCTAAAACACCTGGATGCTCAGTAAAGCATCCTTCGTGCCTTGAAACTCGAGGCTCTTCACCTCTAATGATCGGTATGAGGATCTGACGGGCTAAGCCTCGTGGACCTTTAAATCTATTGGGTTGTATACCCTGTGGGTCATCTGCTAACTCAGTCGGATCAACCGGGAGTCTATCCCGGTGTGCTTGTTCCAGAGACGGCGAATGAACTCTTAAGGGTCCTCTATGGATTAGATCCACTTGCACCTGTGGACGATTTAGCGCAGCAGCTACTATCAGTGCTCCCGAGTGACTTGGACCAATTACCGCTACTCTCTTGGCGTCCGCTAGTAAGTCCCTCGTTACATTTGCTCCTGGGTGGGCTCCTAAGATATCCTTGGACAGCACTACTCTATCCCCATGAACAGCTAGTCGAGGATCGAGCAATTCTTCTGCTCCGGTTGAAAGTAGAGCTATATCTGATTCGGCAATCGCTCTTCCTTGTTGATCAAGAGTAACGTAAGTAACTACCCCTCTGCGACGCCTTTCGATAAGTGCGCTAATTCCAACGCCAGTTAATAGTCGGCCTCCAACCAACCCTCTTAGTATCCTACCCTTTTCCCGCTGAAGAGCTACTGCATGCTTTATCTGGACAGTTTCTCCTTCTCTGCCGCGTAATTTTTGGGAGATTGGAGAACGAGCAAGTTGCTCTTGAACTTGAGGAGGCAAGCTGGAGCTAAAATCCCCCCACTGAGAATTAGTTGGAACATTAGGGTAATTTGGTAAAGAGCCAACAGCAATTTCACAACTCGCCTCTGTCAGATGCAACCCTGCATTAGCAAAACTATCGAACTCACTGCCCTTTGTGCTAGCAAATAGAAAACCCGTTCCAGCCGGACCAACACCAACCATTTGTATTGTTACTCTTTTGCCTTCTGCTCGGCCTATATACATATCTGCCTGCAGGTCTAGTGACCTGTCGTTTTACTCCTTTTTTTATGGCTTTTTTTGGTGAAATGCTCGTTTAATAGTTTTTCGAGATATTTTTGGTCTATCTCGTCAAAGGCAGCGAGTTTTGTGCTGTCGGCATCAAATACTGCAATTAGTTGATGTTTAGTATCAAAAACTGGTACGACAATTTCTGATCTTGACCTTGAATCACAAGCAATATGTCCAGGGAATTTCTCTACATCGGGTACGAGTTGGGTTTTTCTTTGCTGAGCAGCGGTTCCACACACGCCTTTACCAAATGATATATGCAAACAACCCAATGTACCCTGATAAGGACCGACAACCAGTTCCCCTTTGTGAACAAGATAAAATCCGGTCCAGAAAAAATAGGGGAGATTTTCTTTAAGAAGGCAGTTAATGGTCGACATCTTCAGGATTGGATGCTCTTCGCCAGCCAAGATTGCATCTATCTCTTTTAGTGCTTTTTTATAAGCGATGATTTTTTTCGATCTAATTATTTTTTCCATTAAAAAACCTCCCCGAAAGGAGGTTTACGTTTGCTTTAAAGTTAAAAACTTCAAAACCAAATCCTCCCTTCGCGCCTGCCAGAGGCGAGACAAGGGTTGGGTTTAGCACCGTTCCTAGATAGGTCCTGAAACAAGTTCAGGACGACCTTCGGTCGGTTGCTGGAGGGATTATCGAGCCAAATCTCTACCCCTCACTCTTGATTACTAAAGATATCTTAGGATGAAATCTACTAAATGTCAAGGCTTTGCAGAGTTACTTTACTTTGATGAGCTTTCCGTCAGGATCAAGCTCAACAAAGTGGTTAGCCTGACCTTCCCTTATGGCTGAACATTGATTTTCCGGCAGATCATCAATCGGAAGTCGTGGGTTATGCGCTATATCTACAACCCAACCAGGTAGTAGGGCGTTCGAGAGACATGGACCCGAGCTTAAATCTTGTCCAAGGGACTTTGCTTGATTATAAATCAATTTAGCTTGATTAACGGCCCTGTCTACATCCGCATAGACTCCAGGTTTATAGACAGGCTCCTTATTATTAAAGATGACCGTGAGGATCGCCGTCAGAGAAACGACGGCTACCGCAACTGCAAAAAGGGTGACGCGAAAGTTTGACATACCTTCATTGTGTCACCAAAGAAAACGCGAATCAAGATAGAAATTAACCACCTGGTTCTTCGGAGTATGTCACTATATTAGGGTAAAAATCTAAAGGCTCAGGTACACCCCCGGGGAGCATTTGTCTCACTTTACTCACCCAACCCCTAACTCTTCCCCTTGGTTGCACTGGTTGGACTGGTTGAAAAGGCCTAATAAAACGCAGGTGTTGAGCAATATCCATCAGTTCAGCCAGCGCGCCTACAATGGTTGGGTCTAGATCATCTTCAAAAGGTCTGGCGATGGACTCAGGTGCTTCACCGGGCTGACTTAAGAGATACCTTCTGGCGCTTGCCCTCATCTGATCCCGGGAAATAAAAAGAGTTACTTCATCTCCGAGAGCATGCTCGTCGTGGGGAAAAACAAAACGGCCCGGATGTGCTCTTTCATATTCATTAACTGGTTGAAGGTTTGTTACCAAAATTTTGGCTCTAGACTCGTAGCCGCTGACTGGGTGATTGTTCAGAATCGAACTCCAAAAATGTAAACCAACATCTACTCCAGCAATAGCGAGCGATGTACGTTGGTAAAACTCTTCAATATATTCTACCAAAGCTGCCGGGATGCATCTCCTGGTCCTAGCATCGAAGCCAATGGAAATTATCGGGTTGCGATTAGTACCCATCACTGTCTCGATTACCTGCCCGGAAGCAGCCGATAAAGCCTGGAAAGCAGTATTAAATTTACCTCTAGCCTCGTCTGGGGTTAGAGGCTTATTTGGTTTAGTAGTGGTTCTTTCGTTACCGATCGGCATTTTAATCGAGCAGGTATCCGGAGTGTATCATATGAGTTAGTATAAAGGCTTAGGCCTTATAATTTTAGATAAACCCCTCCGCCCATGTTTTTAACCAAGCCTTTGATCTCCATTTTAACCAAAGAACCCGCCACCTCGGCACTAGTTAGCTTGAGCATTCGACAAATCTCATCAATGTGTTTCTGCTCCGTCTCCAGAGCTTGTAATACTCTCTGTTCTAATTCTGACAAGTTGATACTTTCTTGTCTCTGGACTCTAGCAACTTGACTCTGTTCAATCCCCAACTCGTCCAGAATATCTTCTCCGCTCGTGACGAGCTTGGCTCCCTGCTTAATCAAGCTTAAAGGTCCTTCGGCCAAAGATGAGGTTATTTGCCCAGGAACCGCAAAAACTTCCCGTCCTTGATCCAAAGCAGCTCGGGCAGTGATGAGAGATCCCGAGTCAATAGCTGCTTCGGTTATGACCACCCCCAAAGACAGTCCGGAGATGATCCGGTTTCGAGCAGGAAAGACTCCAGGGGTAACCGCGTAGCTGGGCGGGTGTTCACAAATTACCAGCCCACCCGAAGCGATGATTTTCTCAGATAACTGCCTATTTTCAGCCGGATAGATATTATTTAACCCAGCTCCTAAGACAGCTATCGTTTTACCCTGGCTAAGCAGAGCAGCTTGATGTGCAGTAGTATCGACTCCTCTGGCCAAACCAGACACCACCACCAGCCCTGCCTGAACTAAGCTTTTAACTATTCTTTCTGTGACTAATTTACCGTAACTAGTAATCTGACGGGTACCTACAACAGCCATCGCTGGCAACTTAAAAAGCGAAACTTCACCTTTGTAATAGATAATCAATGGTGGATCATAGATCTCTTTAAGTAGAGGTGGATAATCCGAGTCAAGCCAAGTCAGCACCATCACCCCTGAACCTAAAATTTCCTGCAAGTAGCTCTCGGGGTCAAATGTTTTAAGTTGTTCCTGCCAAAGAGAGATTACTTGCTTGGGAATAGACAGTTTTTGCCAATCTTGTCTATTTCCCCTCCAGGCTAGCTTGGGATCTTGGTAAAAATCTAATAAGTTTTTTAGCCGAACATTGCCTAGTCCATCAATTGAATGTAGGGCAAGCAGATAAGCAAGATTCTTCATTGTCGTATATAGTTTATCGTAACGCTTCGCTTTTCGTATACCGTTAGACGATACACGATATACAACCAACGAATTATTCTCCAAGTGTTTTGGCACTTTGGGTGGCAAGCGGAGCTTGGTCTAAGTCTTTTAAATTAAGCTTATCTTGGGAAAAATACCACCGATAAATCTCTTTGGAGATAAATCCGGCCACCGTTGATCCTTCGCCCCCTGCCTCAACTAAGACCGTTAAAGCAATCTGAGGGTCGACTGCGGGAGCGTAAGAGGTATACCAGGCATGAGTCCTTCCCTCCGGATCCCCAAATTCAGCAGTTCCCGTTTTGCCGGCTGTGGGAATAGTAAAGTTAAAAAATGGCCAGGCAGTTCCACCCTGTTTGGGTACAAGTTCTAGCCCTTTTTTCACCACAGACATATCCTCAGGCCTAATATCTTTGACCGGATACGGATCGTAATTGAACTCCTTGATGGAGACGCCCTCAGGAGATGTTATTCTTTGAATCAGATGGGGCAGAAACTCTTTACCATCCATTGCGACGGCCGAGATGAGATTGTTAATCTGCAAAGGAGTAACAAGGGTAAACCCCTGTCCAATTGCAGTATGCAGCGTGTCCCCCAGAAACCAGCCTTCAGATAAATTTTTCTGTTTCCAGGCCTTATCAGCAATTAGCCCCGATGCCTCTTCTGGCAGATCGATACCCAAGGGCTGACCTAAGTTAAGCTCATAGGCCATATCCGCCAGGGCTTGCTCTCCGATTGCTGCTCCTAGTTGATAAAAATAAATATCATTCGAGCGCTGGATCGCTTTAAGCATATTTACGGCTCCTTCCGTACGCCCATATTCAGTAAAGTACCAATTTGCAAAAGAGTACGGCCCCATATGAATAATTCCTGTATCCTCATACTCCGTTAAAGCATTTATTTTTTTAGAAGCCAAGGCAGCGAGTGATGAGACAATCTTAAAAGTCGATCCAGGAGGGTAAGTTCCGGCTATGGCCCGATTTAAAAGAGGTGAGTTCTCGGAAACGAGAGCTTCGTTAATATCATTTGGATTAAAGCTGGGAAAAGATACCAAGCTTAAGATCTGCCCATTGTTGGGATTTTCAGCGACAATCGCTCCACAACATGGGTGGGGAGCTTTAAATCCTGTCTGCAGTTTAGCAATTTCATCTTGCAAAGCATCATAAGCTGCTGCCTGGAGATCCACATCGATAGTAAGCACGATATTCGAACCCGGGGTGGGTGGAGTTTGGCGGAGAGTCCGAACTTTTTTGCCAACAGAATCGACCTCAATTACTTCCCCACCATCTATTCCTCTGAGTACTTTTTCATAAGATTCTTCAACTCCTCCTCGACCAATTTTATCCCCGGCCCGATAAGTTTTAAACCTGGGATCATTTAGCTCCTCAGCTGTTATTTCGGATACATATCCTAGAATATGAGCAGTCTTTTCGTTGTTTGGATATGACCTTAAGCTGTCTACCTCTAGGTTACGTAGATTTGGATCATTTTCAATCTCCATTTTAATAGCCGCATCTCGGCTAATATAACGAGTCTTGCTGGAAGCTGAGCTTGCGGCATCTATAATCCTAAACCCTGGTTCGTTTTGAGCTAAGATCTTGCCGTTGCGGTCATAGATTACTCCGCGAGGAGCATGAATCAGTTTAACCTGAATTCGATTGGAATCGGCCAGCTCCCTGTTTTGATACCCCTGGATTATTTGAAGATGAAAAATTCTCATAAAAAGACCAAAGATTGCTAGTATCACCAAAACGATTAGGGCTGTCCTTTTGGCTGTAGTTAGCTGAGGGCTTTCCGAAGATGGGTTCCAACCGCGGATGAGACTATCTGACCAATCCCCGGCTTGATCTATGCGCCAAGCTCGGTAGGACTGCTTTTTGCTGTAGCTTTTACCCTGACGGGAAACTTTGGAGATTTCATCGATAAAGGCAGTTTTTAAATATTTTTTGGACATTTCAGTTTATCGTTTGTTCGCACCGCTTACTCATAGTTAATAGTTTATGGTTCTAACAACTTTTTAACTATTTACTATAAACCATTCACTATATACTACTTCAACGATTTTTTAAGCACCAAGCTATTTTTGGTTGGTATCACAAAACGCTCTTCCCAATAAAGCAAACTTAAATAGAGCGGAATAATCAGAAAAATATCTAAAATAATTTTCATCCAAGATATCGAAAACCCAAAGATAAATTTTTCTAAAACCGAAAAAAACACAATGACTGCTGCAGCAAAAAGCAGACTAGTAATCATATTCGAGGAGAGTGGCGAGTTTTTAAAAAGTTGAGTCAGCTTGGAAATTACTAAAAAAATAATCGGATAAAGCCCCAGATTGTGACCGGATAAAAACCCCAGTACTAAACCTCCGGTAAAAGCGATCCAAAAAATAGACCGGTCCGAAACCAGTAAATTTCGGCAGATGATCAGGAGTAAACAAAGATCAATCGGCAAAAAAGAAGTTTGTAAAAAGGCCGCTAAGATCAGTAAAATAAAAAATCGCATATCACTCAACAATCACAAATACCAAATCCAGATCCCCAACTACAAAAACCGGTTTAACAATTGCCTGCTTAAAAACCTCATTTTGACGATCTTCTACCCGAATGACTTGTCCAAGAATTAATCCTCGGGGAAATTTACTCTCGCTTCCTTCAGAATAAACTAGATCTTTATCAGCTACAGATTCGCCGTGCAATATCTTGTCCATGATCATCTCCGCTCCAAATTGCCCGTTTAAAATACCTTTGGCCTTGCCTTGATCGCTGGAAATAAAAGCCGCGACTTTAGAATCCGGATCGGTAATTAATTGAACCTCCGACTGTTTGGGGGTGACTGATCTGACCTCGCCAATGAGGTTATCTTTATAGACCACTGGCTGACCAGCTTTGATTTTATGATCTGAACCTTTATCGATTTTTAAATACCTACTAAATCCTACCGGACGAGCTGCTACTGTGTTATAGGTCTGAGGACTTAACACCTCAGCCTGGGTACGCAAGGCCTGGGTTTCAGCCAGCTTACGGCGTAAGTTGGCATTCTCAGATAAAATTTGGGCTAGCTGCTCCTGCAGAGCTTGGCGTTCTTTGGCAGCCATGCGAGAGTTTACAATAAATTCAAACTGCTTAGTTACTAAAAGAGACGTTTTATATAAGCCATATTGAATCGGCACCGAGACAACTTGCAGCAACCCTTTGGGAATCAAAAAAATATTTTTAAAATCAAGTAGGGCGATCAGCAGACTAATTAATAATAGGAGCGCAAAGCGTTGAAAATCGGAGAGTAAGGTCTTCATGGTCTGGGATGATACTACCATATTTAAAGAGATCCTTTAACTAGCTTAAAAACTAGATCAAGCTATTGATCTCTTGACGGAAAATTATTTTTTTGTCATTCTAAACTCGCGCCGCTTCGAAGAAGCTAGCGCCCTTGGGGTAACTCAGAATCTTCTATGAATAGACACATCTTTATAGACCAATTAAAAAACAAGTGGGATCAGGGTAAGTTTATGTGTCTGGGACTTGACCCCAAACTAGAAAAGCTCCCAGAGCATCTTAAATCCCAGGGAATCAAGGGCTTTAGGACGTTTTTAATGGAACTGGTGGATTCAACAGCGGATATTGTCTTAGCCTATAAACCGAATATCGCCTTTTATGAATTTGACGCTGAGGCAGAACAGATTCTGCAAGAAGTAACTGCCTATATCCATCACCAGTATCCCGAGATCCCCGTGATTGTTGATGCCAAAAGAGGAGATATTGCTAATACCAACCTGGGCTACGCCCAATCATTTTGGGAGAGATATCAATTTGATGCCACCACTGTCCATAACTATTTGGGCCCCGAAACTTATCCACCTTTTTTGAACACCCCCGGCAAAGGAATTATCAGTATGTGTAAGACTTCTAATCCAGACAGTGCTTTTTATCAGGATCTAGTTATCGACCTGGCTACCTCCCTCAAGGATGGATTAATTACCTCCGAAGAAATGAAAAATATCACCAAAGTAACTGGCTCACCTAAAGCTCCTCTCTACTTTATAGTCGCTTACCGGCATGGCTTACTCAGTCAGAAAAATCCAAATATTGGGATCGTCGTTGGGGCTACCCACCCCGAGTGTTTTGAACCAGTGCGTAAACTTTTTGGTGATGGACCGATCCTGATCCCGGGTATTGGAACTCAAGGCGGGAGCTTGGAACTGACTTTGAAATTTGCCCCAAATCGCAAAGGCCAGGGGATGATTATTAATTCCGGCTCATCAATTATCTTTGCTGATTCCACCAAAGATTTTGCTAAAACTGCCCGCCAAAAAACCCTTGCCTTACACCAGCAAATTGTCGCTATACTTAAATAATGCCCAAAAAATCTCTTACCAAAACCCAGCAGGCTCTTGTTGATCTATTTTTGGAGACTACAGTCACTGCCAAGGTCGTCAGACGACATACTGAAAACGGCACATATAGGTTTGAGGAGGTGACTAGGGAAACACCGATCGTTGGTTTTCCTGTCCATCCCGGCGAATTTGCCCTAAAAATTCATGAACGAATACCTGATGCTCCGCTGTCTCCTATTTATATTAACATGCGTAATATGCCTCAACATGTCTTACGTCTAGTCGCACGATCGATCGCTGAAGTTTCTGGAGGGGATGTTGCAGAGATTTGTACAGGAATTCCTAGAGCTGGCGTGCCGATAGCCCAAGAGTATGCCCAGCATTTGAAGATTCCCTTTGCAGAGATTTTTCATAAGACCGGGACTAGTACGAATAGACGAATTGTCCCAAAGGAAAGGACTGTCGGGGAAGGTAAATCAATTATTATCGTTGACGATTTGATAGTCCACGCTCAAACTAAGTTAGAAGCGATCCATGCGGCTGAAGTATCCGGATTTAAAGTTACAGGTGTGGCAGTACTATTTGATAGAGAACAGGGTGGAACCCAGGAGATCGAAAAAGCCGGTTATCCAGTTTACTCTGCCCTTAAACTATCGGATATCCTAAAGTATTATCTGGCGAAGGGTAAGATAACATCTCAAAAATACTCAGAGGTCGTCAAAGCTCTTTGGGCCTCTTAAAATATACTACTGGTTTTTTAAAAACTAATATTGTATAGTCTTTTAAAGTTAGTAACTGCCCCATAAAAATATGTTTGAGCTATCCCAAAAGGAGCAGTTAATCCTTGACCTGTACACTGTTAACGCCATTAAATTTGGCGAATTTACTCTTAAATCAGGGGTTATTTCCCCTTTTTATCTTGATCTTAGGATATTAGTTTCTTATCCCCACCTACTTTCCCTAACTGCAGATGTGTTCTGGGAGAAGCTAAGGGTGTTATATTTTGATGTTTTGGCTGGAGTTCCTTATACTGCCATTCCCATCGCCACAGCTGTTGGGGTCGGACATATGCAAAATATGATCTTTGTGCGTAAAGAGGTCAAAGAATATGGCACCAAAAAAAGAATCGAGGGCGAATACCACACCGGACAAAAAGCAGTAGTGATAGATGATGTGATTACCAATGGAGAAAGTAAGTTTGAAACCATTAAATATATCGAAGAAGCGGGACTAACTGTCGAACATTTAGTCATCCTGGTTGACCGCGGACAGGGGGGCGTAGAGTTGCTTTCCCAACATGGCTACCAGTGCCACCCAATCTATACTATGGATCAGATCTTTGAGGTCTTAGTCAAACATAAGAAAATCTCCCGAGCTATGGTTCGAAAATGCCTTAAATTTATCCAGAAAACCCGCCGTGAATTCTTGAAAAAGGATCAACCTGCCGGACAAAAAACTGGCTCTATTAAAACCCGAAAAAATAGTTTATAGTTTTTCTCAATGAGAAACACTATAACCCTTCCCGGGTTAATTGATCCTCATGTACACCTTCGTGAACCGGGCGCAACTCAAAAGGAAGATTTTGAGTCCGGCACCAAAGCAGCTATCGCCGGCGGCATAACAGTCGTCCTGGATATGCCCAATAACCCAGAGCCGACTATTATGCCGGAAAATCTGGAGAAAAAGATTAAGTTAGCGACCGGCCGGGTTTGGTCGGACATCGGCTTTCATTTCGCTGCTACCCCCGGAGCCTCCTTGCACTTTGAAGAGGTTTCTAAACAGGTCTTTGCGATGAAGCTGTATATGAATCATACTACCGGGCCAGTCTTGATCGACAATAGGGTCGACCAGGAGCGCTGTTTTGCAGCTTTACCTGATAACAAAATCATGATGGTCCATGCCGAGGGGGATACTTTGGAGGTAGCCATAGAGCTGGCCAAAAAATACCACAAAAAGCTCTATGTGGCGCATGTTAACTTTGCCTCTCAAATGGAGATGATCAAACAAGCTAAAAATGATGGGCTGGAGATTTATTGTGAGGTAACCCCTCATCATCTCTTTCTAACCGAAGAAGACGCAGAGAGGCTTGGTCCATACGCAATAATGCGGCCACCTCTGGTGACCAAGGCTGACCAAATTGCGCTTTGGGCCGGCATTGAAGACGGGACTGTTGACACCATTGGCTCTGACCACGCCCCTCATACTAAAGAGGAAAAAGAATCCAGCGAAAAGACTCCTTTTGGAGTACCCAACCTGGATACAACCTTGCTGCTTTTATTAAATGCGGTTAGTGAGGGGCGCTTAGAGATAGAGGATATTAAAAGGCTATGCTTCGACAACCCCCAGCGGATCTTTACCGTTCCCAAACAAACAGAGACTTTTGTGGAAGTAGATTTAGACGGAGAAACTACGATATCTAACGACAAACTATATACTAAATGCGGCTGGAGCCCTTATGATGGTTGGGAGATTAAAGGCAAGATTAATCGGGTAGTGTTGCGAGGAGAAACCATAGTTGAAGATGGAAAAGTTCTCGGATCCCCTAAAGGACAGATCATATTCCCCACGACCCTAAATGAGAGAGCCTGAACCTTTTAAAATCGGTGTTTTTGGATCTGCCTCCGGAAATCTAGATTCTCTATTTGCCAAAGCGGCTATCTTAGGTCAAGCTTTAGCCGAAAAGAAAGCAATCACCGTTGTCGGTACATGTATGGGGTTACCATATCAAACAGCCTTAGCTGCCCAGCAAGCTGGCGGAGAAGTTTGGCTTTATCCTCCTTTTACTAGTCGAGCATCTCAAGAAAGGGTCTTACCTCAAGGAGCAGATCTCTCTATCTTTAAAAAGATTATTACTATCCCACCAGACTACGAGCTGGCAGATAACGAAGCAGCTTGTCGGGAATATCGAATTACTACCAGCACTGCCGTTTGCAATGGAGGAGTAATTTTTTCTGGAGGTTGGGGGACGGCCGCCGAGTGCGCAGCACTAATTCAAAAAGGGAGAGTTGTTGGGGTACTGACTGGCACTAGCGGATTGGCGGACAGCCTAAAGGATCTGGAGGCAAGGATTGGACTTAAACCTGGAGCCCGACTGGTCTATAATCCGGAACCTGTCTCTTTAGTGGATCAGCTCTGGGAGCGGTTAGATAAAACCAATGTATAAGCACATCATTAGTCCACTCTTAGATCAATACGTTGATCCTGAATATGGACACCATCTCACCCATCAACTCTTACATAAGCTAGAAAACTCTCCTTGGGGGTTAAAACTACTGGAATATTTTAACCACCGGGGGGAAAGATTTGTGCATAAAAAACTGCAAATTACCCTGGGAGGGATTAAACTAGAAAATCCTTTGATTATTGCCGCAGGTTGGGATAAAACCGGGCAGGCAGTCCGCGCTCTTTGGAAACTTGGCTTTGCCGGGGTAGAGATCGGCTCTGTGCCGGTTTATCCTCAGCACGGCAATCCCAAGCCTCGGCTATTTAGACTCGAAAACGGAGTTTACTTAAACCGAATGGGCTTTAATAGCCCTGGTTTTGAGATAGTGGATAAGAATCTGGAGAGATATATTAAAGATAAAATCCCGGTAGGAGTGAACGTGGGATTGAATAAATATGAAACTCCCGAAGATGCTCCTTCCAACTTTGCTTTGGTGGTCAAAAAACTCTATCGTCACGCCGCCTATTTTGTGATCAACGTCTCCTCTCCTAATACGGCCGGGCTACGTAAGCTGCAAGATAAAAAACATTTAGTCGAGATCGTTAAGACTGTCAATAAAGCTATGCAAGAAGCGGGCGGCAAGAAGCCTCTATATATCAAAATCGCTCCAGACCTGACTAAAGGAGCAGTTGATGACGTGATCGAAGTAGCGATCAATAATGCAGTCAACGGCCTGATCGCCACCAATACGACCAATAACCCCAAGATTAAATCCAAATATGGCCTCCACTGGGAAACGCAAATGGGGGGAGTGAGTGGAGATGATGCCGATTACCGGCGGATGTCTTCAGAAAAAATCGCCCATATCTACAAGGAGTCCGGTAAAAAACTGGAAATCATCGGAGTTGGAGGAGTAAAGGATACCCAGACTGCCTTGGAAAAAATCATGGCCGGGGCCAAGGCGATCCAACTCCTATCAGCTCTCAGGTCGGAGGGTCCGGCTGTGGCAGGTAAGATCAAGAGAGGCTTAGTTGAGTGGATGGATAAACATAAGGTTAAAAAACTCGACGATATCGTTGGGGTCGAAGCCGATAAATATAAATAAAGCTCATCATTGACAACTAACCTCAGAAGATATATTCTCGGCCTATGCAAATAGGTCCAGATCGTCTTACTCCAAGTCAAACAATACTAAGCGGTCAAACATTACTCGACGCAGATGCAGTGAGAGCTCGCGTTGAGTCACTTTTTGACTCTCCCCACACCACTCACGATGAGGTTATGGCAACTTTAGGAAGACACCACATGGGGCGCTTCACGGCAGAGGTTGTTGACTGGAGCCCAAACGGATATGTTCGGGATAGAAGGGGCCGCGTGTACTATAATGGGTTTTTTGTGGCAGATAGTTGCGTAACTTATAGGGAGGGTCGAGCATATCCTCGTGACTGGGCCTCTGGTGTAATAGAACAATCTTACACTCTCGTTGGAGCAGATTCTTTATCTGGGCAAGCCGTTGAACTTCTTTTTTCTGTTGACAATGAAGACAGGGAACTAGGTCTTCTCACTGCCAGCACCTATCCATTAGGATTTCTTACAAATTTCCACGCTCCCGAGACCATGGCTAAATTATTAGAGGGAGTCGAAAACTCAAAACTCGTTGCGCCTACATATAACTACACTAATGTGCTAAGAATTACATCCCCATTTGAACAGAATCGACTAGCTCGAGCCTTAGGCCTACTCTCTGGCAACTCGGCAGTACCGTCACCGTCCGGATATAATTCTACGGCTCTCCTGGCGGGCGGGCGGCAACTCTTGACTTAATGAATTTGTAGTTTATACTCTTTTCTCTTACAATATCTCCGCTTATGCAACTAAAAACCTTTGATCAGGCTCTGGAATATGTCTATTCTTTTATTCCCACCGGTACAAAAAAGCTTTATTCAGGCAAGAAAGGGTTGGCTCGAACCAAGTTTCTGCTTCGTGAGCTCGGAAACCCGCAAGACAAATTGAAAATTGTGCATATTGCCGGGACCTCCGGCAAGGGCTCTACTGCATATCTAATCAGTATTCTCCTTAAAGCCCTTGGTTTTCGAGTCGGATTACATATTTCGCCCCATCTGGTAGACATTCGCGAACGAGTTCAGATAGATAATCGGATGATTAGCAAGCCTAAATTCTTAAAATATTTAAACCAACTTGTTCCGGCTATCGAGAAGACTACCGAATCAGAATATGGGCAACCTACCTACGCTGAAGTCTTAACCTCCCTGGCTTTTTATAGCCTTCAGCAGGAGGGGACCGATTATGCCGTTATTGAAACTAATCTTGGTGGGCTACTCGATATGACCAATACGGTGAGCAACCCCAGCAAGCTTTGTATCATCACTCGGATGGGCTTTGACCATGTCAAAATCCTCGGCCATCGCTTGGCGGATATCGCCACGCAAAAAGCCGGGATTATAAAGCCGGGAAATAGGGTAGTTAGCCTCTACCAGCTACCTCAAACTAATCAGGTTATTGAGGATCAGTGCCAAATGACTCACAGTCCTCTAACCTGGGTTAAACCCTCTGTCACTTTTTCGAAAGTTCGCGTTTCAGCCGATAGTACTGTATTTAACTATGAGCTACCAAACTATCGGTCTACACAAAAAATTACCTGGAAAAATCTAAAATTAGGGCTAATTGGCGCTCATCAGGCAGAAAACGCTAGCTTGGCCCTAACAGCATTAATTGATCTAGCCAAAAAAGATAATTTCCAGATATTAGAGCAATTAATTAGGGGCGTTCTAAACAAGGCATCTTGGCCGGGCAGGTTCGAACAGATGAAGTTACATGGTAAAACTTTAATTATGGATAGTGCCCATAATCCACAGAAAATGTCTAGTCTGATCAAAACTTTAAAACAAGTTTATCCGGATACTAAACCAACTTTTTTGGTTTCCTTTAAGCATGATAAAAACTTTGCGAAGATGCTGGAGATGATTGCGCCGAAAGCGAGTAAAATCTATCTAACTAGTTTTTTTACCAGTACCTATGATTGGAATCATCTGTCAGCTAAGACAGACCAGATGCAAAGAGTTTTGGATCGGTTAAACTTTAAAGCTATTGAAATACTGCCAGAGTCGAAAACAGCGTTTGTCAAAGCTTTAATAGAGACAGAAAATATTTTAGTTGTAACTGGATCGATCTATTTTTTAAGTGAGATTTATCCCTTGCTGACAAGTTCACAGTTGACAGTTAGCAGTTCACAGAAAAAATCAGACCCTGAACTGAGAACCGTGAACCGATAACTATCTAATGGTCAAACTAGATTTTTCTAAGCCAATTTTAATGTCTATAGTCAATGCCACACCAGATTCGTTCTCTGATGATGGTCTCTACAGAGGAGGCTCCCGCCTGCCAACGCCTGGCACTGGCGGGCAGGCAAAAAGCCCCCAAAAACGGCTTCCACCCGATCTGGACGTATCTCAAATCATCGATATAGGAGGGGAGAGTACTAATCCTCATTCAAAACCAGTTAATGTGGAGCAAGAATTAATCAGAATTTTACCGGTTATAGATATTGTGCGACATCAAAAGAATAAGGACCAAATCATTTCGCTAGATACTTATAAATCGCCAGTGGCTGAGGCAGCCCTGCAGAAGGGAGTAGAGATGATTAATTTTTTATGCGGTGAATTCTCTGCTCCTGACATGTATGAAGTTGTTGCGAAATATAACGCCTATCTTGTGATCTACCATATCTTCGGCACTCCGGCTGGGATTCTGGCCACTCGTCAAAAACGACAGGCCAGGCATACTGACGTTATTACCGAGCTATTGGAGTTTTTCACAGCCCAAACCCGAAAAGCGCTTCGGGCGGGCATCGACCCGGAGAAGATTATTATTGATCCCGGTATCGGCTTTGGGACGACTGATCAAGAGAATGTCGAGATCCTCGATCGTCTGCCGGAATTGGCTAAACTAGGTTATCCTATATTGATTGGACTGTCCCGAAAGGGTTTTTTGGGTACTTTACTACAACAAAAGTATCAGCTTGATGCTAAGCCAGAGCCCCAGGACAGGCTAGAAATGGCTTTAGAGCTGACTGAAAAGGCTGTTCGGGGAGGGGCTAAGGTCATTCGCACTCATGACTCTGCACTGACAAAAAAGTATCTTTCGGATAAAGGTTTAATGTAAGAATTTACCCGCACCACTCAATCGATATTCACAATCTATTTATACTATGGGTTAAATACTATAGACAGTATATCAAACTATATCATTTAATCTGGTGCCACTCTCCTCTTCCCTCTTAAAATCTTCAAATTAATTATGTACTACATTAAACAACTCTTCTCTTTCTTGTAGATTAGATACTTTTATACCGACAACTTCCTGTTGACCAAATGGTTGGGTGGCCACGGAGACCATTTCATAAATCAGCTCTGGGCTGAGAATAGTTCGATGAGTTAGTACTTCAGGACCTCCAAAAAGGACCAGGCCTTGTCTTCTTAACGCTCGCTCCAAAAGTTGCATTACTCTGTCTTTTCCGTGTCTTCGGATAGCACGACTGATCCTCCAATGATCAAGAGTATCTGTGATGATAGCAGAACCTTCTCGCTTCGTCATTAACGTAAACCGCCGGTGACTTTGACTTTGGAGAGTAAGTCAAGATCATCCAAAACTTTGCTGCAACCCCGGACTACAGTCGTCAGCGGATCATCCGCTACCAGCACTGGCATTTTGGTCTCGTCCGAGATTCGCTTATCCAAGCCTTTAATCAATGCTCCTCCCCCGGTCAGCACAATCCCTCGCTCTAGGATGTCGGATAACAGCTCGGGAGGCGTTTCTTCTAGGATATCATGAATACTACTAACGATTTGCATGATCGTTTCAGAGATCGCCTCACGGATCTCAGCAGTCGAGATACGGATGGATTTTGGCAAGCCGGAGGCCAGTTCTCGCCCCCTGACTACTGCTTCCTTCTCATGCGTTTGCACTGTTGCACTACCGAGTTCGATTTTAATGTCCTCTGCCGTCCTCTCGCCGATCAAAACTCCATAACGCATCCGCATATAGTTGATAATATCCTGATCCATCTCATCCCCAGCTACCCGCAAAGATCGGTTTAACACTAGTCCTCCTAGCGAGATGACGGCAATTTCCGTGGTTCCCCCACCAATATCCACAATGAAATTCCCCTCTGGATCTTCGATCTTTAAACCCGCCCCAATCGCTGCTGCCATCGGTTCTTCGATTAAAAAAGCCTGCCTGGCTCCGGCACTCAGTGCCGCGTCTTGGACTGCCCGGCGTTCGACCTCAGTGACACCAGATGGAATCCCGATCACTACCCGCGGACGGGCAATTCGGGGGAGCCTGAATCCGGAACCTTTGGGATTTTGGTGAACTTTTTGGATAAAATGACGCAGCATCGCCTCGGTAGTGTCAAAGTCCGAAATCACCCCATCTCGAAGTGGCCGGATGGCCTCGATTACTGCCGGAGTCCGACCCAGCATCCGCTTGGCATCGGTACCGACCGCTAAGACTTGGCGGGTTTTTTTGTGAATGGCAACTACAGAGGGCTCCCGGATTACAATACCCTTACCCTTGATGGCAACTAGAGTATTAACAGTACCCAAATCGATCCCGATATCGTGTGCAAAGAGCGTCCAGAAGGAGTCAAACATCGAACTTGAGTGTAGCAGAAGAACCAGGTTGGAACAAGACTTAAGGGGACAGGATTGCCAGAGCTGCTGCGGCAAAATTTAACTCGACCTCCGTTAACTTACCTTCGACAAGCCTCCAGATAGGAGTACCTTCGATAAACCGTCCATATCCTCTCATCTCTCCTGGCAATCGAACAAACACCCCTGCCCGTCCCTGACCACTAAAATGGATCTCTGTACCAAATCGAAAGCGTGTCCCGGGCTTGCGCTGGAGAATATCTGCACTTGGAGCTTTTAAGACAGGGTCCAAGATCGCATTGGTGGCGATAAAAAATGGATAGCCGTAAACAGATGTTTCGCGCCACTGACCACAGCTTAAGGCTGGTCTCATACCCTCAGGTAAAATATCAAAGCCTGCAAACAAATCCCGGACTCTTCGAGAAGAGATAGGTTCAACTCCCCAGAGAAGACCAGGGTTGGTAGATTGCTTCAGACCATGCCTACTGAGATAGCGGTTGGCTTCAGGAAATGCAACATTTTGACCTAAGTCAGCTAGTCTACTTCCTAATTCCCGGATTCGATCGATTGATAGAGACATCAGCGGGATTCTATCTGATAGCCTAATTTAAGTCAAATTAGCTAACTTGTTTAAGGTTAGTGAATTTTGCTACCATCATTGATGCAACAAACTTGTGATTCAGGGTTCATGATCAGTGATTTATGAATATTCTTGAATCATAAATCGTGAATCAATGTTAAAGACTACTATCCGCTACCTATATTACTGCCTGCTCATAGCTACTCCACTGGTCTGGACCAGCCTAAATTTTGAACTATTCGAGTTTAATAAAATGATCTTTATTTATCTGCTTACCACCCTGATTGCCGGAGCCTGGATCTTGGACTGTCTTTTTTCTAAACGTTTAATTATGCGTAAATCCTTTATGGCTTTGCCGATACTGCTCTTTTTAGCTTCCCAGGTAGTGTCGACTGTCACTTCGATGGATCTCCACACTTCTATTTGGGGTTACTATTCTCGGTCGAACGGCGGATTGCTGTCGATTATCTGCTACAGCTTACTCTTCTTGGTCTTTACAGCTTATTTTACCGCTCAAGACCTGGCAGGTTTTCTTAAAGCTACTCTCTTTGGCGGCTTGATCGTGGCTCTTTACGCTATCCCCGAACATTACGGAGTCTCTCCTTCTTGTGTCTTACTTCATCATCAATGGACCGCCTCTTGTTGGATCCAAGATGTCCAGGCCAGAGTCTTTGCCACTCTTGGTCAACCCAACTGGCTAGCAGCCTATTTGGCAATGGTCATATTTATCGGATTGTATCTGTTTTTAACAGCTAAAGACCTGCTGGTTAGAGCCATCTATTTAGTTATCCTGATCGGCTTGAATATGGCTTTTTCTTTTACCTATTCTCAGAGCGCTACCTTAGGGTTGTTCGCTGGACTAGGCGTATGCTTCTTGAGTCTGATTAAAAGCCCTCAGTTGTCCCGGAAACTTATGCTGCTAGGGCTAACTGTAATAGTAATTATTAATCTATCTTTAGGATCCGGATTCAAACGATTGAACTTAGCCCAATATTTATCTCAACTAAACAGGACTCAAACGACTAACCAGCCAACGGCCAATATTCCTCAACCCTCAGTCACTCCCGGTGTGACCCAATTGGAAGCGGGTGGAACTGATTCCGGAAAGATCCGACTGATCGTCTGGAAAGGGGCCTGGGAAACTTTTAAACACTTCCCTCTTTTTGGCACTGGAGTAGAAACTTTTGCCTACTCTTATTATCTCTTTCGGCCTACTGAGCATAATCTCGTCTCCGAGTGGGATTTTTTATATAACAAAGCCCATAATGAATACCTCAACTACCTTTCGACCACCGGAATGTTTGGCTTCGGGACATATCTGCTGATGATCGGGGTGTTTATAGGGTGGTCTGTTTGGTTTATCGCGTATCGTGTATCGTTAAGCGGAAAAAACAACAACGAACAACGACCAACGACCAACGACCAACTGCTTATTACCTGCCTTCTTGCAGCCTATATCTCCTATCTGGTCCAAAACTTTTTTGGCTTTTCGGTAGTAATGATCGCTACCCTTTTTTACCTTTTTCCGGCTTTTGGCATAGTCGGAGCTGGTCAAAATACCGAAGGGAAGGTTCATTTCAGTCTGATCACGCTGAAAGATTTCTTCAGCAATAGAGCTATTAATCTTTTTTCGATACTGGTAACAGCCGGGACGATCGCTTGGTTGGTGTTTGGAATTGGAACTGTTTGGTATGCTGACACGCTTTTTGCCTTAGGCATGAATTATTCAGAATCAGGCGTTCCGACTAGGGCTTATAAATATCTGTCCCAGGCCCAAACCCTGCGACCAGACGAACCGTATTACAAAGCGGAGTTAGGGTTTGCTGCTGCCTCGACAGCATCACTCGCCTCAGACCAGGACGCCAGCCTCTCCGGGGAACTAGTTAAAGTTGCCGACCAAGAGACTAAATTAGCTTTGCAAGCAAGCCCAGCTAATACCTCTTTTTATCGTACTGCTATACGCACTTATTATCAGCTCTCCGCTCTTGATGACAAATATCAAAAAACGACCCTGCAAATGTTGGATAAAACCATTCAGCTGGCACCAACAGATGCCAAGGTTTACTACAACAAAGGTTTAATCTTAGGTCAGTTTGGCCAGACTGATGAGGGGCTTAAAGCTTTGCAAAAAGCGATCGAGCTTAAATCAAATTATCGGGAAGCTTATCTAACCCTTGGAGAGTTCTATCAGCAGCTTGGTCAAAAAGACCAGGCCAAAGAGGCCTATACTACGGTTTTTAAACTAGTCCCCAATGATCCTGAAGCTTTGGACAAAATGAAGGAGTTAGAAAAGTAGTCTTTAGTCGGGAGCTTTTAGCTATACAAATGAAGAAACTTTCAGCTGTAATTGATGAAGTTAAAAATACCAAACGTCCGAAAAACCTCTCTAAAGAGTTTCAGTTTTATGGATGCTCTATCTGTGAGGTCTTGGGAGATACCGACCGGTATTCTCTGTATATTAAGCTTGCTAAGACCCATCAAAGACAGCTCCTGGAACAAGCTTTAAACTTTGTGAAGGATTATCCTAACGCCAAATCTAAAGCAAAGCTATTTATGTGGAAGCTAAAAGAATTAAAGAGCCAAGGTTATATAGCATAAGCTGTTTTTAGATAATCACTGAGCGCCTGGACATGTCCAGTCACTGCCAAAACTTCATTTGGGCTTTGACCAAAACTATGTAGCCCAACGCCCCCACTCTTTAGTTGTCTGACCCAGCCGGGAAATAATTGATCAAAATAACCCCTGGCCAGACTATGGTCTGGGCTATGCATTAGCAATGCTGCAACTGTGGCTTTAGAGATGAGTTGTCGACTCTCCGTAAATGGCGCAACTGTCTCCATAACCCGGCCGGCTAATATATTCACCTGCATCCTCGGAGGGCTGAATGGAGGGCGATTGGGATTGATCGGATGTTTTCTGAAAAAGTCATTCCAATTAAAGTCCACTGTTTTAGCCCTTGGTGCGTCTGCCGGATTGCTCGCTGGAGGTAATAAGTCCCTATTAAATCTTGGGGGCCTATCTAAAATAGTAACAAAGCGATTAAGCCGAGCAGTTCCCCCAGGTTTATCAATAGTAACGACTCTGGCACCCGGCGAACGATCTATTTTCGTTGTTAACCCTGAGACATTTACTTGGGCTACCAAGAACGGCGAAAGCTTGGCTCTCTGCATAGACTCTATAAGCATGTCTAGGGGGATTGGAGCTGGTTGGTATGTCCGCCCTAAACTGACTACCCGGATTGCTTCGGCCATTTCTCGCTGCGCAAGGCCAGGTTTAGTAGCTAAAACTTCAAAAACCCCTTTCCAGATTGATAAAGGAATTGCTAACCCTGATCCACGATAAATGCTTCCGGTTTCCGGCAAGTACATGATTGGTTCTGTCGGTTGGTAACGAGCATCGATTAGTTTTGACATAGTGTCAGGGATTATACACCTTTTAGGCTCAGGATGGCGATCTTGAACCGGAAGTCGATCTAGCCAATTGAACCACTGGTCGAATAAGTTGCTCCCGATCAAAACCTGGCCATAAATGTCCGTGTGGTGAAACTATTGCCACTCCAGCGTGACTAAGAGAGGCAGCGATTCTTTGGGTTGAATATAACGGGATATATCTATCTTTTACTCCTCGCAGCATGACGACCGAGGTCTCCACCCTTGGGAATACGTCCCTAGAATCGGAATTGGCTGCTAAATTGAGAATACCATGTAGGACAGAAGCCTTATCTTTACGAAATTGCTGCATTAGAGGATCTGTACCAGCATCATTTTTCTGTATTTCCTGCGGGGTTCTGCTCGCATCGTACATCATCCTAATAAATTCCGGTATCCAATCTGTCAGAGACCTGCCCAAAGGCCAGCCGGTCGGGCTAGCCGCTACCATCCACTCCACTTCCCGACGATTTCGAGCGGCGTACTCCCATCCAAAATCAGCTCCCCAAGAGTCAGTAACTAAACCGGTTTTTTTATTTCGATTCATTAGTTCTAATGAGGAGAATTCGTTAACCATATCTCCAATAGTTGGACTTTTTATCCCTCGATGCTGACAGGAGGCTATTAAGTCAAAGAGGCTGGGGGCCCAGACTTCTCCTTCTTCACCCAAACGACGAATAGTCTCTGCATCGGCATTATGAGTAGTCCCTGCTGCATGAAGCTTCAGGATATTTGGTCCCTCAGATCCTGATTTGGCTACTGAAATAGGATAACCGCTCGGACCAGATATTATTAAATTATCAATACCCTTATCTCTCATAGTTATAGGTTATATTATACACCCAGTCACTTAAAATTGGAAAAAACCGGTCTGATCTGATAAACTTTAGGCATGTTTAAGATAGTTAAGGCACCGAATAATATTCTGAGATCTCAAGCTAAACTGGTTAAAAAAGTTACTCCAGCCTTAATGAAGGTTATTTCGGAGATGATTGAAACCGCTAAGAGCTTCACAGATCCAGAAGGGGTTGGCTTAGCAGCAACCCAAATCGGAAAAGATGAACAGTTTTTTATCGCAAAGTTAGAAAACCATCCTCATCTGCTTGGCCAAACAGGTTTTGTGCCCGTCTTTAATCCCACGATAATCTGGTTTTCCAAACGTTACAAAGTCTCTCTGGAAGGCTGCTTGTCGATCCCCGACTATTACGGAGAGGTCGCCCGACCGATCATGGTCAAAGTTATTTATATGAATTCAAATGGCCAGACCGTCAAAGAAACTCTCCGGGGGGTCAACGCGATGATCTTTCAGCATGAATATGATCATCTGCACGGTAGGTTATTTATAGACTATGTCCTCAGCCAGAAGTCCCGGCTTTTTAAGGTTACCGGCAAAGATAAAACAGGTGCCGATATCTTTGAAGAAGTGGCGCTGTAGCTACGTTACAGAATAACCAAGATAGAAGGGGCCTTAAACAATGAAAAATAGAAAGATTGTCTTCTTTGGTACTCCTGATTTTGTAATTACCGTATTAGATGCACTTCACCGGCATTTTACGATTGTTGGGGTGATTACTACCCCGGACGCCCCTCTCGGTAGGAAGCAAAAGCTAACCCCTTCTCCGATCAAAGAACGGGCCCTCCAACTGAACCTCCCAGTCTTTACTCCTCAAAAATTAGACGATGAGCTTATCCGTGAACTGACAACTGTGAACTGTGAACTAATTGTAGTTGCTTCTTACGGCAAGATTATTCCCCAATCGTTATTGGATGTCCCCTCTCAGGGAGCGATCAATATCCACCCTTCCTTACTACCTAAATACCGAGGGGCTACTCCAGTACCGGCGGTCATTCTAAACGGAGAGACTGAAACTGGTATCTCTTTTATCCAGATAGATAGTCAAATGGATCATGGACCCGTTATTTATCAAGAAAAGTTTAGACTGACTGGCCAGGAGACCAGCCAAAGTTTACTCAAGGAGATCTGGCAAAAAGCGGCTGAGCTGGCTCCTCAGATTATCTCCGACTTTACCGGGGGTAAAATCGAGCCTCGGTTACAAGATCACGCTATAGCGTCCTATTGTAACCTGATGAGCAAAGAGGGTGGCTATTTTGAAATCGATAACCCTCCAGCCCCCGAGGTGCTAGACCGGATGATTAGAGGCTACTTTCCTTGGCCGACTGCTTGGACCAGGTGGAAAGGAAAAATAGTAAAACTTTTACCGGATACCGTGAACCCCGATATAATCGGGGTGAACTGTGGACCGAGAACTGTGAACTATTTAGTCCAGCTGGAAGGGAAAAACCCTATTCCCTTAAAAGATTTTCTCAACGGTTATCCGGACTTTCCTCTGAAAAACCTGTAAAGTTTATTTCGGGATCTTCCTCACTCTGGTGTCGCAGACGATTAATAACTTGAGTTAATTTACTCACCAAAGACTCAAGCATTTTCCTATCAAAGACCTCCCTAAATCTTTCTAAGCTAGCTGGATGATCAGGGTCATGGAGTAAACGTAACATAAAATACTCTGGAGTGGTTAGTTTAGCGAGAGCAGCTTCTATTCTTAAATCGACACCTCGATTAGTCGTTATTCCAAATTGGCCCCCAATTCCATCCTTGCTCATCTCCAACAAAAAAAACATCCTTAAAACCATAGCTTGCTCTTTTGTTAAGAGTCTTGGATCTGACTCTGCATCTGATATTCCAATCCTTCGCGGATCGGTCATCCTATCTATTAATTCAGCTGTTTCTTGCAAAGAGACTGCCTCAAAAACAGGATCTTGGCTCAAATCAGAATCTGTTGTCTTAGCTCTTTCTTTGAGCTCATCATAGTAAGCCCTGATGGCATTGGGGGCTACATGAAACCTATTACTTAAATCTTCTATTACTAGATTAGACAACTCTCTCCCACCATTAACTTCATCCCTCAGGGTGGCAACAATCTCTGGATGATGCTGGGAGCGAACCAGATCAGCAGGAATCTGATCTCTTTTAGAAATGTAGCTCACTAAGGCATTTTGAACTAAGCGCTGGATTCTTCCAGCAAGATTGGCTTCTGAACCTATTGTATGAGCTCTTTCATAAACAACACCCACAGCGATAGCTAAATATTCTTCCTGTTCACTATGAGAGACTCCTTTTATAAAGGGACTAATCGCTGTCAGGATTGTGCTCATATACATAAAAGTCAGGACTTTTCGGCCATATTTAACCAAATTGGTATCAATATCGGCAATCGCTTGCAAAGCATTTTTTCCAATAGTTGAGCTGATATGACCAGGTAAAATACCTGCCCATTTTTGGTATAAATCGAGCAGAGAAGCTTGTGGTCCTAATTGTGACGCAATTTCAGAAAGTTCTTGATCGATCGTTTCGCTCAGGTTTTTAACTGAACCCTCATTAAAACGAGCTCTAGCTAAATCCGCTTGGTGTGCTTCCTGGATTATTCCATCAACCTCTGCCCCCTCAAAAGTGACCACCGGAGGGGGGAGAATATTTCCAGTAGTAATTGCATGCCGTCTCCTTGCCTCCCTTCCTGTCGCTCCGCCTCTTTTGACATATTCAGGATCGAATAAGTCACTGACAAGCAATGGTCTCTGGTCGCTCCCTCCCGCATGCTCATGCACTAATTGAATAGCTAAGGCGTGAGTTTTACCAGTTTCAGGAGACGTTCTGGTAAGCCTTCCGACCATTTGCCCAAGTCGAACAGCTGATCTGGTACTTCGACTTATAATTCCAACCTCAGTAGCTGGAGCATCTACTCCTCTTCCTAGGGCATCTACCCCAACCAGAATAGGCAAAGAACCATTTCTATGAGCGGCTAGGCGATCATTTCTATCCTGTCTGGATAGACCCCTGCTAAAGAAGGTGGCCGCTGTTAGATTATAGCGAGCTAAGAGCTCCTGGATACTGATGGCATGGTCAATACTATTCGCAAAAACCATGGTAGGCCTACCTTTAATCTCTTGATAAACAGCTGCAATATCCTCCATTAATCTCTCGGAAAAACGTGCATTTCCGCGAACTGCCTGTAGCTTATCCGGACCAGCCAAAAGACCTAAGATTTCAAATCCTAAGTCCTCTGTATTGAGATACTCGTCAAGTTCTCCTAGTTTATACTCTCCTTTAGCATCTGTGCCAATTCTAGCTACCCGAATCCCGCTTCTTAGCTGAAAGGCCCGCAGTGGTGGATTAATACCTTTCTCCATTCCTTCGGTTAAACTCTGACCATTGATACGAGTTGTAAACATTGCTATCCAAGGTTCGCCGGGATCCAATAGTCCTCGAGATGCATATCGGTCAATTTGAGGAAAAAAGGGAGTTGCCGTCAACCCTATTTTAATGGCATTAGGAAACTGGCGATAAAGTTTATGATGTATATCTCCTAACCCTAAGTCTGCCTCGTCAACAATAAGTAATCCGATCTTAGAGGCATCGACCTGACCTGTGGACACCAACCTTTGAATAGATTGATAGGTGGTATTTATAACTTCGGCTGCGGTTAGATCTTCTTTCTTTGCGCCTGAGTAGCTAGCAATTCTGAGCTGGCGATGATCTGCTCCTACCACTTGAGCAGTATTGTCTAAAATATCTGTAGTTGGCGAAAGAATAACAGTGGGCACCCTTAACGCTTCGATAATAGCTGCTCCAAAATGAGTTTTTCCCCACCCAGTAGTAAAGGCTTCATATCCAGCATTCTTTCCTTGATCAAAAAAATCAGCTAAATCTAGCAGAAAAGGTACTTGATAAGGTCTGGTGGTGCGTAAACCTTGCTGAGTTACATATCTTCTGATTCGAGATCCTGCTTGTTTGGTTATGGCTGCCAGTTCAGCTGGAATTCTTGTATCGTAGCGACGTGGCTGATTATCTCTATCTTGCATGGAGAAGAATTATACCATTTAGTGACTATAGGTCGCAACTTAGTATCTCCTGCTCCCTAAAATCTCTAGGCTTGAAATTTTAATCGTAGCCACCTATTATAGGGTTATGGCGATACATGACAGATCTAGAGTTACTCCAGAGATTTATACCTACCCAATTAGCGTTAGCGATAAACTGGCTATGGAGGTGGCAATTCCTGAACCAGAAGTGACCGGACAACCCTTTTTTGCGGCCAGCTGGCTGACTAACGTGCCAGACGCCGATGGATTAGCTGCGGTTTTAAGATCGATCGACCGTACCGCTAATGCCTACAACCCCTGGTATGCAGCCCAACAGAGGAACCTTATTCATAATGGAAACCCGGCAAATAATTATGAGATCAGTACTGGTGTCTTCGGCGGACATCAGTTTGCTTCACTTGTCGATTTCCTGTGGGCACTCAGGCATGGAAAAGCCGTCATGGCACAAGTAGCTATCTCTGGAAAAGTGTTTAATTATGCCCTTGATGGGACTCAGGCCTCTTCAGATCACAAGCGCCTGTTTTCTGTGTCTGGGGCAGCTTTTGACAGACAAGAGATTATGAATTTATTTGCGGAGACTACTGGAGAAAACTTTAGGCCATGGGAAAGACGAGTTATCCGGCGTCGATTAGGCCAAACTTTGCTTCAAGCTGGTCTGCCAAATTTGACTAGGCCCCCTCGAATGGGGCGACCTCAACCCAACTGTCCCCCAGGCTACATCAGCTACCGCTAAATTTTAAAGCAATCAATTATACCCGAGTCTTTTGAGCATAGTTTCGACTTCATCAGTATAAGGACGAAAAGGATCCTGTAATACTACCGCTTCATCTCGAAAAGAAAGTGTAGTCCAGCCAATAGTAGGATGATTAGCTAAGTGAGGAAGCACATCTTTTATTCCCCTGACAAAAGCACCTCGTCCCGCAGCTCGACTTTGGGTGGGCGGGGTGCCCTGAGAATCAGTCATTGCTTTATCATAAGTCCAGAGCCTTCTTTGCGCCGAAATAGACCGATTGGGATCGATAATATTATAGCTCATACATAAAATCTGGAGCTCTCGAGATTTTACTCCGGAGGGATCGTACTCATCTAAAATCCGTTTCTTAGCCACCCAATCAAAACTAGAAGCCTGTAAAGGATCTGTACTTAGCATATCAACTGCACTTCTAGCAGCTTGTAAGATTTCGACCACTTCCTTGTTTCCCGACCACCAAAGTTTTCTATCAATTTCACCAATATAGTGATTTAGTACCTCCACAGCAGGCATCTCAACGCCTCCTGCCCGATATATCCAACCCCGTTGCCGCATCGCATTCTCCCGAAAGTTAGCTACTACTTCTTTTTTAGTTCCTATCGGGATATCTGGTTGCCAGCCTTCATCTATTAGCTTATGGGCCAATCCCACCAACCCCATTACTAACCAGGTTGCATGAGGTGACATAGTAGTATCTAAGGTCGCATACTGCACTACTTTGCGACCATCTTTATGAACAATAATAGGTGGAGTATTTTCTCCTACCATCAATTGCCCATTTTGGATATTAACAGCTAGTGCTCGCTGAGAGATTGAATACTTACCTGTCCCTGTAACCTCTGGTATTGTATTTGCACCTACAAATTGCCCATTCCCGCCAAGAAGCGCCATTACCGAGAGCAGGGGTAACATCCCTGAGGAATAATCAATCTTGGAACCGGAGGTAGAAAGATTAAGATGACGCCCTCTTGTATTATAAGTACCAGTCTTTTTATTCGGATAATAATCTGTATTATTAGCTACACCAAAACAATCAATCCCGTAAGCCATTTTCAGCAGAGCTAATAAATGATTTAAAGTTGCCCTGTTCCCAAACTCAAAGTTAGCGACTGCCCTAGGACTAGTGTCTTCGGGAGTTGTAAGCTCAAAATTACCTGCATCAAGATAGAATCTTCCTCCATTATAAAGCCAGGAGCTACTGCCTCCTGTTGGACCAATATTTATTCCGGCAGATTGAACTGCTCCATTAATTTCCATTACTCGGCGAGGAATAGCCCCAGCCAGACCTTGAGTACGCTGTTTAGGGGGTAGGTGGTGTACTTGTAGACCATACTCTGTTTCCGTTCCGATTAAGCCAAACCTAAATTTTTCCATATCATGTTGGAGTATATACCGAAGCTATCTTAATTTACAATTTTTCTCTGAGAACATCTCGGGTATCGACTTAAATTACGCTTGAAGAGATTAAGCAGAAACTACAGGGGCGGACTTGGTAGCATTGAACAGCTCTTTAACAGCTCGGTGACATTTGGTGCAGTAACGCAAGCCTTTAAAAGAATGGAGGTTTGGTTTCTGAGTTTTATTGGAAATCTGAGCCCGCAGCGGCCATTCAGATGCACCGGACGACCCCTTCTTGTGACGGGACCAAGACCGATACACTTTCATCTTTCCACAGATAGTACACATTAACATATGCTAGAATATAGCATAACTGATCTCAAAAGGCAAAAGTCAAAATTCAAAAGTATTGTACTTCTCGGCTATGCTCGAAGCAGATTTTTACTTTTAACTTGTATTTTTGATTTTTGAGTTTTAACTTTTGAATTTTTGATATATGCCTGAACTACTCGCCTTTTCCATCGTTATTCTACTTTTCTCAGTCATCCTCCACGAGGTGGCCCACGGCCTGGCTGCCCGGTATTTTGGCGATTATACAGCCGAAGATGCGGGCAGGTTGACGCTTAACCCCCTGCCGCATATTGACCCGATTGGAACTATCCTCCTACCGCTCCTAACCATAATGTCAGGCTCCCGGATTCTCTTTGGCTGGGCCAAACCAGTGCCGGTCAACCCACTCAATTTTTCGGATATCCGCAGGGGCGAGCTAATAGTCTCGCTAGCCGGGGTAGGAGCGAACTTTGGGGTGGCTATATTAGGATCAATTATCTGGCATATATTGCAGCTTTTTCCTGTTCAACAATTTTGGTTTGTCTTGTTAGGTCAGGCTATTAACCTGAATCTAACTCTGACTATCTTTAACCTCCTACCTATCCCCCCGCTGGATGGATCAAAGGTTCTGATGTCTCAACTGCCATATAAACACGCCCGAACCTTGATGCAATATGAGCGATATGGGCCATTTATATTGCTGGGATTACTTTTTCTGAATTTTGGCGGGGTGTCTGTGATCGATCTGGTTTTAGGATTCTTTGTGCCTCTTTTACGGACTATCTTATTTTTGGGTTAACTCTTCTTACGAGTAAACATTTTTAGATTCCAATCTCTTTTACTCAGGAAAAAGTAATAAATAATCTCCAGAAGCCCAAAGGTATTGATAACTAAAATGATGATAAACCAGATTTTATGCTTTCTTTGGGCTGCTCTCCAGAGGGCCAATCCCTTCCAGGGAAGACTCCAGAGCAGGATCGAGGCAATAAGTAGTGGATTTCCCAACTGTTGTTCTAGCACAAAAATTATTATACATGTTTAAGGCTTGATTAACTAGATGAATTTTTTGCAGTTTCTAAGACAGCTGATTAGAGCGTTTATGTTGTTTAAATTGAGAGTTTCGAACAACAGAAATTTGATCAATTTTCAGTAAATTTGAGGCTAAATTTACCTTAAACTTACTTGACATGGTCTGGGAAAATTAGTAATATAAGTAAGTACCGTAAGGTACTTTGTTGGATACAAATCTAACGAGGCCTACCTGGCATCGACTCAAACCCGATTGCTGAGTTAAACCGGCACGTTTGACATTTTGGAGAGTCATTTTTTCCTTACAAGATTTCCTTGAAGGAGATCCATAATGTGTAGTGTTACCGTCTGGTACACTTCCAGGATCCCCACTTAAAATTCTCGGAAAAATACTCCAAAACCACGACCAAGTAGGCAGTAATTATTGTAAATTTGTGAGCAAGCTGCGCAGCTTAAAAGTAATTCTTCGGATAGTACCCGCTTAGGCGGACAAGTAGCTTTTTCCTCTCTTTTCCCTTAAAATAGACCCTGTGCCGCAGTAACTCAGAAGTAGAGTGACGCTTTTGTAAAGCGTGAGTCGGGATTGCAAAACTCCCCTGCGGCTCTTTGTGTTGGCCCATCACTTCTTGCATAATTCTTGACATTCGGGTATTATTCGGATACTCTTGAACTATGCCCTTTATTGATAAAAAACAGCTGTTATCTCTCTATTCTTCAGGTTTATCAATGCAACAGATTGCCTTAAATCAAAAAGTCTCGCATCACAAGGTTGCCTACTGGATGAAAAAGTATAGTATTCCTAGTAGATCACGTAGCGAAGCTATCTACGCCTTAAAGAATCCTGCGGGAGATCCTTTCAAGATAAGCGATCTTGAGGCTTATGAGGATAAAGAGCTCCTCGCTTTAGGGATTGCACTCTATATGGGCGAAGGAACAAAAAAGGATAGATTTGGAGTCAAGTTAGCAAATTCCGATCCTAAAATTATTAACTTGTTCCTAAGATTTCTTAGACAGGTCTGCGGAGTTAAAGAAGAGAAAATCAGAGCTTGGATTAATATATTTGATGATTTAATATACAAGGATAGCCTACTATTCTGGAGTAATCATACAGGAATACTCGAGAAAAATTTCTATTCACCAGTAATAAGACCCAAAAACTAGGGACATACAAAAATAAGAGTAAATACGGTACAATAACCATCTTAGTCAGTAACAAAAAGCTTTTAGAACAAATCATACTTTGGTCTAAGGATTATTTTGAAAAATACTGCTAAGTTAGTACGATAAGGTACGCCGAAGTAGCACAGTGGTAGTGCGCGTTCTTGGTAATCGCTAATTGCCCATTCCGATAGTAATATCGGAATGAATTCCGAATAACGGTTAAAGATCTATGCAAGATTGAGACCGTGGCCCGGCTAAGACAGGGCCCGAACGACTGACAAGGATTCCCGTCAAAGACGGGAAAAGATACAGTCTAGCCCTCTTTATAAGCATTGAAATATTAAGAAGAGGTAAAAAGCGAAGAACGAGGTCACGGGTCCGATTCCCGTCTTCGGCTCTAAAAAAGAAATAGGTCTTCCCTTGCGCGAAGAGAGAGGCTGGTATATAATCTGAACCTATGGCGAAAAATAACCGATCGATCTTTGGACTGGAATGTTCTATCTGCAAAAGCAGAAATTATGTTTCTCAAAAAAACTCAGTTAATACCAAAGACAAACTAACCCTGAATAAATACTGTCGTAAATGCCGCAAGGCTACTCCTCACGACGAGTTCAAAAAACTCGGCTAAAAATACTCTGTTTTAAAGACTTATCTTGATTCTATTTTAATCGAACCCTTATAATTAGTTATATAACTATGGCTTATCCCTTGGCTTTAAAAGAAAAGGCTATTTTTCTTCGTAAATTGGGTTATTCCATTAATGAAATCTCAAATCTTTTAAAGATTGCAAAAAGCACGTCTTCCAATTGGCTTTCTAGCATAGGACTTGACGACCAAGCTCTCGCGAGGTTAGCAGAGAGGAAGGTTTTAGGTCAGCACAAGGCGAATGTCACTAAGCAAACTAAGAGGCAAAAAGTTCTGGAAGGATTCCTTCAAAGGGCAGGTGAGATGCTCGAGGGTATTAGCTTGGATACAAACTTAAGTAAGCTATTATGTTCATTTCTCTTTTGGGCCGAAGGGGAGAAGAATGTAAGCTATGTTACTTTTGTTAATTCGGATCCCAAGATGGTTTCTTTATTCTTACTCACCCTTAGAAAGGGATTCTCTTTAGAGGAACATAAGTTTCGAGCTTTAGTACATATTCATGAATATCATAGCGATAAGGAAATAAAGGAATTCTGGTCCCAAATTACTAAAATCCCCCTTTCCCAGTTTACTAAAAGCTATCTTAAGCCTCATACGGGCAAAAACACCAGATCAGGTTACAAAGGGAGTATCAGTGTAAGATATTACGATTACAAAATTGCTTTAGAATTAAACTCAATCTATAATACCTTCAGCAAGAAATATACGGGCGTCGGTTAATGGTAAACCAGTGGACTCCAAATCCACGACTCGGGGTTCAAGTCCCTGCGCCCGTGCCAAACTTGTATACTCTTCTAATTTGACCCTACCAAGGCATAAGTACTATAATTTTCGGCATGCGAACCGGACATGGAGAAAAAAGCGGACTAGTGCCAGTACAAATTATCCGCGCACCTAGTTTAGCAATTGCCGATAGGCTTTATAGGAGAGCACTCGATCTCCGTTTGACTATTTTTGGAGCGAGTCATGAGGTAATGCAGCTAGTCGGTGTCTGGGCTAATAACCAAGTACGAGTCGGGACAGTAGTCGGTGAAGCCTTAGCGGGTCCTGCTCCTAAAAGTGCATTACCCAGGCTACAGAGTTTAGAAGCTCTTTTCTTGCTGTTGGTACGGGCACTGGTCCTTCTTGGCTTAACGAGCTTCAACTTGGGGTAGAGCTAGCCCGACTTAATTCTCCTGATATCTGGCTAAAATTCATGCAGGATTCCGTTGCCCAGGCACCTGCAAGAGCTAGGCTGATGAGCAAACTTGCTCAAAGAGGGAAACTCGCAGATTGTGCAGCAGAAGTTAGCTCACATTGGTAAACAGACTACAAAAGGTATTTACAGTAGATGCTCAAAGCCTAACTGCTCGACTACCCCATCGCGAGGGAGGAATCCGTGGATGTCCAGCTATAGATTTGACTCAGGAAATATACGCTAGCTACGGAAGGCGTTTAAGAACCTCAGAGTATCGAGCTACTCTGCGGGGGCGTGTCAATTTAACTACCTATTAGTTTTAAGTATGTAATTTATTCTCACCAGATTTACTAACTTCGCTACTTATGTTTTGATCTTAGAAAGTCACTTTTATTCTAGCATTTTGGATAAAGATAGGGTCCCCCGTTGGGTTTTTACCCTGGATCTTATAGGTCTTTTTTCCACCTGATAGTTTAAATTGTCCAGAAGTTAAAAAAGCAAAGGTTGTTGAAGTAGTCGAGACCTCGGTATTATCCACCATGCTGTTATCGGTAACATTGATTATCCGAGCATAGGCTGTCCCTCCAGCATTTGAGCGGATATTTACTTCCAGAGTCATTCCAGTGTTGCCGGCATAATCAGCTGGGTCGGCAGAAAAGGTTAGCGAATCAAAGCTTTTCCAGTCTGTGGCGGTCACTGAATCAGTGCTACTACCGATCGGGATATAAACTGGGGTTTTGGATGAATAAACAGTAACTGTAGAAGCCTCGGTTGGAGATGGTATGGGAGACTCTAGGGCTTGTAGCTGATCCGTTAGACGAGACAGATCCTCCTTCGAAGCCTTCTCCGCCTGCATCTCGGCCAGCTGTTTTTTTAGATCAGTAATTTGAACATTGAGGTCGGTGGCTTGGGCAGTGGGTGAGGCAGAAGCTGTCGGAGTATTCTTCGAGGCTCTGGTAAAATAATATATCCCTACTCCTCCGGCAATACTCAGGCCGATGACTACCAATATTAGGATCAGACCAAAACCGCGTTGGGCAGAAACTGGCTTCATAAATTGACTATATCACACTCTTAAGTTGAGCAACTGTGCTTATCCTTTATGCCACCAGATTTACTAACTTCGCTAGTTATGTTTTAATCTTAAATAAATGTCGGTTGCTATTGCCATTGAACATCCTAAGTTTGCTCAAGCCAGACAACTACTTGCCACCGGTGACTCTCTGAGAGGGCTGGAATATTTAAACAACCCTCTCAAGCGCAGACTAGATGTAAGCATAGCTGCTGCAGTCTCTTGCGGAGCTGTGCCGATAGCCTGTTTAAGCTATCTGGCTGCTTTTGCCTGGGATCGCCAATCCCCTTTTTTAAGTTTACCTTATTTAGACCTCTCGACTGGAGCCAGGCGTAATATTTACAAAGTTCGGACGATGAAGCCAGGATCAGCGGAATTAGAACAACAGCTGATCGCTCAATATGGTTCCATGAATAACTTTAAACGTCTACATCGAGATCCCCGGGTTACTCCAATTGGACGGACACTTCGAAAATTAAGCTTTGATGAGATGCCCCAAATTCCTTCCGTTCTGGGAGGCCATTTAGCGATGGTCGGGGCCCGGCCTTACAGGGAGGACGAGTGGAATTGTAGTTTTGAGCCCAATAAAGATCGTCAGCCCTATAAAGACTTTATCTTCCTAGCCGAAAACGGACTGCGTTACGCTGTGGTTAGCTTATATGGCATCTATGGACGAGCGGAGATGACCTTCGAAGAGCGGGTGACTTATGACTGTTTGTATGGACGGGAGGCAAATTTTTGGGGAGATATCCGGATGGTAGGCGCAACTTTTATGCCAGTCCTGACAGGAAATGGGGCTAAATGAATTTTGGGGTTGATTTTTCAAAGCCTTCGGTTTATGATCCTAACTATATGACTGATGCTAGAAAAGATAGCTTACCTCCTCTACTCCGTCCAGATGAAGCTCGAGCTATTATCGCCGGTAATATCAATACTGCAGTTTGGCAAGTACAAAACCCTTGGCGTTTTGGAGCAGGACTCTGGACTCCCCGAAGTAGACCAGTTTTCACAAGTTATACCGAAAGTCCTTGGGCGGTAGTCAGAGATGCGAGGAATAACATCAGGGGCCGAGGGTTACAAGAGGATTTATGGGAGATCGTTTATGCGCAAATGAGACAAGCCGGTTTTGACCAGAGCTCTGCAGAATTAGTTGATTTAACTTTTACGCCTAGCCGGCTGGTTCGGGAGCATGTGAGACATGTAAGTTCACTGTATCCAGATTTAAGATTTGATCTATTATATGACTCAACCCCTAGAGACTCTCGACCTATCCGAAAATCCGCCTTGGTTAGGGACCATGGACCGATGTTTCGACTTGATCTCCCAGGGGCCATCAGAAGTCTCCAGATGGATCCATCGGTAGATTACGATCTCTAATTCCTTACTATCTTCTAACTTGAAATCTGGATTTTAGGAGTGTAGGATAAGTGGAGATGTTTGATTTTTCTGACTGGACAAAGACCGCCCAGGCTAAAGCTGATTTTGTTTCGGAACAAGGGGTCAGCGGACAGGCTAATTTTACTGAGTACCAAAAGGATACAGTTACTCTGGTGCATGTCACAGTTGATGTCCAAGGCGATCCAGCAGTTTTAACCCCTGGCCTTCACGGCTGTCATATCCACGAAACCGGACTTGCCGAACCTCCCTTTGCCTCGGCTAAAGGACATTTCGACCCAGGTCCATCCGGCAACTCTGATCCGGATGTCAACCATCCTTTCCATGCGGGAGATTTACCAAATATCCAGGTGAATAATGACGGCGTTGGTCATTTAGAGACTATTACCAGTAGAATCACTTTGACTGACGGACCTTTAACCATTTTTGACGCAGACGGAGCCTCGGTCGTTCTTCACTCTCACACTGACCACTGCGAACCGGCTGAGTCTAAATCCGGCCACTCCGGCGGCCCACGATTGGCCTGCGGAGTGATTGAACAAATTTAAGCCTTAATAGATCAGGTATTGCATTTAAAACAGTCCAGACCTTATAATCCTCTACCAAGATGACACCTGATCAAGGAACCTCAAGAAGAAATTTGCTACTGGCCGGAGGAGGATTAGCAGCACTATTACCATCCGGGGTTGCCGTGGCTAAGCTATATGACCAATGGGTACAGGCAGATAGACTATCCTCAAATAAACGGCTGGTTGGTGAATTAGGATTAGCTAATCCATTTAGCTTGAGACAAGTCCCCCTTGCTCATTATCGAGCTGCGGATCGCCCCTTAGCCGAGGGGACAATGTTGGTCGATAAAAACGGGCAGGCGATTAAAACATCCTGGGTTTACCCAATGAGGAGGGTGGTGGTTAATACCGAGTGGATTCCCTTAGACAAAGTTGCTTTTTTTGTGGTTCCGGGGAGTAGAACCATCGCGTTTAATTTTGATCTGTCGGATCCAACTCTTGCAATGTTCTTAGCCGATATCGCCAGTCAGGATTCCGCACGAAGCAATGACGCATTAAAAAGCCTTCCTGAGCATTGCTCAAGAGTAACTCTAGGATTGATACTCCATGAACGAGAAGCGATCGATAGTTTGTTAAAAAAATTAATTAAATAAGCTTGATTTATGATAGACTAAAAGCATGACTGCCCGATCTCGAGGGTTTACTCTTCTGGAAATCATGATCACCATCACTATTGTCGCGATCCTCTCGACCATGGGGATTATTGCCTATGGCAAAGCTCAGTCAATCGCCCGGGATGCTATCCGCAAACAGGATTTAAAAAATATGAAGTTGTCTCTGGAGCTTTATTACCAAAGAAACGGCAATTTTCCAAGTACTACCGATGGGTCTGGCTGGGATTTAAGCACCAAGGGTGGCACCTGGATTTCAGGACTCGATTCTACTTATACCAACAAATTACCTACTGATGTTAAACAGACCTCCAGTTGTAAAAGCCCACCTGCGTCAAGTTGTTATCTTTATGGGTATTTTTCGACAGCATGGGAGGGTGGAACTCCGGGAAAGGGATATATTTTAACTGCTAAATTAGAGAATGCTGATGATAAAGATGCCGGAAATACCGTGACTTATCAGGACACAACAGCTGTATGGAGAGAGCCAGGTTATTATACCCTGACTGAAAAGTAGCTATGCCCAACACCCAGCCACCTCCTAAACACGAGCATGAAACGCTACATTTCCCCCCGGGTTTCTTATGGGGGGCAGCCACTTCGGCACACCAAGTGGAAGGCCAAAATACCAATTCTGACTGGTGGGAATGGGAAAAAACTCACTTGCCGGAAAATAAGCGCTCGGGTAAAGTTGTTGATCAATATCACCGCTTTGAACAAGACTTTGAGCTTGTTACCAAAATAGGCCACAATGCCCACCGATTGTCGATCGAATGGTCCCGGATCGAGCCCGAGGAGGGTAAGTTCGATGAAGCGGCCATTGAACATTACATCCAGGTTCTGTCGTCCCTCAAGAAAAAGGGGTTGACGGTGATGCTTACCTTGCATCATTTCACCAATCCTTTATGGCTAGCTAAAAATGGTGGCTGGGAAAACTTTAAGACCCCCTTTTATTTTGAGCGATTTGTTAAAACAGTCGTCCCCCGTCTTGAGTCTTATGTTGATCTTTGGGTAACCATTAACGAGCCTAGCGTACTAGTTTGGTGCGGATATATAGAAGCCAAGTGGCCACCTCAAAAGAAAAACAAAATCTCGGCCATAAAGGCGATGTGGAATCTAAGCCGGGCGCACAAAAAAGCTTATCGAATAATCCATCAATTTGTCCCCAATGCAGCCGTGGGGATTGCCCATAATGTCTCTAGTTTCGAGGCCTTTCACCATCACTCTATCTTGGAAGATTTTATGGAGTGGTTTATGGATATCTCCACCAACCACCTATTTTATTATCTAACCGGCAAGAATACTCATGATTTTTTGGGCTTAAATTATTACTTTAATCAATATATTAACTTCTCTGGTGAAGGACATTTCCCGGAGATTGTCGATATCGAAACTACCAAAAAAGATGTTTCAGACTTGGGCTGGGAGATTCATCCCGAAGGCATCTTTGACGTGATTATGGATTTTTCAGATTATCATAAACCAGTTTATATTACGGAAAACGGACTGGCTTCAACGAATGATGACAGACGAGTCCGCTTTTTGCTGTCTTATCTAAAAGAGATCTACCATGCTATCCAAAGCGGCGTCCAGGTTAAAGGATATTTTCACTGGAGCTTGATGGATAATTATGAATGGTCAGATGGATTTAGCCCCCGTTTTGGACTAATCGAGGTGGATTATAAAACTTTGCAGAGGACTCCCCGGCCATCAGCCTATGTCTATCAAGAAATTATTGAAAATAATGGTATTCCGCACTATTTATTAAAGCTCTTGGGACATTCTGTTGATGTCAAAGACGTACTAAAAAAAGACCAGAAAGCTTAGATTCACCTCTCTAAACCCTATCGGTTTGACAAACTCATTCACAGGTAATAAACTTCAGAACATGTTGGGTGGGTTCACTATTGAAGGAGCATTTCGAGGACGTACACAATTAGCCCTAGCTCAATCAGCAATTACAGTAGCTGAGGCCGCAGCTGAGGAAGCTTATGGTCTTGGACAGGCTCCGCTTGGGCCTGAGCATTTTTTGTTGGGAATGTTCCACCTAAGTCCTGACGATATTGCTCGGGCTGCGCTTATTACTTTAGGTATAACAGACCTTCTGCAAGTTAGGAGGGAAATTATTCGCCTTACTCAAACAAGCAGTCAGCCTGTTGGAGTTGCTGATCTGGTTTTCGGAAATGGTGCGTACGCAGTGATAAAAGAGGCCGATCGAGAACGTCATCGAAATATCCCACCTGTAACTAATAGTTTATATCCGACTGAAATGATCGAATCAGGACATCTTTTACTTGGACTAGCAAGAGTTAGGTTTACGCCAAACTTTGCTATGGATGTTCTGGGGACAATGGGTGTTGATGCTCCACTTAGGGTAGGTGCGGCCATCGCTCACCATTCTCCTTTGTATGCAGCTGCGCAGGCGGCAAGGTTAAGAGACATGCTGAATATTCCTAGAGATCAGAGGAGCTAGTTAATTGCTAACAGTTGTTACCTTCGGTATAGTTAAGGAGTGAGTCATCTTCCCTTCACCTTACTTGCCTATCTTCTAAATTCGATCGCGGTGTTAATCGATAAATTCCTGCTGAATGAGAAAATCCCTGATCCTTTAGTCTATGTCTTTTATTTTAGTGTCTTTTCGCTGATAGGCCTGTTTATCATCCCTTTTACCCAAACCCCCGACATTCAGGTCTTTTTACTCGCTTCCTCATCGACCCTACTTTGGACAACCGGCGCCTACTTTATGTTCAAAGCTCTGCAAAAAGGCTTGGTTTACCGGGTTATCCCGGTCATTGGCACCCTAATACCAATTTTTCTACTCATCTTTTATGGCTATATCTCTCAATCGATCTCAGTTAACCAAGCTTGGGCTGCCGGAATACTGATCCTGGGGCTTTCGACCTTAACCTTACCTTATCTAAAGGGTAGGCTAATTCTAGCTGAGTTTGGGCTGGAACTTGGCTCGGCTTTCCTCTTTGCCTGCTCTTATATTGTCCTCCACTGGGCCTACTCCCTGGCTCCCTTTCTGACGGTTTTTGCTTGGTCTCGATTGATCCTGATTCCTGTCGGGATGTTGATTTATTTAATCCCCAAGTTACATCAGCGAGTCTTTGTCGGACAAACCCAAAGTTTTAATCTTTTCTCCAAAATGGGTTGGCTCTTTGTATTTGGTCAGGCTTGTGGAGGGTCAGCGGAGCTACTACTGACCTTTTCCATTGCCCTGGCTAACCCAGCTCTGGTCAATTCACTCCAAGGCACCCAGTATATCTTTTTGTTTCTAAGTTCATTGATACTGGCCCGCTTCTATCCCAAAATTTACGCCGAAAAATCAACCTTGGTAAAATTTATGACCAAAGTTTTAGGGATCGTCTTGATTGGAATAGGGCTTTTAATCTTGGGGCTAGCCCAAGTCAAATCCCCACTGGCTGATTTTGGGCTTACCTACTCCCCTCGCTATGCCCAGAGTTTAGGGTTAGACGCCAAGACAACTTTTACCCAAAGTCTGCAAGATTTAAAAATTAAAAAAGTCCGTCTGCCTGTTTATTGGGACGAGGTTGAACCAACTGACGGGGCCTTTTACTTTAAAGATATTGATTTTTACTTAGAAGAAGCTGCTAAATATCGGGTCGAGGTGCTCCTGGTTGTCGGCTACAAGCAGCCCCGCTGGCCAGAATGTTTTATTCCTCCCTGGCTAAGTAAACTACCAATTGAACGTCAAATAGAGCGGGTATTGAGCCTCCTGCTGGGGGAAATTTCTCATTTTAAAGAATTTAAGGCTATCTCCATGTGGCAAGTCGAAAATGAACCTTTGCTTTCCTTTGGCAGCTGCAGTATCCCTCCAATAGAGCGGGGCAAGCTCCTGGAAAAAGAGCTGAGTTTAATTAAACAGCTCGACCACCGGCCGATTATGCTCACTGATTCCGGCGAATTATCCAGTTGGAAAGGAGTGATGAATATCTTAACTCAGGATCCGGATCAAAACAGAGAACATATTCTGGGTATTACCATGTATCGACAAGTTTGGAATCCTCTTTTTGGACAGGTCAGCTATCCTCTGCCGCCTCTTTTTTATGATTTAAAAGCAAAGGTGATGAAACATTTAACTCAGGCTACCTTTAAAGAAACCTTAGTTGCCGAGCTCCAAGCCGAACCCTGGCCGGCGAGTAGAGTACCTATTCAAGAGATCCCGATTGAAGAGCAGTTAAAGTTTTTTCCACTTTCACAGCTTAAAGCTAATATTTCCTTTGCTCGGGAAACTAATTTCAAAACCGCTTATCTTTGGGGGGCCGAATGGTGGTATTTTATGGCTCTACACGGCCACCCGGAGTATTTGGAATATATCAAAAGTTCAATCAATCATTAAATTAATATCTTGAAACGTTAAACGAAATGTGGTAAAATGTTTAACGTATGGAACAAGTTACCATCAGTCCTAAATACCAAATAGTCATTCCTAAAAAACTTCGGGCTCATTCCAAAAACCTGATACCTGGCAATACGGTTAATATCAAACGAGTTGACGCTGATACCTATCTAGTGAAAGTAAACTCCAGCGATTGGGTGGAGAAAATGTCCGGGATGATGAGTAGCTGGAAAAACCCGATCGAAAAGTTAGAAAGGGGCAGGAACGAAGAGGAAGAAAGGTTAAAATCCTTTGAAAAAACTAGTTGATTTAAAATCTATCTGCATTGATACCAATATTTTTATCTACTTTCTAGATCCTCAATCTCCTTTTAACTCTGCTGCCTCAGCTTTACTAGGCGCCTTTGCTGATCAAAATATTGCACTCTCTACCAGTACTGTAACTATAACCGAGCTGCTCTCAACGAAAGCTTCTGACAAGGAGCTCGCTAGTTTGCAGGAGAGTTTTTTATCAATACCTAATTTAAGGATTTTCGATATTTCCCAAGAGATAGCGCTTCTAGCTGCCAGGTTTAGACGAGAATCAAATATCCGGATCATCGATTCGCTGCAACTTGCGACAGCTATCGTTGCTAAAGCCGAGGCCTTTTTAACCAATGATCAAAAACTAAAGAATTTTAAAGAGGTAAAGATCGTAGCCTTAGCAGACCTAAAACTTTAACAGCCTCAAAATCTGGGAAAATCATTCGCTCTATTCTAGGTCTAAATATTGACTATCTTTGATACATAAGTAGATAGTTTCTTTTTGAAGACCTTTACAATACACTTGCCTTAATACCCCCTGAATTGATAGAATACGCCATCCCATAGTTGGGATTAAGATGGTTCGCCCAAAAGACGCACCATGGTTTTTTAGTACCAGATTAGGAAAAAACCAAAGCAATGGCCAGGAATCAGGAAAGCAATAATAGAAAACCACCTATAATATTCGCCCCGCTGATAGTATTGTTGTGGGCCTTAGTAAAAATCGGGCAGATTGAATTTACACTTTTACGCTGGGTTTGGACTGGCTTCAAAACTATTCCCATTATGATCGGACTCCCCTTTTTATACCTGGCCCAGGGATTGGTTTGGCTGGTTAGCAAAGTCCGGGGAGTAAAATTGGAGGTTACCATGCCTAATCCCTTTGCCAAAAAAAGAGGCCGGCCTCGAACTCAACCCTTTCTGCCGTTTTATATAAGCAAAGTCCTGCGGTTTTTGGATTTTATCTTTCCCAAACCTCTGCGGATTGGAGTGGCGGTTATCGTCGTTTCCGTACTATTTTTCTGGTATTCATATGTTTTGGTACTGCTGGTTCATGATCTTCCCAACCCAAACAGACTGCGCGAACCGATTAACCCTTTAACCAATGAATTTTACGATCGCAATGGCAAATTGCTTTATCGGCTTTACGAAGGAAAAAACCGCCAGCTGATCAAGCTCTCGGATGTGTCTCCTGATCTATTAAATGCCACCATTGCGATTGAAGATAAAAACTTTTATTCTCATCCGGGAATTGACCTCTTTGGCGTGGGCCGGGCCCTGGTTTCCAACCTTCAACACAATAGCTTACAAGGAGGTTCAACGCTGACCCAACAGTTGGTGCGGAATATCTTTTTGACTCAGGATCGGACTTGGAAGAGAAAGATCCAAGAGGTACTGCTCTCTTTCTGGACTGAACAGATATTTTCCAAAGATGACATCCTGGCCATGTATATTAACGAAATCCCTTATGGTGGAGTCAACATTGGCGTTGAAGCAGCTAGTGAAACATATCTTGGTAAAAAAGCCAAAGACTTGGAGTTGGGTGAGGCTGCATATTTGGCAGGGTTAACTGCTTCTCCCACTGCTTACTCTCCGTATGGCCCAAATCCAGAACTGGGTAAAAAGAGACAACAGGATGTTTTGCGCCGGATGGTGGAGGACGGATATATTACTGAGGAACAAGCTAACGCCGCTGCTGCCGAAGAGATCGTTATCAAACCCTACCGACCGTCTCTTTTAGCTCCTCATTTTGTGATGTATGTCCGAAGTTTCTTAGAAGAAAAATATGGGGCCCGGTACCTAACCCAAGGAGGGTTACGAGTGATTACGACTCTTGACCTGGACACCCAAACCAAGGTAGAAAATATCGTTAGTGAGGAGGTAGCCAAAATAGCTAACCTCAATGTCACAAACGGCGCGGCGATGGTCACTGATCCCCGCAGCGGCCAAATATTAGCAATGGTCGGATCACACGATTACTACGACCCTCGGGGCGGTAACTTTAATGTCGCAGTTGCTTTACGCCAACCCGGATCATCGATTAAACCAATCACTTATGCCGCCGCTTTTAAGGCTGGTTTAGGTCCCGGTACGATTATGCTGGATACTCCAACCAGCTTCAAAGATGGAGTAAATGTCTATGCACCGGTCAACTATGATGGCACCTTTCATGGAGCAGTGACTATCCGTACTGCGCTGGGGTCTTCGTATAATCTGCCAGCAGTCAAGGCTCTGGCGATTGTGGGATTACCAAGTATGCTGCAAACTGCCAGAGATATGGGGATAACCACTTTCAATGACCAAGACCGCTACGGACTGTCTCTGACTCTCGGAGCAGGAGAGGTGAGGCTAATTGATATGATGACTGTCTATTCAACCTTCTCCCAAATGGGTGTCAAACATTACCCGACTCCTATCTTAAAAATTACCGATGCCCAAGGTAATGTTTTGGAAGACAACACCCAAGGTGACGCAGGGATCCAAGTCTTAAACCCAGGAATAGCCTATATGATTACCGATATCTTAAAGGATAATAAGGCCCGTACCCCAGCCTTTGGTCCTAAATCATTACTGGTTCTTGACGGACAGGACGATGTGGCCGTTAAAACAGGAACTACAGATAATAAAAAGGATAACTGGACCTTTGGATATACGGCTAATTTAACAGTGGGAGTCTGGGTAGGCAATAATAATGGCCAGCCAATGGACGCCAGGCTGACCTCCGGAGTCACTGGAGCTGCCCCAATTTGGAATAAGATTATGCTCACCCTGCTACCAACAAGAGATAAACAAGCCTTTATCAAACCAGTAGAGGTTTTGGATGGATCAGTTGACGGCAGCAGGGATTTAGTCCTGAGTAATCTGGAACAAAGATCAGTAGTTAGCAGACAAACCAAGAAAGATGAAAAGCTAAATATTACCTTTACTGACCCTTTTTCGACCTACACCCAAGATCTCCCTAAAGCTATCACTCCCTAGACTAAAGACAGGCTCATTTAAGCAGTTGCCGTAATTTAAGTATCCGATCAAAGATATTCACCTGCCCATCTCTATTCAAATCTTCGGGGTCGGTTATCTGTGTGGCTGGAGACTCATACAGAGTCAGGTCTGTGAGGGTTGCCAAGAAGCTTGCCTCCGGGGTGGCATTTGGCACAATATTGAGATTGACCACCTCAAGAGCTTTTTTAAGAATGAGCTTTTGCTGAGTAGTTCCGTTACTCGTTTGAGCAAACAGAGCAATTTGGCTGGTGTCCCCAAGCTTAAGGTAAGCTTTTAGGTCAGTCGTCCGGGAGTTGTTTAAGGGTAAGACCCATCTTCCTCCAGAGTTAGGATAAGTGGAAATCAAGCTTCCCGAATCGACCCGGGCAAAGATCAGAGTGTCTTGATCTGCACCCGACACACTCCCTGCCAAGGGCAAGCTTACCTCCGGAGTAGTACCCGAGGTCGGAGCAGTTTTGACCAGAAAAGGCTGGCCTTTCTGGTCAAAAATCTCTGATCCCGAACTAATCCGAAAATATATTTCCGTTTGAGGATCCAGGTTTTTTAAAGTCACATAATGCGTCAACCGCTCCGCTCGTCCATCTTTGTCCCGATCATCGGCATAAGCCTGCCCTAACTCGGGTGTAGTACCGTAAGCGATAAAACCGACTGTTTTATTTTTGGTCAGCCAGGAAATTGACAAGGAGTTGTCGGTCTGGTTACTAATCCGGACGTCCAAGGGTTCAAAGCTGGGTGAGGCAAAAGAGCGGTAGCTAGTTTTTTGACTGGATAAATTAACCCCGAGGATGACTCCCAGAATCAAGATTACGATAATAATTGCTCCAAAAATCTTAATCATTGTTTAAATTGTATTGCATAAGGAGCTCTGGACCATATCAGATACCCTTTAAAAGGCTCCAGGCTAAATTCATTACCATAGATGTCTTTGCTGAGGCGAAGATAGGCCTCCCACAGACCAGAATCAAATCTTTCCACCAGGGAGTCTTTTTCGACTTGGGGATCCAGGAGTGTATCTACTCCGGCTTGACCACTCGCAGGAGCAGAGATAACATTCCATCCAGGTTTGATACTAACCTTGGTTTCCTCTGAGGGCTTGGCTTTGATAGTCCAGGTGGATTTTGCCTGGCTTCTGATGAAATACCCCTGGCCACTTTCGATTTTAAAATCCTTACCAAAAACTTCGTTACCCCGAGAGATATATTCTTGCCACTTGCCACTAACCAATCGGGAAATTGTAGTTGCCTGTCCACCTCCACTATTGATCGATTGGATCACCTCCGAAGCCTTGGTCATGCCTTCCGGTAAACCCGAAAAGCCGATCAAGTTCCAACCACTAAGCAGCTTAATCTCCTTAAAGGCATATTGCTGGTCGGCGAGAAAGGTGACTCCTGCCCATTTTAATAACTGCTCACCAGAATCACGCTTGCCATTGCGATTTTGGTCTGAAAATAGCTGAATCGTCAGCTTGCCATCATTGGTGGGAATCCCTGCGACAGCGGATATTTTCGCGGATTGACTAATATCAAATTTATTCACTCCGACAAATATTTTCAAACCCTGCTTGGGAGTGATGATCACCTGCTCGGGGATTCCCAAAAATTCTATCCCGGGCACCGGATGTACTGACAGTGCGTACCTACCGACCGGGATGGCAGCTGTTAAGGCCCCGTTTTCGCCTGTAGTCAGGACCACCTTATCTTTGACCTGAAACCCTTGTGGACTAATAACATCTGTGGTCTCCAGCTCTTTTTTGATCTCCTCTGCTGGAATTTGATCTCCGCCAAACTGGTCAGCCAGCTTATAGATCTTGCTGGCCATCTTGTACCCGGAAGCAGGGACTGCTGTAACTTTCTCACTGAAAAGAGGTTTTGTTCTTGGTGTTTCGGACGTAATACCACGAACCAGGACTGGCTCACGAGGCTGCAAGCTTGGATCTACTACATCTAAAGCTGTGACCTGAGCATTCCTGGTGACATGAGGAACTGGTGTAGAGGGTCTATAACCTGTTATCATGGGTAGTACGTTAATATCAATAAAGGGAGCCTCTATATACCCTTGGTTCTCTCTGACATCCAGGCTAAGCTTTTTTCCAATTGCCGTTACAACTTTGTCATCAACATCCTTTTGTCTCAACTCATCAAGCACAGCGCTTACATCATTCTCGGTGAAATCTCTGAATTTACGAGGCAATAATATACTCTGCAAAACTCCCTGGCGATTACTGGTCAAAACCACAACTTGTGAACCGTTCGCTAGAGCATTACTCATCACTTCAAAGCCTCCTACAATATTGCCTAGATCCACCTCCAAAGGAACATACCTTACAATTTTGTAATCTGGTAGTTTGGAATTAATAGGTGAAAACAACTTTGACAGACGGTCAGACAGGGAAAGACTCGGTTTTCCGTAAAAAATAGGGGTTGCGACAACATCATCTGTCTTAGTAGCATTACTAAAAGCTTTTAAGTCCTGACTAAGCTGATTTTGCAAAGCAAGTGTAAACTCGTCAGCAGACTCTGCCTGACGCATTATTTTTTCATAGTTTCGTACTAGAGGAAAGCCATCGGAGGAAATAAAGACTTTATCTCCCATTTGGAGGGGTTCTATGATAACTTTGGGCGGAGCAACTTCTTGTCCGAAATGCGTTGTCTTAAGCCTATCTGTCAAAGATATGACTTTACCACCTCTGACTATATAAAGGTGTGAATCACCAAAGCTACCGGCAACCAGTTTTCCATCAACGACCATCGCCGTCATGATGGTGGTCTGGTTCCCTAATATTCCGGCTTGAGCTGACATATTATAGAGTCTGTCTGAAAGTAGATTAGCTGCGTCGTCAGCCGAACGAGCATCCAGGTAAACCTGGTCGGCAATATTCCTAGCTTCCACGGCAGCTTTACGACTAAGCTCCCTTGTTCCATAGTCAGTCGAATCCAGCCCAGACCCTGCCCCATCAGTGATGACTGCACTATAGCGCCCAGTAGCAGCACTATCTTGCGAGGTTATAAGATACTTAGATAGGTTATTGTCTTTAGAAAGCCCCAGATTTGCCGACTGACCAATCACTACTGCATCATCAGCCAGTTTTGCAGGCTTAGCAGCGATAAACTTTTGGATAGGATTTTGAGTAGGGCTGTTGTTAATGTTTCTGACTCTAATATTTTCTGGCTTAATCTGTCCTGCTATTTGCTGCGTCACGTCTCCTGTCTGGGTTTTGCCTATAAACATCCCGATAAAAGAAGCGTCGTCTGGTATGCCTGACACAGCCGTTCCATCTGCATTGAGCCGAAAACCTCCTACCACCGCACCTGCCTTAGCCTGAAAATCGGCTGCATCACTAGCTCCAATAGCCACATGACCAATGCCTAAACTATCTGCTCCATCTGATCTAATAATGATTTTATCTCCTTCCTGTAACTGATATACATCTATTCTGGGATTAGACACTGATCTACCTATTTGTTTTGGATTACTGGTGATCTTGGGACCTAGAAGTTGATATTCAGATTCGTCTTTACCCCAAGAGAGCAACTTACCAAAGAAACCCTTGGGCTGCTCTAATGCTGGGCTTAATTCCACCACCTGGTTTCCTCGAACCAAGCTCATCGGAGAATCTCCTACCCTGATAGTCACCAGCTTGTCCCCAAACTGCCCTGCTGCGCTCAAGGTCGTAGCCACACTTGCCCCCCGAGAGGCTACTCCAGCTTCATACCGTTTGACCTCTTCGTTTATAAAAGCTATCGACTGGCCTAAGTCTCCATGTTGATTAAAATCTGCGACAGCCCGATCCAGCAGATTTGTTGCAAATCTGGCTGTATCCTGAGCTAATATAACCGTTCCTTGTTCATCTGTTGCGCCAGATACTCCATCAGTCAAGGCCACACTATATTTACCCTGATGCCAGGCATCTTGACCCTTAAATTTAAGACCCATCCCATCTATCGTGACTGGAGGAGTAGCTGCTAGGGCAGGGTCACTGATTTTTAAGTCACCTTGGACTCTGGTAGTTCCCAAAGTAACCGAGATTTTTGAGGTCTGTTGGTCCACTGTCTGGGCAACTTGGGCGGCTGGCTTAGGTGCGACATTTACAGGAGTAGTGCCATTTGCAGGCGGTTTTTTGCCAAAGACCGATTCCCAGGCTTTTTGGAAGGGATTTTTTTCAGCATCGGCCAATGCCTGGTTAGCTGCCTGGGCTACCTGAACAGCTTTGTTAGCTGAATCTATTGCGGAGTCTAATCTCTGTGAAGCTAACGCATAGTTACTACTAGCTGACTGATACCTATTATCAATATCCGGAGGTACTACACCTCCTTGAACTTTAATCTCACTATAGTCAGCGTAGGCAACAGCTAGCTCAGACCGACTCTTCTCAGCGGCTTGATAAGCTTCTGTGTATTTAGAATCAGCAGCTGCCAATTCGGCTTCGGCATTTTGGGCCTGAGCTCGAAGCTCTTCCTTGGAGAGCTTGGCTGTTTTAACAACTGGTGTAACCGGGTGAGTAGTAGCACTATCTACTACCGTTGCGGGTGCATCTGGAGCTTTGCCCCTATTAAAAACTGCATCCCAGGCTTTTTGGAAGGGATTTTTGCTGTCCTGGGCAACCTGGGCTGCTGCCTGATCGGCTTGAGCTTTAGCCTGTGCCACAGCTGCATTTGCATTGTCAAAAACTTCCTGGGAAACAGGAACAGTTGCTAGCCTGTCTCTTTCTGCAATAGCCAGAGCATATTCATCAGCTGATTGTCTGGCCAGACTGCGGTTATCGGCTGATGTGCCAGACCGGACTACACCCGGATGTTGTTGTTCGATCTCGTCAATCACCTGTTTGGCTTGCTGGGCCTTGGCAGCAAATTCATCTGCCCTGTCTCTAAGTCTTTTTTCAGCCTGACCCAAGGACGTGGTATCGGCAGAGCTGCCTGCAAGCGCTGCTCTTTTGGCGACCACCTGATCGGCTTCGTCATGTAGTTTACGGACCTGACTGAGGGCATTTTCTCTGACTTTTAACTGCTGTGACCTGGCCTTGGCAGCTCCCGCTACCTCTTCGGCTACTGACGCAACCTCCTGAAGTGCCGGCTTTACCCCGGCTAAAGGAATCCGCTCTACTGCTGCCTGATCCTTTAAGCTAACAATAACAGCATGTAATTTTGGAGGTAAATCGCCGGGAAGATCTATTATCCCCGCTGCCTGGCTAGCCCTGTCAAGTATCGTATTATCTAAAACAGTGGGTATGTCATTTGCTCTTCTTAGTTTAGCTAGATCCTTTCTCACCGTATCCAGGATCTTTTTATCCTTACTTGTAGCTCCATCCTCAAGGATTGCCACCAGCTGATCTATTTTATCAGCATATGGAGGTTTTAGTTGGCGTAAGGCCTGCTCAAACTCGGCCTTTTTTGCATTAGATATCTCGCTTTTGTTAAGGTTTTTCAAGATTGACTGTACCTGAGATTCGTCAGGGTTAAACCAGCCTTCAACTGCAATAGGAAAGGATTGTAGCTTACCGGATCTGCCATTAATAAAGGAGACCTTTAGTAATGTTTGACCATCAGCCTGGACCTCTCTTTCGACTGCATACTCAGTTGGTTTACCAATGATCGCCTCTGTAATCTTGGTTAGGAAACTTTTCTTGGGCGGGGTAGCGGCGGCAGGACTAACTGGAATAGCAGCAACGACTTCTGGTTGTCTGGCCAACTGTTCTGCCCCTTGGGCTGCCTCGGCAGCTTGTTGCTCGGCTTGACGGGCGGCTTCATCCCTTACCCTGGCCTGAGCCCGCAGCTCGGCCTCTCTGGCGGCATTATCGACCGCGGTTGGTACTGCTACTGGCCTATCTGGTATAGCTTGGGTACCCGAAGTTGGTGTCTCTGCATTAGGACCTAGCGTTACGGCTGATCCGGCTCCCGGGTTAGCAACAACAGTGGCAGTCTGGCGCGCTCTGGCAATATCAGCATCACCCACTTCTTTCTCAAGTTTGGCAAGTTGTTCATTCAGTGTTGTTTTTGCTTTTTCTAGTGCTGCTACTTCTGCTCTTAAATCAGATACCAGTTTGTCGTTCTCATAACTGTGATCAATGCCAAGCCGTTTTTGGGCAGCCTGCAGCTTAGCCGAGGCTTCTGCTATTTTCTGGTCTAGCTGCGTTTCCTCTGAAAGAAGACGATTTAGTTCAGCATGTCCGGACGACCCACTAGCAAGGTCATCTGCCTGGGTAGTTAAGGCTGCCGCTTCAGCCCGGTCCTCTGTTGCCTGAGCTGCCAAACGAGCCGAAGTTACTTCCTCCCGGACCACCGTATTGTCAACTGACTCACGAGCAACTCTGGTCGCATCCTCGGCTAGCTCGGCAGCAGTTCTATTGTCTCCTCCGGTAACCGCATTGACGATCGCCGCAAGAGGATTTTGAGCTGGCCCTAGCTGTGCCTCGGCTTGGGTACTCGCGCTAATAACGATGCCTAATCTATCATTAGACCTCTGCTGAGCTTTGATTAGTTCTTCTTCCAGTCTTGATCTATTCTCCCTTAACAATTGCATATTTTCAGACGCTGCTAAAGTGCTGTTATGATCAAGTGCAGTTACTGCGTCATAATACTCTCTTTCAGCTCCGGCTATTTCTGTATCGAGCTGAGTTAACTGACGCCCAAGGTCATCTACTTCAGTCCTTAAATGGGGTTCGATCTGGGCTGCTTCTTGTTTGATCCTTCTTGCCAAAGATACGTTTTCTGTTGCTAACTCTTGATACTCAATACTATCAGCATCCAGCTGTGTTAATCGTCGTTCATTGTTCCAGAGATCCTGGCTCAAATTTGTTAATTTAGATAGCCTGGCTGGGATATCTTGAGCTGCTAAACTATCTACAGATTGGCCACTTCTGGCAGCCAATCCCACCAGGTCATCAGAAACTGTCCCTGCTCTAGTCCCCAAACCAATACTATCTAAAACCCCTGATACAGCGGATAGAATTCCACTTATTCCGTCCTGTGGGTTAGTAACAGTTTGGGTAGAAATGGAGATGGCATCGGCTATTTCGGTAGCTGCGCCAGCAGTCTGAATACCAGCTCTCTCCACAACCCCAGCAATCCCCCCGTCAGTCTGTAAAGTTACTCCGGCTGGCTCACTCAGCACTACCTTGCCGTTACTATCCAGACTGGCTGACGGAGCGGCGGTAAGCTGCTGGCTAATCCGGGCAGCCCTCTGGTCTGCTGTTTCGGTCAGTCGGCTGGCTGTGGCCGCATCACCAGCTAGTCGTGCCTGTTCTGCCAGCAGTTTGGAGGCTTTAACCTGATTGTCAACTACATCTATCAGACCTTCGCTGACAGTCCCTATATAATGGTTACCGGCTTTCTCCAGCCAGGACTCCAGCGCAGTATCATCATCAACGATCGCTTGGGTCAAACTCTCAATTCCTTTAACACCCTGGTACTGCTCACTAACTCTGGCAACTACCTCTGGGCTAGACTTTAATTCGTTTCTTAGGTTGTCAGTATATGTTTGTTTGAGATTGGCCCGAGCGCCTAAGACAGCCCTCTCTGCGTTAATACTATCTGTTACACCGACTGAACCATTGAGCTGTCCGACAATCGAGTACGGCGCAACTGCTCTTTTGATCTCTGCCTCTTCCAGCTGTTCCCTAGCCTCCCTTAAAGCAGTCTGCGATCCGTCTGAAAGTACTTCTTCTCCCACAACTTTGACGGTTCGTTGATCCAGGTTATTTAAGACTTGGTCAACTGTCTCGCTCACGACACCTCTGCCTAATACCTTCTTGCCAAAACCCACAGCAGGCGCCAGCACACTATCAGAGACAGCAGCTCCTACTGGTCTAAGTAGTTTGCTCGCTACCGGTGCAGCCACTTCGGCAAGTGGGGCTAAAGCCACTTCAGCTAAAGGCATGGCTAAGCTCATGGCTACCGGAGTTATCACTTCTGCAGCAATGGCTCCCCCCTCGTCCAGCATAGTCTGCCCGGCCGCAGACTTGTAGGCACCCTTTTTAAGCTCTTCGATCTTGGTGACGTTTTCCTGCTGAGTTTTAATAAAATCAGGAGTCAGTTTTTGACCGGCTTCGTTTTCAGATTTAAAATAGTCATTAAAAACAGCAAACCTGATAAAATCGGCATGCTCTTCGGGGTTATTAACTAAGCCGGATTTGATACTATTAACTTCGGCCTGGTTATCTGGAGTGTCCTGTTTATACTTGTTAGCAATATACTCTGTCAGCAACTTTTGATACAGCCCGACATCGTTTTTATTCGGAGCGGGCTGATCGGCACTTAATATTCCCGTGTCCCTCATTGAAGTCACCAGCTGGTTAAACTGAGCATCAGAGTAGCCATCACACTGTGATCCAGCAGCACTACAAGCCAAGGCATCGGCATCGGCAAAGTGGGCATCACCAGACTGAACCCGGGCAATATTTTGGGCATTCGAAGCATTGGAGATATGCTCTGCTAAATCAGCCGGATCCATCGGGATAATATCCGCTGCTCCACCGATAAACACAGCTGCTGGCCCGAAGACAACTGCCCCAGCTATGAACCCAACAACAGCCGCCGCCTCCGGAGCCGAAACCGTAAACCCCGTACCCGGAACCCCAACCTTAGTGGCATTATGTAGATCCTGAACCCCTTTACCGGCTAACAGCAGTGGATTATAGCTAGTTAAGTAAGCAACCTTGTTGGCAAATTTAACTTTGGTTTCCTCTGGCCAAGTACTCGGGTCCTGAAACGGCGATAACCCCAACTCACCCAAAGCCCTGTCGATGATCTCGCGATCTGCCGTGGTGGAACTACTGCCACTTAATTTATCTCCGATTATTTTTACTGGGGTGAAATCCGAAGAGACAAAATTGTTGGCATAGGTTTGGATATTGTTATTTAATCCATTAGTAAAGTTTGTTTGAAAATCCGATGCCCCAACTTTATTCCAAAGTCCGTCCTCCCCGCAAATATATTTAAAATCTAGAGTTTCTTTGATTTGACCTGGAGCAAAGGTTGGAATAACTACCGAAGTTCCTGTTTCGGCACTTTCACCCAACCCAAAATCTTGACAGGTGGGGCTTAGATTTATTTGGGCTGGGGGTAGGGCTGCAACCTGAGCTGGGGCATTAACCTGGAAGTTTCCAGAAGTCCCTCCTTGTGGTGCGGGCCTGCTTAAGGACGACTCGAGGAAGAAGTCGTCATCACCTTCTACTTTTATCAGCGAACCATCGACCACTTTAATCACAGTTAAACGACCCTCAGCTATGACTTGGTCTCCGACCCTGAAGCCTCCAGTCGATACCTGAGCGACTTCTCCGCCATCAAAAGCCACTGCTCCACCATTGGGACAGCTAAAACTGAGCAGACAATTTCGTTTATCCTCACTAAATTGACAAGTGGGACTAGACGCACAAACCTGAGAGGCCTGTTGGTCGCTTTCCATCTTTTCAGAGTGCTGATCACCAAAGATAACAATACATCTGGCCTTGACTGAGCTGGCACATGCCGAGCTAGCCTCTTGCCTGCTCCGTTGATTTGCCAGTGCCTGGAGGCGTTGCTGTTCGGCAATGTTATAGTTATTACAAGCCTCAACGTCAAAACAAGCCGTCCCATTTTGACAATACTGTGCCCCAGAACATTGAATCGGCTGGCAGGATCTTTCGGTTTGACAACTGAGTCCGGCTTCATGCGAAGGATAACACTGATTAAATTTAAGTCCCTGGGCTCCGCAGTCACCGAAGGTTAGGCAACAGCCATTGGTTCGATTCTCTGCTCTTTGTGGTCCGCAGGAGTTGCCCGACCGACAAGCTCCGTTATCCACATAACATTCCTGACCCCCCTGACAATCACTATGGACCGAGCAGCAACTTTGGTCGCCGGATTTGATCTTACCCTGATCCTCTGGTGGAACCTCGGCACAGATATGACCACCATCGCAGGCTCCGTTTAGTCCTAGACATTCCTGGCCTACTAGCCCCTGATTCGGACAATCCTGATCTACCTTGCAGCAACTCCCCTCTCCGGCCGGAATTTTGCCCTCCTCTGGTAAATACCCACACTGACGACTGTTCTCGCTAAGTCTATCCACCACCTGTGTCTCTTCACACTGACCACTCTGGGAGTTATAGCTACTAACCTTCCGACCTTGTAGCAGGGTAGTGGTATTGGGCAGACAACCCAGGATGGGTGTTTCCTGATTGCAGACCGGCTGGTTTGCTGGGGTAAAAACAGGAACAATTGGAGGTTCTACTATCGCAAAAGAGGCCGATTCCGGTGAGGCTCCTCCAGTGGCGCTGGAATCAGAGACAGGAGAGATAGTCTCCTGAGTCAAGGTGCTGGAACCTGGACAGGTACTATCGGCAACAGTCCCGGATTGAACTTTGATGCAGTCTGCGGGCAAACGGAAAGAGTTCGCCTGACCTGCAGACTCGTTACACTCTGTCCAGGTCTCTCCGACATGACGGTTTAGATCGGCACAAAAGGCGTCAGTTGGCGCGCCTTGCTCGCGTTGAAAAGCCTCAACAGCCGCTTGATCTTCGCTGCCCGGGCACTGGGGGTTATTAACTAAGGCCGACACCACACTATAGTCACAATTCACAATCTTGATATGCCGGCTAGTACCCGGACCAAAACATTCCTGATACTCCTCACCTTCGTTTTTACCAACATCCGGACAGAAAGTAGGGATACTCTCTGACGGCGGAGCCTCGTCCGCAGGAGCAGGTGGCTCGCCGGTCTGACAACTGCCGTCAACCAGGTTTTGGTTGTCTGGACAGCCACATACCCTACCTGGATCGGACTTTTCTTCATGCCCATCGGCAAATCTTTTCAGCCAATATATATGGGAGGTTCCAGCGTCATCGTTTAAGCAGGCTTCGTCATCATAGGTCACATCTCCATGACCTTGGTCGACTGGAGGCTGATTATCTGAATTTGGATTAGTACCCGTATCGGGGTTGGGACAGCTAATTGGTTCAGCGCAAGAGTTTTTATCACAAAAAGCCTGACCATTTTCGTCAGTGGAAAAGTAGTGCCAATAAACAGTGCCCTGACAGTTATTACCGGCATCACAGGAATCTCCGGTTGGAGCTCCGATCTGATACTGATCAGGAGCACCACAAGCCACTGGATCCTCAGCCCGAACAGGCGTGACCACGGTCAAAAATGGCGTGACCAGCATGAGTAGTGACAAAAACAGGCAGATAGCTTTACGCAGAAAAATGTTCATTGCTTAGCTTTCGATAAAACTATATCCGGAACAGGCGTCAGCTGATTAAGTTTTAACTGCGCCTGAATCTGACCCCGAAGGCCAGCTTCGACAACCAATTTGATAGTTGTAGCCGGAGTCAAAGGAAAAAGCTCTTTGCCACCATTTACTTTAACATTGGCCAGATCCAGCTGCCAGGCCCCGTTAGCGGTGGTCAGAACAGCCAAAGTGGCAGAATTAGTCGCATTTTTTAAAGTCAGATAGACGATCACTCCTGCAGCAGGAGTCTTTCTATCTGGTTCGAGAATTTTTCCATAAACCGGATTTGGCACTGTCGCCGCATTAAAAGTAGGTAGGGTTTTGAAAGAATAAAGCTTGGAACTCCAGATTCCTTGATAAACCCGAGCAAAATAAGTAGTCTCGGGAGTCAGCCCATCTAGGGTTATCAAATGTGTATCTAGTCGGATATTACGATCAAAAACCTGCAGCTGGTCGTCCAATAAACCTCGTTTTAGATTGGGAAACACTCCGAATTTGCCAGATTTATTGACATACAATCGACCCTTAGTGGGCAGGTTGCTGGCCCAGGACAGTGTGACAGACCGATCCGAGACATTAGAAACTACTATCGACTTTATTTCCGGATGAGGCTCCAGAGTTAAAGAGATCAGCCAAAGAACTAAAACCAGAGCCATAGTTCCTATAGCAAATATCAGTAGCTTAAGAGGCGATTTAAATAGACTAGAAATTTTGACCAGGAGGATGCGCAGAATGGAATTTGGGGCAGGCATACATTTATATTAATAAATAAAAGTCTAATTAGAAAGAGGTAACACTACCCAACCGCGGCGGTTCGACTTAGGGACCTTCAGAGGAGAGGTTATAAATCGTTCAACCCTATCAATGAAAATAACTGTCCCAAACTGCGCACTTTCTTTATTCTTAAAGTAACTGACATCCTGTTCCATAGACCCGAAACTCAAATCTTTTCCATAAGCTTTTTTGATTATTTCAAAGTCTGTTTGGTCCAATCCTTCAAAAAAAAGTACCTTTTTAACTATAAACTGCCCGGAGATCTCCTGACCAGACGGCTTGATAAAAACTACATCTCCTTTGCTGACCTGGCCAAAAGGAACGAGTCTTTTATTGCTGAAACGCGTTTCGATGGTTTTACGGCCAGCGAAAATCTCTTTAACGGCTTGAGGAGTAAAAATAGCTAAGTGCCGGCGCATATATAGCTATCTTAGATCGCAAATCTCAAATGTCAAATCTTGAATGTCAAATCTAGCAAACTGTGCTATCATTAACACCTAATATGGCTGCAAAAATCCGAATTCCCGGCATTGACTTTTTGAGAGAGGTTAAGGTAGAATTGTCAAAAGTTATCTGGCCTAGCCGGCTAGAGACGGTTAAGCTTACGACAATTGTTATTGTAGTCACAATTATCGTAGGCTTTTTTGTTTTAGGAATAGACTACGTACTAGCTTTTCTTTTGAAGCTAATAACTAGAACATAAGGAATGCAGACTAAACTAATTTATGACAGACGATAATACCAATTTAATACAAGATGACGTAGCTACCGACCAGGCAGATGTCACTACCATATCCGAACCTACCCAGGATCAGGTAGAAGCGCTGAACGAAGAGACCTCAGACGATATGGCAGCCCACGAAGGTCAGGAGTCGAATGTGACTAATGAGTCGAACGAATCGGAAGCTAAGCAACAAGAAGAACTTGAACCTTCGACTCCTCCGACTCAGGCCGAAGGCCTAGACCCCTCCGACTCAAGTGAAGAACCAGCTAATAGCTCAGACGACCAACTTGCCACCGAAACGGCTACCCCGTCTGACAACCCTAACGCCCGCTGGTATATCGTACATACCGCTTCCGGGCATGAAAACCGAGTGGCCGCCGCCCTAAAACAGCGTATCGAATCTGAACACCTGGAAGACAAGATCCTTGATGTCCTGGTCCCCACCCAGGATAAAATCGAGATCAAAAGCGGTAAAAAAGCCACTGTTAAAGAAAAGATCTTTCCTGGATATATCCTCGTTAAAATGATTTTAGACGACATCTCTTGGCTCTCTGTCCGCACAACTCCAGGGGTAACAGCTTTTGTGGGTATCGGTAATAAACCCACCCCTATTCCCGAGCATGAGGTGCGCACAATTATCAAGTTTATGACCCAAGGTGCCGCTCCTACCTTTAAAGATGTCTTTATGCCGAATGATACTGTCAAGATCGTTGACGGACCATTTACTGACTTTATCGGCAAGGTTGACTCTGTAGACAAAGAACATGGCAAGGTCCGGATATTAGTTTCTATCTTCGGACGAGAAACCCCAGTCGAGCTCGATTTTCTACAAGTCACCAAGCTTTAAACTAATAGGTCTTCAAAATTATTCATTGCGCGGAGTGGTGTATAATATTTATATGAATAATTTAGACACTATTCCTGGGTCCCCACAACCATCTGCTGAAGTTCCAAAACTGACTCAGGAAAATATTAAACATCCTGCACGGGGCATACTTGGCAGAGCTCTTTACTTTGCCGGTGCTCTTAGAGATAGAATCGTTCATTTTGCTACAAAGCCCGTTAACCCAATTGATGGCAGTTCTAGTTACCAGAGGTCCTCAGTACTGATACCGCCGTACTTGTCGGAACCGCAAAATCCTCCGGAAGCTACTCCCGAGCAGCCCTTAAGAGCCACTATCAAAGAGGTTACTCGTAATCTTCCGCTTTTTCCCCAGGGCTAAACTTAAAAATTTAGATTATTTTTAAGTTTAACTACGACAAACATGCTATCATTATATCTATGCCTGAAACGCCTGAACAAATTGCCGCTGCCAATGCTTCGGCCAAAGAAGAATTTCGGCAGAGTGTTTTAGCTGGTGTAGCACACGCTGCGGAAGAGGAAAAAAAGACTACTCTTGTTGAACCTGAAGAATCTATTCAACAACCATCCGTTCCTTTAAAAGAAAGGCTCCATCAATGGAGTATCAAAGCTCGAGCTGGACTACGGCTTATACCTGAGGTCTTGACCATGAGAGATCGGGCTTGGGAAAATTATGCAGTTCGAGTTATTCGAAATGAACCGGGTCTCTCACCTAGGTTAATTACAACTCTAGTTACTGAGGATCCAAAAAAATTCTTCGATGATCCTCGTTTTCGAGAAGTCTTAGCAGACAAGGCTGGATCAAACTTTAATCCAGTCGACGACTCTGCAATCCTGAGGCGTTCTATCATGCAGGCTCCTAATACATCTGCAGCACGAGCTCAATTAGAATCCAAACTACGAGTGACAGCTCCTTAACCCCAACCTCTTGCAAATCGAATCTAAAAAAGAGATAATACTCAGGTCAAATTAGTTCACAGCTATGCCTGTACGCAAGATTAAAACTCTAATTAAACTCAATATCCCTGCTGGGGCTGCTACCGCTGCTCCTCCGGTCGGTCCAGCTCTGGGACAACATGGTCTGCCGATCATGGACTTTGTGAAACAATACAATGAACGCACCAAAGAACGGATGGGCAATATCTTACCGGTGGTGATCACCGCTTATGATGATAGGACCTTTACTTTTATTACCAAAGAACCACCTGTGGCTGAAATGATTAAGAAAGCTTTGCAGGTTGAAAAAGGTTCTGGCAAAGCCGGACGCGAATTTGCTGGCACTCTGTCCAAGAGTCAGGTTGAGGAGATTGCTAAAGCCAAGATGCCAGATTTAAATGCCAATTCTGTTGAAGCGGCCATGAAGGTCGTTGAAGGTACAGCCAGATCAATGGGAGTGAAAGTGGCAGCGTAGCTGCCATCCTGAGCTAGTGAGACGAGTCGAAGGATCCAAAAAATGAAGAAATTAACGGAAGAAACAAAAGAACCAACAGAGAAAAAAATAGCAACTGCTAATAAGGCAGAAACTCCTGCTAAGAAAAAAGCCAAACTCTCTAAGGTAGCTAAAAAAACCACTAAAAAGGCCCGAAAACAAACTCGGGGAACAAAATATCAAGCAAAGGCCGAGCTGGTCGAAAGAGTCCGCAAATACCCCCTTACTGAGGCCATCGATTTGGCCAAACAAACTTCGTATACCAAGTTTCCAACTACCTTAGCCGTCCACATTAATACTTCCCAAGCAGGCGTCCGTGGACTAGTCACCCTTCCCTTTGCTGCTGGAAAAAAGCTCAGAGTTTTGGCTTTTGGTAAAGGGGCCAGCGAATCCGGAGCAGACCTGGTTGGAACCGATGAGACAGTCGCTGCGATTGAAAAATCCAAGATCGACTTTGATGTGGTGGTAGCTACTCCTGACTGGATGCCCAGACTAGCTAAAGTCGCTCGGGTTCTGGGTCCTCGGGGTCTGATGCCTAATCCGAAATCCGGAACTATTACCGATAATCTGGCTAAAGCTGTGGCTGAGCTGCAATCCGGAAAGACAGAATACAAGACTGAACCAAACGGTAAGGTGATTCATTTAGGCGTTGGCAAAGCTGAACAGTCAACCGCCGAGATCGCCGCCAATATCAAAACCCTCTTTACCACTATCGGTAAATCCCGAGTCCAGCAGCTGGTCATCGCCCCAACCATGGGTCTAGGGGTCAAAATCGACCCAGCTTCAATATAAATTAAAGTCATTAAGGTAATTAGAGCGATTAAAGCTTCATTAACGAAGCTAAAATCTGGGAAAAATAGCTCAGAGTGATGAGTTAAGAGTTCAGAGTAAAAATAACTCTGCACTCTACATTCTACACTCTTAATTCTCGTCGCTCTTTCCTTGACTCTTGACCCTTGCCACTTGTCACTCCTGTCTATTACTATTAAGGTATGCTCAAGCTGCCATTTGCAATTCCCCGTTTGGGAATAACCCAAATAATTATTCTGGTCTTTACAATCCTGACGGCTATTATTCCAATCACGGTTTTCTTGCTGTCTCAAAGTTATCGCTCCAGCAGTCATGCCTCTGAGCAAATAGATCAAAGTACCGGCCCCAAGACCACATCCCATGAAGTTCCCAAGGATTCACCTATTAAAGACCTCTTAGATAACTCCGCTTCAAATCCCCAGGCTTCTCCCGGTACCGAATCCGGGTCTGCTGATGAAGGTTTAACTGGACTAACTGCTCAGATAGTCGGACCGACCCTGGATTTTATTATCCAGCTCGAAGGACGACCTGCCAGCAGCCAAGCCGCAAAAATCTTTTTAGGAATAGCTACCGGCTCAGCTCAGCTTAAACCCAATTATTTATTGTCCTTTGCCATAGACGTACCGGCCAGCGGCAGCTACCAAGGGCTTTCTATCCAAGGACTAACTGTTGGCAGTGAGTATACCGCCTACCTCAAAGGTCCTCAGCAGATTGCTACCTCTTCGGCCTTTACTGTTAGTCCGAATAAAGCCAATCTAAACCCAACTGGAAACCCTCTCTTGATGCTGACTGGGGACTTAAACGACGATAATCGTATCGACTCCTCAGACCAGACTATCGCCGATAAAGCCACTGGTTCGAATAAAACATCGGGCAACTGGAATCCGATCGTGGACTTTAATCTTGATGGAGTGGTCAATAACTTTGACCTCAATTATGTACGTAAAAACCAGGGTCTAACCGGAGCCTCGGGAGCCTGGTATTCTAGTCCTCCCATTGCCTCAAAGTCAGCATCCCTCGATACCTCACAAGCTATTGGTTCGCCTCTGTTGGAGTCTCCGTATAAACCCCAGGGGGTCTCTGATGGGTATTGGATGTGGATGCCGAGCTTCTAAACGCACCAACTTTTCGGATAAATCTCTTGATCTGTACTCGGTCGAGGTCACTCGGACCTCGAAAACAGGATACCTTCCTTTTGATCGCACCAATATTTCGGATAACTTGACACTAATCTAGGCTATAGGATACAATTCAAAATAGAAATATGCGATCAGAACTTTCAAGACGTGTTGAGACAGTTCGTAAAGCAGCTGCAAGAGCAGGGATACTTGCTCTGGCTGTCCTTCCTTTGGCCTTACTTCCAACTGGTGCTGCTGCTCAGGAAGCTGTTACGCCAGCTAAGAGCTGCGTTAAGGATGCACTAGTACGTATCGAATCTTTGGGTGATGGATGGCACAATGTGCATTCCCGGGGAGATTGTTCTGAATACTATGGCGGAGTCTGGAGAACTAACCGTGCTGGCGGTGAGGTAGTTGCGATCAGAACCGGAAGATTACCAGATGGTACAGTCTGCCGATATAATGTACATCAGGCAGGCGAAATGTATGCTGGCGGACTCTGGGGAGATCCTAAATGTAATGGTAAGGGTGTTAATGCCCTTCAGCGATAATCCTCACCACCCACAAAGCCCTCTAGGTTGACAAGTCACATACCGATCGGTTAAGATACTCCAGCTTGAGAAAGTATGCATCCTGAGCGAAGTCGAAGGAATAAGTCATACCGAGGCGTTAAGTAGATCGTTAATCGTTGGTCGTTAATCGAAAAGTCGATACACGATACATGATAATCGATACACCAAAACTCCTCGAAGAGGAGTTTTTTTATGCCTAAAACACGCGCGCAAAAAGAAGATACAGTCAAAACCCTAACCGATCAGCTCTCCAGAGCTAAATCGGTGGTTTTTGCTAACTACCAAGGTCTGACCATGTCTCAGCTCTCTGTTTTGCGCTCTGAACTCCGCACTCAAAACGCTACCTTTAATATCACTAAGAACAATCTGCTTAAAATTGCTTTGAAAGGTGCTCATCTCCCAGAAACAGACGCAGGATCGATCACTGGTCCTATCGCTACCCTCCTGACCTTTGAAGACGAAATTACTCCTATCAAAGCCCTGACCAAAGCTATTAAAGATAACGGTATCGGTGAGATTAAGGGAGGTTTGCTTGACGGTGAATTTATGACTGCTTCAAAAGTAGTTCAACTCTCTACTCTTCCTAGCAAAGATCAGCTACGCGCTCAGGTAGTAGGTGCACTCGGATCTCCCTTGTATGGTATTGTCGGTGTGCTGCAGGCTAATTTACGCAATCTGGTTTATGCTCTGGATCAAATCCGAATATCGAGAGGAGGTGAGTAAATAGTTAATAGTACGTTCGCTACGCTCACTTTTGGTTCGTAGTTCATAGTAGAACTACCACGAACCACGAACTACAAGCGTAAGCGTACTATGAACCAACACTATGACTGACGAAAATACAAATACTGAAGAAGTAAAAGAAGAAGCTAAAGTTGAAGAAGCTCCTGCCTCGTCTGACGCGAGTCAAGACGGGCCTAAAGAGGAGAAAAAAGCTTCCAAAGAAGTTTCCAAAGGGCTGTCTGACATCATCGAGAAAATCGAAAAACTATCTGTTTTAGAGCTCGCTGATTTAGTACATGCATTAGAAGACAAATTTGGTGTTACCGCTGCCGCCCCTATGGCTGTAGCTGGTGCGACAAGTGGTGCACCGACTGGTGACGCCACCCCAGCTGAAGAACAGACATCATTTGATGTTATTTTAACTAGTGCCGGAGCCAATAAGATCGGGGCTATTAAAGCAGTTCGAGAAATCGTTCCAACTTTAGGCTTAAAAGAAGCTAAAGATTTGGTTGAAGCTGCTCCAAAACCTGTCTTAGAAGGCGTCAAGAAGGAAGCTGCCGAAGAGGCTAAGGCCAAACTGACAGCTGCAGGCGCTACTGTGGAACTGAAGTAATTTTCAGTGCAATCTCTATAAAGAGGGCTAACCAAGTCAATTCCGGTTAGCTCTCTTTTTTTGTGGTTGAATTAAAAAAACTTAAGCCTGTAGTTAAAATACTTCTTGTCCTATAATTAATTATTTGTTTGTAGCTGAGTCATTAAGCAGTGGCTAGCCGTAGCATAGGCATAGCTACAGTACTTTGGGATTCTAACTGAGCGCTTTGAGGGTAATAATAAGCTAATTCTAAGATCCGGTGTAGGTTTGTATCCAAAGCTGATTCATCATCCATATCCATAGCCAGCACTTCTCTTTTTCGGGCCCTGGCTAGCTCAATGGTCGTCGTAAAACCTGGTCGAAGCTCTTTCTCTAGCTCCGACCTTAGCTTATCGGTTAAATAATTAAGCCCATCTGGGGCAATCTCTTCTATTGTCTCACCCTGATCATTAGTACGGGAGATACGCATTTCCGCTGGCACTGCATCAAGAGTCGCCATATCTTGAGTGACAACTAACTTTTGAAGATCAGGCACTACCGGGACTATTTCTCCAGCAGCATTTTTGGTTTTAGTTGCCCCTTCATGAATACAATCTCCGCCAAGAACTGCTACCTCCCGTCCAATATGCCACCCCACCTGATCGCCTATATCTGACCACTCAGATTCTGGCTTACCTTTATCCTTAAGATTACCAATCCACCCACCGAGAGTCTTGACAATAAATTGCTTATCTTTGGTGCTTAAGTTTTTAAATCCTTCAGGATTTGTGACCTGACCTGTTCGCCGATCAACCCCAAGTGCCCTCTTAATTTTTCTATTCATCTGCCACTTAAGCTCCCTGACCTCGTACATCCCGGTTCGAAGCGCTTCTGGTGGTGCGGTAGCCGGAACGAGCATGTCGGACATCGCTCCGTAAATCACCTCTAGGGGTTCTCCCGATTGGGTGTTTTGAGCTAGGGTAAAGCCATTAAAAGCTCCTGGTTCGGTCGCAGCAATAGTTCGATGGATGATTTGGTCGTCATCTGGGCCTACCACAGAACTACTTCCTCCGTTGACAACCTGCAGGTCATATTGATGCACTTTAGCAATTGTGCTGGTCGCGCTATCTCCTTCATTTTTGCCTTCCCCCATTCCTCTCAGTCTTTGTCTCTCGATTTCAATCGCTTCATTTGCCTGTTCATCGGCTGTGGGAGTGCGCGGAACCCAATTTTCCATAATCACCTTGTTATCTTTGACTACTGCATCATGTCCCGACATCGCGATTTTTGACCTACTTACTGCTCGGCGAAGACGAGGTTTAATTCCTTTCGGGCTGATTACCCGTATTGTGATCCCCCACAATTTCTCTAAGTCTTTCAAGACTTGATCGGTATGGCGACGTTGATGCATATCTTTGGGGTCAGGACTTTCGGGTCCATGCTCACGGCCAATCTCAGCTAGATTATCGGCAACTACATGACCAGCAATTTCCGTTTCGAAAGTTAGGGCTTTAGTTTCTGAACTGTTCATTTTTGATCTGATTGCTTCCGATATAGCTGCAGAAGGCGGATTAGTCAACGTAGATTCCATATACTTTATATAATCCAATGTTTACCATTTAGTTGTCAACTAATTTTTGTCTTTTGATCTATTGACACTATTTTGACCCTTATGATATACATAGTTACATACAAACTGTATAAAGATACGTTTTCTATCACTTTGTATGTAAATCTATATGACAACTACCAAAGTTTCACTCGATAATCTCCCTGACCTACTGACCGTTAAAGAAGTCGCTGAGGTCCTCAGAGTGTCTCCTCTGACTATCAAAAGATGGGGTAAAAGGGGCAAACTTCCCGCTATTCGGATCAACTCGAGGGGAGACAGACGCTACAAAAAGGAAGCCGTTTTATGGCTCCTGGGAATTACTCAAAAGACTTCAGTTTAAAGATAGTTCTCACTTCATTGAAACGATAATCAGAATTCTTTAGAGATATCCGCAACAAGACCGCAGTGGTCACTCACCCCGGATACTACCCTAACATCTGAGACCTTAACTCCAGGTGTGGTGAAAATCCCATCAACTACTAGCTGCAGATCACCTTTTAGGTGCAGCTCACCATCGATGGTGGTAGTAACTTCGGCCGGTATATTATCCTGATAAAGATCGACTATCTCTGTCCAAACTGGACGGCCGCGGGGAGCATTAAAATCGCCACATAGTATAAATTCTGGGAATTTGGTCAGAATACCAAATAACTCGTGCAGGTCGCTTAGCTGACGGTCATTAGGCCAACCATTAGGAGTCCAGGTAAAGTGGGTGTTTAGTATGGTAAACTGCCTACCTTCTTTGGTTACCTTAATCCAGCCGACTACTTTGGATACCTCACCAGGAGTATTTTGATCATAGGGAGGAACCTTGACCAAAGGATCAGTCAGTCCATAATAATTCTCCCCCATATCTTCGAAAGGCAGACGAGACAACAGAGCGATGCCCCAATTGTCTTGACCCTTCTTGGCATAAGATTTTTGGCACATTGGATAAAACTTAAAATTACCTGCTGTAGCCTCTTGCAGTTTGGCGAGGTCAGACTCGAATACTTCTTGCAGTAAGACAACATCGGCAGATTCCTGCTTTAAAAAGGATACAACTTTATCCAGATGCCTACTTCCTTCAATATTGACACAAACCAGTTTAAGAGCCATTTTAAAAGTATATCACAAGAGTATCACGCAGGCATTAGCCACGAATCGCGCAATGTCAAGCTCTGAAATAATTCAATTCTTTACTTAACTTTTGAAAGTGCTATATTAAAACAATGTTAGATAAAAATGATTTAAACCAGATTAAAGGACTTCTGGAGCAACAAACCGAGAACTTTGACCAAAAGTTAGAGAAACAATCTGCCTCAATAGACAAGCAATTTAAGTCAATGAAGCAGGAGATTCTAAGAGCCATAAGAAAGAGCGAGAATGCGATTATCGCCTATTTCGATGATGCTTATTTTGAGTTGAGAAAAAGGGTAGAAAGAATCGAAGAGTATTTAAAATTGCCTCCTCTAACTGGTTAGTACCGACAAAACAAACTTCAGCAAACTTAGCTGCCGTTTGATCCTCCAGGGCTGAACCATTAATCTAAACAACCACTCTAAACCTATCTTCCTCATCCACAGAGGAGCCCGGGGCACGATTCCAGCAATATAATCAAATGCTCCACCCACCCCCATAAAAACTTTAGCCTGAACGCTCTGCAGATGCCGAACAATCCACTTTTCCTGCTTAATATGCCCCAAAGCCACAAACAGGATATCTGTCTGGGGAAGCTTACTTAAATCTTGAGTCGTTACCCCGGAATATAATACCTCTCCTCCATTCTCGGAAAAACTTATCTTTAAACCTGGGAAGCGGGCTTGTAACACTTCAGCGCACTTCTTAGCGACCCTGTCTTGCCCTCCCAAAAACCCAACCAACCAGCCGCTTTGGGCTGCCTGGCGACAGAGCTGTTCCATAAAGTCCACTCCTGGAACAATATTCTGTACACCTCCCAACCTTAAACCAACCCCATCGGGAATACTCAAGTCAGCTTTATTTAAAATCTCCCTAAATTCCGGGTCTTTTTGAGCAGACATCACGAACTCGGGGTTGGGAGTGACAACGTATCGCTTGTCGCTTGTCGCTTGTCGCTTGTCGGCTAGCCAGGAGGAGACAAGCTCTAAAGCCTCCGGCATAGACAGATCGTCAATTTTTACTCCCAGAACTGTTTTTATCATGTAGTTACTTAATACTTAATACTTAATACTTTCTAATACATTAAGTGTTTCCCTGGCTGCTTTTTCCCAACTAAACTTTTTTAGCTGCTCATGACCCTCTTTTATTAACTTCACTCTGAATTCTACATTCTGCATTCTCATCATACCCTCCAGAATACTCTCTAAGCTATATGGATCAACTAAAATAGCCGCGTTTCCGGCAACTTCTGGCATTGAAGAGATATTCGAAGTTAACACCGGGCAGTTACTCCCAAAGGCCTCCAGAATTGGCAGTCCAAACCCTTCAAAAAGAGACGGAAATGCCAAGGCTAAGGCATTTTCTAAAAGGATTTTTTTCTCTTCGTCAGTAATAAATCCTGTAAATAAAACTCTATCAGAAATCCCCATGGCTTGAGGCTGATGGTAGATCTTAGCTGACTGCCAACCTTTGTTACCAGCAAGAACAAGTTTTAAAGAGTCGTCAGTCTCCAGACTCCAGTTTTCAGACTTTTTTGCTTTTTCTCTGATAGCTGATAGCTGATGACTGAAAGCTTCGATTAATCTCTCCAAATTCTTACGGGGTTGGATGGTACCTATAAATAAGAAATATTTTTGTCTTTCAAGTCCAAATTTTTGCATAACTCCCTCCTCCTTGTCACTTGTCTCTTGGTACTTGTCTCTAGTCGGTCCACCTTCATAGATTACCGTCACTTTTTTTGGGTCGATCCCAACTCTATCTACGAGATCCTGCTTTGTGGCCTGGGACACAGCGATCAAATGAGTTGCCGATTTAAGCTGCAGCTTAGTAATCGCTTTGAGGTAGAGGGCTTGTTTAAGTTGATGCAAACTTGGCAAGTACTCCGCTCCCAGATCGTGGATTGTCATCACAGTCTTTAACCCTGGTTTACGAAATAGAGGCAGGGTGTGGGAAGGGACAAACAGTAGATCCAGATTGTCAGTAAAGGTGTGTATCGCCAAGCCAACCTGAGTCCATAACCGAGGAAAATTAATTAATTTAAACTTAAAATTCTTTGGCCAATCTGATCTGTGAACTGTGAGCTGTGAACTGCGAACCGGCCTTAGATAGACGATATAAGTATTCTTTTTGTCAATCTCTGCTAAATGTTTTAGTAACTGATATGAATATTCCTCTGTCCCTGTCCGCCTTTCGATAAAAGCTCTTGACCCATCAATACCAATAACCATAGCTATATGTTACTAGTTCCCAGTGACTAGTGACAAGTTTGGCTATTTTCGTAAAAAATTCCTTTTCCATTTTTAGCTTGTATTTTTAAGGGTTAAATGATCATTTTCCAGATCACTTTTTTGAGTAAAAAAGATAACCTAAATTGACAAATTATCACCAAATTTTGACCCTTCAAAAACTTCCTAGATTTTGAGCTTGTAAACTGAGAAATTGCCTCTTGACGGATCTGCAGACTTTTGTCATGATAAATTTAAGGAAGAAATTCCTAGGAATTAGGTTCACAAGTTGGGGGTTTTATCTATTTAAATCGAATTTATCCCACCCTAAACTTCTAACTAAATCCTAGGCTTTCAACTGCCCGCTATCTGGAAAAGATAGTAAAAATACATGAATAAATTGCTTGGCAAGAGCATCTCGCCCAAGCAGACGGACCATTCGGCCGCATCAAACGCGGCACGATCAAACGTGCCTGCCGAGTTTGACTCGGTGGCTTCATCTGTGGTGGCCAAACCAACCCGGGGTTTAATTTCTATTGGTAAAGCAGCAAAGTATCTGGGGGTATCGATTGACACTCTGCGTAACTGGGAGGAGCAGAAAAAGTTAGTCTCCATTAGGACGGCCGGGGGCAGTAGGAGATATAGGTTAACAGAATTAAAAAAGTTTGCGATTGCTACTCCTAAACTTGCCAGAAAAATAGAGCAGCACAGTCACCCTAACTTTGAAGATCTCAAGCCAATCTCAAAAGCTAAAATCCCTGCATCTATATATACTAATGAGCAGCAGGGCGAACATCACTTGGGTTACGCCCCCTCTCCGATCGCTCGGGCGATTAAACAGTTTAACCCCAGCTCCATCTTGCCATTGCCACCACCCTTTGTTATCAAGGATAAACCCCGACACCAAGTTGCGAATCATCTTAAGAAAGCTTTACAAATGGGACTAGGGGGAATTGTTGCAGCCGGATTTATTGTCACCGCCATTATAGTTGGCAGTTACTTCATTAATCCCAGACAAACAAACCAACATTTTGCCCACTCCTCTGCCCTGTCTCCTTTTAATTCCCTTGCTAAGGGATACCTGTCTATGATACTGCCCCAGAAAGCTAGGGAGTTAGGTTTAAAGAAGTCGTCAGTCGTCAGCCCTCAGTCGTCAGATAATCTGATAGCTGACAGCGAAGCGAGTCTGAAAGCTGAAAACTCTTCCAACGTCCTGGCAATCATTAACCAGAGACCCGGAACCTTAAACATTAACGCCAATACTGCCATCAACGGAACCTTATTGATCGAAGGTGGTGTTCGGGTTACCGGAACAGACGTCAGTGGCTTGCTCCAAAGCATTACCGGCGGAGATAATGTTACGATTGTCGGTGCCGACTCCCCCAACCCTACTATCTCTGTAACCCTTCCCTCTAATTTAGTTAATTCTTTTGCTACATCTAGTACCGGAACAAAAGTATCCGGGGATATTATCTTGGGTTCCGGATTATCCCTGGCTACTGCAACTAAAACTATCTCTGTCTCCACCCCAACCCTCTCTTCGGTCAGAAGTGCCGGTGGATGTTCTGGCTGTATTACTGATGATGATGTCGATAGCGCTCTGACTATCTCATCTTCCGGATCAGTTGCGGTCGGAGCATTATCCTCGGCTGTAACTATTGCAAAGGGAGGAACGGCACTGACCTCATATACAACTGGCGATATTCTTTATGCTAACTCCTCAGGGACACTCTCTAAATTGGCCATTGGAACATCTGGCCAATCTTTGGTCGTCACCTCTGGTCTACCTGCCTGGTCATCATCCGGTGCCGGAGTAACCTCCCTAAACAGCTTAACCGGAGAATTAACGATAGCGGGGACTTCTAATCAAATCTCGGTGGCAGCATCCTCCACCACGGTGACACTATCTCTACCTTCGACTGTTACTACCACCAACTTAAATGCCTCGTCTGCCTTGCAGTTAAACGGCACCAATATTAATACCGGTGGAACTCTTTCTAATGTTGCCTACCTGGACACAGCCCAGACCTTTAGCGCAGCGCAGACCAACTCTACTGCCGGGGCTGCCTCTACCCCAGCCCAGAAACTAACAGGAGCCTGGTATACCGGAGGATCCGGCACAACCACCAAACCTCAACTACTGATTGAACCAAGCGGAACCACCACCAATGCCTGGTCAACCTCCGGCACTGGTATTGGAGTCAATGCCGCAGCTACCTTTGCCGGAAATTTAATTGATCTGCAGCAAGCCGCTAACTCCATTTTTTCAATTACCTCAGTCAGTAGTGCTGTTAATGGCTTTAACTTCCTGGCTGGGGCAACCGGATCAGGTGTAGCTATTAGTGCCGACGGTGGGGGGTCTGATACCAACATCGCTTTAAGTATTGATGCTAAGGGCTCTGGCTTAGTCAAGATTGCGGCTACCTCTACCGGCAATGTTGAGCTAGCCGGAGGGTCTGCAGCAACCGGATGTACGATCGCCAACTCCACCGGAGCCCTGACTTGTGCCGGGGATATTACCGGTGGCTCAACCGGAACAAGCGGCTACTGGACAAGATCAGGAACAACCCTTTCTCCGGCTACAGCCGGGGATGCGATCACTACCTCAGGTAATCTTTCAACCTCAGGATCCGGCACATTATCGATTGCCGGAACAGCCACTTTTTCATCGACCATTAACACTAATACCTTTAGCTCAACTGCCTTAACCTTTGCCTCAGGCGCAACTACTGCGGTTATCTCGCCGGCTACAGCCGGAACACATATTGAAGTAGACTCCGGCGGTGGGACAGGGAATATTTTGCTGGGTGGAGGTTCTGGTTCGACCGGGTGTACTGTCTCTGATTCAACTGGAAACCTAACTTGTGCCGGATCTATTACCGGAGGATCAGAATCTAATCAAGGGTACTGGTCAAGATCGGGAACTACCCTTTCGCCTGTCACCACCGGGGATGCGATCACTACCTCAGGGAATATTTCTACATCAGGCTCTGGTGCAGTTACCTCAGCCGGGCTCTTAACCGGACAACTTGGTTTAACTATAACCGGTGCAACCACCAGTATTAATGCCTCCTCTAACTTTGCCACTAATATTAACACCGGCACCTCAACCGGAACTATCTCACTTGGTAACTCAAGCGCCGGAGCGATTGCCATATCCGGTTCTTCAACTTTCGGAGTAACGACTACTACATCAGCCCAAACTTTCACCAGTGCGGTTGTTTCCGGAACTACTACCTCTTCAGCTTTTGTCTTTACTGATTCAAGCTTAACTACTGGAACTGGATTGTATCTTGTCTCCTCATCTCTGACTTCTGGAAAACTGGCTCATATTGCTCCGACCTTTGCCGGAGCTGGAGTAACAGGCTACGGAGCCTATCTTGAAGGAGCTGATTCAACAACTTCCGCCAACACCGACTACCAACTTTACTCTACTCTAGCTTTATCAGGCAATGCTGCCAAAACTGGAGTGGGTATATATTCAACAGTAACCAGCTCTTCTACCACCGGAGATACATTAATAGGATTAGACTTGGCTACAAGTGCAACAGGTGCCCTAGCTGCCACTCAAACTAGGACAATCTATGGTTTAAGGTCTCAGCCTGCATCAACCGGAGCTTCAAATAACTCTGATGATACATTAAATCTGTATGGCTCATACTTGGCTCCAACCTCTACCCTAGCCTTGGCTGGTACGACTAATGTTTATGGACAATACATCTCTAATATTGCGACCCATAACGCTGATGCCGGAACTGTTAACTCCTATGGACTATATATTGCCAACGGCACCTCCTCTACCAACGGAACTAATACCAAATACGGACTTTATATTGCCACCCCGACCGGAGCCGATACTAATTATGCGCTCTATATCGCGGGAGGAAATGCCACTTTAGCTGACGGAGCCCTGCTTGACCTCTCGGCGATTAACCTCTCCTCAACTACTGAAGGGTTATTGCTGCCTCAAAACGCCACCGCCTGTTCCAGCGCTACCGCTGAGGGACAAATCTGCTGGGACACCTCAACTGATACGCTATATATCGGTAAGAGTGGTTCAACCGCGGCTGTTGGCCAGGGTGATATCACTGCAGTTGGATCAATGACCTCGGGCGCCGCTTTTGCCGACTCCGGAGCTGATGATGACTGGCTGGGACTTGGCTCCGGAGCAGGAAGAATCGAATTTGACGACCAAACTACCGATGAAGTGAATATCCTTTCAGCCAATGTCGGAATTGGTACTCAAACTCCTGGAGGTTCCCTGGATGTCTCAGCTGCTAAGTCGCTAACTCCCTCTTTAACTGGAGCCTATCTTTCTTTTTCGGCCTCAACCCTAACTGACTCCGGTACCGCTGCCTCCGGGACACTGGCTAATGCAGCTTTTAACTCGATTGCCGCCCCGACCCTGGCTGCTACCAACACCTCAGTAGTGACAGACCATGCCTATACTCTATACCTGGCCGGACCCCCAACTGCCGGTACCAATGAAACAATTAATAATAGCTACGCCTTAGGAGTTAATGGTAAAACCCAGCTGGCTAATGCAGTTGAACTGTCCGGTTCAACCGATGCCACAACTACTGTTGGCACCCGGGTCGAGGGGGCCTGGTCAGTTACTAATCTAGCCGCCGGCACTAATACCTATAATTACCGCCGGGCCATTACTGTCACTAATAACGACTCCTCCACTGCCCTGCCAACCAATTATGAGCTCACTATTACCTTAACCACTGGAGCCAGCTCACAATCATCTGATGTTTGTGCAACCACCAAAAACGACTCCTCTGACCTGATTGTGGCGAAATTAACTGGCCCGACTGAGATTGCCAGAAATATTACCCGTACCTCGTGCGCTGCCGGGTCTCAACAGATTGTGGTTAAATTCTTAAATCAAGCTTCAATTGCCGCCTCTGGCACAGCTACCTATTATCTATATTATGGCAACTCCGGCAGCTCAAACACTGCTCCCACAACCTACTCAACCTCAGCAGTTGTCCTGGATAGTGCAGATAACGTTGGTTCGTGGACCAGTAATGATTCAACTAACTTTGCTATTTCCCAGGAGACGACCATCAAACAAGAAGGGACAGGGTCAATCAAGGCAGTTGCTGTTCAAAACTGCTCAACTTGCGGAGATATCGGGGTATTCGCAACCACCAACCAGGGACAATTACCGACAACGCGGGCGTATTTTAATACTACGGAAAGTGTTGTAATTGGTGGAACAGGTTATCTCTACTTTATAGGAGGTGACTGGGCACCAGTTCTTTCAACTGTGTATAAATCTACCATCACTACAGCTGGAGATCTCGGCTCATTTGTAACAACCTCCCAGGCACAGTTACCCCTTGGCCTATCCTACATGGCCTCAAATATCGTTGATGTTGGTGGTACAAATTATATCTATATTATCGGTGGCTACAACCCAACAACCTATTCAAGCGTATATAAGGCTCAAATTGGCTCAACAGGAAATATTGGAGCCTTTGCTACTACCTCACAAGGACAAATGCTTGAACTTATTTGGCAAAACGCATCTACCGTTGCAAGCATTAGCGGGACATCATATATCTATGTACTAGGAGATGCTGACGGAAATACTTCAGCCGTCTATAAAGGAATGATTAATCCAGCCAATGGTGATGTCGGGTCTTTTGCTACCACCTCACAAGGACAACTAAAGGTTGCCACTGTATTTGGAGACGCTACAACCGTCACTATTGGAGGAACTAATTATGTGTATATAGTAGGAGGAAATACTATTTCCACTGTTTATAAAGCTCAAATCGATACTTCAGCAAACATAGGTTCATTTAATTCTACCTCCCAGGGACAGCTGCCGGCAGTGATATACAATCCTGCAGTTAATCCTTTTACCATTGGCGGCACGAATTATCTATATGTCTCTGGTGGAGAAGTCTCAACTGTTTATAGAGCAACTCTTGATGGTTCGGGTAATGTCGGTTCTTTTGTGACAACTGGGCAAGCACAATTTCCCGCAGCCATTAGAAGCCTGTCTAACATAGTCACTCTGGGTACTTCAAGTTACTTCTACGGACTGGGGAATGGCAGTGCATCTGTTGTATATAAAGGAAAAATTACCACTACCTATGATCCATCCGGAGATGTCGGGGCATTTTCTACCACATCTCAAGGACAACTACTCGCTACTCGGCTTCAACTAGGCGGAGCATTGGTGGCTGTCGGCGGGACGAATTATATCTATGCAATCGGAGGGGATTCTGCTTCAACTGTTTATAAAGCCCAGATTGGATCATCAGGCAATGTCGGCTCATTTGATACTACCTCCCAGGGACAGCTACCGGCCAATATCGAACAAATTGAGAATTCTATTACCACTGCAACTGTCGGAGGAACGAATTATGTCTATCTGGCAGGAGGAAGCGGCGGAGGCTCGGCTTTATATCGAACACAGGTTGATGCCTCGGGTAATTTGGGCTCTTTTGTAACCACCTCTCAAGGTCAATTAAAAGCAGCTCGGTACGGAACCGGCGCTATCACAGTCAATCAGGCCGGAACCTATTATCTCTATAATATCGCCGGTTGGGATGGCGGCGCAGCTACTTCAACGGTATATAAATCTCAAATCGACACCTCCGGCAATGTCGGCTCATTTGATACTACCTCCCAGGGACAGCTACTGGCTACCCGATACGGAGTAATGGTTGGTCAGGCAACGATTGGTGGAACAAGCTATCTATATGCACTTGGCGGATGTTCTAACGGGTCTTGTGGAGCAGATGCTACCAGCACAGTTTATAAAGCCCAGATTGGATCATCAGGCAATGTCGGCTCATTTGATACTACCTCCCAGGGACAGCTACCGGCCAAACGTTGGGAGGGAGCGGTTGTCACACTCTCAATCATGGGCAACTTCCTCTATGTCATCGGAGGAGATGCCGGTACTGGCGCCACCCCCACTTCAACAGTTTATAAAGCAGCTATTAACTCAACAGGAGACATTGGCTCTTTTGTGACTACAGGCCAGGCACAGTTACCGGCAAATAATGGGGCAAATCCGGCGGTGGTAACTAATACGGTTGGCTTTTCCTACCTCTATACCTTGGGTGGGACAACCACTTCAACAGTTTATAAAGCATCTCTGGGGGGTTACGGTGCCCAGCTTACTACCTCTGCCAAAAACCTGACTGATTTAGGCGGTCTGCAAATGCAAGTGTATTCCTCCAGGACCGGAACTTATTTAACTTATGATGTTTCCGAAGACGGGGTGACCTGGACACCCACCTCCAACTCAATTACTATCTCAAGCGCCAACACCTGGGAAACAAAACAGCTGGATATCTCAGGGACTGCTAATGGAGCTAAAGACGGAATTACCAGAGTAAGAGTTCGGGCATCTGATACGACCTCTGGATTTACGATGTACTTTGACGATATGTCCGGCATTAGCACTGCTTTTAGCGGCTCATCCCCTTCGGTGGCCCAAGCTGCCAGAATAATCGGTGCAGCTAATTTAATGATTAATGCTCAGGGCACGGGGCTTGTCAGGGTAAATTATGACGCTAACTCCAACACCATTGCCGGCTCCGGGGGGCTGACGGTCTATAACGGCGCGACTACTGCCTATTTACAAGTTGATGCTAATGGTAATGTCGTTGTTGGCCAAGGGGCGGCTCTGGCAACCACCGCCACCAACGGATTCTTATACCTACCCAGCTCTGCCGGCTTACCGACAGGAGTACCAACTTCATACACCGGCTCTTTGGCGATGGAATATGACTCAACTAATAATAAACTCTGTGTCTATAACGCAGCTTGGAAATGTTCGGCAGCCCTATCTGACTTTGCCGAGTGGGCACCGGCTCGCGGGGCTGAAATTGGAGATATCGTGGTAACCACCGACGAGGTTAATCCAATTGAGGATTCCGCTTCTCCTTTTATGCTGGGTAAATCCAGCATTGCTTATGACCAAAAAATTGTCGGAGTTATCTCTAAATATGCTGAGGATAGTAACGACGCCCATGGCTATAAAAGATCTGATGATTACCACGCGGTGGCCCTGGCCGGACGTGTGCCAGTTAAAATTGCTTCAAATTCAGCTGCTATTAAAAGAGGCGACTACTTAACTTCTTCCTCTACTCCAGGACAGGCGATGAAGGCGACTAAACCTGGCCAAATAGTTGGTAAAGCACTCGAAGATTACGATCCCTTAATTAGCAATAAAACTGCAAATCCCGGTATGGTACTCGCTTTTATTCAGCCTGGCTTTGCTGATCCCCAAAATGCTTTAGCTAATCTATCAATTGAACCTGATGGAACCTTACTGGTGCCAAAATTAAAGGTTGGAGAATTAGGCCTCGATACTAAACTGTTTGCCCTGGAAGATAGAATTAATCAGCTCAGCCTGACGTCAACAAACACAGAAGATAACTTATTACTAAATAAGCTAGCAGCCTCAAGCGAGACTATAGATCCAATTAACGTAGCTTCAAAGCTTCTAACCCTCGATCAAATTCAAGCCACGCAAACTGCGACTTTAGCAAAGCTTGAATCAAGAATCCTCAGTAATGAATCAAACATCAGTGATAAAGTAGCCTCATTGTCCGCTCAAATCGCTTCCCTCTCAGCAAAACTGGCGAATAAAGAATCCGACAGCGAATCTCTCTCAAAAGTTTTAGCTGCACAAATTGTCCAACTATCCGAGAAAATAAATTCCTTGCAGCTAAACAGCTCATCTTCAGCCATTGCCGAGGCAAGTAGCTCCAGCGTCTTCAAGAAATTCTTAGCTGATGATTTCCAACTCACCTCTCCTGATACTTTACTGGCAACAGGAAGTTCACAACTTGCCAGCTTAGCTGTGGCCTCGGAAGCTACCTTTTCTGGCCGACTAATCGCCTATGACACGATTATCTCCAACTCTTTTAAGTCTTTGGGCGAGACGTTCTTGGGTCAGACAACTATCGCGGAAGAAGTCAATGTTGACGGCACCCTTTCGGTAACAGGAAACGCCATTAATAGCATTGGGACACTTTATTTGCAAAGCGCTCCCCTTTCTACCAAGCTGGATATCTTTGGAGGGAAGCTAGTCATTGATATAGACGGTAACTTGACTACATCAGGAGATATCAAAGCCACCAACCTTGAGATCACCGGAGCGTTGATCACCCGGGCCGATGCCGGAGAAGATATTACCATTGGAGATGTAGTATATATTACTGAAGCAGGCACTATTAAAAGGGCCAATGCATCAGATGACTCGTCCTCCTTGGTGGTCGGTATCGCCGCAGAATCGGCAGAGCAGAATAAACCAGTTAGAGTGGCTATTAGTGGTCGGGTTGGTGGCTTTAAGAATCTGCAAGTCGGTAAACCGTATTTCTTGGGTAATAACGGAAAGCTGCTGACAGTGCCAACCAAAGCAGATACCAAAGTCATTCAGGTAGCAATTGCTTTCAATGAAAATAGCCTGCTTGTCCAGATCCATCCTGATGCCAGCATTAATTCCAAAGTCTTAGGTATTTCAGCCAGCGCTGAGGTCGATCCAAGCTTTAACCTTAAATCCGAGTCCCCATCTGGTAGTCTAAAAGAGCTGATTAATAATATCGACCAGCAAGAAGCCAGTGGGAGCGCCTCTTCTAGCAAAACTTTGACTGTTAACAACAACACCTTAGGGTTTTTGAGGGTTAGAAGTAACCCAACAGTTACTGCCGAAGAACTAACCAAGCTAAATATTGGTGATAAATTCCCCGTCCTAGAGCAGCAAAACGGTTGGTTCAAGATTGAATATACTCCTGCTAATTTCGGCTGGGTGCTAGGATCCTATGTCAGTGTCAAATGAATCTTTCAATCATAAACTACTGTTTTAGTACCTCTTTTTCAGTAGTCGGCTACCAGAATTCTCGGCTTAATCTGTGGGTTACAGGAATTCCAGACTTGAAACAACCTTATCAAACTCGCTCATTAAGGGAGAGGTCGAGGGTTTAACCTTTAGATGAATGATTCGCTGATCCTTAGTTAAAATAAATTCCATGGCTGAAGCCAAGTCTGCTTCCTTCCAAACTGTCACTTCAGCATCAAATCCAGGGATCTGAGCCAAGCCTTTATTCTGAATTACCCCGCCAAACTTTAAACTGCTTGATTTTACCCATTCATCTTTTGATAAACCAACAGGCAGGAATCCGGCAAAAAAACTAATCTTAAAACTTTGATCAGTCGAGGAGAGCGAGATGAAACTACCTTCTCTTTTGATAGTCCAATCCTGAGGATATTTAAACTTAAATCCCTGGTTTGTCACAGTATAACTTTTCCAGTCTGTTACCGCTTGTTTAAGCTGAGACTGAATTATTCTACCCAGGCCATTTCGACCCTCGATTTTATAATCCTCGGTAGTAGCATTATCAAAAATAAATTGAAATTGTTGTTTAGCTTCATCCAGCTTGCCCAGTGAATAAAGGGTATTAGCTAAATTTAGCCTAATTGATAATTCCTTAGGTAAATAGGAAACCGCCTCATCAAAGTACTTTAGTGAACCAGCTAAATCTCCTCTTAGGGCAGTAAAAACAGCAATCCGATTTAATATTTCCGGGGAGAAAGGCGCAAACTCATAAGCTTTTTGCAGATAATCAAGAGATTTTTGTTTTACTTGCTGTTGTTTGCCAGTATCTACATCTTTAGCAAATGGATCTTTCTGATCACTGATACTCCAAAAATAGTCAGATAAGTCAACAAAACTGGTGGCATATTCAGTTAAAATAGTATTGTAGGCACCGTTATAGTTCCGCTCTATATAAAAGGGTTTTTTATCTAAAAAATCCGGATCTCTAAATTTATACTGAAAATTCTTCTCGTCTGGCTGGAGTATATCTTTCGCTCCCAAGATTCGGTAGGCCAGTCCTGACTCGACTGCTTTTAGTCTCTCTTTGTCCAGAACTAATTTGCCAGAATCAGTTCCAGCCAAAACCGACTCTCTAAAAACCATTGGAGTCACATAGACCGGATAACCTTTATTAATCAGTTTCTCAATATACCAGTTCATTACTTCACGGTACTCCTCAAAACGATCTTTTTTTATCATTGTTTCCAGCTCAATAGGCATTAAATCCGGATTTTGCACTCTTAAATTATCCCGATACCAAGGCAAGATATACCACATATTAGACACAATCGGAAAAACATCCGATCGCCTTTTCACTGATTCATGTTCATATAAAGATAGTGAGTTAAAAAAATCTCCAGTCCCTATCAAAACGCTATTTTCTGGTAAATTCTGATACAAATTATCCGCGTAATCCAGGGAAACAAAGGTTCCAGAGCGATCCAGTTTTGGAAACCAATAGATCAAAGGGATCAGGGCCACTACTAAAGCTCCAATCAAAAAGGTAGATTTTAGTTTTGGTGTGATTCCTAAAAGAACTTTTAAGGCTAACCCCATTCCCGCCCCGATAAAAATAGTAAAGATTATATAGCTGGCGATAAACCAGGCCTCCTGGTTACCAGATAAGTAGATAATTCCAAAGGCAAGATTAGTTAAAGGGATAATAGCTAAACTTAAAAATAGTTTTTTATTTTTTTGGTAAATATAAATTGCCCCTAGAACAAGCACAGGTAGCAGTAGCGGAGTAAACTGAACAAACATTAGATAGATATACCTACCAAAAGACTCAGAAAAAACTGCCGAAGATCCGGTAAAGCCATTGATCGAATTTGTCCGAGGATCATGAATATCCAGACCCTCTCCTCTTAGGTGGCCTACGAAACGGGCGACTGTTTGCGGATCTCCCCAGTTTAAAAAAGGATGTGCACTGGCTCGGATTGGTAAATAACTGTAGATGGCGAAGGTTAAAATTACCGTTAGAAAAGCGGCTAATACAAGTTTTTTCAAACCAATAAACTTCCAAAAAAATACCGTTGACAAAACCAAAGCCGGGACCACTTGAATAATTGTTGGGTTCGCCCCAGTAGCTATCCCTAAAACCACGGCAACTAACAAGATTCTGTTGAATAACCCCCTCTTGGCCGCTTTCGCGGTTATAACTAAAGTTATGATTACCATCATTAAAAAGTTAGTGAAGATATAGGACTCGCTATTTAGAGTTTGGGACCAAAATTCGTAGGAGAAGGCTAGGGTAAGCGAGGCAGCAGCAGCAATCAGATTAATCACCCCAGGGCTTAAAGTGGAGGTTTTAAGTTTTTTAAAAAGGCTAAAAGCTTTTGAGTCGGTTTTGGCTGAATCGATAAACTGAAAATCGCTAATAAAGAGCTTTCTAATCAAAAAATAAACTAGGGTTAGGGTACCAAGTGAGGAAACGATTGAAAAAAGTTGGATTCTAAAGAGATCATTACCAAACGGTAGCCAGGTAAACAGATGACCGATTAGCATATACAAGGGAAAGCCGGGCGGATTGGGAATACCCAAACTGGCTGCCCCGGCGACCATTGTTCCGGCATCAATGTAGAGGATGGATGTGGAGAGGGTTTTAAAATAGACGGTAAGCGTAACAACCCAAAGTGTAAAAAGAGGAAGATGTGGCAGTAAAAACCGCAAACGTTTCATCAGCTAAAAGATTATACCGAGTTTAAGTTTTTCTAGCTAGTATCCCAATATTGCCGGCAGCTAAATTTAAAGTAAGGTTCTCCAAACCAGTAATTTTAAGTAACTTACTCCCCCACGCTCTTAAAAACTTAGGGATGCCAGCCATCCTGATCCAGTAATAAAGCGGATAAGAGTTCACCACCTCAAAAACCTCCTCTACTTGAAAACCGTTTTGAGTAAATACGGCTCTTAAAGTTTTTTTATCAAATAAATAGATATGTTCTATATCAAAAATCGCTGATTTTTCTCCAAACAGCTGCACAGATAAACCTTTGGTGTTATGAACCACAAACAAAGCCTTGCCTCCTTGTTTAAGCAACTCTTGAGTGTCTTGAATAAAAGTGTTCGGATCGACCACATGATCCAGAGTATGAAAACAGCAGATTAGATCAAAGCTTCCTTGGGGAAATAAATCCTTTATGAAAAGTGCTGTTTTGATATTTTGCTTGATACTTTGACTGGTTTGTTTAGTCATTTCTTTGCTTGGTTCAACTCCAAATAGTCTGGTCAGCCCAGCTTTTTTGAGTTCCTCCAGAAAAAAACCATTACCACAGCCGATTTCCAAAACTTTTGGGTTTTTTGGCAACCCGGATTTAATATCGACAAACAGTTTAAAGTAGGTTTTAATCAAATAAGGAATTTGCTCTGCATAGGAACAAACACTTTCCCTGTAAAATTTAGCGATCTTTTGAATGTCTATAATCGGCGAAGAATAAATCAGACCACACCTACGACACTTCATAATCTGGTAATGAATCCTATCCGGAATCCTTCGAGCAGAATAGATTCCTCCAGATAGATCTTCTTTTTTAAAAGTAGCTGGAAATAAAACTTGGCTGAATTTGTTTGTCTTACAAAGACAGCAGTTGATATTTTTCATTTCTTCGCTATTATAACTTGATAAGAGATGATTAATAAATCAAAGTTAACATCGGATCAAAAACAGTTAAGAGTTAGAATTTTAGAGCTTAGCTTTAAGCTCAAACTCTCTCACCTTGGATCGTGCCTAAGCGCAGTCGATTTAATTAACGGAGTCTACGCAGTTAAAAAGCGCAACGAAAAATTTGTCCTTTCCAATGGACATGCCGGCATGGCCCTATACGCAGTTTTAGAAAAATATGGCTATATTAAAGATGCCAAACTGATCAACGAGCTGATGATTCACCCTGATAGAAACCCAAAAATCGGTATTCATGTCTCCACCGGCAGCCTCGGCCATGGCCTACCAATTGCCTTAGGGATGGCTCTGGCGGATAGAAAAAAGGCTGTCTATTGCATGATCTCTGACGGAGAATGCACTGAGGGGAGCATCTGGGAGGCGTTTAGAATTGCTCATGAGCAAAAATTAGCTAATTTAAAGGTTGTTTTAAATGCTAACGGCTGGGGTGCTTATAGCACGATCAACCTAACTACTCTCAAAAAAAGGATCAAGGCCTTTGGCTTTGCAGTAAGTGACATCAACGGCCATCGTCAGATCGAGATAGTCCAAGCCTTAAAGCAGAAAAGCCGCTTTCCCAGTTTAATTTTTGCCAGAACAACTGTTGAACAGCTCCCTTTTTTAAAAGGTCAAGACGCCCATTATTTTGTAATGAACCCGAATGATTATCAATTAGCTAGGCAATTACTATCATGAACAAACTATCTATTCACCCCAGTCAGCGCGGCCACTTTGCCTTCTTTGTATTTCAGGCAATGAAGAAAAATAAAAGAATATGGGTGGTTACCAATGATTTAGGTTATAAAATGTGGGATCAGGTCAGGGAGAAATTCCCGGAGCGGTTTATCAACGCAGGAGCAGCCGAGCAGGCGATGCTCGATTTGGCGGTCGGGCTGGCTTTAGAGGGTAAAATTCCGATTGTCTATTCTATCACCAGCTTCCTGCTTTTTCGACCCTTTGAAACAATCAAAAACTACATTGATCACGAAAAGATTCCCGTTAAGCTAATCGGTGGTGGTCGAGACAGAGACTATCTGATTGACGGACCCTCTCACTGGGCTAGCGAGGACAAACAGATCATGAAGATATTTAAAAATATTCATGTTGCCTGGCCGGAAAGTGTCGGAGAGATCGAGAAGCTGGTTAAAAAGATGCTGGTGGATCATAAACCCTGGTACCTCAACCTAAGAAGATGAGCGTTTGGCACCTTTTTTATGATCGTTAATAATCTCCTGGATGATCGAGGCCGGACGAGACTTGACCTCTTCGAAAATCCGGCGGATATACTCACAAATAATTGATAACACAACCAGCTGAACACTACCCAAAAATAAGACAGATATTAAAATAGTCAAAAACCCCTGGGGAGCACCTGGGATATAAAAGTACATCAATATATAAAATAATATCGCAAAAACTGACACCATCACGCTAAAGGCTGCCATATAAAAGACCCATTCAATCGGAGAATAAGAAAAAGAAAAGATAGCTTTGCGAGTCCAATCCAAGCCTTTAAAAATGCCGTTGGTCGAAACACCCGCACCAGAAAACCGCTCCGGCCGGGTATATTCGATTCCCGTTTGCCTAAAACCGACCCAGGCCCTTAAGCCTCTTAAGAAACGGTCTTTCTCCGGCAGAGAGTTGATTTGGTCAACAACCCGGCGGTCCATCAAAGAAAAGTCCCCGGCATCTAGTGGCACTTTGACATAGCTTAGTTTATTAAAAATGACATAAAACATATGATAGGCCCACTCCCAAACCTTACCCATACTTGGTTCTCTTTTTTTGCGAACTCCATAAACCACATCAAAGCCTTTGAGCCACTCTTTAACAAATTTTTCAATTAACTCCGGCGGATCCTGAAGATCGCCGTCCATTAAAATAACTGCCTGTCCGATGGCCTGCTTCATCCCCGAGGTAAAGGCACTTTGAGCCCCGAAGTTGCGGGAATGTAGCAAGACTGTCAATTTTTTATCTTTTTTGGCTAAATTTTTAAGGATCTCCTGAGAACCATCTGGGCTGGAATCATTAACATAGATAATTTCATAGTTGGGGGTGATCTTTTTAAGACTTAGGGTCAACCTGTTATAGAGCTCCTGAATATTCCCTTGGTCCTTGTAGGCGATCGGAATGACTGAGATTTTTTTCTGGGTTAACATATCCAGAATATAGCACAAGCTAGTTCGTAGTTCATAGTAGATAGTTCGTGGGTAGTATTAGTTTACCGTTTTTGCTGGCGGTGCCAAAGCTCGATTAGAGAAAATAGTTTAAGATCTAAATTAAACGGCAGCAGCCGGATAGCGTGTAGCATAAAAAAAGCCCAATATGGATAATAGTAGGCTGGAGCTTTTTCGGTGATTGCTTCTTCCACACCAATGACTACTTGATCCAGGCTCAGCTGGAACGGCGCTGAGCTCTTAAACGGACTCATCCCCCCCTTGACCGGACCAAGTGAGACTGTTGTAAACTCAAAAGATGAGTTTTTATATCGCTGATAAAAGGCTTCAAAAGCTATCGACAGAGCTGCCTTACTAGAGCTATACCCCACTCCTTCGATACTACTACCCCGCAGTCTAGCGATTGTGGAGATAGCGATAAAGTGGGCGGAGTCTAACTTTTTAAGTAATATCTCCACTCCTTTCATAACCGAGTAAAAATTAATTTGAAAATGTTGCTCAAGCAAGGCGAAGTTAAAATTAGGATGTAAATCATCTTCGAAGATCGCGGCATTAAAAATAATCACCTCCGGCACAAAGTTTTGTCTATCCATTTTCGATATTACTTTCGACCAGGCTAATGGCGAACCGATGTCGACACTGATGTAATCAAAATACTCTTTACCAACTTGCTTTTGAAGTTTCTCTAACAGTTTCTCTCTTCTGGCCAAACCAAAAACCCGATGTCCCTTGCCTACCAAGCTAACAACTAACTCCCAACCTATGCCTGATGAAACTCCGGTGATTAAGATATTCATTGATTTAAGTTTTTAAGTGTTTGCTCGATATTTAGCTTTGAATGCTGCTCCAAGAGTATCTCCATATTTTGCTTAGCATTTAGATGACTTGGGTCAAGCCTTAAGGCCTTGAGAAAATTCTCCAGTGCCTCTTGAAAATGTCCCTGCTGGGTTAAAACAACCCCTAGATTATTGTAGTTGGTTGGTGAATTAGGGTCTATAGCCAGGGCATTTGTATAGGCATTTTTGGCCAACTCTAGGCGCCCTAGGCTCATATATGTATTTCCCAGATTTATGTAGGAGCCCATTGACTTGGGCTTGTTCTTGATCGCCTGTAAGTATGAGTTTACGGCAAGCTCTTTTTGGTTTTTCCTTAAATAGGCATTACCCAGGTTATAATAAGCGATTTCACTTTGAGGAGTTTTTTTAGCAGTATCCAACCACAGACTCAGAGCATCGTACCACACAGTGTTACGCAAAAAAGTAAGTACTAAGTAGCTTGTAGCGAGTAGTAGTACGGCTATAATCTTCAACCTTTCATTGAAAGTCTTTGATGGCTGTTTAGAGACTACGAAATTAAGATTTAGAATCAAATACGCTAAAAGTAAACAAAAACCAACCGAGGGTATATATAAATATCTCTCAGCCATAAATTCCTGAACTGGCATAAGGTTTGAAGCTGGAAGCAAGCTCAAAAGCAACCAGCCAATGGAGAAGGTGATTATCGGATATTTTCTTCTTAGTCTAAAGGCTAGGATGAATAATAAGCCCAAAATTACGACTGCCGAAACAGTATAAATACTTAAAAAGTGCTGAGCAGCGATTGCCTCTGTTTTAAGATCAAGGTAATATCCAGACACTATCCCGCCCGGTAAAACATGATTAATTGACTGGTTAACTGGGAGAACGAGCAGTTGAAGATATTTTAGTAATACCTTGGCCATGGTCAGCATCGTTAGATAAAAACTATCTAAGGGATAGTCTCCCCTGCCAATGGTCTGAATCGATACAACCCTAGCCAACAAGTAAATAAGCACCAAAGCTATTAAACCACCATAGATCAAGAGTTTTTTTCGAAGCAGAGAAATGATTTTTGAGGGTGAAATCTTCAAAACCAGTAGATCGGTAAAGATTACAAGTACCGGCAGAGTCAGGGTGAGTTCGTAGGTAAAAAAGGCCAATCCGGCAAAGACTAATGATAAAAGGCTTTTTTTTCTCAGGTAGAGATAGAAGGCAGCTAAGAAAAAAGCTATTCCAATGGTATTGATACTAGAAGCGATATAGGTCACGGCCTCGGTATGGATTGGATGAACACCAAAGAAAAGCGCGGTTAGAAACGGCAGCAACTTCAGGTTTAACTTAAACTTCAACACCAGCTGTTCAACTATCAAAAACACTAAAACTGTACAGATCAGATGCACAACCAGGGCCTGGAGATGCCAATCCCAGGAATTTTGGCCAAAGAGCTGATACAAGAGTAAATAAGACACGCTTAAGCCCGGTCGAAAAGCTCCCAAAAATCTAGGTGGCAGCTGACCCTGTAACATTTCTGGCAAGCTCTCCCAACTTCTGATAGCGGACCAATCTTGAATAAAAAACTGGTCATCCCATACAAACTGGTTTTGAAAAATATTTGCATAGGCAGTTATTGTCAGTAAAACAACGACCAGTAGCTGGAGTCTTTGCTTAAATAAGTGGGTCATTGGTAACAGTCTTTTATCATAAAAAAGATTAATTAGCAGCCTCAATTTCTGGGAATTTTCTCATATTTTACCTCCCAGAAACCTGACATTTGGATTAGTATGAACTGCAACATTTGTTGTTTCATATGATCTGAACTATTTAGCTGCTTTAACATCTCTATCATCTCCGTTTCCCATACAACTACTTTTACTCCCTGATCAATATTTTCCTTTAGGAAATCGCTCGTTTTATCTACATATAGATTAATCGAAAAAGGAACTATTTTTCCAATCTGTTTTAATCCCCAATGGTAATTCAAAAAAGTGTCGAATTGAGACAGAATCAATATCTCTGTCTGTTTGGGGTAGATAGAAAACATCTGGGTATTTTTCAAAACAGAGACTTCATAATCGGAGATTGGAAAAACCTGACCTGCTAATACGTGGATTTTAGCTCTTTCTAACTTGCTAAAAATATGTCCACTAAAAATCACTATGGAGATAAGGATTAAAACTAGCCCTACAGCTTGGGGTAAGATCTTTTTGGAATGGCTTTTGGCAAAAGAGTCTAGGGATGTAAAAAAAAGTAAGACTAAAATTCCTGAGATATTTAGCAAATTATGATCATGAGACCTGCCATAGAAGTAGACTAACTCAACTAAAGTTAGCCCTAGCAACAAAAGCTTTAAAGGTTGTTTGCCTAGCCAAAAACAGCAGATCGGCAGTCCGGCAAAGATTAACCAAAATGGCGAATTCCAGGCTATTGGCATTAAACCAAGTTGCACTTTTTCGTAAAGCTTAGCTGCCGGAGAGGTTAAAGATTGAAAAAAATAAAGGTTAAAGATAGCCGCTATAGCTATAGGAAAGATTAACTGCCAAGCTTTTTTTAAAAGCTCTTTTCTCTCTTTTTTTGAGACTATATATTTGAGGACTAAACTTAATCCATAAACTCCCAGGTATAAAAATCCAAAAGAGTTATCAAAAATGTATAGCAAAGCAAATACTGAGGCGCTAACCCAAGAGATGAATCCAAATCTCGCTGTTACTAAAAAAGCTATTAACCAAAGATCTAGCCTAAAAGGTTGAACTTGAGGCAACCTAATTGGATCATGGTTAATAGATAAGTATCGAATGATTACTAAAGCAACGACAAAAATAAATCTGAGGAACTTTTCTTCAATCAAATACTTGGAGGCTTGATAATACAAAAACAACCACATTACAAATAACACCCCCAGGATAACTTGCATCTGGTATATCTTTAGTTTAAGCATCATCATTAACTCAAATATCCACGTCCCGACTACTCCATATTGGATGTAAAATGAACCAAGTTTTTCTCCTTGCAAAAGCTTTAGGGCAGGTCCGAGGTAATAACCAAAATCATAGATACTTGCTACATCCAGGCCAAAAATTACTAAGATTACCAAGCACAACCACCCAAATGACTTGACAAATCTAGGGTGTTTTTTAAAAAGAAGACTTTTGGAAACTAGATACCCAGAAGAAACAAGCACTAACGTCCCTAAAACCAAAGCTGCTATTTGAGGAAGACTAGCTAATCTAATGATCGGAGTCTGAATCTTCAAAGTCAGATACCCGGTTATAAGCAGCAAAACTACCAGCAAAAACTTTGATCTGAGCCAGGAGAAAGATTTAAGTCTGTAACTCAAGAATAAATAGCTCCCAATATATAAAAATCCTCCAATCAACATCACTTGGGGTTCTAGTCCGTCTCTAAATAAAAACTGTTGTTGCCACCAAAGCAAAGTCTTTGGATCGATCTCGGGATAAAACTGGTGGATAGGCTTAAAAAACAGGTAGAATAAACTAAAGTAGCCCCAAAATAAACATAGGCTTAAGTTAAAAACCCCCAAAAGCTCTTTTTCTTTTAAAGATGAGCTTATTTCTTTTTTCAGTAGAGTTAAAGTTTGCACCATTACATTCTAAGCAAACCCACTAATCTTTGCATACTCTTAATTTCTCGATTTTTGATACTGAATCAGCTCGATCTCTTGTTTCGCCTGGGAAAAGTTTGGATTTAAGATCAGTGTTTTTTGATATTCCACTAAGGCTTGATCGAGATTATTCTGCGCTTTATAGACCAGAGCTAAACCATAGTGCATCGGGTAAAAATCTTTAATAAAAATAGCTTTTTCAAAGGTAGCCTTGGCCCTTGGTAAATCATTTAAGTTAAGATAGACAAACCCTAAATTGTTTAGCGCCGGGTGATACTCAGAGTCAACCTCCAGAGCACTAAGATATTCCTCTTTTGCCTTAATTAATTGTCCCTCAGATTGGTAAATAGCTGCCAGATTATAGTGAGCTGAAGCGCTCTGATTAGCTTTTAAACTAGCATTTAACCAGATAAACTCAGGTGTTTTCCAGACCTGATTATAAGTAACGGTCAAAGCCATATATCCCAGTACAACAAGCAAATAGATAGTTGTTAAAACTTTTAGGTTGACCTTTTTACTAAGGAAGACGAATAAATAACCAATAACTAAAGCAAATCCAACCGAGGGAAGATAAAGATATTTTTCCCCCATTACTACCTGTAGAGGGATGATTTGGGAAGCCGGGATTAAAGTAATTAAAAACCAAAACAGCCCAAAACTAATTAGGGGGTAAAATTCCTTAAGTTTAAAAGCAAGAAAGACCAATCCTAAAGCCAGTATTAGTCCTAGTAAGACACTGGGGTCAAGCAAGGACTCTTGGTCAATCAGCTGCTTTTTTATATCTACTCCCCCAAGCGTCGGTATTCCCCCTGGCAAAATATGAACTAAACTTAAATTAATTGGCAAACTTAAAAGCTCTAAATATTTGACAAAGGCTTTAAGCATGACCAAAGCTGTTAAATAGAAACTGTCAGCTAAATACTCTCCTCTGTTTAAATTATGGGTAAAACTAAGTTTTAGTAAAAAGAAGACTAGTATCCCTAAAAAATAAACTAATTTTCCCTTCAGATAATCAAACTTTCTTTGAAAAGAAAGTTTTCTGATAGAAAAATCATAGGCCCAAAGAACAAACGGCAAAGTCAAAGTCATCTCATAGGTAAAAAAAGCGAGCAGGGCAAAGAGGATTGAAAGAAGTTTTTTATCTCTTTGATACATTAAAAAAGAGCTCAGGAAAAAGACTACTCCGGTCATCTCCATTGAAGCAGCGATATAGGTAATCGCTTCAGTATGGATTGGGTGAAGGCCAAAAAGCAGGGAGGTTAAAAAAGGAAGATAGTGAGAGAGCAAAGATTGAAGTCTAAGGGTCTTAACTAAGCTTTGGATAATTAAATAAACTAAGATTGTGGAGATTAGGTGGACTAGGAGTGAATGAAGATGATACCCGAGAGGGTTAGTTCCAAAGATTTGATAGTAAACGCCATAAAGCAGGCTCCTGAGTGGTCGATAGACTCCTTCGTGTCCGCCGGGTTGGTCTCCTGTGATTAAATTAATCAGGTTAAGCTGATGTGAGCTTTCCCAATTAACAATAAAATCAAAGTCATCAATCACCAATTGATTGGCGAAGATAGTTGAATAAGAGAGAAGAGTTAAGGCTATGATGATAAATATTTGATTTTTTTGGGACTGAAAAAGATTAATCATATCTTAAGTGAGCTGATAGTCCGATCAAAGACTTTCATCAACACTGAGTCTGCCGGCGAAACGATCACCTCAATAGTGGTTTTTCCTTTGGTCAAAAAAAACTGGAGTAAGTTGGAACTCCAAACTACAACTTTAGCTGAGTCAACATTTGGTATTTGGGCCAATCCCTGCTTAATAACTCGGCCTTCAGGTTGTAAATTTTTGTCCGAGAGGTTAAATATTATTTTAAATGATCCAGTTTGATTTGATAAACTAATATTTTGATCTTGTTTATCAATAATCCAATCTTGTGGATACTTAAAAGAAATTTTAGGGCTTGTGAAGGATACCTGATCCTGATTTAGCTTATCAATGACCATCTGAAGATTACCTAAGGCTGGTTGAAAACTGGGATTTATTTTAGTTGATTTGAAATAGACATCTCCTGCTTGATCTAATTTATTTTCTGAAAAATAAATATTGCCTAAGTTAAACCAACCCTCCCAAAAGAAAGGGTCCGCTTGGACAGATTTTTGGTAGCTTTTTAGTGCTTCCTCGGTCTGGTTTTGCTGCTGATAGAGTTTAGCCGCTGAGGCTATGGCAACTGCAAAATGCAGATTAATTAAAAAAGCCTGCTGATAATCTTTCATCCCTAATTCAGGCTGATTGAAACCTAGATAAGCATTACCGCGCTGAAAGTAAGCATAAGCGTTATCGTCTGGATAAATAGCTATATCATGACTCCAAAATATTAGCTCATTTCTCCAATCCATATTTCGAGTAAAAGTTAGGTAGCTAAAACTGACCACAATGATGGTGCAAACTGCCAAGCCTAAAGATCGATACTTACTTTTAAATATAAGATTTATCAGAAGTCCAGCTAAGAAGATACTTCCCAAAGAAGCTAGGTATAAAGATCTTTCATTTAACATTGAGCCCTGAGGTACGATTTCCAAAACTGGCAACAAGGAAAGAAGAAACCAACCAATACCAAAAGTTACCAAGGGCCATTTTTTAAAAAATTTAACCATCAAAAAAACAATAGCAATCAATATCAAAAGAGCTACTAGAATATCTAAATTCAATAACGACTGCGCCTTGATGGCTTCAGTTCGATAGCCTCGGTACACAAAAGCTTCTATTCCACTGGAAATAACATGATTGTTGGCCTGAGGAAAAGGATAGATAGTTAAAGTTAGATATTTAACTATGACCTTGGACATGGTCAGCATGGTTAGATAAACACTATCAGCTAAATACGGGCCCCTGGTTGTAGCATGAACAAGAAAAAATCTAATCACGATATAAAATACTGTTCCGGCTAAAAACGGCCAAATTAGTATCAATTTCTTTTTCCAGTTTTTTACTGTTATTTCTTTGAAGCAAACCTCTGACCAAAGGATTAGAATAGGGAGCATAAGGGTCATTTCATAAGTGAAAAAAGCGAGTAGCCCCAGCAGATAAGAAACGTTATATTTCCAAGAGACACCAGCGTTTTTGCTGCCTTTATGAAGGTAGAGCAGATAAGCGCCTAACATCAGTGCGATTCCAGTCATATCCATCGAAGCGGCGATATAGGTGATTGATTCGGTATGGATGGGGTGGAGCCCAAAGAATAGCGCAGTTAAAAAAGGTATCCATGAGCTATCCTTGAGGCTAAATCTTTTAACTAACTCTTTGATGATAAAAAAAACTAAGGTTGTGCACACTAAATGAAGCAATATCGAATGAAGATGGTAAAAAAAGGTATTTGTCCCCCAGACTTGGTAGTAGACTAGGTAAAGCAAACTTCGGACTGGTCGGTATACTCCTTCATGGCCAGTAGGGACAGCCCCCTGCAGCGCTTTGGTGATATTTAAACTCCCTAAATAGTCTTTATTGATAAAGACTTTGTCGTCAATTATCGGTTGATTAAAAAAGATATTGGAAAAACTCAAAAAAGTCAGCGTCAGAATTATTAAAAGCTGAAGCCTGGTCTGATTTAGTTTCATCTTAGTAATTATCACTTTGCCCGGTTTCTAACTAAATTTAAAGCCTTCAGCCTCTCTTGAGCCGGGGTATATCCCGGGTTTAGAATGAGCACTGACTGATAGAGCTGAGTAGCTGTAGCCAAATCCCCCATCTGGGTTAAAATATTAGCCAGGTTAAACCGTGCTTCCCAGAAGCGGGGTTCATTGTCAATAGCTTTTTGATAATTTTTGATCGACTGATCAAAATTCTGGTTATGATAATAAAAAATTCCTAAGTTATAAGGAGCCAGACTACTTTGGGGATGTTGCCTGGCTACTTTTTCCCAAAAAGTAATCGGATCCTTCCAATCAAGGTTTCGCGACACTGTCAAGTAACTGTAAAAAATCATCAGCAGGGTTGTAATAGTCACCCCCAGAAACTGATACCTTTTGCCATCTATCCTCGAAATCAAATATGCTAGTAGCAAACAAAAGCCTATTGACCCAATATAGGTATATTTTTCCGAGATCGCTATTCCCTGGGGAAAGAGATAAGACACCGGTAAGAGAGAGGTAAAAAACCAAAACACACAAAAAGCAAATAGTCTAAATCGCTGTCGGAATTTGATGGCTAAGAATAGTAATCCAAAGACTATCAAAATACTAACTAGTATATCAATCTGAAAAGGATTCAGATTTCTAATCGCTTGCAGATTGGAATAATGAGTCGTAAATGATTCAAATCCCGGAGCCAGATCCTGAATATATGACAGGTTAACTGGAAATAGTAATTTTGTAATATACATTACATACACTTTCATCATCACTAGTTGGGTTGCATAAAAGCTATAGCCCAGATATTCTCCTCTAGCCAGCGGGATATTTAGTATCCAAATCCGGATGACAAAAAAGCTCGCTACTAAGCCAAAGATCCCCAAGATCCGCTTGCCCCTTCTCAGTAGCTTCTTGACTGGAGTTTGGAGAATAAAAAATTCATAAAGGGCTATTAAAAGCGGTAGGGTGACCGTCATCTCGTAGGTAAAAAAGGCCAGAACGGCAAAGATAGCGCAAGCTATAAAATTTCGAGCCTTTTGATAAAAATAAAAGCTGGCCAGCATAAACACCACCCCTGTCATTTCCATCGAAGCGGCGATATAAGTAATAGATTCTGTATGGATTGGATGCAGGCCAAAGAGAAGCGCGGTGAGAAAAGGTATGAGAGAAGAATTTGTAATCTTCCCAGCTTCAACCAGTTTTTTCACTATTAAATACACCAGTAAAGTGGAGACTAGGTGAACAGCTAAGCTGTGCAGATGATATCCAAAAGGGTTCGTTCCCCAAAGAGAGTAATAGATTAGGTAAAGCACTGATCTAATCGGTCTATAAATACCTTGATGGATTTGCGGAACATTTCCAGTTAGCAAATCTGGTAGATTTTTAAAACTTCTAATCTGTTCCCAGTCCGTAATAAAAGAGGTGTCGTCTAACACTAGTTGGTTAGGCAGAATATTTATGTATCCGAGAACTGTTAAAATAGCTACCAAAAGCAGCTGATATTTTTTTTGCTGGAATAACTTTGGCATTTTTAGGATGTATTTAGTAGAGTATACTAAAAAGCATGGGTAAAAAGTCACGCTTAAAAAAACTGCAAAAGATAAAACAAACTGCTCAGACTATTAAATCTCCTAAACCAAATGACTATACTAAAATAATTACTTACTGTGTCTATGGATTAACTTTCATAGCTATTTTTTATCTCAGCTTCCTTATCCTAAAACCAGGCATCCCTGCCGGACACGATATCGCCGCTCACTATAGCCGAGCCAAAATGGTTTATGAAGCCATCACCCAAGGTCAATTTCCCGTTCGTTGGGTGGAGTGGACTTACAATGGCGCTAGCATACCATTATTCAACTTCTACCAATCTGGCTTTTATTATCTGGTCTTTGCTCTACACTTGTTGATCCCCTCTTTCGTCCTATCCATAAAGATCCTGGTGATCCTGCTCTGGTGGCTCGGAGCTGGCTTTATGTTTTTATTCATGAAGCGTTTTGGTTCTTTCTCAGCGATGGTATCCGCTCTTGTTTTTAGCTTTACACCGTATATTATTAGCGACGTCTTTGTCCGGGCAGCTTATCCGGAGTTTATGGCAATTACTTTCGCCATTGGACTGCTCTGGGCATTGGACAGGCTGGTTGTCACTCAAAATAAGATCTTTATCTTACTTGGCGCGGTGAATTTAGGGTTAGTAATTATTAGCCACTTACCTACTCTATTAATCCTCTCTCCCGTGATCGGTTTATACTTACTTACCGGATGTTTTCGATACTTAAATTTTAAGACCATTAAACTAATTTTAATCACTCTTTTTCTTGGGATTGGTTTAGCCAGTTTCTATCTGTTGCCAGCTATGGCAGAGATGAACTTAATCCAGTCTGAACTCTTAACTACTGATTATTACGATTTTCATCGCCACTTCGCTTATTTTAGTCAACTTATTTATTCCCCCTGGGGATATGGTATCTCTGATGCAGGCTCAAATGACGGGATGAGCTTTCAGTTCGGAGCCTTGCAGTGGCTAATCATCGGTCTAACTGTGCTTACTTTAATTATCTTTAAAGCTCTCCGCAAAAATTTGCCTCACCGAGGGCTGCTGACTTTTTGGTTACTGATGATACCTCCGGCGGTTTTTTTGATGACGAGTTCTTCGATCTATTTTTGGGAAAATTTTAAGTTTATCAGCTTTATTCAGTATCCCTGGCGTTATTTAATGATCGTTGCACTATCCTGTAGCTGTCTGGCTGGTTTACTGATTAGCTTGACTGGTGATTTAAGAATCAAGGCCGCTTTGGTAGTAGCCATGATCGCCGCTGTCTTTGTGTTCTATGGCCCGTATCTACATCCTTCTATAGAGTTGCCTGAGGAATTTTTTAAGATCGATTCGCCTGACTGGAAACAGAGCGAAGGTATGGTCAAGTATTCCTACTTAGAAAAAGGCTACCTCCCTAAAGGGGTCAGTGAACTAGCTCAGTCAAAAGACATCCCAAGATATCAAATTATCTCGGGTTCAGGCACAATTCAAGAAAAAGTTGCTAATTATCACCAGTTTAAATTGGCAACTGAGTCCGATGGTCCATTTGGTTTGCTTATTAACACCCATAATTTTCCAGGATGGAAGGCTTTTATCGACCACCAAGAAGCTAGAATTGACTCAAATAACTCTTTTGGGTTTATGAACATCATTATCCCGCCAGGTATACATGAGGTTGAAATTATATTTACCAATACTCCTATTAGGTCGTTGGCTAATAGTATCTCGCTAGTTACTTTTAGCGGTTTATTGGCGGCCACTTTTTGGTTTAGTTATAAAAAACTGCTTGCTTTCTGAATACCTCTGATCTATTTAGGGTATCTTGTGAGGGGGTAGCAGATTGAGTATAGTGGAGACCTGTATATGTTTAAATTCTCCAAACGAATCGGTATAGATCTTGGTACTGCTAACTCCCTGGTTTATCTGGCTGGAACTGGTATTGTGATGAACGAACCGACAGTTGTGGCCGTTTCTACCGATGATAATCGGGTGTTAGCTGTCGGCAATGAAGCTAAGGAGATGCTGGGCCGCACCCCCGGCAATATTCAAGCAACCCGACCAATGAGGGATGGGGTGATCGCCGATTATGTCATTACTGAGGCCATGCTGCGCTACTTTATTGATAAGGTCTGTGGCTCTACCCGCTTCTTTAAGCCGGAAGTCATGGTCTGCGTTCCGGCGGGCGTCACCTCGGTTGAAAGAAGAGCTGTTCTAGACGCCACACTTAGTGCTGGGGCTAAAACCGCCTTTCTGATCGATGAACCACTGGCAGCCGCAATTGGGGCCAATATACCAATTGCCAACCCTTCTGGGAATATGATTGTCGACATCGGTGGCGGCACCGCCGAGGCAGCGGTGATCTGCTTGGGTGGGGTGGTTGTGCATAGCTCCGCTCGGGTTGGCGGGAATAAGATTGATGAGGCCATTATAAACCTTGTCCGTAAGAGATTTGGCTTGATGATCGGTGACCATCAAGCAGAAGAGGTAAAAATCCAGATTGGCATCGCTACCCTTCCTAAAAAAAATGAGGTCAAAGAGATGGAGGTCCGGGGCCGGGACGCCAGTACGGGCTTACCCAAAACCATTAGCATTAATTCTTTTGATGTTAATGAAGCTATCTCCGATGTCTTAAAAAAGATTATTGGTGCAGTTAAGGGAGTTTTGGAACAAACCCCTCCTGAGCTAGCCTCGGACATTATCGATAAAGGGATTGTCATGTCCGGAGGAACCTCTCAGTTACATAATTTGGATAAGCTTATGACCGAACAAACCGGTGTTCCCTGTCACCTGGCGGAAAACCCGTTGTATTGTGTTGCCTTAGGGACCGGACTGGCCCTAGAAAATCTTGACTTATACAAAAGATCCGTGAGCAAGAGATAGAATTAAGTAATAATAGTAAAGCTTTATTCTATTTGAGGTTCAGGCCGTAAAGATTCGGCTGGGAAGCAGTTGGAGTGGGAATGGAAGAAACAATAATCAACCTGGACCCATCCGGCCAGGAAAAGACAGAATCAGCTTCGACTTTACCGGCATAAAGTATTGATGTATTCGTGCCATCATATTCTAAGACAGAAATTGTGCCGTTTAAAAGCTCTGCTTCGGCCACATTTTTACCAGTGTTAGGAGAACCAGCGGGAGTGGGTGAAACAACCGGACCGGAAGTAACCTCGGTCAGTATCAGGTGCCTGGAATCCGCTAACCACATATAGGGTGTGGCTCTGCCCTCTTTAACATTAATCTCCGACAGGTCAAAAGACTTCCGCTCGGTCAGGTCAATGACTTTAAATGAGGTCTCCCCGTCTCGAGAATACAAAAGCTTTGTTTCGTCTGGTGACCATTTTAGATAAGCGGCTTCGGAAGCCTCTCGGCGCATAGTTAAATCTTTAAGAGCTAGGACTCGGGAAGCAGTGGTGGTGGCCATATCCTGATCCCAAGTGGAAAGAGTGGCTTTAAGTATAGCGGTAATATCTTTGGGGGGGTCATTAAGACGATTAGCGTCCAATAATAAATTCTTATCCGGCAGACTGACCAGTAGCTGATTTGAATCCGGAGCCCAACGGAAAGAGGCTTTAGTCAGGTCAAGACCAGTCACCGCTGCCAAAATTTGATGCGGCTCCCTGCCTCTGGCAAAGGCAATTGGTTGCTCTTTCATATCCCAGACCCAGATACCACCCTTCTTGATAGATAAAGGATTTGTCTCTCCTTCACCCGGAACCAAAAAAGCCACTCTCTGGTTATCTGGCGAGATGGTCAGATTAAGAGCCCCATTAAAGCTTAGGGGGTAGATAGATGGAATGGCGGGAAAAAGAGTTGCTTTAACCTCGGTGACTAAACCCTGTTTAATCTCGATTTTTTTCTGCCAAGGAATAAAACCATCTTTGACAATCTTAATCTCATAGAAGCGAGGCTCAAGAGAATTGACATTAGCATTGGTCGCAGTTGTTAGGTGTCCGTCAATATAGACCGAAGCCTGGTCAGGAGTAGAGGTCAGAGAAAGTATCCCTGTACCAAAGATAGTTTTGTTTTCTGGAGACAACCGATACCCCTTAGCCAAAAACACGGCTGCTGCTGCCAATCCACCTAAAATAAGGAGGGTAACCAGGGTGAGTAAAAAGCGCTTACGCATGTCTATGTATTGTACCGCATATTAGTAACGGGTAACAAGCTAGAATCCTTCTAATTTAGCTCTGACTATTAACCGATTGAGGAGTGTACCTGGCGGATCACAGGTCTGGAGTGTCAGGACTGGTTGGTCGTAGCGGTTTCTCAAAAAATCCAAGTCACTCGGACTGGCAATTTGCTTATCATAGACGATGTAGTCAAACCTGCGTCCTTTATAAAACATCACGACTCTATCCCCTAGCTCAAGCTCACGCAATAGATAAAAGATGGCATTGAAACGGATGATATTCCAAGGAGCATCAGTGGAGTGGGAAAAGATATATAAATTGCCAGGCTCTCCGGGAACTGTCGAACCGGCAACTGCGGCAACTCCCTGGGCCAGAGCGCTAGTATAGGACTTCTCGTCTGAAGGGTTAACATTAGGAACTACTTTGGCATTAGCATTGATCTTTTCAATCACGATGCCATAATCGGCTGAAACCGGGGTGATTGTTTGGGGAGCCAGATTCAGGAAACTTCCAAACTTGGCTTGAGGGCTAGACTGAGGCAGCACCACAGACCCGGTTGAGGAAGTAGCGGGTTGATCAATCGAGGTATCAAGATCAACAGTTCGAGAAATCCCTAAAATCTGATCTTTCCGAAAAGTGGCCTCGGCTAAAATAACCGGTCCAAATTCAAAAGCCAGCGAAACCAAGGCGACAATCACTACAAAATTAGAAAGAGTCCGGATAGCCAGTACTATTTTAAAACGTTTTGAAGCCATATCACTAGTTTATAGTTTACGGTTCATAGTTCATAGTAGCTAAAAAGTGAGTTTACAGGATATCCTTTGTCTGATATCCTTTGTCTGACTATTAACCATGAACTATTTTGTGTGACCCTGGAGGGACTTGCACCCCCGACCAACCCCTTAGGACGGGGCTGCTCTATCTACTGAGCTACAGGGCCTGGGAGTATTCTAGCATTTATCACTTCTTAAGGATATAATTTGACAGCTCAGGGTGTAGCTCAGTTGGTAGAGCGCTCGTTTCGGGTGCGAGAGGTTTCGGCAGTTCAAATCTGCCCACCCTGACTTATAGAACAGATAATCATTAAGGCGAATTAGATAGAGAAAATCACAAAAATTAATCTTTGTATAAATAGATATCTAAAAAATTAAGAGATAAAAAGATTAGGCTTACACATCAACCTAATCTCCAGAGTAATAAATGTATACTAACTACTTAATTTTGGCGAAAAGTTTGATCACAAAATAGACTTTAGTTTTGGATATTTAAAACTTTTTTTTGGGGAGGTGATATATTTAGAAATAGTGGGGAAATTTAGCACTGAGTTTCTTCGTTTGCTAGAATATTGTTCGAGTGCAACCGAGAACTACTTGAGCTATTTTACTTCTCGCTAATCGCTCGAAGAATATTTCGGGGATTAATCTCCAAACCAAAGTTCGATCTCCCGAGCAGCCTCCTCAATGGAGCCTGAAGCATGCACCAGATTTTGGATAGACCTTTTTTCAGCGTTAGCCGCGATGGCTGAATCAATCGCAAAATCTCCCCGAATCGTGCCTGGCAGAGCCACAGATGCGACTGTTGAACCGACCAGTTTACGTACAATCTCAATGGCGTGATTCCCCTCCCAGACCATGGCTAGAACAGGCCCAGACATCAGGTACTTAATATTAAACTGATGGATCATACGACCTATCTCCTTAGGGTCAGCTGTGCCTAAAGTAGCCATCGGATCCAGACCGTATTTTTGATAATCTCCCAAACTCTTACCCCCGACTGCCTCTAACCACTCATCAGTTACCGGATAATGATCCCTCGCTAACTGTTCGTTTGCCTGAGTGTATTTGGCATCTACCAGATCAAGACCTACCTGCTCCAGGCGCTTGATGATCTCTCCGATTAAATGTCGGCGCATGCCATCTGGTTTAACAATCACTAAGGTTTTTTGGTTAAATTGATTCATAGTCTTCAGCTTTCAGTCTTCAGCTTTCAGATTAAGTAGTCTGATGACTGCTGTCTGACGACTGACAACTATTTAATTTCTGTATCCTGGATATTGTAACTGCCACCTTCAAAAACGTCAACGAGCACAAGTCTTGGCTGCTGCAGATTGCGGGTCGAAGTAATTGCCCCGACTACTGTCATTTTTAGATTCGTGGAGGGCTCGGTGAAGTGCGAATAAAAGTGGGCATCTCCAGCAAAAACCTCTGCCACCTGAGCATTTTTGAATAGACCGATCAACTCTTCTGCCTGGGTTTTGAGCTTGGGATTAGTTTTACCCATCACATGATCAGAAGTGGGATGAAAGATAGGAATGCCCGCCATGATAAAAGTCAATTTCGACTTTTCTTCCTGAGCCAATTTTAGCTGTTCTTTGATCCACTCCATCTGGATACCATCGATTCCTAAATAGTTATCACTATTATAGAGCAGAATAAATCTTACTCCTGCTTTACTAAAACTCGCATAGGGTGAGCCGAAAACTTGGGTAAAATTGGTAGAAGGTGAACTATTTTTATCCCGCGAATCCCATAAATCATGGTCACCCGCTGTCAAATAATAAGGTATATCTACTGTATCAAACTGCGCTTTAGTATTAACTAATTCATCAATTGTCCCCACATCCGAGTAGTCTCCTAAGCCAATCACAAAGGCCACCCCGCTATCCTTGGCCATCTTCAAAGCCTTAGTTAGATTAGCGTTGTCGTTATGCGAATCAGACACCACTGCAAAGGTAAATAATTTTGGCCCTTGGGGTGACGGTGTCGGACTAGCCTCAGAATTCAAGTTGCCAGTCTTAGATTGAGATAGTAGGTCAGTAAAAAGACGCAGTGATGTCCGCGGGTCTACGGTCAAAACCCCTTTAGCAACTTTTAGAAAGTCTTCTGAGGTAACCAGACTTCTTATATTTGGTAGTTCCGGTAATTTTATTGACTCTCCAGCAAAACGACCTAAAACAAAAAAGACGCCTAGACCAAATGTCGAGATCATTATCAGGCTCAAAAAAACCCTGACGATTCCTAGTGGTCCGCCCTGTCTTCGTTTTTTAGTTTCTTCTGAGTGACGTCCAAACATAATTTTCTCCCTACATCCTTTCTGGGGCTTCAATCCCCAACAGATATAGGCCAGATTTGATTGTATCAGTAACCCTTTCTGTTAGTTCTAGCCTAAAAGCTTCCTTGTCAGATTTGAGAATAGGACAGCGCTGATAAAAAAGATTAAAGGATTTTGCCAGGTCTAACAGATAAAAACAGAGGGTAGTTGAGCTAAGTTCTTGTGATGCTTTTTGAACTATAAGTGGGTAGTAAGTTAGTAGTCTGAGTACCTCCCGTTCTTCTTCTTGAAGATCTATGCCTTCCAGCTTTTCTTGACCCTTGACCTTTGACCCTTGACTCTGATTCCTTAACACCGACTGAGCCCTGGCATAGGTATACTGCACATAGGGACCAGAATCTCCCTCCAAGGATACCGACTTATCTATATCAAAAGATATATCAGTGGATGAAGCAAACTTTAACATATAAAACTTAACCGCCCCAACTGTCACCTGTTCGACAATCTTCTCACCGTCTTCGCCTTTAATACTAGTTAGATCTGCGACTTTAGCTTTGACCATCTCCAGCAACTGCTCGGCAGTGACCACATTACCTTTACGCGAAGACATCTTGCCAGTTGTTAAGCTGACCAAGCCGTAAGATAGGTGCTTTTTCCTGCCTTTAAACCGCTCGTCAACCAACTCGATAGCCTTTAAAACCACTTCAAAATACCCCGATTGTTCAGATCCGACGATATGTAAGGCGATATCAAAGGGAAAAGCCTGTTCTTCAGCGAAAGCCAACCCTACCTCTTTGGCTTCATAGGTCGGATTACCAGCAGAAGTGATGAATACCCGACTATGTAGGCCATACTTCTCACCTGGAAAGATCACCGCTCCTTGACTCTCTTCAAAAACTCGACCGACATTTTGCAAAACAATCTCTTTACCTCGCTTTTCGACCTCAGACTCCAGAAAAGAGTTATCAAAACTAGTCCCCATGCGGGTATAGAGTGTTTTTAAATACTCCAAGCTCCAGTTGGTGACTAGCTTCCAGAGTTCTACATACTCTAGGGAGCGCTGATAGATCTTTTTATTTAGGGTGTCTATCTCGGTTTTTTTAGCTGGGTCTTCCTCATAAGCTGAGTTGGCATGGACATAGGCCAGACCAAGAAATTTGAGTCTTTCGACTAAGCTTTTTTGCTTAGCCTCTTCAAACTGGTCTTGAAGGTTTATCACTCCCCAGAGAGTCTTTGCTAGAGGCAACCCTATATCTGAGCTGTAGGTAGCCCGGTAAACTTCATGACCGGCATTTTCCAGGAATCTCGCTAAAGCTTCTCCGAAGATCAGGTTCCTTAAATGGCCAATATGAAATTCCTTACTTAAGTTGGGTCCAGCGTATTCAACAAAATATTTTAGCTTATGTCCTCTACTATCCTTTATTTGCCGTTTGTCATCTACCATTCCTGAACGCAGTATCTGGTCTTTGATAAAAAAATTAATAAATCCAGGCCCCGCTACTTCGACCCTGTCTACATACCGTGAACCGTGAACCGTGAACTCCTGACTAATAGCATTAGCAATCTCTTTAGGTGATTGATAGCGTTTACCGGCATCTTGATTAGATAGCTGTAACGCTATATTGGTGGAGAAATCCCCAAACTTAGAGTTCTCGGGAAAGCTTAATTCTATCTTTTTAGCCGAAAATCCCAATTTTTCAACTGCTTTCTGTAAATCTTGCTCAAGTTGGAGGTAGATCATAGTAGTTTTAAGTTTATCATAAATTGAGTCAACCACCTTCTCTGCAAAAGGGTCTGTTGGTAGAAAATTCTGCTGCATCTATATCCAGCGATGAATCAATTTAATTAATTATGTTAACCAAAACACTATCCAGACTATTCAAAACATATCGTAACATATCACGAATTAATTGATAACTAATTTGGTTATACGATTATGTGCATAGCTGTCTCAACTAACTTTTTTAGGAACCCTGCTGTTTGCTTTAAATGTCTAAGTTGTAACTTTTCCGAGTTTGAATGAGCATTGCTGCCTCCCCTTGAGACAGAGATCGTCGGGTAGCCTTTTCCGCTCAGATTATTGGCATCACTAGTGGAGAATGATTCTTTGAAGATTGGCTTCAGTCCTACCGATAGACTAGTTTGATAGCATAGTTTTGCTATTGCACTATTTTTATCCCCGTTGAAGGGTGGTATATAGCTAGACTTCTTAATCTTAAATTTTATCTGGGTGTTAAATCGCTTGCCGATCTTTTGACTAATCTGACTAATTTTTTCTTCGACTGACTTTATAGTTTGATCCTTGAATGCCCTAATCTCGCCAGTAAGTGTTACTAAATCACACACTACATTCGTTGCTTCGCCTCCATGAACCTGTCCTATATTCAAGGTCCAACCTTGTTGACTATTTTTACCTATTGGGAGGCTGTTTATCAGTGATGCAGATATCTTGACTGCATCTTTTCCTTTGTCATATGACTTTGCGGCGTGAGAGGCTAGCCCATGAACTTCGATTATGAAATTTTCATAGCCCAATGATTTATACACAAATACCCCTGGTAAATCAGAGCTGTCCAGATTAAAAACATATTTTATACTTGCTTTATCAAACTTAAAAAATGAGGAACCCATTACCCCTGCTTCTTCGTGGGTAGTAAAGAAGAACAGCAAATTACAACTTAATTTACCTATGTCTAAGGATTCTGCTAACGCCAAGAGGCTGACGATCCCAGCTTTATTATCTGCTCCTAGAATTGTCTTACCCGTACTTGTAAACACTTTACCGTCAAACTTAACTTTTACTTGTTCCCCTAGCTTTTGGACTGTATCCATATGAGCACTAAAAACCAGAGTTTTATATTCAGGACTTACCTCTAAATAAGCATAGATATTTCCAGAGTTACTTTGATTCTTTTTTCCAGAGTCGTCTGTCCAAACTTTCCATCCAAGATCATTCATCTTGTTTGTAATCCAACCAGCGATATCTTTTTCATACCCGCTAGGCGAGCTTATCTCAGCTGCTTCTGTAAATAGTTTCACTAAATCTTTATTGATCATTTTTAAAGACTCCCTGGGCTTTCTTGATCAAGTGAGCTGCCTCGTAAGGATCGTCTTTGCCTGAGATGGCTACAGCGTAAAAACTATCTTCATATCCAGAATCCAAAACTGAACCGTTGAAAACAAATATGCCTTCAGCATTAGGGCCAGTTTTAGTAATCAGTAGTTTGTTATCCTGAAGAACCTCGATAACATGCTCGATCTTTGTACCTGGAGCAACCTTTAGTTTGGAAACCACCCAACCAATACCATATTGACCCTCCCTTAATGCTAGTATCCAGGCTTTAGAGATTGTTGAAGCTCCTGGTCTGGTGTTTTCGTCATTACAAAGTGGAGCTCCAACTGGAAAACCTAGTTTTTCGCTGATATGAGGAGGCACGATCAACATCCCCATGGTGTGAGGTCCCCAGGCTTGGTGTTTGCTATAACCCTTGGCTAGCTTGTGACCTACTGCTAGAATCGGGTCTAAGTATTTTTTGTCAATCGGTTCTGCTCCAATTGCCCCTAGGGCACTTTGACCCTCCAACAAGTGAGCTTGTGCGCTGGTAAATTTATAGGATCCATCAAAATCGATAAAAGTGGCGATACTTACGCTCGTAGTATCCGGTACCCAACCTTGAACAACGCCACCTTCTTCGGGCGTAAATTCGTTGGGGAGATATTGACTGGGATGACCCCTAACGATATCTGCTATTGAGCTAATGAGGTGTCCCATACCTCCCGTAGAGTGGCTTACCTTAACCACTACCTTCTCATATCCAGCCTGGGCCAGATTCAAGACAGCATCTTTGAGTTGACCCGGATGATAAATAGGTACTGTCATCGGAGTATAAATCCCACATTCACCGGCAAACTCTGATAACCCCACTTTTGTACCTGCCCAATTAGCAAACTTAGAGTTTCCATAATAAGGGACTCCAAGTTTCTGAGCTATGGCTTCCATCTCTTCTGTTTGATTAAAACCATATAGACTCATTGAAGACTCACCAGCAGATTTTTTGGCTACTTCCTCTGCCAAACTAGACAAAAACCCAGGGTTTGCTAGTACTATCTGGTCGAGCGAGCCTCCTTTTATTTTATTGCCAGGGATCATCCAATGGGGATTATGATCTCCAAAGAGTTTGTTTCTATAGTGAGCTTCAGTTTTAGGCAAAGCCACCCTACTTATAAAGATCCCGGGATAGTTACCCATCGCCTCTCCAGCTTGCCTATGCTCATATAACATCTCTCCTTCAATTCCAGTGAGAATCTTCGTATTCTTCTCTCCCTGAGAGGGTAGAACCACCAGATGTTTACCTCTTAATAAAGAGGTGTCAAATTCGGCATATTTTCCCAAATCAATCGGACTATATTTTTCCATATTTTTCTCTCTGGGCTTTTACAACTAAAAAGCCCTTGTAAATCCACCAATTACGATGAACTTACAAGGGCTCTCTTTCGAATTCAGAATTCTTGAATTCAGATTTAAGAATTTACATTCTGCATTCTGAACTCTACATTCTGCATTCTTTAAGGGCGGTACCACCTTGTCTTAATTTCCAAAAAAATCCTCCGCGGTTGCGAAGGAGTTCTAAAAGAAATTATCTCTTTCAGCGCTCCGTTACCGACACGCCTGACTCATTTTACAGTTTGTCTTCTGTCTTGGTCTTCCCAGGGGGTTTATCCAAGCTGCTTGTCTACTGCGGTAGACTTAAAATGCATTTCACTAACCTATTAAGTTGTGTACGTATTATACCACAACTCCTTGTTTCGTCAAATGAGCAAGGTGTTGGCCTCTCTGCTTTAGCCGTAAATACGCACCGAAAAGTAGTAAGTAATACCCTGCCCAAACGACAACTGGGAGAGTTGGAATATACATCTTATTAAAGGGAATACTATCAAACCAGTTCACAAGTTGCAGAAAGTACATCAAAAAAATATTCGGAATAATCCCCAGAGTCCACCCCAAGGGTGGCCAGATTAGACTCGCAACCAGAGCCATCAAACCGGTTAGCATAATTGGTGAAATAGTCCACAACACCAGGGCGTTAACTATCACTCCCAGCATACTTAATTGATGAAAATTGGCCGCAATAATCGGCAAAGTCAGAGCTTGGGCCGCCAAAGACACTCCCAAGTCCTCTCGCATAACCTCTGGTAACCAAGCTAGATTGGCGACAACCAAGGGAGCTACCCTCACTACTGCCAGGGTGGCAGCAAATGACAGCTGAAAAGAGATCGAGAAAGCCCAGTTGGGGTTAAGCGATAACATGACTAGCCCGGTCACCATTAGGGCCCAAAATGAGTCGTTTTCGCGCCCAAACAGCTGGGCGGCAAAAACCAACACAACCATCACCAAGGCTCTGATCACCGGAACCTGAAAACCAGTTAAAAAAGCATAGAGCAAAGAGGTCGATAAAGCAGCTACTATCATTTTCTTACGACCGAGCAATGGGGCCAAAGTCAGGATAAACCCTGCCAGCATAGATAGGTTCTGCCCGGAGACCACGGCGATATGAATAGTCGAGGTGTTCTGCAAGGCCTGAGTAAGGTCTTTGGGAATATTAGTCTTCTCGCCAAGTAAAATTCCGGCTAAAAGCGGACCTTGGGGAGTAGGTAGAATTTCGTAGATATGGCTAGCTAGCTCTTTTCGCCAAGGAGTAAAATAACCACTAATTCCTTCAAAACCAGATTCAGATTGCTTACGATCGAGAGGCCAAACTTGCCAAATTCTAAAGAGCAAGAGTCCCATCAAAAAGAGAAATAGAATAATCCTGGTCATTAATGTAGGTCGATTTGGCCTTGGATCTTAGCAAAGACTGAAGCAGACACTACTTTTTTGCTAACTAACTCATCTAAGCTGGTATAGGGTCTGCTGGAAACAATCTTTTTTGCAGTGACTGGACCAACCCCAGGCAGAGAATCTAACTCGGACTCAGTCCCAGAGTTAATGCCAACTAAGCTATTTACTGAGTTGGCAGAAGACTGATTACTTAAACCGACTGTTGCAGACAGGACCCCTCCGGTCTCCCCTTTTTTGGGTATATATATCTTGCTACCATCAATAAGTTTTGCAGAGAGATTTAGGGATTTGGCGACAAATTCGCCGTTCGCATCGAGACTAAATCCTCCGGCAGCTTTAATGGCGTCTTCAACACGGGAGTCATTGGGCAATGAATAGACCCCCGGGTTTGCGACTGCTCCTGAGACATCAACTTTGAATTCGGAGACTGAGCTGTCGATACTTTTCGCTGGAAAGTCAGCTGCTTTTAGAGTGGTTGGGAGCTTGGGTTTAGCAAAGCCGTTAGTCACCAGGCCGCCAATTATCAAGACTCCACCAAGTAAACAAAGCGCTAGTGAAGTTTTGGGATTACTCAGGATATCTTTGATCCGATCCACAATATAATCTTAGATCTTAGATCTCAAATGTCAAATCTATTGTTAAGATTATAGATTTAAGATATAGATTTGAGTTTTAAGAATTGAGATATCAGAGGCTTTCCCGGTATTCTTTTAGCCACTTGGCATAGGCCTTTATTAGGTTTACTAATCCCCTTTTACGCAGCTCTTTGTTGATAACCCCTCCGTAGTGTGGATACTTATGCAACCTGGGCTTAGGAGACGAAAATCCATGGGCATAGTGGCAAAGCTCATGAGCAATAGTCTGATCCACTACTTCGACCGGAATCCGTTCATCTTTAAACATACCCGTCAAGGTGATAAAAGTTTTTTTGGTCGTGCGATCCAAGCGCACCGATCCTAAGCGCAACTTGGAGTAACGTCCAAAACCAATAGACACTGGGTTAATCTGGGCAACGTCTGAAAAAAAATTAGTCCAAAGATAGTCGAGACGAGATAATAACCAGTTATCGTCACGCTTGGAAAGCGAAATAATCTCGGAGGCAGATTTTTGGGAACGAGAATATGATTTAGGCATGTTAACAACTCAAATCTTAGATCTTAAATGTCAAATCTACTTAAATTTAGGTTTGGAGATTTGAATTTTGAGTTATTAGTGATTGTATGAATTACGTAATTAACAGTCAAGCGATATTACCTTTTCACAGCTATTTTACACGACTACCAGATGGTGATTATCTGCTTGGCTAATTCCAATCTGGTATGAGTATTCCTACTGACAGTTACAAAATCGAAATTCAAACGGGTCGGTTATTAGCCTGTCCTAACGATCTAATATATTTTCTAAAATTACTAGCAGTCTGTTATTTCCTCCGCTAACCTCGATTCAATCGGTGTTAGTCAGTTACTAAACTTAGAATCTTGCCGGGGATATAGACTGTTTTTTTAATCTCTTTAGCTTCCAGAAACTTGGCCGCCTTACTAGTTTTAACTAACTCCAACAATTGTTCTTCGCTTTCCTGATCTTTATTGATGGATAAAACATCGCGTGGCTTACCGTTGACCTGAATCACGATCTTAATTTCGGGAAGAGTAAGATACTCCTGTTCAAACTTGGGCCACGGTTGGGTGTGGATCGATTTAAAAATTGTTGGTTCAGGGTTTACTGCTGAGACAAGGTTTTCTTTGTGTTTACTATGAACTGTGAACTGCGAACTGTGAACCATTTGCCATAACTCCTCTGTGATATGTGGGGCTATTGGGGAAAGTAGCTTCAGGAAGGTGGAAAACTCCTCTTTGGTCACATTCTTTTTGCTCAGATAATTTAGCCACTCCATAAGAGCAGCTACGGCCGTATTAAATTTTGTTGCCTCAATCTCCTCAGTCACGCGTTTGATAGTTCGATGCATCTGAAACAAGTCTTCAGCTTTCAGACTCGCTTCGCTGTCAGCTGTCAGACTTTCTGATGACTGATGACTGATGACTGATAGCTTTTCTTGTAATCCCCAAACCCGATCTAGGAAGCGAAAAGCCCCCCAGACCCGCTCGGAGATCCAAGGACCTGTTCCATCATATGGCATAAAGAAGGCTAGATACACTCGAACCGCGTCTGCTCCATATTTTTTGACTTCATCGTCAGGATTAACCACATTGCCTTTGGACTTACTCATCTTGTTACCGTCAGGACCGAGCACAATACCATGATTAATCCGTCTACTCGCATACTCTTCCAGATCAGTCCAACCAATATCTTTCAAGAATTTGGTAAAAAACCGGGAGTACATTGTGTGTCCCAAGGTATGCTCTGCTCCACCAAAATAGATATCTACAGGCATTATTTCTGAGGCTACTTTTTTATCAAATGGCCCTTGTTTGTATTGAGGTGAGAGGTAACGGAAAAAATACCAGGAGGAATCGACAAAAGTATCCATGGTATCGGCGTCTCTGGTAGCGGGCTTGCCACATTTAGGACAACTAACCCGATGCCATTCTTCATTGGAAGCTAGAGGTGATTTACCTTTAGGAGTGTAGTCGACATTGTAAGGCAGCTCTACTGGCAACTGCTCTTCTGGAACAGGCACTATTCCACAATCTGGGCAATGGATAACAGGAATTGGTGTGCCCCAATAGCGCTGCCGGGAAATTGACCAGTCGTGGAGATGATACTGCACTGATCTTTTGGCAAAACCTTGAGATTCTAGCCAATCGGCAATAGCCGGACGAGCCTGATCCGGAGTCCTTAGGCCCGTAAATTCCCCCGAGTTAACCAAAACCCCCTCCTCTAATACATCCTCAACTGAACCTATTGGTTCCTGAGCCAATTGTTCTAACTGTGAACTGCTATTAGCACTCGGAGCTATCACTCTGCGAATTAGTAATGAGTAGGTTGCTGCAAAAGCGTAATCCCTATGATCACTTCCTGGAACTCCCATTACTGCTCCCGTTCCATAACCTCCTAGAACATAGTCAGCAATCCAGACTGGTACTTTCTCGCCATTAACCGGATTTATGACATACAAGCCGGTAAATACGCCTGTTTTGTTTTTCTCAGCAGTTTTACGCTCTAGTTCGGACTTTTTCTTCGCCTGATCTACATAGTCTCGTACTTGAGCTAACTGTGAACTGTTAACTGTGAACTGTGAACTAAGTAGATGCTGTACTATCGGATGTTCCGGAGCCAATACCAGATAAGTCACTCCAAAGATGGTTTCGGGATAAGAGGTATAGACAATGATCGAGTCGCTAGAGTCTAGAGTCAAGAGTCTAGGTTTGTTTTTACTTGATCCTTGACTCTTGCCACTTGCCACTAATTTAAAATTGATTTCCATGCCTTCACTCTTACCAATCCAGGAGTTTTGACCTTCTCTAACAGATTGAGGCCAGTCAACTAAGTTGCTAGTTGCTAGAGTCAAGTTACTAGAGACAGCCCAGAGTAATCTGTCCGCATAGTCGGTAATCCTAAAAAACCACTGCTCTACGTCCTTCTGAATCACTTCACTCCCGCACCGCCAGCATTTGCCATTTTCCACCCCTTCATTAGCCAACACTGTCTGACAAGAAGGGCACCAGTTGGCCAGACTCTTACCCCGATATGCGATCCCTCTTTCTAACATCTTTAGAAAGATCCATTGATTCCAGCGGTAATATTCCGGCTCACAAGTGATCACTTCGTGATCAAAGCTAAAAGATGGCCCCATGGTTAAAAACTGCTCCTTCATCTTGAAAATATTTGCTCTAGTCCAGTCTTGGGGGTGAATATTTCGCTTGATCGCCGCATTTTCGGCCGGAAGGCCAAAAGCATCAAAACCGATCGGAAAAAAGACATTGTAGCCCTGCATGCGCTTGAATCGGGCAAAAATATCTGCTCCACCCCAGGTGAACCAATGTCCCATATGCAGGTCTCCAGAGGGGTACGGAAACTCGGCTAAGACGTAATATTTATTGTCTCCTGTTAGATCTGAAGCAAAGGTGCCATTGTCCATCCATTTCTTCTGCCATTTAGATTCAATTTCAGTTGGCATATATTTTTTCATGATCTGATTTTAGCACCAATCCTGCCTGACTAGCAAGTTGTTTTAATTAGATTTGAGCGGTCCTAATCGGAAGAGTATTTATTTTCATGTCTGTTCACACATCTTATTGATGTGCCTGGATAAATGTTAATTGATATAGATAAGTTGTATTTAGATATCGATGTAAAATTCTAAAATAGTAGTATTTGTCATATATAAGATAGTGCGTTAATTAAGATGTATGCTTGTGATCCACTTAGATATCTTCACTGAAGTAAGCTTATAAACTAATAATATTGTTTGAACGAAGCTAGAACTAACTCCACAAGGCTTCCTTTTCTTTCTACTATGATCCTTAATCTGATTCTCTCTATTCCTGGCTTCGGTTACTTTAGTAAATTCCTCAACATACTTAAGCTCTTTAAACCCATGCTTACCGTAAATTTACTTCCTTTACCGGTCTGATGCTGATTCACTCTTTGGTCAATATTCCAAGACCTTCCTGTATAGTAGAAGCCATCTAAGCATTCAACTACATAGACGTACCATTTCCATTGGTCAGGCATACTTATAATTTACAGTTCTCACTTCGTTCGAACAATAAGCAAAGTAGCTAGTGATTGCTCTTCAGGCCTCTCGAATTTTCTGGAGAAGTAAAACATGTCTAATCTTCGCATAGATTTTACTTGACACAAGCATAAAAAAATGTCTAACATGGACTTAGTTGCTAGGTTTAAAAATCTATGCACTACTCTGCCCATGAGACTAAAAAAGACTACTCTCCACACATTCAAGATCCGTGAAGCTGCAAAGTTTCTAGGAGTTTCCCAAGATACCCTCAGACGATGGGGCTCGGTTGGCAAAATAAAACCCTTACGAACTGGCGGAGGTACCAGACTCTTTGCTCTCTCAGAGCTGGAAAAAGTTAAAGATCAAGTAAAGGGTACTACTTTAAGCATCTCCGAAGTAGCGAAAAAACTAAACGTATCTACCAAAACTCTGCGCCGTTGGGATGAAGCAGGAAAATTGGTTGCATCGCGAAATAGTACAGGAGAAAGAGTCTACGATCTTGGGGGAATTAGCAAACTAATCAGTCCAGTAAAAGATCTGACTATTCTACCAAAATCGCCAGAACCTTATACTAAACCTGTAACTCCCAGTCTCATAGATCAATATCTTCGACCCTCTTCTTTGAACTATCCTAAGAGCCCCTTGGTGACCGCACGCACTCCCTCAGTTGGTAGAAATGACTTAATGCGAAGAGTAACTGCTTTGGGTATTGATAGAAACCTTTTATCTTTCAAATCAATACTGATTGGTGGCATCACAGTTAGTCTAGCTACCCTAGCCATTACCGGAAGCTTAGTCGCCGGCTATCTGACGAGTCCTGCTGGGACTAAGTCCTTGATGTCTGCTGCTGTCTCTTCTCCTCTGTCTCCTTTTAACTCTCTAGCTAA